>Ga0209169_10002913_pt1 | contig 10171 bp, 6 predicted proteins | sample HubBroMetageWRM4_FD_188346 | JGI IMG/M metagenome (GOLD analysis project Ga0209169, IMG submission 188346) | Warmed soil microbial communities from the Hubbard Brook experimental Forest, New Hampshire - Hubbard Brook CCASE Soil Metagenome WRM 4... | ecosystem: Environmental > Terrestrial > Soil...
GAGCGCATCGAAGTGCTCGAAGGCCCCCAGGGCACGCTGTTCGGCTCCGGTGCCGAGGCCGGCGTGATCCGCTATATCACCAATAAACCGAAACTCGATGTCACCGAGGGTTTCGTCAATGCCGGTTACAGCTACACGGCTCACGGCAACCCGAATAGCAACGGCGATGCCATGATCAACCTGCCGCTTATCCCCGGCACGCTCGCGCTGCGCGCTGTTATTTACGATGACAGCCGGGGCGGGTACATCAACAATGTCGCCAGCACCTTCACACGAGCAGGATCCGACGAGGGGCTGGTGCGATACAACGGCGGCGTGGTGCCGAACAACAGTGTGGTGATCAACAACTACCAGATCGCCGGCAATGCGATCAATCCCGTCAATTACCAAGGGTTCCGATTGTCTGCGCTCTACCAGTTCAACGCCGATTGGAACGCGTTGCTCACGCAGTCGTATCAGAGCATGGATGCGGACGGGGTGTTCTATCAGATGCCCTACGGTTCGGAGGGAACTACTTTCAACGCGGCGGGTTCCCCGATCGGCAGTCAGCCGCTGCCTCCTTTGTCGGTGACTTTGTTCAACGATTCGTACGACAAGGACAAATTCGAAAACACTGCGCTGACCGTCAACGGCAAGATCGGCGACATGAGGCTCATCTACAGCGGTGGGTATTTGGTGCGCAATGTCGAGCAGGTTCAGGATTACACGAACTACGCCCGCGGAGTATTCGCTTCCTACTATCAATGCGCAGGCTCTTCGAGCAGTTCGGCCGGCGCCGGCACCTGCTATTCGCCAAGCTCAACTTGGCACGATACCGAAAGGAACACTCAGCAGAGCCACGAAATTCGCGTGAGCACACCGGACGACTGGCGCATACGTGCGATCGGCGGCCTGTATTACGAGCAGCTCGTCATCGTCGATAATTCCGAAGACCTCTACAAGAGCGTCCCCACCTGCTCACCGGCGATGGATGTCAATTGCTTCAACAACATAGAGCCGTGGCCGGGCTCCTTCTCGAGCCAACCAGGCGTACGAAATGACAACGTCGGCTTCTTCAATAATTTCCAACGCACTTACGACCAAGAGGCGGCTTTCGGGTCGGTCGACATTAACCTGATACCGAAGGAGGTCACCTTGACTCTGGGCACACGCTACTACCGTTTCAACGAAAAGGAGATCGGCGGAAATGTAGGAAGCTTCAATTGCAAGGTGTTCACGCCCACCTCTTACTTTGGTCCGTGCTTGGCGCCCTACGGATCCGATCTGAATACGCAGATTCCCAACAGTGCGAAGTACTCCGGCTTCAGAAGCCGCGCCGACTTGAGCTGGAAAATAGAGGACGATGTGCTCGTGTACTACACTTGGTCCCAGGGTTACCGCCCGGGCGGTTTCAATCGAGGCCTGTCAGGTCATTTGCCCCTAAACGGTATCGACCAGTTCATCGTGCCGGCCACTTATTCGCCCGATACCCTCATCAACAACGAGGTGGGGTTCAAGACGCTGTCGTTCGCCCACCGCTTAGAAATCAATGGCGCCATCTATGAGGAGCAGTGGAAGAACGCGCAAGTCAATTTTTTTGATCCGCAAAGTGGCCTGGGGAACATCATTATCCTGACCAATGGGCCGAACTATCAGGTGCGAGGAGCGGAGCTGCAGATCGTCGCTAAAGTCGCTGACGGGCTGACGGTTCAGGGGGCGACATCGTACAACGAGAGCAAGCAAACCAACTCGCCGTACCTGATCAACAACAATCCGGCGAGCCCGAATTTTGGGCAACCGATCACTTCCATCCTCAATCCATACGGGCTGATGGGCAGCCCGCTCGCAAACTCGCCGCTTCTCCAGTGGAATCTGCGACTGCGGGACGAGATCCAGCTTGGGGACTGCAAAGCGTTCTGGCAAGTCGGAGCGCAGCACATAGGCTCATCGATTTCCGCTTCAGGATATGTCGCGAGCTATGTGCAGCCAAGCTATACGACCTACGATGCCGCGGTCGGCGTTGCTGGAGACTCGTGGACCGCGCAACTCTTCGGCCAAAATCTCAGCAACGTCAATAAGAGCACGTCTACGGGCAGCGCACAATTTGTCGAGACGGAGACGGTGACTCGCCCGAGAATAGCAGGGATCAAACTCGGGTTTAAGTTTTAGCCTGCGCTTGGCGGTCCGCAGCCGTTGCGCCGAACCGCGAGTCTTTACGCCGCGTTTTCTGGCGCATTATAAGCGGGCAGTTGCACATGAAATACAGCGCCGCCTCCCGGAGCATTCTCGGCTTCGATCGTACCGCCGTGCGCCTCGACGATCGTCCGCGCGATGGAGAGGCCGAGTCCCATGCCGGTTCGTTTCGTGCTGAAGAACGAATCGAAAAGCTTAGAAACGTCGCCGTCCGCGAACCCTGATCCCTGGTCTTTCACCAAAATCGAGTAGGCTCCTGCGGCAAATTCGAGCTGAACAACAATCGTGCGCCGGTCGGGCGGTACCTCGGCCGAAGCGTCCATTGCATTCATGATCAGATTGATCAAAACCTGCTGTATCTGCGTCTCGTCACCCAGTACGCGCGCCGGTGTTGCCGATAATCGAAGCGCAAGCGCCATGTCCCGCCGTTTCAGTTCCGGCCTGAGGAATACCTCGACGTCGGCCAGCGCTACTTTTAGATCGAGCGGCTCACGCCGAGCTTCGTGCCGGGCGAGCAAGGTGCGCAACCGCTTGATAACTTGACTCGCGCGCAGAATGTCATTTCGGACGCGGGCCACGATGCGTAACAGCTCTTCGCGCCGATCGCCGCCCGCCTGGAGAATGAGTTCTGCGGCGTCGGCGTTCGTTTGCACTGCGCCTAACGGTTGATTGAGCTCATGTGCGATGGCCGCGGTGAGTTCGCCGGCGACGGCGAGGCGTGAGGCGTGCGCGAGCTCAATATGCTGCTCCTGCACGGCGATCTCCGCCGTGCGTCGGCGCCGCCGTTCCAGCAGCAGCGAGACGACCAATCCGCTCAGGAGCAGAATGACGGTCACAGCGCCCACCACGACGTTGCGGTACGCTTGCCAGAGCGTGGGGGGCCGGAAACTCACGACTGCGTCGGGGGGAATCAGCTCCTGATCGATTCCCCAGCGCTTAAGCTGACGCCAATCCAATTGGAGCGCGGAGGGATTGGAGTCCGGCATACGCTGCCAATCGGGCTGACCGCTGAACAAGCGCTCGAGGATCTGTCCGTATTGTCTACCGGTGCCCTCGTAGCTCAACATGCGGCCACCGACCACGCCGCTACCTAGCGCGACGCCCGCAGCGGAATACACTGGTGCGGCGGATGCCTCCACAATGAGAGCGATCGCATCGCCCGGCAGATAAAACCGTCCATCACGGTCTCGGTGGAAGCCCATCGTGAGTACCACAGAGTCGTTTCCGAGCTCTCGTAGGCGCTTCTGCAGCGCAGGAGGGGGCAACCCGATCAGATACTCGGCCTGCACGTGTCCGAGAATAGGAGCGATTTGGGGGTCTATCACCGACTCCCAATCATCTTGTATCGATGCACCCGTCACGATTACCAAGTGTGTTGCGCGAGGATGCCATTTAAGCGCCAACTTGACGGTGCCGGCGAAGTCCCACACCATCGGCACGCCGACGACATCCGGCGGAAGCGGCGGCATCGATTGGAGTGCCAGTGGAGTCACGCCCAGGTGTAGAACGGGAATTCGGGGAAACAGCTGATCGCGGTGCCGCAGGATGAAGTCCAGCGCAGCGTCACCCCCGGCAACCACGGCGTCGAGCGGGCGATCGGCGTACTTGTCGTGCAAATACGTGGTAACGGTGAGCTCGTAGTGGTCACCACCGAACCGGGGCTCGTCCAAAAATTCTGAGAAAATCTCGACGGGCTGAGCGGGGTTCGCATCAAGCACTTGACGCAATCCTGATTCCACGGCGATGCCGTACTCCGATAATCGGTTACTCGTATGGACAATCAATACGTGCTTTGCCTCGGCAGCCAACGCCAAGTGAAACAGTAAAAGTGCCGGAACCGCGAGCAGGAAGCTCGATAAGATCGTTCGCGCGGTTCGGCGGCCTCGGCGACGATTGCACTCATGCAAGGTTAGTTGAGACAACTTATGCATTCCCAGAATTGAGGCTGAGGCGCAAGACACGAACAGTCCGCCGTCAAATCAATTTTAGCGGGTTTCGGTGCACCTTCGAGTTTTACCGGAGGATTCGTGCTTCAAAAAGGGGACGAGTCGTGCTGAACGTCCAATAGCATCATCCTGCAGACCGTGCTTCATGCCGAACGCCGTTGGGGATAATCCGGTTGCACGTAACCCGCAACTCAAGGTGACCAGAGATCGATGTACCAACACGGGCTTTCCCGCGCAGACATGGTTTCCGTTGCTTGGAACGTCCAGCCGCGTCAGCGAGGTTCTCAACGGCAAGCGTCAACTGAGCCCCACGATGGTTAATAGGCTGCGCGAGCGCTTTAATATTTCTGCGGATTTGCTTATCTCGCGTGGACAACAACAGGGCCGTCGAATCGTGCAAACAGGGCGCTTGAATTGAGAGCTCGGCGGTCAGCCATACACACAAGAATTTTAATAATTAAAACAATTTGTTACAGTATATATCTATAATCAACTTTGAATTAGAATTCGCGTGCTCAATGCTGACCGTGTTGAGTTCAAGTGTTCCCCAAAGTGACGATGCCGCGCGCATATGCCGCGGCGACCGCTTCGGTGCGGGAATGCACGTCGAGCTTTTCGAAAAGCGAGCAAACGTGGCGATCAACGGTTTTTGGCGAGCGGTGCAATCGCTGCGCGAGTTGTGCGTTCGAACAGCCCTGCGCCAGCAGCTGCAGCACCTCCAGCTCCCTGGTCGTCAGACCCGAAGGGTTGGCGCGCGTGGCGTCATTCGGGCCGCGAGGCACCTTGCGCACGCCGCTCTCTCGCAGACGTCGGCGCACGATTGCAGCGAGGGGGCCGGCTGCCAATACATCGAGAATCGTGAGGGCCTCACGTAGGGCCTCTTCGGGACCTTCCGCGAGAGCGAGAGCGCGTTCGTAAGGCATGCCAATGTGCGCCCAGGCATCGGCTGCGGCTTGCCAGTCACCTTGCAGCATCAGTCGGTATGGCTCGGCCACTTCGGCCGCTTCACCCACGCGTCCCTCGGTCGGTTGGACGCGTGATTGCAAGAGCAGAAGTTCGCCGCGAATCCATGGTGCCGTGTGTCCGCGCAGGTGCGCCAGTCCGACTGCGGCCTCGCGCGCGACGTCGGCGCTTCTTCCCTCATACCAAGCTCGTTCGGCTCGGGCGGCCGTGACGCGACCGATACGGTTCAGCTCACTCGTGGGAAGGGCGAGCCCGATCGCTTGGTCCAGTAACTCATCCGCGCCTGGATCACCGCGACGCAGGCGCACGAGTGCCAGTGTGGTCATGACAGTGACCCGTTGCTGGACGCCCATAACCGCGGAACTGCGCAGCAGTTCGGTCGCCATGCGCGCGGCCTCCGTCCACTCGCCACGATCTAGTTCGCAGGTCGTGTAGTAAGCGCGAATGTAGGCGCTGTGCGAGAAAATTCCACGCTCCTCGCAATACTCGACGCCTTCCTGAAACAGCTGCTGTGCTCGCGAGAAGTCGTGTATCAACACCGAGTAAAACAGCATCGTGCGGTAGGCGCGGCCGACCTGATCCTCAAGCTGCTCTTCGCGGGCGAGGGTGAGACTCCGTTCAAGGGCTTGATACCCAGCCCGATCATTGGATCCGAGCAATGCCCCGCCGATGTTGCAGAGGGCGTGCGACTCCGCCACGCGATCCCCGACCTCGCGCGCCAACTTGAGCGCGCGCTGCCCAAATTCCAGGGCTTCGCGGTCCCAGCCTCTGTTAACCGCCAGCAACGAGCGCGAGTTGTAGGCCATCGCCAGATTGGCGCTTGGTGGCAGAGCCTCCAGTGCGGTAATTGCGGCCGCAACCGACGCATCCGCGGCCGCCTTGTCGCCCATCGTGCGGTATTCCTGAGACAGCAGGCTCAATACGCGGGATTGAGCTTCGATGTTGGACGTCTGGCGCCAGGCTGCGAGGGCTTCGGTCGCGGAGGCGATGGCGGCGCCGGCCTGGTTCGAAAGACTGCTTTCCTGTGCATGTTGCTCAAGCAGTGTCGCCCGGCGCTCCGTTGTCAGCGATAAACCGAAGCGCAGCGCAGCGCCTAAGTGCGCTGCGGCTTCGCGATGAGCACCAAGCCGGGCTGCCTCGATGGCAGCGAGCGGCGCGTATTTGAGAACGGCGTCCGCATCGTGTGCCAGAGTGGCGTGGTGCACCAGCCGGGCCGGATCAGCGCCGTGATGAGCCAGACCTTGGAGGATCTTGGCGTGCAGTTCGCGCGCGCGTTCCGCTGCGATCGTGCCATAAATGGCAAGACGAGCAAGCTCGTGACGGTATCCCACGGCATCACTCTGCACGCTCAACAAACCGCGTGCACCGGCTTCATCAATTGCCCTTTGCCGGACGTTCAAAACCGACGCGACGAGCCATGTTTCGATTCTCCCCGGCGAGACGGCGACGAACTCGGCGAGCTCGCGTGTTGCCTCTGAGCAGCGCAGCAGCCGCGCCAACACCGCATCACGCACGGTTTCGGGGACGAGTTCGCCGGGGCTCGCGAGCACTTCGCGCACAAAGAAGGGATTGCCGCCTGTGATCTTGTGCAGCAGCGCGGCTTCCCGTCCGCTCTCACCTGCCAGCATTTCGACCGCCGCCAGGGACAGTGGGGCGAGGCGCAGACGAATCACATGATGCCCGGTGAGTTCCCCGAGCGCGAGCCGCACGGGATGGCTGGCTGAAAGTTCGTCATCCCGATATGTGGCAACAAAGACCGCGCGTGTCCGGTGAATACGCCGGCCAATAAATCGCAGAAAGTCCAATGTGGCGGCGTCAGCCCAATGTAGGTCCTCTAGGATCACGAGGCAGGCGCCGTCAGGCTGCGCGAGGTCCTCGAGCAGAAGTCGGAATAGCCAATCACGCGAGGCGACATCGCGCGCGGCCCGCTCGGCGGGCCCCGAAGTCTGCGCTGCGATTTCGTGTACCGGTCCGAGTGCGCGTGGAGTGGAGAGTCCGTCACAGGCGCCCCATAGTGTGCGTGCGTTGCGCTTGTGCTCCGAGACAAAGTGCTCAACCAGTGAGCTCTTGCCGAGGCCGGCACCGCCGGCAACCAGCACCAGCTTCCCGCAACCTGCCCGAGCCTCCTCGACGCAGCGGTTCAATTCTTCAAGTTGCTCTTTGCGCTCGAGGAGGTGCATCGGGCCTGCATTATCCGTCACTGCAGCCGACGGACGCCATGCTATTTGTCGATACGCAAAATTTGGGGTGCCGGCATTCGAAAAATGGGGTTTGCGAGCGGCAAATTTGGGGCGTGTCACTAATTTAGTTTTGTGCGCAACCTTCTATTGTGCATGACGTAAAGGAGAAGCAACCCATGCCACGTTATGTCGTCGAGCGAGAGTTTCCGGACGGGCTTCAGATTCCGATCGATGATGGCGGTGCCAAGAGCTGTCTTGCGATAGTGGAGAACAATCTCATCGACCAGGTCACGTGGATTCACTCGTACGTTAGTGCTGACAAGAAGAAGACTTTCTGCGTCTACGATGCGCCGGCGCCCGAAGCCATTCGCCTGACGGCGACGCGGTGCAACCTTCCCGTTCAGCGCATCACCGAGGTTAGCATCCTCGATCCATATTTTTTTAAGTAATACCACCCGAAAGGAGTTGACTGATATGAGCAAGAAACCGATCCTGCGTGCCGCGTGCCTGATGCTCGCACTGCAGTTGCCTGTCCTCGCCGCGATTGCGGGCTCGCCCGAGGATTCTCCGCTGGTTGAAAAGGTGCGAAACGCCACCGCGCAATTCAAAGATATCAACGTGGCGATCGCGCATGGCTGGGTGCCTGCCACGCCGTGCGTCAGCGGTCCGGATACCGGAGCAATGGGCGTGCATTTCGTGCTTCCGGCGCGAATCGGCGGCGGGGTCCCGAACGCGGAACAGCCGCAAGCGCTGATCTACGAGCCGATGTCGAACGGCGCGATGCGCCTCGTCGGCGTCGAATTCATTGTGATTGCAGATGCATGGGCGAGCAACAACCCGGGTGGTGGGGTCCCGGCGCTGGACGGCAATCTAATGAACTATGTCGGCGCACCAAATCGTTATGGCCTGCCGGCGTTCTACGAATTGCACGTCTGGGCGTGGGAGCACAATCCGAAGGGCAGCTTCGCCGATTGGAACACGCTTGTTACCTGCGACCACCAAGCTGCCAACTAACGCGGGCCGGGACAGCGTGTTGGCGTCGCAGGTGCTTGCTACTTCGACACGCTACCCAATGATTCCTTCGTTTTATTCTTTTCATCCTCCTGCTCCTCGATCAATTTGTAGGCAACGTAATATTTGTAAATATTCGCGACGTAGGTAACCGTCTCCATGCCGATTCTGGCCGCTGCAATCATTTCGACGTTGTCGACCCAGACATTTGGATTCAATCCCTTCCTTGCGGCCTCGTCCCGCAAGGAGTGAATCCTCCCAGCACCCGCATTGTAGGCGGCGAACGCGAACAGTAGTTTGTTGGTGTCATCCATGGGTTCGTTCGAAAAATAATTGTCGATCATGAAGCGAATGTACTTTACGCCGGCGTGAATATTGGCTTCTTCCCGGTGAATGTCGCCTACTTTCATTTGCTCGCCGGTCCCCGGCATCAACTGCATGATGCCAATCGCCCCGACACGGCTCCTCGCGTCTTGATTCAGAGCCGATTCCTGAAAGCCTTGCGCCATCATCAGCAGATAGTCGACGCGGTATTGGGAGCCATATTTCTGGAATAGAGAAACGGTTGCTCTAAATTTCTTCAATTCGTCCGGTGCGAGCGCATTCTTGAGCATCTGCGGGCTGAGCGCATATCGACCAATGACGGCATTGCCGAAGGCCGTCCCGCGTTTGTGAGTCTTCACAAACTCATTGATGGCGCCCATGAGCTTCGGACTGTCTTTGCGCATGGCCCAGGCCATTTCGCCGGAGCCCTGCAGGACAACATCTGGATTCGGTCGAATGTTGCCGTAGAACTTCTCCCAAAGGGCAGGGAGATACGCATTGCTGATCACAATGGAAACCAGCCCGGCGTTGAGCATTTCCAGCAGATCTTCATCTTCGAGGTCTTCTGGTGCCAGCCGCAGTTTCACCGGCGCCTTGCCCGCGCTTTTGAATCGAGCGTTGAGTGCTGCGAGGTGCTCGAAGTAGCTGGAGCTCTTTCGGACAAAAACCTCCTGCCCGGAGAGGTCATCTATTGAATGAAGGACCGGGGAGTGAGGGCCGGTTACGGCGATCTCTTTGACTCCAACGACGAGCGGATCGGAAAAATCGACCGCCTGGGAACGCTCCGGCGTAATCTCCAAATTGCCGACGGCCAGATCGCCCCGGCCTACGGCCAGCCGCGGGAGCATTTCGTCGCGCGGAACAGGAACGAACACCACGTGAAAGCGAGTGTTCTTTACCTTCTGGGGATACTTAACATTGACCCACTCTTCGAAGGCTTTCAGGTATTCGTACGAACTTCCGTGCTGGACTCCATTGATCACGTAATACTGCGTCTTGGAGTAGGCCACGAGGACCCGCATGTAACGCCGTCGTAGCATCTGATCGAAATCGCCGCTCCAAGGCGCTGCCCCGATGGCGGGCGCGGCGGTTGAGTTCTCGGGTGGGGAAATCGCCTGTGCTGCTTGCGCGCGTTCGTTTGGAGTCAGTTCGAGGAATTGAAACAGAAGCACCCCGCATAGAAAGACAATAGCCCTTGATTTTGCTGGGGGCGTCGCCTTACGCACTGGCGCAGCACCCATAGGCATCCCGACGGGCGACTCTCGTTTCGGCGGAAGATGATCTGCGTCTGAAGCACCGTCGTTCGGTCATGGTTTTTCTCCGCCGGATCGCCCCCGCTCGATTAACACCGGGCGCCGCCTGACAGGTGACTGGCGCGGTTCCCTTTGTTAGCTCGTCTTGCGATACCCTGAGTTTTGCACCACGACGGTAAGATGCTTAGCCGCGGCATTGAGTGTGATATTGGACGCGTAGGACGTCCCATCGTCCAATCGCGCCATGCTTACGGTCATCGTCACGGCATCCGAGGGACTGTCCAGATAGCTGGCCACGGTTAGGGCGGAGACACGATTGCTG
>Ga0209169_10002915_pt1 | contig 10170 bp, 13 predicted proteins | sample HubBroMetageWRM4_FD_188346 | JGI IMG/M metagenome (GOLD analysis project Ga0209169, IMG submission 188346) | Warmed soil microbial communities from the Hubbard Brook experimental Forest, New Hampshire - Hubbard Brook CCASE Soil Metagenome WRM 4... | ecosystem: Environmental > Terrestrial > Soil...
AGGACACGGTACCTACTCCTTTACGTCGGATGAACGACCGATCCCGACGCTACGGACCAGGGCGGTACCACTGCGTCGGCCCGCGGTACCAGTTCCGGGTTGACAACCCGGCGGGTCCGACCTGGTACCGGGGACCAACCCGTACTCCGACGCCCCGGCGGGGGTCCCGCGGCGATGGTGGGTGATGTCAAACGACAGTCACCAAGCGAAACCAGGAGCGCATCCAGATGTCCCCCCTCACCGACGCAATGATCATCAACGCCGCCGTGCTGTTCGCGACCCTGGAGAGCGACCTCGGCCCGCACCGCAAGATCGGCCTGGTCCGCATCCTGCGGACGCCGCTGGTGGTCGCCGCGATCATCCCGCTGTTCCTCCAGCGGCCGGTCAGCCACGGGAACGGACTGCTTGTCGAGCTGGCCGGCATCGCGGCCGGCCTGCTCGGCGGCCTGGTCGTCACCACGCTGATGCGCGTCTACCGCAGCCCGAAGACCGGCAAGCCGGTCAGCGCGGCCGGCCTGCCCTACGCGTTCGTGTGGACGCTCATCGTGGCCGCCCGCGCGGCGTTCTCCATCGGAGCCACCCACTGGTTCCCGGCGCAGCTCGACCAGTGGTGCGCCGCCCACCAGGTCACCGGGGCGGCCATTACCGACGGCCTGATCTTCATGGCGATCGTCATGGTGCTAGTCCGGACGGCCGGCCTGGCCGCCCGCGCCACCCGGCTGCCGAGTGTGCAGCTGGCCGCGCGGGTAACCGCCTAGCCGTCAAGCCTTAGCCGCCACCCCAGATGCAGGTCCACGAACCAGGCTCGTGCCGCGCCTCAGCCACCTGCTGTGCGCGGCACGAGCCTGGTCGTTGTGGACCGTGCCTGCGCGGTGACCATGGGGTCCACGTAGCTCGCCGAATAGCCGTGGTATTTGGCGCGGTAGGCCGCGTCGATCTGGTCGTCGAGTTCGTGATCGGCGTAGGCGAAGGTGACGTCCTTGTCCACCCCGCCGGCCTGGATGCGGCCGTCGCGATGCTCCTGGAGGTGGCGGAACCAGGCGCCGCCGAGCCCCTTGTAGGAACGGATGTACAGGTCGTCGCCGTGGCGGACGACCCAGATGGTCACCGGGTTCCGCAGCGTGCCGTCTGGCCGCTGCGAGATGACCTGTAGCTCGTCGGCATTTCCGATCCTGTCAAGCTCGTCAGTTGTCCACGTGATCATTGCAGGTCCCTTCCGATAGCAGCCCCTAAAGCAAACCAGCCACACCAGCACCAGGTCGCGCCGGCTGCACGGAAAACCGTTGGCGCTATCAGGCGCCGGCACCCGATAATCGCCTGTCACGAGCAGCGGCATTCCCGGCGCCGGCTACGGCCGGCTCCTTGCGTGATCCGGCGATAGGAAGGACTACCGGTGTCCAACGAGGTCGAGACGAGGACCATAGCGGTCGGCGGCGGGCGTGAACTGTGCGTGGAGATGGCCGGTGAACCCGACGGAAAGCCGATCCTGGTCCACAGCGGCTTGCCGATGTCACGGCGCCTGTACGGCGGGTGGATCGCCGATGCCGAGAAGAAGGGCATCCGGCTGATCGGCTATGACCGCCCTGGCTACGGCGGCTCGACCGCGCATCCCGGTTACACCGTGGCGTCGGGAGCCCAGGATGTCCTGGCCATCGCCGAGGCGCTCGGGCACGACCGGCTTGGCTTCTGGGGCATATCCGGGGGCGGCCCTTACGCTCTGGCGTGCGCGGCCCTGCTGCCCGGCGTGGCGGTCGCTGTCGCGGCCGTGGCGTCGATCGCGCCCTACGGTATCGAGGGCTTCGACTACTTCGCCGGGATGGGCGAGGGCAATGCTGAGGGCGTTGAGTTGTTCTTCTCCGACCCGGAGGCGTATCGCCGTGATATGCGCGAGGACAGGGAGAAGATTCTCGCGGCCACGCCAGAGGAGTTCGCTGAAGCATGGGAGAGCGTCCTTTCGCCGGTGGACGCCGAGGTCATGACCGGGGACCTGGCCCGATGGATCGCCGAGACCCAGCAGGTCGCTCTTTCCCCGGGCGACCAGGGGTGGTGGGATGACGAATCGGCACCCCTGGCTAGCTGGGGGTTCGATCTCCGCGACATCCGGGTGCCTGTCAAGATCTGGCACGGCCGCCAGGACCGGTTTGTCCCCGCGCAGCACGGCGAGTGGCTGGCCGCCAGCATCCCTGGCGCAGAGGCTGATATCAGCGACCGCGACGGCCATCTCACCATGATCGGCAGGATCGGCGAGATCCACGACTGGCTCCTCCAGCACTTCTAAGAAGACTTCATCCACCAGAACCAGACCGACCAGGCAGCGATTACCAAGGCGCTACCCAGGAGCCACTGTGGACCAGCACCATGAAATCAGCGGCTGGATGCTATGGCTCGCGCCCGAGGATGGCGGCCGGAACCGCCCGCATCCCGGGGGCCGCTATACCGCGACGGCGTTCCCCGATTCCGGGACCATCGCTGACCTGCGCAGCATCGTTTTCAGCGACGTGCCGCCCGGACCCGGGCCAGGAACCGGGCAGGGAGCGGTGAACGCGCGCTGGCTGTCCCCGGCGGACAGGCCCGGCGCAGGGACGAACCTGGTCATCACCGAGGGACCCCGGCCCGTGGCCATCGTGGAGGTGCAGGCTACCGGGCCTGCCGTCGAGCGGATCTGGTCGTTCAGGGTCGCCGATTCATTCACGATCACCGGCCGCGGCACCGGCGTCCTGGGGACGCTGTCCGGGACGATCGGCCACGGCAGCCAGCCGGCCGAGCTCCACACGCGCGAGCACGCTGCCATCCCGGTCACAGTCAGCCTGGAGTTCGCCAGGACAGGCGAGTACGACCGCCCCTCCCTGCTTATTCACGACACCGGCATTAGCGAGCCACCAGCCGGAGCACTCCTCCGGCCTCGCATCGTCTCAGCCGCAGACTCAGCAGGACCCGCGAGATTACGGCGCTGCCTTGCACATGTTGCCGTGAACACGTGCGCTTGGTAGCCGGCCTGGCACGCGCGGATACCCCAGTCCAATGGCCAGCACGGTCTTGCAGGTGCCACCGGCCCGAGGAACACGACGTTGTCTCGCCGCCCGCCGACCGCGGGACGGGCCATGCTGCCTGCGGTCAGGCCCCCTTGTCCGCCTTGACCCGCGCGGCGAACTCGCGCCAGGCCCCCGGCCCGAACTCAAGGACAGCGCCGGCGCGGTCCAGGGTGTCGCGTACCAGGACGCGGCCGGGGGCCGCGATCTCTACGCACTGGCCGCCGTTGCTGCCGCTGTAGCTTGATTTGCGCCAGGTTACGGCGTTAGGTCCTTCCATCTCTCCTGGATCACACCCTCTATAAGGTCTCGTGACGCACCCTTGGACAGGGCATCACCCCGAAGGCTATGAAAACGTAGCGCGACCATAGACACCGTGGCGGCGTCTTCGGCCACCCGTCCGTCTGCAATGTCCTCAACGTTTACGATACCGGTCGGCCCCCCTAGGTCCGCAACCGTAAATGCGCCTAGCAGGCCGGGATGCGCTCCGGTGTTCGGGATGATCTGGATCGTGATGTTGGGGCGGCGGGACATCGCGGAAAGGTACACGAGCTGATCGCGCATTACCACCGGGCCGCCGATCTCGCGGTTGAGCGCGCTTTGGTCGATCAGCGCGCACACCACCGGCGGCGGGGGCTCATCCCGGTCCAGAATCGCCTGCCGTGACAGCCGTCCCGCTACCCGTTCGTTCACCACGTCCTCGGTAACGTCGGGATGCGTCTCCAGGATGGCCCGCGCGTATGCCTCCGTCTGGAGCAGCCCCGGAATCATGCTGTGCTCGAAGATGTACAGGGCCGTCGCCTCGGCCTCGTGCGGCGTGAACGACCGGAACGACGCGGGGAAAGGCAGGTTCCGGAGCCTGGTCACCAGTCGCTCGAACGTTCCGGGAGTCCCTGGGACGCCCCCGTCCTCCTCGGTGAAACCGGGTGTTGCGAACAGCCGGTCAAGCGCCCTGGCCAGTTCTGTCGTGGCCGCCTTCCGGCACGTCTCGACCTGCGCGATCAACGATTCGCTGTAGGTCGTCTTGGCGGCCACGTCCGCCTGGGTCCAGCCGTGGGCGGCGCGGTGCGCGCGCAGTTCGTCGGCGAACCAGCCGAGCGCGTCACGGTCCTTACGTCCCGTGGTCATTCCTTACCTGTCCTTACGATTAGTTCCCGGCCTTGCACGGATCGTTTGTGCCCGTAGAGGACGTTACGCCCGCGGGGACAGGCTTGTCATGCGCGCCCGGAAGCTTGGACCTTTCCGGGCGCGCCCCGCCCGCCCCCGGATGAGGACTACCGCCGATGCCAGTTACCCCAGCCTCACCGCAAACGCCAGTTGTAGACCAGCCGAAGCACCCCCTCTACGCCTTGACCACATTCGAGCTTCGCGACTACCGCCAGCAGCTAGAGAGAGCCATCGCCCGCCTCGATACGATCGACCCGGTGCCGGAGGCACGGGCTGGCCTGCAAGCCAGGCTGGACGGCGTGATCGCCGAGCAGGCCGACCGTACGAGGCTGGCCGATGCCTGACGAGGTGAGACCGTGAACATCACCCCAAGTCAGCTTGACCGGCTCGGCCAGCTCAGCGACCAGTGGTCGTTCTTGTGGGACAAGCGCCGGTCACTGTGGGTCGCTGCCGAGGACTGCCCCGATGGCGAGCAGGTCGAAAACGCTGACCTAGACGTCCTGCTGGCCCGGCTGTCGGTGATCATGGCGTGCGGCTTTCACGAAGATCCAGCAGGCACGCGCGGCAGCATCGCGATTGCAGAGGGCTGAATCCGTGGAAGATTTGTACACGGCGCAGCCTGACTGACCGCTCCGTGCCTACTGTGGCGGCATGGAGAATGAGCAGGCGTTTCCGGTCATACGGCAGACGGTCCTGGACGCCACCGACCCGCGGGGGCTGGCCGAGTTCTACCGGCAGCTGTTCGGCCTGCGATACCGCGCGGGCGACGAGCCGCCTGCCGCTGGCCAGCCGGACCCGGCCGGGCAGGACTGGCTGGTATTGACGAGCCCGGCCGGCGGCGTGGCGCTGGCGTTCCAGAAGGTCCAGGAGCTTCCGCAGGCAACCTGGCCGGACGGCCCGGTCCCGCAGCAGTTGCACCTGGATACCACGGTGCCCACCAAGGCTGACTTCGACGTCCAGCATGAGCGGGCGCTGGCGCTCGGGGCCAGGCTGCTCCAGGATCGCTCGGATGACCCTGAGGAGCAGCTGCGGGTCTATGCCGACCCCGCGGGGCACCCGTTTTGCATCATCGTCGCTGTAGAGCTGACGCGGGACTTAAGCCACTGCCCGTTCGGTTCTGTGGTCGTGTCAACCGGAGTCTAGGCGTCCCCGCAGGTAGCGGGCTTACAGTTCAGGCAGACCCATGAATCTGATGTCTAGGTTCGAGAAGGAGCTATTCCCGGTCATCCCCCGTCATACCCCCTCGTCAGGGTGCCGACCCGGACCTTTCCCTGACCATGACTCAGGTGCAGTCAAGGGTGAACCAGCCTGCGGGGTCGTTGTACGCGAAACCGGCAAGCCTGGAGGATGTCGGTACCGATGATCACCCGGAAGAGGCGGCAAAAACGCTCGGGGAAATCGCGCCGGTTCACGTACGGGTCCCACTCGCCTATGTCAGCGATCGTCAGGCGCACGTGGTAGACCGGTTCCGGTTTAGTCTGCTCCGTCATGACATCCGCGCCCAGTGCAGAAACCGGACCTTGACCTAGATCAAGCTGCCTAAGGGCTAGATCCCTGATCAGGGCAGGGTGGATCGCGGAATCCGTAGCGCCTGTATCCATCAAGGCTTTTTCGATCCGGGAAGGACCCGATACCTCGCCACCGATCAGCCCTTGAATGGTGACAGGAACTATCGCGTATCCGTATGTCCCGGTTTCCTCGCCTGTCGTCGCGCTCGGGATGGGCGTCAGGTCCAGCCGATCGCGATACTGGCTCATGCGGCGTCCGGGAGAGATGCCCTGAGGGGTCCGTGCCTGATCGGACCACGGTCCACGATCGGCTGACCGGTGGGAACTATCCTCACGACGGCGTACGGGTCAGCCGCCCCGCCGGCTAGCGATGCCTCAGCCTCGGACGGATAGACACCTTGAATCTTGCCGCTGTAGATCAATACATACTCGCCAAGGTGCTCCACTGACAGGAAGTCGCGGGAAGCCTCATAGGCGAGGCAATTAGCGTCTGTAATCGCGTTGTATTAACTAAGGTCCATATCTAAACCTTACACGCCAAGTCCCTCCTCCGGGGCAGGGTCGCTTGCTGTCTCGCGGGGAGGCCATTCGGAAGACTGCCAGCTTGCGCGATCTTTTGTCACCTGGATTTGTCGGTGACCGTTTTCCGATACAAAGCGGACGCGGTCGCTTGCGTACTCGGTTATATGTACACTTTGTACTCTCTGCCGCCAAAACGCGATAGAAAAGTTCATGATAGCATCGGCGAGGACAGATGCATGCACGGCTGCCTTTTCGATATAGGCTGCTCTCGGCCGTATCTTGAGCTTGCTCGGCGACGCTACCCCAGTAGCGCTATTTTTATACCGGGCGACGAAGGCTTCCCCCCAATCCGTGGTCGTATCGTTCCCGTAGCCGACGTACCACGAGCCATGAACCCAGTCATTGCGGAGATTGATCATCTTATCGACCTCCTTGACGAGTTCCTTTAGAACCGGGCGGTCATTATCGGACAGGTCGCCAGCATCTAGCAGGGCGGAGCGCCAGGCATTCATTAGCGGATGGCCTGTCATTTCTATGATGATGGCATTCAGCACGTCCTGATTTCCCCCGGCACCCATAATCAGGGTACTCTCCATCGCATGCACCATGCGCGAGAATTCGACAGTAAATCGTCCTAGCGCCTGGTAGATCTCACCCATCTGAGCCACCCGATCGGATTGGCCGGTTGAGTCAGTCATGGACCGATAGGATACGCGCTTCGGCAAGGACATCGGGGCGAGACACACTCCCCAGGTGTCCCGTATCACGCTCACCGGAGGGTGCCTCTCAACCCGATGCTGCCTGACCCACCGGGGGTCAGGCTACGGGGGAAGCCTACGACGGGGGGCATGCCGTGCGGCGGTTCTGGGTTGCGCCGCGACCAGTCCCGCCGGATCTCGCGGCTGATCTCATCGGGGGTCATCCCGCTCAGGTGGTCTTCGTCCGGGGCACCCTCGTAATGCGCATACCACGTGGTGCTCTCAAGTCACACCTGGTAATGGCTGCCCCAGACGAGCGCGGACGCGGACAGCGCGGCGTCCTCGTCCGCCGCGAAAGGATTGTGTCCCCGCCCGGTCATGGCTGCGCCCCCTGCGGCGTCGAAACTACAGAACGGGCCGTGGTTCCCCTCATCGCTATCGTGGCGCCCCGCGGGTGGGGCCGGGAGCGGGTGTGGTTCCCTGGTCCCATGCCAATGGCCGCTAACTTCCGTTCCCGGCTCGCCGCCCGTGAGCCCCTTTATGGTGCCTGGTCGGTGATCCCGTCGGCGCTTAGTGTGCGGTTGCTGGCCGCCGCGGGACTGGACTATGTGGTGATCGACCTGCAGCACGGCGGGGCCGCCGAAGCCGACCTGCCGGCGATGACCAGCGCGATCCGGCTGGCGGGCGCGACGCCCATCGCCAGGGTCCGGCATGCGCACACCGCGGATATCGGGCGGGCTCTCGACCTGGGCTGCGAGGGCGTCATCGTGCCGAACGTGGACTCGGCCGCGCAGGCCCGCCAGGTGGCTGGCGCGGTTCGCTACCCGCCCGCGGGACACCGGTCCGCGGGCGGCGTGCTGGTCGGGGCGGAGCCGTTCTGCCTGGTCATGGCCGAGTCTGCCGCCGCGGTCGCCGAACTCGACGCGACCCTGGCCGTCGACGGCGTGGACGGCCTCTATGTCGGCCCCCGGGACCTGTCGCTGTCCCTGGGGTGTGAGCTCGACCCGGATGACCCGGTGCTGAGCCGGGCCCTGCAGCGCGTCTGGGCGGCCTGCGCCGCCGCGGGCAAGCCGGTCGGGGTGCACGCCACCGATGGCGCCACCGCCCGCCGGTACCGCGATGCCGGCTGCACGCTCATCACGACCGCCGACGACGCGGGCGCGATCAGCCGCCACACCGCCGCCGAGTTCGCCCTCGCCCAGGCCGGGAATTAACGGGACGCCGCGTCAGAACGGGAACCCGTGGGCTTGCGGCCGCGCGGTGACCCACTGCCACTGGGTGAATTCATCCCAGCTGCTCTGCGTGCCGAACCGGCTGCCGTTACCCGAGGCGCCGGTGCCGCCGAACGGCGCATACGCGTCGTTGTTCAGCGTCTGGTCGTTGACGTGCACGATTCCGGTGTGCAGTCGATCGGCGATCTCAAGGCCGCGCTCCATCGACCCCGTCTGGATGGCCGCGACCAGCCCGTACTCGGTCGCGTTCGCGGTCCGGATGGCCTCGTCCACGTCCTTCACGATCACGACAGGCGCGACCGGCCCGAAGATCTCCTCGCGGAAGGCCGCCATGGCAGGGGTGACGTCGGCGAGCACGGTCGGCCGGTAGTACAGCTGCTCGTGGGTACCGCCCGCGCGCACGGTGGCACCGGCGCCGACGGTCTCGGTGACGATGCGGTCGACGTTGGCGAGCTGCCGTTCGTTGATCAGCGGCCCGAGCGCGACCTGCTCGGTGTATGGGTTGCCGACCGGCAGGTTCTCCGCCCGCTTGGCCAGCCGGTCCAGATACTCGTCGGCCACGGCCTCGAGCACGATGTGCCGGCCAGCGGTCATGCAGATCTGGCCCTGGTGCAGGAACGCGCTCCACGCACCGGCCGAACTAGCCACTTCGAGATCAGCGTCATCGAGCACGATGAGCGCGTTGTTACCGCCGAGTTCCAGGCTCACGCGCTTCAGCGTCCGCCCTGCGGCCTCGCCGACGAGCCGGCCGACCGCCGTCGAGCCGGTGAACGAGATCATCGCCACGTCGGGGTTCTCGGCCAGCGCGGCACCGGGTCCGGCGTCGCCTGGCAGCATGTGCAGCACGCCGTCGGGGAGGCCGGCCAGCTCGAACAGCCGGGCGACCAGCACGCCGCCGGAGACCGCGGTCTGCACGTCTGGCTTAAGGATGACCGCGTTGCCCAGCGCGAGCGCCGGGGCGACGGCGCGGGTGGACAGGATCAGCGGGAAGTTCCACGGGCTGATCACGCCGACCACGCCGAGCGGGACACGCTTGGCGATGCTCTGCCTGCCTGGCTCGCTGACCGGCAGCAGGTAGCCCCACGGCTGGGTGGGCAGCGCCGCGGCCTCCCACAGCTCGCCAAGGACCAGCTCGACCTCGAAGGCCGCCTTGCCGGGTATGGCACCGCCCTCGCGGACCAGCCAGCGTTCGAACTCGGCGCGGTTGTCCTCGAGGATGCGGGCGGCGCGGCGGATCAGCGCGGCCCGCTGCGGCCCTGGCTGGGCGGCCCATTCCGGCTGCGCCTGCTTCGCCGCGGCCGCTGCCGCCGCGACGTCGTCGGCATCGGCGAGCCCGACGGTGGCGAGAACCTCGCCGGTCGCCGGCTCGGTGGACTCGAGCACGCCGCCGCGCGACGTGGTCCATCCGTTGCTGTAGAGCTTGCCCTGCCAGTCGACATCATCAAGGAGTTCGGCCATGGACAAAGGTTACGCTTGTAGTCACAGTGAGACTACTGGTCCGGGGTAGGTCACGATGCCACGGATCCGATCGGAGGACACCAGATGAGCCTGGCAGACGACGTTAAGGCCCCGATCCGGCACGCGGATCGCTTCTTCATCGGCGGGCAGTGGGTGCAGCCGTCATCGGACGCCACGATCAAGGTGATCGACTCGGGCACCGAGGAGCTCTACTTCAGCGTCGCGGAGGCTCAGGCGGCCGACATATCCAGGGCGGTCGAGGCCGCGCGTCAGGCGTTCGACGCTGGTCCGTGGCCGCAGTTGTCCCATGCCGAACGGGCCGGGTACCTGCGGGCCATAGGTGCGGAGCTCAGCAGGCGGAGCGAGGACATCGGCCAGATCTGGCCGCGCGAGTCCGGTGTCCTGCACGCCGTCGCCCGCTTCGGCGGCGCTGGTGCGCAGGTCACCTTCAACGCCTTCGCCGACCTGGCCGGCACGTTCCCGTGGGAGGAGCCGGCTAAGCCGGCCGCCGGGGAGTTCGGCCTGATCGTCCGCGAGCCGGTCGGGGTCGTCGGGG
>Ga0209169_10002916_pt1 | contig 10170 bp, 12 predicted proteins | sample HubBroMetageWRM4_FD_188346 | JGI IMG/M metagenome (GOLD analysis project Ga0209169, IMG submission 188346) | Warmed soil microbial communities from the Hubbard Brook experimental Forest, New Hampshire - Hubbard Brook CCASE Soil Metagenome WRM 4... | ecosystem: Environmental > Terrestrial > Soil...
CCAAGGCCTGACCCTGGCAGGCCAACCCGTGCCCGAAAGCGATGAAACCAAACACTTCAAAATGATCGGCACCACCGGCACCGGCAAATCCACCGCCATCCGCGAACTCCTCTCAGGTGCCTTGGAGCGCGGCGACCGCGCCGTCATCGCGGATCCCGACGGCAGCTACTTGAATCGCTTCTACGATTCCCATCGCGGCGATCAAGTCTTGAATCCCTTCGACTCGCGCGCCGCGCGCTGGGACCTCTTCGGCGAAATGACTACGATGCACGACGCCGACCAACTCTCCCGCTCCCTCATCGCCGACGCCGAAGGCAATGAAGGCCCTTGGCGCAACTACGCCCGCGTATTTCTCACCTCCTTACTCCGCCAACTGCACCGCGTGAAGCGCAACGACTTAGGCGAACTCTATCAGCTGATCTCCACCACCCCCGTCGACGACTTGCGCGAGGTCTTGGCCGACACCCCCGCCGCACCGTACCTCTCCCAAGACAACGGCCGCTTCTTCAGCGCCGTCCGCGCCGTCGCCAACACGCATCTGTCCGCGCTGGAACACGTCGCCCGCCAAACCTCCGAGGGCAGCCTCTCGGTCCGCGATTGGATCCGGACCGGCCGCGGCGTTCTTTTCCTGCCTTACAAGGCTAACGAGATCGCGACGCTGCGTAGCATTATCAGCACCTGGATGCGCCTCGCCATCTACGAAACCATGAGTCTCCCGGAGGGCGACCAACTTCTCGGTGTACACCGCATCTGGTTTGCCATCGACGAACTCGACGCCTTAGGCGCCATCGACGGCCTGAAAGACGCCCTCGCGCGCCTGCGCAAATTCGGCGGCCGTTGCGTCCTCGGCCTGCAGTCCATTGCGCAAGTGTCCGGAACCTATGGCCGAGCCGAAGCGCAAACGATTGTCGAAAACTGCGGCAATACTCTTATATTAAGGTGTTCCGCCTCAGAAGGCGGTGGCACGGCCCGCTTCGCGTCGGGACTTATTGGTGAGCGGGAAGTGCTCAGAGAACAGATAACTGAGAGCAGAGGAGGGGGCATGCTCCTTGCCAGAAACTACCGCTCGGTCAGCACCAGCATCCACCACGTCACGGAAAGCGCGGTTTTGCCCTCCGAGATCGAACAACTGCCCGATCTGCAAGGCTTTCTGAAATTCGCCTCAACGCCGCAGTGGAGGCGAGTCAATATTGCGCCCAATTGATGCTCAGCATCCCAAGGCCAATTGCGCTTTCATGGGGTAGAGGAGCTTGGCATGTCTACAAAAGCCGAAGATCTCATGCGCCAGCAATACCTGGTGCCGCGCAAGAGCGTGAAGAAGCTGCGCGAGATGAGCCGACGCGAAGGCATCTCCGCGGGTGAACTCGTGCGTCGGGCAATCGACGCATATACCTCCGGGAAGATTCTCACCGAGCCCGAGGACGAGGTGGCCTCGCGCGCGGTACTCAAAGACATTCACGCCCAAGTCCGCGCGGCTCTCGCGCGGATCGATGCGAACCTTTCTGAGATTCGAGAGCGCGGGCGAGCGCGCGCCGATGGCACCTTCCGTGCCCGGGTGGTTGCCGAGACGCGGGCGTGGTTCGATGCACACCCCGAGGAGGCTCAAGGGATCGTGGAGCTCTTCACGCCGCAGGCGAGCCTATGAGTCTCATCGCCGAACTGATCAAGTACGGCAAGGACATCGTACTCTTGGGCGAGCGGGTGGACGGGCTCACGGCGGAGAGGAAAGAAACGACCGGCCGACTCGAGGACCATGAGCGACGGTTGATCCGCATCGAAACCTTGATTGAAATCTCGCAGTCGCGCCGGCGCGAGTTGCCAAAAACTTAGAGGCCTCGTCCGGAGCTTGCCTGGCTCGCATTGGCAGCGCTCGCCCGCGAGCGCAACGAGAGCGCGAGCAAGAAGGATGCGAAGTGGCTGGACAGCAGAAGGCGGATCTTAAGGACTGCCGTCATGAGCGTCGAAATTCAAGGTCTGTGCTCCCCCCCCACGCCGCGGAATCGCCACCGCCCCACCATCCTCCAGTGCGACCACGTTGGCATGGATCGGCCGCGCTTCGTCGACGAAGCATCTTGAATCAACAAATGTTCTCAATGCACAACAGCATAATCCCCTGCGGCTACCCCGAAGGCTCGCAGCCGGCGGTGATTCGCGTCTCTGAAGTGCTTCACTGCATCATTTTATCCGCAACAATACAGGCTGCTTTTTGTGCAGTGCTTTTCTCGCCCGCAACTGATCCGATTATTTTGCCGCGACGTTGTGCGCTCGATGCGTCTAGGGTTTAACATCCGGCCAAGAATAAGAAAGGCACACATTCATCAATTTCGCACAACGGAAGGTGACTTCATCATGGAACACGATATTGCGAAACTCGAACAGCGCTTACGTCAGATCGACCGAAAAAGGGAATCCATTCAGAGCATTCATGCATTCTTGAACCCCATCATTCACAGGCCGGGTTGGACAACGCTTCCTGAATTCAAATTGGTCATGCTCACACTGGAGAACATGGAGCATCAATTGAGTGGCGTCGAGCGCACTCAGACCGCGCTCGTGAATATTGCACAGCAAATCGATGCCGGACCCAATACGATAAAACCACCGGTGGGCACGGGCGTCTCGCATGGCGCTTCAGAAAGCCACTGATAGCGGCTAGGTGCCGGTCGAGCCACCACGTCGGCCGGCACCGTCTTCGATCTACGTTCAGTACTGGTACCGATTCGCCGAGAAGGCACCAAGCTAACCGTGACCGCACCAGCGCGGAACATGCCGCAACGCTTCGCAATTCTGCTGACAATCGGATTGTCGGCCTGTATTTTCCTATCTAAACAGCAATCGATCGACCTCGACGTCAATCACTGGGACCACTACGCGATTTCCGAAAGGACTATCAATCGCTTGGTCTGCCCAGCGCCTTCATCGAACATGTAGTCAATACGCCGCCTCAGAGCATGTGGTATCCCACAACGGCCGAGCTGTTTGAGGCGCGTTTCCTCAATACGTCCACGGACCCAACAACAAAAGCGCTCGAGATCAGATTCGTCGCGTCTAAACTCGTCGATTGCCATGATCAACAGGAATTGCCGCCGCCCCGTACCGCGCGACAACCACAACAGTGGAGCAAGCGAAAGCAGATCTGGCATCGCCGATGCTCCCCGGTAAGAGTCCGAGTGAGCGGCCTCACCAGCTTCTGCTACGCGTGGAATTCCGCTCCGCGCTGGATTTTCAAGCCATCGCGAATCGCGGTACTACCGTGGTTCTCCAGCCTTATTTTTGCGCGCAACCGATGGATGTGACGCAGCCGCAGCCGCCGACTTTGTATCTTAACGGCGCGGCCATTCGCGCCGACAACAAATTCAAGGAATTGGCCGGGCCGACACCCTCAAACGATTCAAACTACTATTTCTTTTTTAGAATCGACCGCGGGCAAAATAACAATTCCGACCCTCCGGATAGGGGCTTCGATTTGCGGGCCGCGCCGCAGGATATTTGCTATTACGTCACGGGCAGGGGCGCGTCCGGACTCCTCTTTACCTCTAGTACCACGATGGTGCCCAAGGGCGCCGTCGCCGCCGCCCAACTCGGGTTGACTGAACGGATCCGATGAGAAGGGGCGCAATAATCTTATTGGTTGCGTCGGCAATTGTCGCAATGCTCGCCGCCTGCGAGCCACCACCGCCCGCCGCAATCCTAACTGAATCCAAATCGCCGGACGGCAAATGGATCGCCGACGCCGTAACTATGCAGGACAGCGGGGCGGGGCAGTTTGGCTTTCACACCACCGTATACTTGAAGTCCCTGACCGACCCTAAAACCCAAGCGCCCGTGCTGGTATTCCCCAACGAGATCTCTAAAGAGAAAGGCAAAATCGAGCTCCACTTTCGTTGGTTCGATGGAACCTTGGAGGTACTCGTGTCCCGCATGCCGACCTTCGAGACCCAAGTGACGCGTTACGCCGGGATGAACATCACCGTCTCACAGTACTTTGAAAAACCGATTCCCCTCTCCGCCAAGCAATTGGAAGAGGTCTTCCATTCCTCCGACCTCAAAAACGCCCGCCGTCTGCTTGCAGACTTTCACTGCAACCCCCAAGCCTTAGGGCAAGTCGCCGCGGTCCGCCAAGCCTGGCACGAGCTTGGCGGTACCTTAAGCACCGAAGTTACCCAAGACCACCACATCCAAGCAGTGATGGCCAAGTGCCTGATCGAAGGACAGACGCAAAACGCCGCGCCAGACCCCGACATCGACAGCGCAGTGGCCCTCCTAAGATCCGCCGTCCACAGCGACAACATCATTGAAGCCCTGGTAGCAGGCGAGGGCCTCATCCACTACGCCGATCCTCGCGACAACCAAAGCATCGTTGACATTACCCACCGGGAGCCAAAAGTGGTTGTATTCTTGACGTTCGCGCTCCGTAACAGCTGCTCTCCCAATGCCGCCCGGACACTGCAACTGATGCTTGAGCAGGCACCGGACTCAGCGACCAAGGACAAAATCGACGCCAAGATGAAGCTCACCGAACCCCAGCACCGTGAGAAGTGCGATGCGCCTGCGAACGGGAAGCAAATAGACCGGCAACTGCAATGAACGTAAAGGCCTTCAACAGAAAGCGATTCATTCTAGCGATATCTTTCGCGCCTGCTTTCTTTTGCTTGATAACCTATCCGTGGCGCTTCCACGTGTTTGGGGAGTATCAGTACAAAGTAATGCTGGTCTGCTTCGTTCTCGCAGGCCTGGTTATGCATTTCAACGGACCGACTTTGGACGAAGTACGGGAATATCACGATCAAAAGATTAAGGCGGACAGAGAGGCCAATGAGGCGGATATCGACGACAGCAACAGTAAGCCCCTCTTGTAGCCCGCGCCGCAACAATTCCGCCGAACCGCTACCACCGATGCGTTGAGCAACAGCAGATTTCGGGTAGGTGTATGGCAGCCGGATGGCGGTGAGCCGCGCTCACTGCCCCATCCGGATGCCGTGCCCAATGCTTGCACGGCGCGGCCTGCAGAGTCTTCCAGCAAAGCGATTGGCGAAGACCGACCATTGGAATGCACTCCAGAGTAGGCAATTCGTACTAATCTGCCGTCACAGCGTCGACGTCCCTGATGATAATTGCCCATCGTCATCGCTACGGAATAGAATTGCATCGCAGCCCAATGGCCGACACCACCGGAACGCGAAAGCAAGGAATCCAACATGGCTGAAATCAACGAGAAGATGATGTCGGACGAGATAGTGAGATTGGTCACGCGCTGCCTTGACAAAGTCACGCACGCCAACAATACAGTGGCTCTTCGGGAGGGAGATCCGCCCGGACGGTTATTTTTTCCCGCGGGAATTGAGCTCATCTACGTAAAATTCAAGATTGGCACGACGGCCGACATCACATTTGCCATAGCGGGACCGAAGGCAACCTTTCCTACCTCCACCGCGGTGAGCGAAAATTCCGCAATCGTCGGCGATGGATCAGGAACTCAGGGTATTTCCACGAGCTAGCAACACAGGTGCTGCCAGCCATTTCAATGACAACGAATGGGCAGCTGCGAGATTTGAACAACATGAAGAGCGGGTGCCCTCAATGGACCTCCCTGCGACTATAGCGGATTTTAACTTCCGTGCATTCATCGCCTACAGCCACCAAGATGAGGTCTGGGCGAAGTGGCTGCAGAAGGCGCTGGAGACCTACCGGGTACCCTCGCGCCTGGTGGGAATGAAGACTGGGATCGGCCCAATTCCGCGTCGTTTGGCGCCGATTTTTCGCGACCGTTCTGAGCTACCGACCGCGCCCGACCTCGATTGCAAGGTCAACGAAGCCCTCGATCAATCCGCTAACCTGATCGTCATTTGTTCGCCGCGGTCGGCCACATCGCACTACGTCAATGAGGAAATCATCGGTTTCAAGCGCCTGGCGAAAGCCGATCGCATTTTCTGTTTGATCGTCGACGGTGAACCGAACGCGACCGATCTTGCCGGCCGAGAAACCGAAGAGTGTTTTGCACCTGCGTTGCGATTTACCTTCGGTCCCGATGGCATGCCAACACAGAGGCATACCGCGCCCATCGCCGCGGATGCTCGTCAGGGCAGGGATGGCAAGACCAACGCCAAGCTGAAACTCATTGCAGGCATGCTCGATATCGGATTCGACGCACTCAAGCAGCGCGAGCATCACCGCCACATGCAGCGGCTGCTCGTCGTGACTTCTGCGGCACTGGTCGCGATGCTGATCACCACCGGCTTGGCAATCGATGCAGTTATCGCCGGCAAAGCCTCTGAACGCCGCCAGAAACAGGCGGAGCTGCTTGTGGATTTCATGCTGGGTGATCTGAACGACAAGTTGGGTCAAGTGCAGCGATTGGATATCCTTGAAGCCACCGACAATCAAGCAATGAAATACTTTCAGTCGCTGCCCACGACCGATGTAACCGATCAGGTACTGGCGCTGCGAGCGAAAGCGCTACAGAAAATTGGCAGCATTCGGATGTCTCAAGGCAACATTCCCGCAGCGCTCGAGTCATATCGCGCCGCCTGGGTGCTGGCGGGGGAACTTGTAAGGCGCGCGCCCGGGAATCCCGAGGTCCGGGTCGCCTACGCCGACAGCTTCAAATGGATCGGCAACGCCTACTGGTACCAAGGCGATTTGGACCGATCGCTCGAGAACTTCCAGCAAGCCATCGTATTACTGGAGAAGGCGGCCGCTGAAATGCCGCAGGATCCGGAGGTGGCATTCAGTCTTGCTTCGGCGCGCACCAACGCCGGGCGCGTATTCGAGGCACATGGCGAATATGCGCAGGCACAGACGCTGTATGAACATGTGCGGCAGACCTTTGAGGCCCTGAGGCTCCGCGAACCCCAAAATGTACGTTGGCAAACTGAACTCGGAGACGCCTACGACAATCTCGGTAAGCTCGCCCTTGAGGAGGGCGATCTTGTGCACGCTGTTGCCGCGTACCGCGACGATCAGCGTATCAAAGCTGCGTTGGCGGCCGCGGATCCCAAGAATTATGACGCGCAAGAGAATTTGCTCGTTAGCGATGCGATTTTGGGACGAACTCTCGTCTTGTGCGGGGCGCATGAAGTATCCATGCGTTACGCCCGCGACGCCGTCAATCTCGCCAAAGATCTGGTTGCCTTCGATTCTACCCAAACATACTGGCGTGAGGATTTCGCCTATTACGGCCAATTGCTGGGTGGGATGCTGCGTCAAAGTGGCCGGCTCGACGAGGCCTCTCGCCTGGACAACGACGCAGTGCGCGTGTTGGACGAGCTGGTGGTAACTGACAAAACCAATGCCCGCTGGAGACGCGAGTTGGGAGTGGCTCAACTGGAGGCGGCGCGCCTTCAGATCGCACGTGGCGACTATGATGCCGCCGACCAGCGACTGACCGGCGCATTCGCGACAATCAATTTGGCGCGCGAGACGTCTCCAAGTGACCTAAACCTCATTCTGCTGGCAGCCAACGCGGATATTGTTGGGGGGCAAATTGCCGCAAGACACGGGAATTCCAACTCTGCGCGTGATTTCTGGACGCGGGCGCGGGATACGGTCGCGCCTCTTGCGCACGTCGGAGATGACCCAAACGTACTGTCTGCGTGGGCCAGCGCACTGTTACTCCTCGATGATTTGGATGCAGCGCGTCCGGTACTTCAGAAATTGGCAGCCATCGGTTATCGTACCCCCGACTTTGATGCTCTACTGGCCAGGAAAAAAGTGTCCTACGCGGTAGATACCGATGTTGCGCGGCGCATTGTTTTAGCGGCCGCCGAGACGAGTTGAGAAAACGAGTAAGATGATCTAACACCGAATTATTACACCAGCTGAGTGCCACTAATCCAAAGGAAAAGGAAAATCAAATGGTTGCAAAAGTGCGCGTCATCCTCGATTCTTCGGCGACTCCACCCGTCATCATAATTCCCAAACGGCGGTCGATTCCAAAAGGCGCTCAAAAAATCGAATGGACGCCGATCGCAAATGAGGATTTCGCTTTCACTTCACTGACACCGCTGGACCATCCCAATCCGTTTTCCAATATTGTTGTCCAGTCGAGCATGATCACATCGGACTATAGCAATACGACTTCTGGTGAGTACGGGTACACCATCGTCGTCACCTCTACTCGAGATGGCGAAAAATACAGTTCAGAGGTGATCGGTGGAGGCGGTGGAAACGCCACGATCAAGAACAATTGATCGCACGCAAGAATGTCAGGAAGCCGCGGCCCGATACGGCGAGAAGTGTGATGCCAACCACTAAACTCCCTGTATTCTTCGTTGTTTTCTCCCTAGGGCTGCTGTGCCTCACTTCAAGCGGTTTTGCGCACGTAAACGTCGCCGACATCAGCTTTTCGTCGGTAGAATTCGTTGAACGTCCTGTGCCGCGCTCCGCTCGACTGGAGGAGCTCATCGGTCTGCCGCCGGCGGATCAGGCAACGGCCGTCATCGCCTCGAAAGAACTCACCGAACGGCCCAAGCGGCTGGTGTTACGCGTCGACTTTCATTCTGCCGTCGATTTTCAGGCCATCGCGAATCGAGATGCCATCCTCTTTCTGCATTCTTACTTTTGCCTGCGCCAGAGCGACTTCGCGGTGCTGAGCGCCCCGACTGTCTACCACGACGGCAGACCGATTCACGCCGACGCCCTGTCCAAACAATCAACCGCTCGCGCAGGCGGCCGGGGCTTTACCTATACTTTTTATCTTAACGTCGCCCGCCGAGAGAACCGCCAATCGAAGCCGCCCGAAGTGGGGTTTGATTTTCACGCTACGCCGGAAAATGTTTGCTTTTACGTCACCGGCAGCGGCGCATCGGGGCTCATTTACACATCGAGTACCGCGATCGTCCCGAAGGAAGCCATCGCCGCGGCGATTAACCAACCCGGCTCGAATTGACCTGAGCATCTCGATTCACGTGGGCGAGGCCGCAATGATGAACGACAGTCTGCGACTTCACTCACCACCATCCGCGCCGTTTAAACCACAGGATCGGCACCAAGATACTGAGCGTAATCAGCACCAAGCCATAGGGGTATCCCCACCGCCAAGAGAGCTCGGGCATATTGTGAAAGTTCATGCCGTACATGCTGGCGATGAGAGTCGGCGGAATTCCCACCACCGACACGATGGTGAGCACCTTGAAGATATCGTTCTGCTCCGTGTTGATGAAGCCTAAGATCGCATCTAACAGAAATTGCGTCTTTCCGGACAAATGCGCTTCGAAGTCAACCAACGAAGCCACGTCCTGTTGTGCCGTACTTAAGCGCGTTTGCACTTGCGATAACCAATCCGCCGCCATTTTAAGCACATACCCGATGATTCGCTGCAGACCCAACAAGCTCTCGCGAATACGTGACAGATGATCTCCTGCTGTACCCACCGCATTGAGACTGTCGCGTAGCGCGCGCGAGGCGCGCTTTTTCGCTGTCGCAGAATCCCCCTGTGGGCCAAATGCCTGCGCCGAGACCACCGCCAGATCGCTGCTCAACTTCTCCAGCCTGTCGGCGTTGATATCCACGATGCCTTCGATGAGCGCAGCGAACACGGTGGCGCCGTCCGCACACAGACCCTTAGCCACATCCGCCTCGATCTGGGTAAATGCCTGAACCGCGGAATACCGAACGGTGACCAGGACTGCCGGGGAAAGAATGAATCCCAACGGTATCGGCGCGAAGTCGGCGGTTTCATCCTGCAGGGTCAGCGGCATGCTGAGATACAGCACTTGTCCCTCCGCTCGCAAGCGGCTTGAGGTCTCGATTTCCTGCAAGGACTCCCGCGACGGAACGCGGATGCCGGTCCGTACCGACACGCGCGCGATCTCCTCGGGCGTCGGATTTAGCAAGTCAATCCAGAACGGCGTGCCGCTCTGGCCTTCGAGATGTTCATTCAACATGAGTGCCGCCAGCCCGCGCCTTGAATTCGATGACTCAAAGGCTACCACTGAAGAGCCCGAGCCCCGTCAGTCGTCGCGGGAGCCGCCGACTTCAAGACCGGCGCAAGCCACCGCACGGCGCACACTGATCTGGGACGGGTCATGGGTTGCGGCGGATGCCGTTTTGCGGTAGAATGTGCAAAAAATATATAATTAAATCAACAATTTACTACGCATAATCTATCTTATGTTAAATCGCGATTTTCATCGGTAATTTGGTCTTTAACTGACGCATCTCGCGGTGTGA
>Ga0209169_10002917_pt1 | contig 10169 bp, 6 predicted proteins | sample HubBroMetageWRM4_FD_188346 | JGI IMG/M metagenome (GOLD analysis project Ga0209169, IMG submission 188346) | Warmed soil microbial communities from the Hubbard Brook experimental Forest, New Hampshire - Hubbard Brook CCASE Soil Metagenome WRM 4... | ecosystem: Environmental > Terrestrial > Soil...
GCCGTGATCTGGTCCGGCATGTGGAATTTCCTCGGTGTACTTGCATCCAGCGGCGCGGTGGCTTTCGGCATCGTGTCCCTTCTCCCCGTGGAATTGATTCTGCAAGTCGGCGGACGCGCCGGCTTCGCCATGGTCTTTGCCTTGCTCGTTGCGGCGATCATCTGGAATCTCGGTACCTGGTGGTTCGGACTTCCCGCCTCCAGCTCCCACACCCTGATCGGTTCGATCATCGGCGTCGGCATCGCCAACCAATTGATGTCCGTGAAGACTGGTACCAGCGGCGTCGATTGGGGCCAGGCTACCAACATCGGAAAGTCCCTCGTTCTTTCTCCCATCGTCGGCTTCTTCTTCGCCGCGATGCTCCTGATCGTTTCCAAGAAATTGATCCCCAACAAGGCACTGTATCAAGCGCCGAAGGGCAACGAACCTCCTCCCTTCTGGATTCGCGTCCTGCTCATGATCACCTGCACGGGAGTCAGCTTCTTTCACGGTTCCAATGACGGCCAAAAAGGCATGGGCCTCATCATGCTCATCCTCATCGGCACGGTACCCACCGCGTACGCCGTCAATCACGCCGTCACCTATCAGCAGACGCAGGATTTCGTCGCCGTCTCCACCCAGACTGCGGACATGCTGAATCATTACGTCTCTCCGGCCGCCGTCGTTGGCGACGCGCGCGAAGAAGTAACCGATTACATTCGCACCAAACAGTTCACGCCCAACACCATGCTCGCCCTGCGCAACCTGGTCAACGGCATCGGAACGGAAATGGCTCTCTACCGCGAACTCAAAGCCGTCCCGCAGGACAAAGTCCGCAACTTCCGCAACGACATGTACGTCGTCAGCGAAGCTTTGCGCCTGATGAACAAAACTCATCAACCGGAGTTCTCAACGGCCGACGCTGCCATTCTGGCCAACTACAAAAAACACGTTGATAACGCTACAAAATTCATTCCCACGTGGGTGAAAGTTGCCGTCGCCCTGGCGCTTGGCATGGGCACCATGATTGGGTGGAAACGCATCGTGGTGACCGTCGGCGAAAAAATCGGCAAGGACCACTTAACGTACGCGCAAGGCGCCGCCGCCGAAATTACCGCGATGGCAACCATAGGCGCCGCCGATTGGTTCGGCTTACCTGTCAGTACCACGCACGTGCTTTCTTCCGGCGTTGCCGGCACCATGGCCGCTAATCATTCCGGACTGCAAATGAGCACAGTCCGCAACCTGGCCCTGGCATGGGTGCTAACGCTACCGGCATCCATCTGTCTCGCGGCGAGCCTTTTCTGGCTCTTCAGCAAAATCGGCGGCAGCGGAAGTTAAATCACAATTGTTAAATCGCAGCAATTTTCGAGAAAATTCAAAGACGGAACCCAGCTTCCGGATCAGGTCGTTCGCGCATTGGTAGTCGTCACGAAAAAGTTGCTTCTGTTGCTCTTTGCAAGCCTGTGGCTCGTTCACGGGCGTGCCGTCCTCTGCGCCCAGGAGTCGTCGCCGAACACTTCTTGCCCGCGCCCGTCTGCCGGCGCCCCAGTCACCGAACCCGCAGACTTGCGCAGCCGAAACGGCGTGCTAAAACTCGACCTGACCGCCCGCAATTTCACCGAACCAGACGGCACCACCCGTTTCTGCTACTTTGACGGTAACGGAAACCAATCTCCTACGCTGCGCCTGAGCCCCGGCGACCTCCTCATTCTAAATTTGAAGAACGATCTGACAAGCTCGTCCCGCGCCATTCCCGCCGCCAGCAAAAGTCACCAGCACAATGTCAATCACGCCGCAAACACCTCCGACCCATGCGAAAGCACCACGATGTCGCTGACCTCTACCAATCTTCACTTCCACGGCATCACAGTCCCCGCGGTCTGTCATCAGGACGATGTCCTGAAAACTTCCATCCAACCAGGTGATCCGCCATTTGAATATAAATTTCGCATTCCGGAAGACGAGCCGCCTGGCCTCTACTGGTATCACCCGCACATCCATGGCTTCAGCAAAGCTCAAGTCGTCGGTGGCGCGTCCGGCGCAATGATCATCGAAGGAATCGAGCGCGCCAACAAGGCGGTAGCCGGGCTGCCGGAACGCGTCCTGGTCATTCGCGATCAGGATTTGCTGAATCCCAATTCCCCGCCGTCGAAATCCGAACCCGTTGTACCCAAATTTCTAGTGGATCACGACGGCGACGCTGCCAACACCGGGACTGGTTTCGGCAAACCCGCGAAAGATCTCTCCATCAATTTCGTTCCGGTCCCCTATCCCGATTACCCACCCGCCGCAATCCAGATGAAGCCACAAGAGCGCCAATTCTGGCGCGTGCTGAATGCCTCGGCAATCACCTACCTCAACCTCGCGGTTTTGTACAAACAAAAACCGCAACAACTCGGCATCGTTGCACTCGACGGCGTTCCCCTGAACGCCAACGGAACGACAGGCAATTTCATCAGCTGGCAAGATCATCTAGGAGTCCCGCCCGGGGGCCGAGTTGAATTCATCGTCACCGGTCCTGCTGCCGGCGTCCCGGGCCTACTGGTCACGCGCACGGTGGACACCGGTTTGGGCGGTGAAAACGATCCCAATCGTATGCTCGCCACCATCACCGCTTCAGACGAGGCCCCCGAGCCGCGCTCCACGCTCGCAGCATCTCCCGTGCCGCTTCCTCCGCCCGCTCTACCCTGGCTGGGAACTGTCGCTCCGGTCCGCGTCCGCAAACTTTATTTCTCAGAGACACTTTCAGATCCCAATGATCCCAACAGCGCCACAACCTTTTACCTCACGGTGGATGGCCAGACCCCCAAGCCATTTGACCCCGCTTCCGGAATTCCGGACATCGTGGTTAAACAAGGCGACGTGGAAGATTGGATCGTCGAAAATCGCTCCACCGAATTGCACGCCTTCCACATCCATCAGCTGCATTTCATGTTAGTGGCATGGAACGGGGTCCCCATCAACGAGCCGTTCCTGCGCGACACCATCAACGTGCCCTTCCACAGCGCCGCGGATCTGCAATTTCCCAGCGTCCGCCTGCGCATGGATTTTCGCGACCCGAACACCATCGGCACTTTCCTATATCACTGTCATCTCCTCGAACACGAAGATGGAGGCATGATGGGCCTGATCCGCGTCGAACCAGACGACACGGCTCGAGCTCCAGAAAAAAATACGCCAGGCTCTCACACGAGTAACACGCCCACACACTCGGCGGCCAGCAATTGAGTCTGAGCTCCTCCGCGGCCACCCGCGAAGTGCGCGTATTCTTGCGCGCATACTCCGAGCCGCCGCAAGAAATAAAATCTCTCACGCGGTTTCGCCGCTTGTCATTCACCATTCACACAAGAAAAATCCTCCCGCAACATTGAACCGCTATTACTCACAGGCCCAGTCGTCACCTGATTTACAAATTAACAGGAGGATGCATGTCCTTGAAGCGTTTCGCTGCAAATTCGATGCACTGCTGCCGCATCGCGTTGACGTCGCTCGCTCTATTCCAATTTTCACTCGGCGGACCTTTGGTCAGCACAGCACAGGCCCAAACGGACAACGATAACAAGACCACCTCGCCGATTAAGCACGTTATCGTGATCATCGGTGAAAATCGCAGCTACGACCACGTCTTCGCGACGTACGTGCCAAAATCCGGGCAAACCACTGTGAACCTGCTTTCCGAAGGCATCATCAAAGCCGACGGCACTCCCGGACCCAACTTCGAAAAGGCCCATCAGCGCGCGGCTGTGGACCTTGGCGAGAAAAAGGGCGGCGACCCGTTCCTGCTAAGTCCGCCCAAGCTTGATTTCGGCGGCGATGTGCTTCCCGCTCCGCTCGTTGGCGGCGCGAAGGATTCCTACATCCCGAACGACAGCATCAGTCTCGCCGAGGCCTCCGAAAATGGCTTGCCTAGCGATTACTATCAGTTCCTGGTCTCTGGCGGCACAGGCCTGACCTCTAAGACCCCAGACACTCGCATCACCAACGTCAACGATCTTCCTGCCGGTCCCTTTCAGTTGACGAACAAGAAACTCTTCGACTACAACGCCTATGCAGCCAGCCCCGTGCACCGCTTCTACCAGATGTGGCAGCAGCTGGATTGCTCGCGCGAACACATCACCGAGGAAAACGGTTCCGGTTGCAACGCCAAATTGTTCTCCTGGGTGGAAGTCACCGTCGGAGCAGGCACCAACGGCGAGGCGCAACCTGCAACTTTCGACACGAACTATTTGCCCGGCGCCACTACCACCGGTGAAGGCTCGACCGCTCTGGGCTTCTACAACGTGCAACAGGGCGACGTGCCGTACTTCAAGAGTCTTGCCGACACTTACGCTATGAGCGACAACTTCCACCAGTCTGTGCAAGGCGGTACCGGCGCAAACCACATCATGTTCGGCCACGGCGATGCCATCTTCTTCACCGATGGCAACGGCCATGCCAAGGAACCACCTCACAAGGTCACCGTTGATCCTGGAACCGCAAACGCCGGTAAGGTGGACGAAGTCGAGAATCCGAATCCGGCGGCCGGGACCAACAACTGGTACTCAGAAGACGGCTACGGCGGCGGTTCCTTCGGCTCTCCCTCCTTTGGCGGCGGCTCTTACAGCAACTGCGCAGACCCCACGCAACCGGGAGTCTCTGCTGTTGTGAAATATCTCCAGTCGCTCCCGCATCCGGTTGATCCGCACTGCGAAGTGGGCCACTACTACTTGTTGAACAACTACAACCCCGGCTACTTCGGTCAGGGCGAAAATGCTTTCACTGACGAATCCCCGGACAACACCGTATTTACGATTCCACCCTCAGCAACACCGAGCATTGGCGACACCCTTCTCAAGCACGATATTTCCTGGAAGTACTACGGCGATCAGTGGAACGACTATGCGGGTGTTGGTAACTCCAAGCAGCCGCTCTGCGATCCGCCATCGCTGGTCTCTAACTGCTACATCCCGGAGGACAAGTATCAAATCAACTACGGAGCCGCGGGCTCGGCCAACCCTCTCGGGCAAACCATCACCAACGCCGACGAATACTGCAACATTTGCAACCCGTTCCAGTACGACACCTCCATCATGGCCAACGCCAAAATCCGTGAGGCTCACATCCAGGACACGCTGAACCTGTATGCGGACATCGCTAACGGCACGCTCCCAGCCGTTTCCATCGTCAAGCCGAGCGGGTTCGTGGATGGTCACCCGTCGTCCTCGAAACTCAATTTGTTCGAGGGTTTCGTCGAGAAGATCGTTACTGCAGTCCAGGCCAACAAAACTCTGTGGCAGGATACGGCGATCTTCATCACCGAAGACGAAGGCGGCGGTTATTACGACTCCGGTTACGTTCAGCCGCTCGACTTCTTCGGCGACGGCACGCGCATTATCTTCCTCGCCGTATCTCCGTACACCAAGGGCGGCAAGGTCGCACACAACTACGCGGATCACGTTTCCATCCTCAAGTTTATCGAGAGGAACTGGAGCCTGCCTCCGGTCTCTTTCCGTAGCCGGGATAATTTCCCCAACCCGATCGCGGAAAGCAAAAATCCCTACGTGCCCCTGAACGGTCCGGCGATCAGCGACCTGTTCGAGCTGTTCGACTTCAAGTAGACGACAGCAAGTAAGCACAAACCGGCCAGGCGGCGCGCACTCCCGGCGCCGCCTGGCCGCGCAATTTCCCCACCCCACCTTCCATGAATCTTTCCCTTTGCCAACGCATCCTTATCCATGTAGGATTCGCAATCATGAATCGCTGCCCCAACGTACAGACCTGTACACCGTGTTGTTGTACCAGCACTGGCGTGCGCGGGGGCCCAATCCGAACCATCTAGCAATCCTAAACACCGGATTTCAAGCCCGCTCACAGCCCCACCGTCGAGCGGGCTTTTTGTTTTTGCGCCACCAAATTTGCAGCCAGCAAAAGCATCGAGGAGGATCGCAAATGCCCGAACAACTCAAACGCAACGGCCGACCGCGCCAAGCGCCGCCGCTACTTTCGCTTGACAGCTGGGCCGTGCTGCTAGCCCTGGCTCTCTCCCTAGCCATCTGGATCGGCTGGATCAAACACGTACCCTGGTAGCTCAGCCGTCACGACGCTGCGTGCGCCAAACATTTCACGGGAGGAATCACCAGATGGCCAGCTCCATCGCACTAGAAGCACCCGCCACTGAGAACATTTTCAAACAAGCCGCGCGCTTGATCCCCGGCCTGCTACTCCTCGCCGCGGTAGGCTACGCCGGCCGTATCATCGAGCGCTCCATCGCCAATTACGGCAAAGCGCATCACCTCACTCTGCCCAATATCGAGTACGTTCTCTGGGCCATCATCATCGGCCTCCTCATCGGCAACACCGTCGGCGTGCCTAGACTTTTCCAGGCCGGCGTCGCCACCTACGAATTCTGGCTCAAGACTGGCATCGTCCTGCTCGGCTCGCGCTTCCTTCTCGGCGACGTGGCCAAGCTGGGCGGCGTGGCTCTTGCGCTCGTTGTCGTCGAAATCGCTGTCTCCCTGGCCTTCATGACCGCCCTAGGCAAAGCCTTCAAACTGAAACCAAAACTCACCACGCTGCTAGCCGTCGGTTCCTCCATCTGCGGCGTCTCCGCCATCATCGCCGCCCAAGGCGCCATCGACGCCGACGAAGAAGATGCCTCCTACGCGATCGCCGCCATCCTTTCTCTCGGGGCCATCAGCCTTTTTATTTTTCCGCTCGTCGGCCACTGGCTGCACTTAAGCGATCTGAGCTACGGTCTGTGGGCCGGTCTCGGCATTGACAACACCGCCGAAGCCACTGCCGCCGGCGCCCTTTATTCCGACGCCGCCGGCAAAGTCGCAGTCCTTGCCAAGACCGCCCGCAACGCCATGATCGGATTCGTAGTCCTGGGTTACGCCATCCACTGGGCCCGCAAAGAACACACCGAAGGCGTAGGCAACAAAGCCGCATTTCTCTGGCAAAAATTCCCCAAGTTCGTCCTGGGCTTCCTCGTAATCAGCGCCATCGCCACGGCCCACATCTTCAGCAAAGATCAACTAACCAACATAGCCAACCTCTCCCGTTGGGCCTTCCTGCTAACCTTCGCAGGGGTCGGCCTCCGCACCAACATCCGCGCCCTAGCCAAACAAGGCTTCCGCCCCTTCGTAGTTGGCGCAGTCGGCGAAGTGGTAATCGCATTCCTAACGCTAGGCCTGGTATATGGAGCCGATCGGTTCTTGCCGAAGTGAGTAGTGAGTAATGATGGCTGACTCGGATCTCAACGCAAGCGGAGTCGCGGTAGAGGCCCAGCAAGGTCGATTGACGCAAACATCCGGAAAAACGAGCGATGAGAAAATGTTTTTCTCGTTTGCTTGGCTCGAGTTGATTCAGTTTCGATTGATTGGGCACGAGCGATTAGAAATGGCGCGATGGTGGTGCCCCGCGAGGCGCAAAGCAACTCCGTCCGCCAACAAGCCTCGCCGCACAAATCTGTCTCCCGCGGCCTCAACACAAGTTCGCCGAGGTTGCACAAGTTCAGAAAGCCCGACAATTTTTTGGACTCCCGGCCGAAGCTAACGAGCGCAAGACGAAATCACAGTCGTACGTCTAGGCAGAAGCAGGACAGCACACGAGTACCCGCCGGCCGAATACGGCCCGCGGCCGCACGAACATGGGGGTGAGAAAGAAAGAACTGCAGACTTTGGCGCGGGCTCTCCTGCGTGGCCTGCAGATTAGCGGCGAACAGGCGGGCTCACGGCAGCAAACAATTTCTTCTCTCCGCCATGGTCGGGCAACGGGATGCTTTTTTCAAATCGCAGGCCGAGCTTTTCGAGCAGGGCGATCGAAGCTTGATTTGTGGGCTTGGTGATGGCGACGATGCGCGGCAGGCGCAGCTTGGTCCAGCCGTAGTGCATGACGGCGGCAGCGGATTCACGCGCATAGCCTTGCGACCAATATCTGCGCAGGAACGCGAAGCCGATGTCCACGTCGTCAAGCGATTCGCGTTTGAGCAGGCCGCAGATGCCGATGGCCGTGCCGCAATCTTTCCGCTCAGCCAGATACAGACCAAATCCAAATTTGCGGTAGCTGGCGACGGGGCCTCTGGCGATATAGCGCCGCGCGTCGGCAAGCGTGCGCGCCCCGCGATCGCCGATGTTTTCCAGAAACGCCGGCTCGTTCAGCAATTCGAGAATGAACGCGGCGTCGGACGCGGTCAGCCGCCGCAGCACCAGCCTTTTTGTTTCGAGAATTTTCACCGCGAGGATATTCCCATTTTTCGCTGTCCAGGAGATTGCTTTCACGGCGGCGCGCCTTAGTGCGCCCGGGGGTGTTGCGGCACGACCGATGGCGCTCTCGCAAGCCGGACCGCCGCCACAAATGATCAGAGACGGCGGATCCTACGCCGACGCCTTACTCGCAGCCGATTTCGCGCTGGCTTTTTCGGCGAGGTTGCGGTCCAGTACGACCAGGAATTTCGCGAGCCACACTGGATGCGCCGGCCACGCGGGGCCGGTGACCAGGTTGCCGTCCGCCACCGCGTCCGTCATTTCGACGGCAGTGTAAACACCTCCCGCAAGCTCGACTTCAGGAGCGCAAGCCGGATAGGCGCTCACACGTTTGCCGGAAATGACGCGCGCCGCGGCCAGAATTTGCGCGCCATGACAGAGCGCGGCGATGGGCTGATCGGTCGCGGAAAAATGCCGCACGATCTCCAGCACCTTGGGGTTCAAACGCAAGTATTCAGGCGCGCGCCCGCCCGGAACCACCAGCGCGTCGTAATCTTCAGCGTGAATTTCGGCAAATGTAGCGTTCAAAGTGAAATTGTGCCCCGGCTTTTCCGAATAAGTCTGTGCGCCTTCGAAATCATGGATCGCGGTGCGCACTATTTGCCCGGCCTTCTTGTCCGGACAAACCGTATGCACCGTGTGCCCCATCATCTGCAGCGCCTGAAACGGCACCATCACCTCATAATCTTCAACGTAATCCCCGACAAGCATCAAAATTTTTGCAGCTGGCATTTTGCGTGGCCCTCCCCGTCGAAAGGTTTCGCCGCGAATTGCGATGATAGCACCGGTAGTGCGCAGCTTGAAGCGGGCGGACGAGGGGGTCGCTCCATGACGCGAAAGCGCCCAAATCAAGAACTCGGGGGAAATGCGCCGCAAAAGAAACGCCGGCACCCAGCAATCCGATTTGCATCCTGGCCGAAGAGTCTCCGCCAAAAGTCGCGTCGTTGTCATCCCGAGCCCGCGACAGCAGGTGAGGGATTTGCTTTCGTGCCCACGCCGAAGAGAAAGCAGATTCCTCGGGCAAACGGCCCCTTCGCAATGACAACCGCGATATTTTTCTCCTTGCGCGAATCAGCTCTTAGGGCGCGACGGCGCTGGGGCAGACTCGTGCGGCGCTGGCGCCGGATGCGATGCCGGCGCTTGTTGATGCTCGGCCGGCGGAGGCGTGTTGGCGTGATGGTTCAGCGGAGGATGCACGTCATAGTCGTCATCCTTCGCCTTGGTGGGCGGAGTGAATTTCACCGGTGGACGAGGCTGCGCCGCGTCATTTGCCGGCGGCCGCTCGTTCGTGTTCGGCCTTTGGTTCGCATTGGCGTTGCCATTCGCGTTTTGCCGATCATTGGCGTTCGGCTTGATGTTTGCGCGCGCATCGGTGTTGGGATACTGGGGGGTGTGCGCCAAACTATCGTTGGTGTACGTCGGCACAGGCAAACGCGCAGGCGCCGCCGCGGCAGAATTACCACCCCGCGATGCAGGCGCAGAAGGCTGCGCCCCAGGTTCCGCCGGCTCCGCATTAAGAGTACGCACGGCGGAATGGCTCATAGCCGGCGCCGGAGGATTCAAACGCGCCACCACGGGCCGCTCGCTGAACGCCACAGCGGGCCGCGCGCGCGCGGGCTTGGCCGTCGCCGCTACAAAACTTGAGCGCGTCGGCGCCAGCGAAGTTTGCTCGACCACATGCGCGCTCTGCAGTTGTTCCGGCGAGACGCGCACGAAAGCAGTAGCCACAGGCCGCGCGCCCACAAAAGTTTCTCGCGATACCGCCGTCACAGCGACGGCGTCATGCGCGTAGGTGTAATCAACACGGTTCGCACCAACATTTCGGTTCGCCACGTAGTTGTTGTACACAGTCGTGACCTGCGTCACGTTCAAGACGCGCGTGTTGGTGATATTAATGTTCTGCACGTAGCGCGGGCTGGCGTGATACCCAGGAATGTAAACATC
>Ga0209169_10002918_pt1 | contig 10167 bp, 13 predicted proteins | sample HubBroMetageWRM4_FD_188346 | JGI IMG/M metagenome (GOLD analysis project Ga0209169, IMG submission 188346) | Warmed soil microbial communities from the Hubbard Brook experimental Forest, New Hampshire - Hubbard Brook CCASE Soil Metagenome WRM 4... | ecosystem: Environmental > Terrestrial > Soil...
TGGAGGCGAGTAATGCACACGTCACTGCAATTGCGATTCGTTTCATTGGCTCATCCTTCGTCGCGAGCGGATTCGTGTTCGTGTCACCGGCTCTTATCCATGTTCTTGGTTCTTCGCGCTTAATTGCCAGCTGCGGAATGGGTTTCTTCGCTTATTCATCAGCGCCGACGCAAGAAAGTACAGAGGTTTAGCGTTAAATGCAACGCGGACTGGTTGGCCTAATTTTCGCCAAGCCACAAAGCAAATAAACGATCCGCCAAACTTCACCTACCCATCCAAATGACCGACAGTGAAAATTGGTCCAGGCTTGGTGTGGATGTGAAAGGCGAGGCTTACGAAGCGCCGACGATGGGTGGTACGAGAGCAACCTTGGGACGAAGCCCTGGGGGCCGGCAACTGAGGTCCGCATAGGCTTAGTTGATCCCGAGCGCGGAATTGTCATCGGCTACGCAATTCTCTATTACGGGAACAGCGACCGAAGAATGCAGATAAACGAAGTTTTCAAGATTTTGAACGATCGCCTTCGAATGGTCGACAACATTGGATTGATGGAGGAAGGAATTACAACTTCGGGATTCACAGAGTCAAACACTGTCTTTACGCGCCCGTTAGCGCCGTAAACGGAAGGCCCTTCGCTCGCATTTCGGTACTAAACGCCAGTGTGCTCGCCGTTTGTGAGGAATTAAGCATAGGTCTCTCCCCTGGGGCCTAGTCGGTCAGGGGTATCTTGACGGAAGAATGGATACTCAAACCAAGTTCGACTCGAAGATGGACATGCGATCTGGATTCCCTCGCTTTTCTCCTGAAAACATCGAAGCGAACAAATCAGTCGTCGAATTCCTCAAACAATTCGCGCAGAAGAAGAACTCGACTCCTGCTCAACTTTCTCTGGCTTGGCTTCTGGCGCAGAAACCGTGGATCGTTCCAATCCCAGGTACAACCAAGGTGGATCACCTTCTCGAAAACGTAGGAGCAATCGCCATTCAGCTGACACCTGAGGACCTTCGTGCGATCGAAACGGCTTTATCTGGAATAACCATCCACGGGGGCGAATGAACGAGGCGCAGACGCGGATCGTTGACCAAGCCGTATAACAGTCCCGTGCAGGTGCAGCGGGGGCGTTGATCGTGCGTAGAGGCTAGGTCGGATTTTCAATATCGTGGCCGTCAGCGTTCGTAACACTTCTCGCGTGGGTACTCGCAGCGCCGGTGGCTCGACCGTGATGCGCTCGTTCGCGTCCCGCCAGCGCTTTTTTCCGCCGAACTTCAGTCTTTGCTTTTTGCTTTTCCTGTTGTTTGAGTTCCTTCAATCGCTTCTGCACCGCAGTTGTCATAAGTTCCCTCAGTGCCGTTCTGCCATAGCCATTAAAGAAGATGGCCCCACCTCATTGACACTTGAGATGGGGCCCATCTTCAGCTTAATCGTTTGCGTTTGCTTTGGAAGTCGCGGCGGCGGCATGGCCGTTTGAAGCCTGCCGAGTGCCTCTCGTTTCCGAAGCAAGTTCCTTGAACGCCGGTGCATCGACGATCTGCCAATCGCCGCCAGTATTCCAGGGACCGCGGGCGTTGGGTTCGCCGCGATCGCCAGTGCCGGTCGAGTCGTCGAAGTACTGATTGACGAGTTCGGGCGTCGGCGGGATCGCGCCGATGGAGAAGCGGTTGATTCCCAGGCTTTCGAGGGCAGCGGTGAATGCCTTCATGTGAGTGATTTCGCGGGTCATCAGGAATTGCAGAGCGCGGATCGTACCAGCGTCTTCGGTGAAACGAATGAGACGTTCGTAAACGATCTTGGCGCGTGCTTCAGCCGCAATGTTGCTGCGGAGGTCCACGTCTAGTTCGCCGGTGATTTTGAGGTAGTCGGCGGTCCATGCATCTCCGACTGAATTGTGAAGGGCGACTCCTCCACCACCGGCGATAGCGATGAGCGGGTCGATCTCGGCGGCTTTGCGATTGTTTTTCATCGGGCGAAGGTGAAGACGTGCCAGCGCCCCGACTACTTCCAAGTGGCTGAGTTCTTCGGTGCCGATGTCCATGAGGAGATCTTTGCGTTCTGGGTCTTCGCAATTGATGCCCTGGATGGAATACTGCATCGCGGCAGCAAGTTCTCCGTTGGCCCCGCCGAATTGCTCGAGGAGCATGTTTCCAAAAGCCGGGTCGGGCGTGCCGACTTCGACTGTGTACATCAACTCTTTAATATGGTGATACATGGAGTCTCCTAAGACTTCCTTCCGACTTTGAGTTTTGAGGTGGTTGTCGCGGTGGCTACGCGTGCCTTGTTCGGCGCCAGGAAGGTGTTCGAGGTCTCGCCCGGTTCACCCCACGGAGCTTTGGTGCCGTTACCGACCTCAACTGAGGTCGCCTGCTGGAGGATCGGTTGAGTTATAGAGGTGAGAAGAAAGTCAGCTGCTTCCTCTTCGCCCAGCGTGTGGGAAAGGAGTTGTGCAACTTCGCGTTCGCCAATCTGGCGTGCCAGGCAACGAGCGTTACCGTAGCCGGAAATTTCGTAGTGCTCGACTCTTTGAGCGGCTGCGATCAGTGCGAGATCGGCTGTCAATTCGTCTTTGTCTTCACCTTCATCAATCGTTTCCTGACCTTCTTCGACGATTCCTTTCATTGCTTTACACGTCTTCGCCTCGACTGTTCCGCCCAATAACTGAAGTGAGTTCTTGAGGCGGTCAACATGTCCCTTAGTCTGCAGAAGGTGTTTGTTAAAGCCTTCTTTGAGCTTCGGTTCGTGAGCGGCTTCGGCCATCTTCGGCAATGCTGCCACAAGTTGATTTTCTGCACTCAAGAGGTCCTGCAACTGCTCAACCAAGAGGTCTTTCAGTCCAGATTCTTTTTTTGGCATGGATTCTCCTTTTGATCGATTTTTCAAGCCAGCGAACGATGGATTCAGTGAGGAGGTACGTTCGGCAAGATGTGGTTTCTTCAAAAATCGATGCTGTCGTGACAATACGCACTGCGCGGTAGCCAAGGCATTCGGTTATCACGGTACAGAGCGGAAATGAGTTGTGTAGAGATGCTCAGGCGTTACGACAATTTGGTCTTAATTACGAATCATGACGTTTTGGCCACGCATACGGAAGGCGTCCGTTGCGGAGGTCGTCGCGACCTATTGGCTAGCAGCGTCCGTCACTCAAGATGGAATTCGCCGCCGCTCCACTCTTCAGGCGCGACATCCTTGAGGGTCTCTGTAAAGTCCCAAAGGTGGCCGTAAAAATCCTGAGCGTTGTATTGGCGTTCGCCATATGGTTGGTCTTGAGGTTCTGTCAGGATGACGGCACCGATCTGTCGCGCTCGCTCGCAATGCCCCCTAGCGTCTTCGATGCGAACCTGAACGATGTGCGAGTTGTTAGGTATGACATTTCCTTCGGCGATGGTGAAGCAGCCATCGCCGGCTTTCATCTGCACGCGGTGATTCCCGATGCGGAGACGGATGGTAAAACCAAAAGCTTTTGAGAGCCAACTGGCCGCTGTTCCAGGATCGGGATAGATGAGGACTGGAATCACGGGACAGGGCGGCACGGATCGGTTGGATCGCATCCGGTCACATTACCACTGAGCCCTCATCTTGAAAAATTGCTTCCTCTCAATTGACCCGCGTTGTCTCTCGCTGTGCGTGCCGAATACCGCGCTTAAGCACTACAGAACGTACCCGATTGATTTAAGAAATTGATTTTTGATAATTTTACATTCTGCGTCGTGCTCTCCAGCTTTTTGGCTGTCACATCGCGGGATGTGACTATGCCCATGTGGATACTAGTTTGTGCAAATTGTAAGGTCGAGTTTCAACACTCGCAGATCAGTGATGTTGGAATGTCTCGCCTGCTTCTACCTGAGAAACCAAATATCCCGGTAGGACAGAAATGCGTATGCCCGAACTGTGGATTCGCAGCCTTTTACCAGCGGACGGATTTGCTCTACCGCTTCGCTTAGTCTTTCTTGGGTGTCGTCGCGCTCTTGTCGGCTTCGACGTGAACTTCAACCTCAGCGCCCTCTTTCAACTTCACCTCGGTGCCGTTTTCGTCAGTCAGGGTGTTCTCGATTCGGATTTCCTGATACAGAGGCTCGGCACCGTGTACGTTTATCTGCGCCTTCTCTGGGTCGCGTGGGTCGGCTGGCTTGATTATTTTCTCCACGGTTCCCGGCTTCGTAGTTTTTGCAGTCGACATGGCAGTCCCCTTCCGCTTCAAGTCCGAACTACGTGGCTATCGGTAAAACTTTACTCCTTTGGCAGGACACGTCACTCAAAATTCGGTGTCAGGTAGCCGCTTACGGTCGAATGCAATCGCTAGTCGCGGTACGAGACCGGCGCTCTGCTCTGGCAGATCGGAAATGCGGTCATGCGACACAAGAGCCTGCATCGCTAATCTTCGCGTCTTCGCCAATCCTGGTGCCGCTGCTTGCACACCGAAAGCTGGACGGAGGATTTGTCCCGTCAGCCGCCACAAGCTCAGTTAGCTTGCGGATTGCCGACCGATTCGATGGGCAGAGCATCTGGCGACCGGAGCGTTCGAATATCCCGCATCGGCGGCTGCCCGAAGAGACGGCTGTATTCGCGGTTAAACTGACTGGCACTCTCGTATCCGACTTCAAAGGCCGCACTTGCGGCGTCCATACCATCGACGAGCATGAGTGCCCGCGCCGCCTGCAACCGAAGTTGTTTCTGGTATTGGAGAGGACTCATGGAGGTCAGCGCTCGGAAATGATGATGCAGCGTGGACAAGCCCATGCCTGCAATTTCCGCCAGATCTTCCACGCGCAGAGGCTTTGCGTAGTTAGTCCTTATCCACGCAATTGCTTTTGCGGTTCTGTGACTCTGATCGCCCAGCGTTGCAATTGCTCTTAGGCGTGCCCCCTCTGCTCCTCGCAGAATTCGGTAAATGATCTCGCGCTGAATCATCCCACTCAGAAATGGAATATCTTGCGGCGTATTCAAAAGGTCCACGAGTCGGCAGCATGCGCTGATGAGTTCCACAGTCGCGTCGCCGGTCGCCATCGCGGGGCTTTCGGAGGGAGGCTCCTTCACATGCATCTCTTCCTGGCTGAGAAGTTCACGAATCACGGGCATCTCAAGCTTCAGGGACATCGCGAGACACGGAGTTTCCGCACTGGCCTCAACAATCCGGCTGACGATTGGTAGGACGACCGATGTCAGCAGGTATTGCCCCGCGCCATATATAAAGGAGGTGCCACCCAGGTCTACACGCTTTCGGCCTTGGACGATCACCGTGACGCCCGGCTCATAGGTCATCGAACACGGGGCGGTCGGAGCGATTCGCCGATGCAGCGTAAGGCCACGAATCCCCGTTGCTCGATTCTCTTCAGCGCCCATGATCTCGGTAATTTTTCGAGCGAGATCAAGTCTCAGTTCGCTGACTCGAATTGATCGTGTAGGTGCTTGGATACTCGCGATTTTCAATGTCAACAGGCCTTTTCCCTTGCCATAGCGTAGCCGCTCGATCACGCATACCGCAATAAATATTCACCTGGCAAGAGGAATAGGCAATCAATTCGCAGGATCGGGCTACCGATCCCGACGCATTTGACTCTAACCTCGGGATGACAACAACAGTGCGGAGGTAAGGACAATGCAAAAACGAAAACTTGGAAACAGCAATTTGGAAGTCACGTCCCTGGGATTCGGGTGCATGGGCCTGAGTTTCGGTTACGGCCCGGCTGTAGACAAGCAAGAGGGAATCTCGTTGATACGTGCCGCCGTCGAACGAGGCGTCACCTTCTTCGATACCGCCGAAGTCTACGGTCCGCTGACCAACGAAGAACTCGTCGGTGAAGCCCTCGCTCCGTTCCGCAAGCAAGTTGTGATCGCGACCAAGTTCGGATTTGATCTCGCTTCATTTCCACGCCTCAATAGCAAGCCTCAGCACATCAAGGAAGTAGCGGAGGCATCGCTCAAGCGCCTCAAGACGGACGTAATCGACCTCTTTTACCAGCATCGTGTTGACCCGAATGTGCCCATCGAGGACGTGGCTGGAGCGGTAAAGGACCTGATTCGAGAAGGCAAAGTGAAGCATTTCGGACTTTCTGAGGCAGGAGCGAGGACGATACGTCGAGCACATGCCGTCCAATCCGTCACGGCAGTCCAAAGCGAATACTCGTTGTGGACGAGAGACCCAGAAGCGGAAGTTCTGCCGACATGCGAAGAGTTGGGAATAGGTTTCGTTCCCTGGAGCCCGCTGGGTCAGGGCTTCCTTACGGGTAAGGTCGATGCTGCGACAAGCTTTGACGGCGCGTCCGACCTTCGCGCCTCTTTTCCACGATTCACGCCTGAGGCCCTGAAAACCAATCGAGCGGTGGTGGATTTGCTGAACGCGGTCGCGAAGCGGAAGAACGCGACGCCTGCTCAGATTGCCCTCGCTTGGTTGTTGGCGCAGAAGCCGTGGATAGTCCCAATTCCAGGTACGCGAAAGCTGGAGCGTCTGGAAGAAAATCTCGGGACACTGAAAATTGAGCTTACGCCAGAAGACTTGAGCGAGATCGACGCCGAGTATTCAAAAATCAAAGTACAGGGGATGCGACTCCCTGAGGCTCACATGAAATTGATTGATTACGCGGCGTAGGGTGGCAGCGGTGAACACTTCTGATCGAGGAGATGCAAATGCAAAAGCGCAAACTGGGAAGAGGCAATCTTGAAGTATCCGCAATTGGTCTTGGCTGCATGGGGCTTAGTTTCGGCTATGGTCCCGCAACCGAAAAGCCGCGGGCGATCGCGCTAATCCGCGCGGCCTTTGACCGTGGCGTGACCTTCTTTGACACGGCGGAAGCCTACGGTCCTTACCTGAACGAGGAAGTTTTAGGGGAGGCCGTCGAGCCGTTTCGCACAAAAGTCGCGATTGCCACGAAATTCGGTTTCAAGGATGGAGTTCCGGCCAAAGGCTTAGACAGCAGGCCGGAGCGCATTCGTGAGCACACGGATGCTGCGCTGAAGCGGCTGCGCACCGACGTGATCGACCTCCTCTACCAGCATCGGGTGGATCCCAACGTCCCCATTGAGGATGTCGCCGGCACCGTGAAAGATTTGATCAAGCAGGGCAAGGTGAAACACTTCGGAATGTCAGAGGCAGGTGCTGACAGCATTCGTCGCGCCCATGCGGTCCAGCCGGTCGCTGCACTGCAAAGCGAGTACTCATTGTGGTGGCGTGAACCGGAAAAAGATGTTCTGCCGACGCTTGAGGAACTGGGGATTGGCTTTGTGCCGTTTAGTCCGCTCGGAAAAGGCTTCCTGACGGGAGCCATCGATAAAGATACGCAATTCGACAAATCCGACTTCCGCAACATCGTGCCGCGATTTTCGGCCGAGAATCGCCAGGCCAATCAAGAGGTCGTCGATTTGATTGCGGCCTTTGCCAAACAAAAGAAAGCGACCCCAGCGCAGATCGCAATCGCCTGGATTTTGGCGCAGAAACCCTGGATGGTCCCGATCCCTGGAACGACGAAGCTCCATCGGTTGGAGGAGAATCTTAGAGCTGCAAACGTCGAACTCACGCCCGATGACCTCCTCAAGCTCGACGAAGCGACTTCGAAGGTCTCTATTCAGGGCGCACGTTATCCCGAAAATCTGCAGAAGCTCGTCAACCGGTAAGAGTGGAGCGATGGAAGCTCAGAAGAAGGAATAGGTGAGTGTAAGGAGTGAAAGCAAAATGACGGATGTGATCGTTGTTATTGGAGCGGGCTCAATCGGTCAAGCGATTGTGCGGCGAGTTGCTGCTGGCAAACAGGTTCTTCTGGCCGATCTCAAACCGGAGAACGCTGACGCAGCCGCCAAAGTCCTTAGCGATGCAGGTTTCACCGTTGCCACGGCGACAGTCGATGTTTCTTCTCGCGCTTCGGTTCACGCTCTGGTTGAAACTGCCGCGAAACTCGGTGAAGTCTTCGGTGTAATCCACGCCGCAGGCGTCTCACCTTCTCAAGCCTCTCCCGAGACGATCCTCAAGGTCGACCTTTACGGAACGGCACTCGTACTTGAGGAATTCGGCAGCGTCATCGCTCGCGGCGGTGCGGGCGTCGTAATCGCGTCACAATCCGGCCACCGCTTACCACCACTCTCCGTCGAACAGAACTCAGCACTCGCAACAACCCCCGTGGAGGAGTTGCTCACTCTTCCATTTCTCCAACTCCACCAAATAAAGGACTCTCTGCACGCTTATCAATTATCAAAGCGCGGGAACTCGCTACGCGTGATGGCCGAAGCAGTTCGGTGGGGAAAACGCGGCGCACGCGTCAACACCATCAGTCCCGGAATTATCATCACGCCCTTGGCGAACGATGAGCTAAAAGGACCACGCGGTCCCGGCTACCGTCGCATGCTCGAAATATCAGCGGCTGGTCGAGCAGGCACGCCAGACGAAGTAGGAACCGTTGGAGCGCTTCTGATGGGTTCGGACGGAGCATTCATCACCGGCAGCGACTTCCTGATGGATGGCGGAGTGACGGCGGCCTACTGGTATGGCGATCTTGCTCCTAGGTGACCAGCAAAGCATAGTCAATGTCTTCCCATAAGTTTTCAACAGCCTCGATGCCCACGCTCAATCGCAAGAGCGCTGGCGGCAAGTGCTCTTGCCCGGGAATCCCGGCTCGCCGTTCGATAGTCGATTCGACTGCACCTAAACTGGTGGCATGTTGAATGAGTCGAAGCTTGCGGCACACAGCGTCCGCCGTGGCGGCATCACCTCGCACATCAAACGAGATCATCGTGCCGAAGCCTTTCAGTTGACGCCGCGCAGCGCTGTGCGTTGGATGGCTCGGCAAACCCGGATAACGCGTCAGAGTTACGTTCGGGTGCCGGGCGAGGCGTTTCGCGGCGCGGCACAAATGGTGTCTAGGTCAGCGACTGTCAGCAGAGGGTTCGAAGGCGACTCTAACCAAATCAGATCAGCCACACCACACATCTCAACCCAGCGAGCGGTGTCGTCCACCGCTACTCGATGCAACGCCCATCGGCCACGGCTTTGTCCAGCCTGGGCGAGTCCTGCGACTGCCTGACAGCAGTCGTCCGACAGGGCCACGATTGAACCTGTCCAAAGCTGATCAAAAATCGCCGCGATGCCTGCCATCCCAGAAGAGAAGGAGACCGAAGAACCGTCTTCAAGCCCACCAACGATCTCTTCCAAGGCCTCCCAACTTGGTGTCCCATCGTCGCGAGCGTATGCGCGGCGGTCGCCCAGTACGAAGTTCGAGACAGGCAACGGAGGCACGTTCAGCGGCGATCCGGGGCGTCGATCACGACCTGACGTGACTAGTCACGATTCGACCGAACCAGCGCGATGCAATTTGTCTTCTGAGTTATCGTTCGACATCATTTGTAAATTCTAGCCAATGAGGAAGCTTGATTCACTGTTTGAATGCTCGACAAACGTAGCGATGACGAATCCGAGCATGGCCGGCGGGAATTCACGTCGGGCCGTTGTGGTGAGCGAAATTTCAAGCAGGTCTTGGACGAAAAATTATCGCGGTAACACGAACTATCCTGGTGCGCTCGCGTATGGCGGGAAGAACGTTTCGCTGTTCAATAAAGCCTTGACGGCGTCGACCAAAACCTCGCCTACGTGGTCCTTCGTTACAAATCCTTGCACACCAGCCCTTCGCGCCTCCGACACAAAAGAATCACCACCGTGCATCGTCAGGAAAAGTATCGGGACCTGGGGCAATAATTTTTTCAGTTCCTTAGCCGCAGTGAAGCCGCCCATGATTGGCATGTTTATGTCGAGCAGGATGAGATCGGGCTGAAGCGCAAGCGCCTTGGTAATCGCCTCTTGGCCGTTCGAAGCTTCTTCACAGTGTTCCGGCTGAAGGTAAGTGGTCAGGATCGCGCACACACCCTTCCGCACGATCTCGTGGTCGTCCGCAATCACAATTTTCAATTAATTTCCGACTTTCAAGTTGATCGGACTCTGGCAGGTGGGAAGGTATTTGGACATACACACAAGCCTTGACGTTCGCCTAGTACCAAGTCACTGTAAATGAGATTTCATTGAATACATATTGATAGCCTGCCGGGAAGGATTCGATGATCATTTCTCCCCCACGTTTCTCAAATCGTTTCTGCGCGCACATTTCCATCGTTGCGCTTGCGTACTTTCTCATCACGCTGTTTGTACGCCACCGTCATGAAGAATATTGGGCGCTGGTAGTCGGAATCACGTTCGCG
>Ga0209169_10002922_pt1 | contig 10158 bp, 4 predicted proteins | sample HubBroMetageWRM4_FD_188346 | JGI IMG/M metagenome (GOLD analysis project Ga0209169, IMG submission 188346) | Warmed soil microbial communities from the Hubbard Brook experimental Forest, New Hampshire - Hubbard Brook CCASE Soil Metagenome WRM 4... | ecosystem: Environmental > Terrestrial > Soil...
CGGAGAGATGGCCGACCGCCGCTTTCACGTCGCGATTGCGCGCGCTACACGTAACACCGCGATCACCACGGTGATCGAGAACCTTTGGGATATTCGCTATAAGTCACCGCTGTGCCGGCATATGTTGGAGCGGGCGCGCAGCGTCGGCGTCCAGCCGAGCATCGGCGAGCACCGGCGCATTCTCGCGGCACTGAAGAAACACGATCCGAAAGCCGCGCGCAATGCGATGCGCGATCACCTCGGCCGCGTCATCGACGGCCTGCTGGTGGCGACCGAGAGTGAGGCAGTAGACAACGCTCGCAAGAAGGCTGACAGCAAGCGGAGTGAGTACAGCCGGCGGCTGTCGGTTTAACGAAAATAGTCGCCGGCTGGCGGTTTAAACTGGCAATAGCTGAATAGTCCGCGAAGCATCATCGAGCCGATCGGAAACGATCGTAGCGCCGATGGTCTTTACCGGTCGGTTTTCGTGCCGCGGCAATAGAATAGTCAGTTTCCCGGCGCTCGGCGGGCGGTCTCCCTGTCTGGCGATTCCAAGCGTCAATCCCGTCGTATCCTCGTCAATACGCAGTTGCCAGAGGCCCCACTGTCCGTCCCGATAGCCCTCCGACTCGCCGTCATCTTCGAAACAATCCGCCACAAAACCCCGACCCGATCTGTCCGGAAATACTGCGAATCCGCGTTCATCGGCGGGACGATTGAAATGCTGTTCGGCCAAATTCAGCGCAATGGCCGAGCCGGCGCGTGCCAGCAGCGGCGGGCGCTCGAACGGGGCCGGCAAGTCTATCGTCTGGCCTCCGGCGTAGTAGTCGCCACTCCAATAGTCATACCAGCCGCTTCCGGCCGGTAAATAGACGCGGCGCTGCTGTAGGCCGGGTTCGACGGCCGCGGCCACCAGGAGATTGGGTCCGAGCAACATGTCGTCGTTCTCGTCGAAACAGCGCGGGTCCTGGGGAAATTCATAAAAGGTCGGCCGGATGACGGGTTCGAAGTAGCGATGATATTTCCACAGCAGGTCGTATAGATAAGGGGTCAGCCGGGCGCGGAATTTGATCAGTGCAGCGATGGTTGCGGCAATTTCCGGATACATCCAAGGCGCATTCACCGAGCCGTCGTCATTCCACGAATGGATCGAAAAGCGCGGCAGGAAAATGCCGAACTGCACCCAGCGCAACAGCAGTTCCGGCCCAGGCGCAGGACCTGCGAAGCCGCCAACATCGTGACCGGAGTTGGAGATTCCGGACAGGGCCAAACCGGTTCCCATTCTGATGTTGAATTTGAGTGTTTCCCAACTGGTGAAATTGTCTCCCGACCAGGTTTGGACATAGCGTTGCATGCCGGCCGCGCCGGCCCGGGAGACCAGGAACGGCCGCCGCGCGGGAGCGAAGGCGCGTTGTGCCTGTTGCGACGCCTGGATCATCAGCAAGGTCTGCAGCGGCTTCGCCGTGGCCGCCCGCATTTGCGTCCCGAAGCCGTCGCTCCGGGCGGTATCGCTCCAGATTTCAAACTCGTTATTGTCGTTCCAGGTCGACAGCACGCCATAGTCCAACAGGGAGTCGGTGACCTGCGTCTTCCACCAGGTCAGGGTTTTCGGATTGGTAAAATCGAGGTAAGCGCCAACCTCGTCCCAGAATTGCACCCACAGCGGCGTTCCGTCGGCGGCGTGGATGAACAAGCCTGCGCGCGCTGCCTCTTCGAACCGCGGGTGCGAGCGCAACAGGCAGGGTTTGATGTTGGCGCACAGCCTGACGCCATGCGCGAGATAACTTGCCGCGAACGCCCTCGGGTCGGGAAATTTGTCACGGTTCCAATTGAAGACATAGCGCTTGTCGCCGATGGAGGTATATCCCGAGGACAGGTGGAACGATTCACACAGGACGTCATATTCCGCGCATTTCGCGAGAAACTCGCGCATCCGCGCCTGTGCGTCCGGCGCGTCGGTGTAGCTCATGGTGGAGCCGGAATATCCGAGGCTCCATTTCGGCATAAACGCGGGCCGGCCGGTTAGCCAGGTGTAGCGGCGCGTGATACAAGCAGGCGTCGCGCCGCCAATGACGTAGTAGTCGAGATCACCATCCTCTGCCACAAAACTGCGGTAAGGACCGTGATAGTTGTCGAGCTCGCGACCCATGTCGAAAACCGAGTCCGCGAGATTGTCATAGAATATCCCGAGGGGCACGCGCGCCGCGGTTTTCCATGTCAGGTAGAAAGGAATGTGCTTATAGAGCGGGTCGGTGGTGCGCGCGTTGTATCCCATCGCATCGAGATTGGTCATGCGGTAGCGCTGGCCGGCGCGATCGCTGGTCCCGGCCCGCTCGCCCAGGCCGAAATACTTCTCATCTGGGTCGCGCTCGAGATAGTGATAGACGCGCTGATCCCACCAGCCGAAGTTGTAACTCTGAGTGCTGCGGTCGGCCGCCGCGGCACACCACTCGCCGTCGATTCGATTGTCCCAGCGGCAATGCAGCCCGGCGAGGGTGACGGTCAAACGCAGCTGTCGTGTCGTCACTGCCAGTTGGCCGGGGCTCTGCTCCAGAACATAGTGGGGTAAGGCGAATCCTGTCAGGTCGAAACGGTCGCGTCCGGATGCGGGCATATCCTCCTCTCCAGGACTGACCGACCAGCTGCGCGGCGCGCGCAGCTTGCCTTCGGGTAACACCATGACCCGTATGATGTCGTCCTCGAGTACGAACAGGTGAGCGACGTGCCCCTCTGGGGAGCGCAGAACCAGGTGGTTTAAAGCGGCGCTGGCCAAGGAAAAGACCGGCGGGCTGACTAAGGATGTCACGGTGTGTGCTCCATCAATTGATTCTGCGGTGCCACGACATTGCCGAAATCGCGTAGTAAGGCAATCGCGACGATGGCGGCGATGATGTCGAAGACACTCAGACAGACGAACAGCGCGCTAAAACCAACACGATGAGCCAGGGCACCGACGACCAGGGAAAAGGCCAGGCCGCCGCTCCAGGCTGCGGTACCGGCGAGACCGCTGGCGGTAGCGACTTCATGGCTGCTGAACAGATCGGTGCTCAGTGTATTGATCATGCAGGAGATCACCTGGTGAGCAAAGGCGCCGACGCACAGTAGACCGATCGCTCCATAAGCACTCGCGGTGAGCCCAATACAGCCGGGACCTATCATGAAGGCGGCACCCAGGACGATGCCAGCCAGGCGCGAACTGACCACCGGCATGTTGAACAGCTTCATGAACAACGGCGAGACGAAGCCGCCTACGATGCTGCCGAAGTCGGCCGCCACGAACGGCAGCCAGGCTAACATCGCGACATCCTGGAGGCGCGCCCCGCGTTCTGTGGTCAAATAAACGGGAATCCAGAAAATAAAGGTTTGCCAGGCGGGCTCGGCCAGAAAGCGCGGTATTGCGATGCCCCAGTAGCGCCTGCTGCGCAGAATCTCGCCTACCGCAGGCTTGCGGCTGCGGTCACCCGCGGTTGGCGGCGTGGACTGCAGCTGCGAGGGAGTGCGATAGAGCAGCCACCAAGCGCCGGCAAACACAAACCCGAGACCGCCTGTCATCAGGAAGGCTGCACGCCAGTCGTAGCGAAGCTGGACGAATACCACCAGGGGCGGCGCTAACATCGCCCCAAGGGAAGTGCCGATGTTGAAAAAGCCCATGGCGACCGAGCGCTCTTGCGCTGGAAACCATTCGGAAATCGCCTTGACTCCTGCCGGAATCGCCGCGGCTTCCGTCAAGCCCAACCCACCGCGGAAGAACGCAAGAGACAGCCAGCCGGTGGCGAAGGCATGCAGACAACTCGTCAGCGACCACAGCAGGGCAAACAGCGCAAAGCCCGTTCGCGTTCCAAGGAAATCGAGAACATACCCGCACACCGGCTGCATGACGGTGTAAGCCAACTGAAACGCGCCCACGACGTAGGAGTATTCCTGGGTCGAAAAGCTCATCCGTGCCATCAGGGTCGGTGCCAGGACGGCGAGCGTATTGCGCGACAGGTAGTTGACGATTGTGCCGCAGCAGACCAGGGCAATGATCCACCAGCGGAGCCGTTTGATTTTCACTGTACGGTCGATTCTATGCCCGCGCCGCTGCGCATGCGACCGGGCGGGGTGCGGGCCGCAAGCAGCTGCGGCCCGCACGCGTCAAACCTTCAGAACTGCGCGCTCAGCCGCAGACCGGCGTAGGTGCTGAAGTCGCGCGGCACCAATGCACCGATGGCTTCGGTGCTGCCGAACGTCGAGGCCAGGTTGCTGATGTCTGGGTGATAATGCTTGTCCAGCACGTTGTTGACGAAGAAGGTCACCTTGAACCGGTCGCGCGCATCCTGCAGGCCCGCCGACAGGTTGAGGATGCCGTACCCCTTCTGGACGGTGTACGGATCCAGGGTCAGGGCATAATTCACCGTGCTGGTGTAGGTGTAGGAAGACTGGAAGACGGCCGTCCAGGGGATGAAGCCGAGATCCTGGTACCAGGTCATATCGGCCGAGAATTTCCATTTCGGCGCGTCGAACAGGGCCTTCCCGGCCATGTTCTGATGGGCCGTGGCGCCAGTACCCACGCAGCCCTCAGCCACGGTCTGCAGCGGATAGCATTGCCCGGTTGCATAATCGAGAATGGACGCGTCGAGATAGGTCCCTGACAGGCCGAACAGCAGGTTCTTCGTGACCCGCAGACTGTTGGTGTCTTCGATACCGCGGGTACGCACGACGCCGACGTTCTCCAGCTCGTAATTCGCCGTCCCGTCCGGCAACTGCTGGATGCCCTGGGCCTGGTAGTTGTTGTAGTTAGTGGTGAAGATCGTCGGATTGACGGTCAGGCGCTGGTCGAAAAACTGCATCTTGGCGCCGATCTCGTAGTCGGAGGAGGTTTCGGCCTTGACTGGCCCGCTCTCGGCAATGAGTGTATTGAAGCCGGTCACCAGGTTGTAGGTCTCGCCTTTATGTCCGGTCGCACGCAGGGCGAACAACATGATGTGGTCCGTCAATTGATATTGTGGACCGACCTTGTAAGTCACGTAGCTGTTGTTGTGATAGCCGGACCAGTAATTGACGGTGGGCGGCGCCAGCAACAGGTTGCGGTAAGTGTAATCGATCCGCTCCCCGCCGACCCGCAGTCCGCCGATCAGCGTCAGCTTGTCGAGAAGGTCGAACTCGAACTGGCCGTAGGCGGCCTCCTGCCGTGATCCTTCGGTCGCATGCCAACCGGCCTGGCTGAAGAAGGGGCCGCGCGTAAAGGTACGAGCGTAGGTGACATCCGCATAGAACAGGCCGGTCGTGTAGCGGAAACGCTGGCTTCCCGGGGAGACCAGGCGCAGCTCTTCGGTCCATTGGCCATTGTGGAAATAGCCCTGCTGGCGGTTATCCAGCGCCGCTATCGCCGTATAGTCCGTTTCCTGGTGGTCATCGAGGAAATAATCGGAGTGGGACGAGATCGACATCAGGGTCGGCCCCCCCAGGTCCCATGAGACTTTCACCGATTGGTCGAAGTCGCCGTAACGCGTGCCCGTGCCGTAATTGTTGTAGATGTTTGTATTGTTGAAGCCGGGGACCACACCGTTGAGATACACCGAGGGCGGATAGGCCGCATTGCCCCGCAGATTGGCGTTGGCGGGCAAATTGATCCAAACATAGTCATTCGTGGTCGTGCCGGCGCTGTAATTGACATTGGTGGCCACTTTGAGCTGCGCGGCTGCGTCCCAAACCAGCTTGCCGTGAGCGTTCAGCGACTTGTCGCCGTCGCTCATCCAACCGGTGTAAAGATTTTTGACCGTACCGGGGAAGTCACTGGAAATGACCGAGAGCCGGCCCGCGAGGGTGTCGGTAATCGGACCCGACAGCCAGGCAGAGACATCGCGCTCCGAGTCGGTCGTCCCGGTCGCCTCGACTCGGCCGGACAATGCGTTGGTTGGGTCCGGCGTCACGATGTTGACCAAGCCGGCCGTGGAGGATTTACCGTAGAGCGTGCTTTGTGGACCGGCCAGGATTTCGACCCGCGAAATGTCCGTCATATTGCCGAAGGCACGGGACTGGAAGGCCAGCGGCACATCGTCGACCACGACGGCGACACTGGGCTCGACACCGATGCCGAAGGCACTGGTGCCGATGCCACGAATCGCCACCGTCGCATTGATCGGAGTCACATCGGTGCGCACCAACAGCGAGGGCGCCACGCGGTTGAAGTCCTCGAAATTCTCGATGCCCGCGGCGGCAAGCTGAGTTTGGCCGATCACCTGGACGGATAACGGCACGCTCTGCACGTTCTGTTCGCGCTTCTGGGCGGTGACGACGATCTCCTCCAGTTGTGGCGCTGCAGCGTCGTCGGCGAATGCTGGAACCGCGAGCCCGAGGCAGGCGGTGAGCGCGCCGGTCCCACCTATCAACGCGCGATACTTGAATGTCATTGGCCGTTACCCCCCTGTAGAAAACGAGCCGCTTTATTCTTGCCTGGCCAAACTTATACTGGTCAGGCCACTTTATCAATAGTTCGGCACCACTTGGCCCCTGGGGAGAGCCTCCCAAGGCTATTGGGGAGCGTATTTGGCGTGCTGGGGCCTTGACTCAGGGGTGGTGGATGCGTTGAAGTGGCCTTACCAGACAACCTGAGCGACACGCACTCAATGGCAAAAACGAGGACTCTCCCCATTACGGCCGCGCGCGTGATCGTGACGTGCCCGGGCCGCAATTTCGTGACTCTGAAGATAGAGACCGCTGACGGCAGTTACGGACTCGGGGATGCAACTCTCAACGGGCGGGAGCTCGCGGTTGCGAGCTACCTCACCGATCACGTCGTACCGACTCTGATCGGGCGTGACGCGCACCAGATCGAAGACACCTGGCAGTTCTTGTACCGGGGCGCCTACTGGCGGCGCGGACCCGTCACGATGAGCGCCATCGCCGCGGTCGACACGGCACTGTGGGATTTGAAGGCCAAGGCGGCGGGCATGCCGCTTTACCAGTTGCTCGGGGGCGCTTGCCGCACCGGTGTCCGGGTTTATGGCCACGCGAACGGGGAGACCGTCGAGGAGACGATCGCCGAAGCGCGCCACTATCGGGACATGGGCTACACGGCGGTCCGGCTGCAGTCCGGGGTGCCGGGTCTTGCCTCGACCTACGGCGTATCGAAGGACAAACTGTTTTACGAGCCCGCGGATGGGGCGTTGCCCAGCGAGAATGTGTGGTCGAGCGCGAAATACCTGGCTTCGGCGCCAAACCTGTTCGCGGCGGCGCGTGCGGCCCTCGGATGGGATATCGACCTCCTGCACGATACGCATCATCGGCTGACACCGATCGAGGCGGCGCGCCTGGGCAAAGATCTCGAGCCGTACCGCCTGTTCTGGCTGGAGGATACGGTGGCCGCGGAAAACCAGGAGTCGTTTCGACTCATCCGCCAGCACACGACGACGCCGCTCGCCGTGGGCGAGGTGTTCAACAGCATCTGGGATTGCCGCCAGCTCATCCAGGAGCAGCTCATCGACTACATCCGCGCAACCGTGGTGCACGCGGGCGGGATCAGTCATTTACGCCGGATCGCGATGTTGGCTGACCTTTATAACGTCAAGACCGGCTGTCACGGTGCGACGGACCTGTCGCCGGTGTGTATGGCGGCCGCGCTGCATTTCAACTTGTCGATCCCGAATTTCGGACTGCAGGAATATATGCGCCATACCGCGGAGACCGACGCCGTGTTTCCGCACGCCTACACGTTCGAAGCGGGCTCGCTGCACCCGGGAAATCAGCCGGGACTGGGCGTGGATATCGATGAGACGTTGGCCGCGCGGTATCCGTACCAGCGGGCGTATCTTCCGGTGAACCGGTTGGAAGATGGCACGATGGCGAATTGGTAAGCCCTGGGGGCGGGCGGCCCGGGAGTCACGGTGAGCGGCCGCTGATGGGGGCGCCATGAGGGGGATTGGATGATCGTACGGCGAGGATTGGCGGGGCCGTGGGGCTGGGCGGTGCTGCTGGCTGTGTCGCGTGTGGCCGTGCTGCGTCGAACTGCATGGTCTATCGCCGTTTGTCTGATCGCGCTGCCGGCGTTTGCCGGCGAGCCGCGTGTTTCGGTCAGCCTCGACCAGGGCTGGCGATTCCAGCAATCGGGCTCGGTCGCAGGCGCTGAGAATCGCGGGTTTGACGATTCAGCGTGGCAGGCGATCGATGTGCCGCATACGTGGAATCGGATCGGGAATGCGGGGACCGAGCGGTCGCCGCTATCCAACAGCGTGCAGGGTGTCGGGTGGTATCGCTTGCGGTTTACGACCCACGCTACAAAGGCCGCGAGCCGCTACTTTCTCGAGTTTGACGGCGTCGGGGCGATTGCCGATGTCTGGTTGAACGGGCATTACCTCGGCAAGCACGCTGGCGCGTTTTCGAGGTTCCGTTTCGACGCCACGGCTGCCATCGATTCTGCGGGTGAGAACCTCCTGGTTGTGAAGGCGGACAACAGTAAGCCGCAGCCCGGGTCGAGTACGGCGGCGGTGATCCCACTGTCGGGCGATTTCTTCGTGTTTGGAGGAATTTATCGCGACGTGTCACTCGTGACCACTCGCGAGGCGCATGTGGATTTGTTGGATCACGGCGGGCCTGGGGTTTATGCGCACGCGGTTTCGATTCAGCCAGCGGCTGCGGATGTGCTGGTTGCGACGCGGGTGGTGAACGATGGGGCGAAACCCGCGAAGGTGATCGTCGAGAGCGCTATCGAAGATGCCGAGGGCAAAGTTGTCGCCTCGACCGCCGGCGGGTCGGACGCACCATCGGCGCCGGGCGCACAGGGTGGGCCGGTGGCCCTCACCGCAAAAGTGGTCGTCGCGACCGCCACCCTGCGCATCGCGCAGCCGCGACTCTGGCAAGGCACGAAAGATCCTTATCTTTATCGCGTAGTCGTTACCTTGCGCTCGCCTCGCGGAGAGATCCTCGACCGGGTCAGTCAGCCGCTCGGTCTGCGCACCCTGGCCTTCGATCCTGACAAAGGCTTCTTTCTGAACGGCGAGCATTTGCTGCTGCATGGCGCGTCCATGCACCAGGATCGGCCGGTGAAAGGCTGGGCGATCTCGCGTGCGGACCAGGAACAAGACTTCGACTACCTGGTCGACATGGGCGGCAATGCCGTGCGGCTCGCGCACTACCAACACGACCAGCGCTCCTACGAGCTTGCAGACGAGCGTGGCATCGTGGCGTGGGCGGAGATCCCGCTGGTAAACCAGGTGTCGTTCGACGGCAGTCCGGCGGGCGAAGCACTCGCCGCTAACGCCAAGCAACAGCTCGTCGAGCTCATTCTACAGAACTACAACCATCCCTCGATCGCCGCGTGGTCGATCGCGAACGAGGTTGATTTACGCGCGACGCAGTCGAGCGGCCCGAGCCAGCCGCGGTCGCTGTTGCAGGACCTCAACCGTCTCGCGAAAATTCAAGATCCAAGCCGGGTCACCGCATTGGCCGATTGCTGCGAAGTGGGGCTGCCACCGCACACGGGGAGCGACATTGCCAACATCGCGCCCCGGGATGAGATCGTCGGGATCACGGACGTCGCCGGCTATAACCGTTATTTCGGCTGGTACACCGGCAAATTCAGCGACTTCGGTGTGATGCTGGATGCGGCCCACGTGCGCCACCCTCGCTTACCGCTGGCCGTCTCCGAATACGGTGCGGGAGCAGCGCTCACCCAACACAGCGACGATCCGGAGGGCGGGCCGATCAACCCGCACGGCCGACCGCACCCGGAAGAGCTGCAAAATATCTATCACGAGGCGTCGTGGGCTGGACTGCGCGAGCGGCCTTACCTCTGGGGCGTGTTTATCTGGAATTTATTCGATTTTTCCAGCGACTCGCGCAATGAGGGCGATCTCACGGACATCAATGAGAAAGGCCTGGTGAGTTATGACCGGACGGTCGCGAAGGATGCGTTCTACTTCTACCGCGCGAATTGGAGCACTCGACCGACGCTGCACCTGGTTGGAAGGCGGTATACCGATCGCGCGTACGCCGTGCTTGACGTCAAGGCGTACAGCAATGCCGCGCAGGCTCGTCTGTCGCTAAATAGCCGGGACCTGGGTGAGACCTCTTGCGCGGAGGGCGTATGCCTGTGGCGCGCCGTTCACCTGGCAGAGGGACCCAACGAGTTAGTCGCCACGGCTAACATCGGCGCAGTGGCGGCGAGTGATGCTATGCGGTGGACTTTCGCGGGTTCGCCAG
>Ga0209169_10002924_pt1 | contig 10156 bp, 8 predicted proteins | sample HubBroMetageWRM4_FD_188346 | JGI IMG/M metagenome (GOLD analysis project Ga0209169, IMG submission 188346) | Warmed soil microbial communities from the Hubbard Brook experimental Forest, New Hampshire - Hubbard Brook CCASE Soil Metagenome WRM 4... | ecosystem: Environmental > Terrestrial > Soil...
CCGATGATTAGAACCACGCCAGCGAAAATCAGAAATAACTTAACGGTCTTTGTCATTGTCTTCCCCTGGTGCTAGATTCCACAGCTTGCAGAGCCTTAATGTTTATCGGTTCCCTGATACTCGTAGGCGCCCATATCTACAGTTCCTCCGACGACGCGAGGGTTTCCCGCCAAGTCCGTAGGTGGCAAGGAAGGCGAATTGTGTCCAGCGTTGATGGCTGGAGAGTTTGACAGCAATTGAAAGTTTCCTTGGGGAGCTCCGGCGAAATCCGGGTTGGCGGAAATGTTTCCGTTCTTCCCGGTGAAACCCGAACACATTCCACCGTAAGAAACGCCGGTCGAACTGAAGGCATCGTTGAATCCGACCTTGGGTGGACCGTCCATATAGATAGGGTTGCAAAGCAGGGCGCTTTCGCTCGAGTTGGTCGCGATGATGTTGTTGGCGATCACGGCATTCTGATTGAAACCATCCGCAATTACGGCTGCGTCGGCATTCGGGTTATTGCTGACGATGGTGTTATTAATGATTCTGTAGCCGTTAACGCTGTCTGGAATCAGGCTGTAGATCTCGGAGCCAGAGGGCGCCATGTTTCCGACAAACAAATTGTCGACGATGACTTCATCGGCTTCGTTGACGATCCATAAGGCTCCGCCTTCACTGGACGAGATGTTGCTGTAGAACTTGTTGTTCTGCACCAGCACGCTACCCGCACCAAAGAAAACGATAGCGCCTCCGGCACTGCTGCCATTGTTTCCGCGGAAAACGTTGCCGATGACGCGCGAGCCGGATCCTCCGTCCATGTAAAGACCGCCGCCAAACTGGGCCGGGTTATTGGAGATCATGTTTCCCTCGATGGTCGGGGAGCCGGATTCGAGGCCGATGCCGCCACCGCTGCCCGACGTGCCGTCATTGTTCGTAATGATGTTCTGCTTGATGGTGGGCGAGCTGTTTTCAATGGCGATTCCAGCGCCGGTGTAGGAGTAGTTGAAAATGGCGTAGCCGTCTTGCACCGTGAACTTGCTTAACACCGAACTCAGCCCCTCGCCGGAATGGAAAACGACGACAGGAGCGGCATGTCCACCGTCGATAATTGTGACAGCGGGGCCACCGGAACTGGTGACGGTGATAGCTTTGCCCAGAAAGTCGATGTTTTCGGTATAGGTGCCGGGGGCGACCAGCACCGTGTCTCCATTGTTGGCCGCGTTGATTCCGGCCTGGATCGTCGGCTGGTCCTGCGGCACATTGATGGTGGACGCGAGGGAATTCAGGGCAAAGGACAGGATCAGGGAGAGCAGGGCGGAATGGCAAAGTTTCACAAGTGTCTCCTCAAGTCGATCAGCAAGTATGGAGCAAAGGGCTGGGCTATCCTTGCAACCTCGCATGGACGCCCAGGCCGGTAACGCACAATGGCTACTTTACCCATCCCGAGATTGAGAGCAGGGAAGTCGAGTTTGGGTCTGGACTCTCTTTGACCAGCTTCACCGAACAGTCAGAACTGGCGGAATAGACTCCGATATAGCCAGCAGTTTCGGCGGCGTAAATGCCAGCACCGTTTCCCTGGCCGACAATTGTCGTGATATTTCCAACGTACGTGGGCAGCGAAGAAGTCACGTTGTTCACGTAAGTCAGAGTGAGCGGATTTTCGCTAAAGGTGGCGCCGGTGACGCCCGCGGTGCCGCTGGAACCGTCTCCGGTGTTACCGATGTACAAGCAACCGTTGCCGGCCGCAGCGGGAGCGGTGAGGACGATGCTGCCTGCACTGTATCCCGGACCAACGGTCCATGCGGTCTGATTGGTGAAACCGGGGAGGCTGGCAGTTACGATCTCGCTGGGATGCGCCTTGCTGTAAGCGGTGCCCATGATCACAACCTGATCATCGTTGGTGACGGCGATGCCGGAGACATCGGCGATGGTTCTCGCCCCTTGGCTGTTGGTGAGGGTCGAACCTGAGATGGTATAGGAGCCGACGATCTTGACCACCTCATAGGTCATCAACAAAGTAGTGCCATCATGGGTGATGGTCATGCTGCCCAGGAATGGGCCGGTCGCATAAATATTGGCGATAGTCAAAGAGCAATCGGGATTGATCGTCCAAACTCCGAGATTCGACGTAAATTCGTAGGCGGCGTAAAGCAAGGTGCCAGTGCTGTTCACAATCATGGGCATGTTGGCAGCACCATAGAGCTGGGAATCCACATAGTTGCCAACCTTGGCATAGCCGGTGGCTTTGGAGAATGCTGCGATGTCGGCGCCATTGCCGCCATCGGCGATAAAGATACACGCGGCGCCGGGAGAAATGGCCTGCGTGACGCCCGCATAAAATCCTCCTGTCTGGGCTTCGCCTCCGGTCTGCAAGGTGGTCACCAGCGACATATTTCCGTTCGAGGGATTGAGGTTAAAAACGGTGGCAGTGTTGGCCGTGTTCTCGTCGTTGGTGAGCACGTAATATGGGCTCTGTGCCAAGCTGGCCGCGCTGATGCTGAGTACGAGTGCGCTGAGAGCTGCTGCGAAAATAACTTTTCTCATCATGGGGCCGGTTCCTCTTTTCTCCAGACTGGATCAGGCCTGCTGGCGTTCAGGGTAGTGTCAATCAGGGGAGCGGATTGCCCGCTCCCCCTCAAAAAAGCAATTACGGTTGTCCCGCGTAGCCGTGGATCACGCCGCTCTGGTCGGTGTAGCGACCGACGACGGCGCCGGCATTGTTGATGCCGCGGGTTCGGGTTTCGGTTGAGTTCGGGAACATGATGGTGGTGAAGACATTGTTCCTGGCATGGTATCCGCTGAACGGGCCGCTGGTGCTGGTGCCCCAGAGTCCTACGTATTCACCACTGTCATTTATGCGGTCGGTTGCGGTGACCACGCCGTCAGCATTGGGATCGTCGATCTGGAAGAACTGGGTGCCGCCGGCGAGCGCGAATCCGTGTTCAACGCCGCTGGAATCGTCAAAGATTCCAACCATCGCACCTTTGTTATTGACACCAGTGAATTCTGTGAGAATCGCGCCGTTGGGAGCGGTGTAGGTGGTATAGGTGCCATTCACCAGTATGAAACCCGTGTACTGGCCACTACTGGAGTCGATGTAAGTACCAACAATCTTACCGTTGTCATTGATGCCCCAGGCATTGGTGAACTCCGTTCCCGGAGGATCGATGGTGGTCACCTGCATCGCGGCGTTGATGGAAAAGCCATGCGTGACGTCGGAGCTATCGGTATACCAGCCCACTGCTACGTTATGGTTGTTGATTCCGTACAGCAGAGTGCCCGTCGCGCCGGGCACATCGACGGTGGTGAATTTCCCGTTGACAAGTACGAAGCCGTGGTCGATTCCACTGGAATCGACGTAGAAACCCACGATCGTACCAGCAGTGTTGATGTCATTGCAGTCGGTCTCGGTCGCGTTGGGGACGTCAATACTCTTCAATACCGCCTGGGCGGGTACGGCGCTCGTGGCGACGGAAAGGGTGAGTGCCAAAAAACTGACAAGCAGTGTTCCAATTCTTTTGTTAGGCATTTAAACCTCCTGGGGATATTTGGCGCACCATCGTATGCACAGGCCGCGCCGGTGTCAAGGGCTGTTTTCTCCGAATTGCCTGTCAGACAAGGCTTTTGGTGGGACAATAGGCAGGGAACGGGTGTGAATATCCCGGCGCCGATGCAGTCCCCTACGGGATCACGTGGAACGGCACGTTGCTGGTCAGGATGCCGCTGGGCGTGGTCACGGTGACGTAGCCGGTGGTTGCGCCTGCCGGAACGGTGGCCGTGATGTAGGTATCGGACACAACAGTGAAACTTGCCTGGATCCCGTTGATGGTAACGCTCGTGGTTCCGGTAAATCCTTGGCCGAGAATACCGCCCGTCTGCCCGACCTTGCCGATGGCTCGGACGAAGCTTATGAAGGGGCCGAGGCCCATGTCGAGGCTGAAGACCGTGCCACCGCTCATCTGGCCATACGACAACGTGGTCCCATAAAAAGTCCCGCCGGTAGCCTGCGTAAGCCCGTTCGGATATGCACCATCGGTTTGATCGAAGCTGTGAAGTGTGGTCAGTTTGCCCGTCGGTGTGATGCGGAAAAGTGTGCCACATCCAGCATATGCTCCCGCGCAGCTGCTGGTTCCTCCAAAAGCAGTTGTCCCGTAAAGGTTTCCGTCTGTGGCTTCAATCATCGCCACTTCTGGGGAACCGCCGTCCGTGCAGTCAGACTGGGGGCAGAAGCTGTAAAGGGTAGTCAGCTTGCCTGCGGGCGTGATCCTGAAAATCGTACCCCGGGAATTCGTACCGCCTCCATAGGTAGTCCCATAGAAGTTCCCGTCGCTGCCTCTAACTAGTCCCCCAAGAGGGTAGGTGCCGTCGGCGCAGTTAAAGTCGTTGCAGAAAACGTGCAGCGTCGTCAGCGTTCCTTCCGCGGTAATCTTGAAGACAGTGCCGCACCCCTGAGAGCAGCCGTCGCTTCCACCCATGGCAGTCGTTCCATAAAGGTTACCGTCTGAGCCCGGCACCAGCATAGTGGGAGAGGCGCCCTGAGAGCAGTTTCTGCGCCCGGGGCAGAAGCTGTAAAGCACTTTCCCGTCCCCTTCGCCGGTGGATTTGAAGATCACACCATACCCGTTTGAGCTGTCGTAGACCGACCAGTAGAAAAATCCATCGATAGCTTGAACAGGTGGTGTCTGTGGGGCCAGACCATCGGGCCCGGCAAACCTGTGCAGCGTTGTCAGCACGCCTTGAGAGCTTACTCTGAAAGCAGTGCCAGAGTTATTAGTCCCTCCTTCGTTCGTTGTGCCGTAGAAATTTGTATCTGTGGCGAGGGTCAATCCCCCCCAAGGGCTAAAACCGTCAGAGCAATTGGGCGGTTGTGAACAGAAGCTGTATAGTGTTGTGACGGTACCCTCCGGTGTCATGACGAAAACTTGCCCGCCGCCCTGTAGACCGCCGTACGACGTGGTTCCATAAAGATTTCCGTCGTGCCCCTGCACAAGAGACATAAGACGTGGATAGCCATCTTCTCCGGCAAAATTGACAAGCGTGGTGAATACTTGTGCAGGCGCGGAAATCGCCAGCGTGGCGCAGAGTAGGGCCATCGTAAGGGCCTTTTTCGGTACGTTGAGTCTTCTCATCGGGAAACCTCCGTGGCACGAGATTCAGGGTTCGCGGCCTACACACGCGATTGAAACGGGGCGGCCCGGCTGCGAATCGCATAGGGGAGAACGATGCGAACGGGCCGAGCAGGCTGATTATCCTCCGCTCCCGGCTTGGGGTCAATACGGTTTATTGCGAGGCTCGTTGGCGGCGAAGGGGCGCTACGGCGTTCCCATGAAGCCGTGCACTACGCCGTTTACGTCGGTGTAGCGCCCTACCAACGCGCCAGCTTTGTTGATGCCGCGCACGCGGGTGTCAGTGGCGCCGGGAAAATCAACCTGAGTGAAAGTGCCGCCGCTCTCGGAGTAGCCGCTGAACGGGCCCAGTCCGTCAGCGCCGTAATAGCCTACGATGGTTCCACTGTCATTGATGCGGGTCGAGACGGTGTCCTCTGCTCCGGGGTAATTCACGGCGACAAATTTCCCGTTGGCCAGGGCGAAGCCGTGCTGGTTGCCCTCGCCGTCGTCGTAGTACCCGACAATTTCCCCGGCGGTGTTGATTCCGGTTATGGCCGTGTAAATCGAGTCCGGCGCGTTGTAAGCGGTGTAAGAGCCTTTTGAGTAAGTGAAGCCATGGTGCAGGCCGCTACCGTCCTCGTACATGCCTACGACGGTTCCTGCATTGTTGATGCTCCAGGCGTTGGTCAGCACTGAGCCGGGAGGGTCGAGCGTGCTTACCTTGCCGCCACTGTAGAGGAAGCCATGAGTGACTGAATGGCTGTCGGTGTACCAGCCCACGGCTTGGTTCAGATCGTTGATCCCATAAGGATAGGTGTCCTGGGCGCCGGGGACGTCGAGGAACTGGAAAGATCCTTGAATCAGGTCGAAGCCGTGATTGGTGCCGCCGGAGTTGACATAATATCCGATCACGACGCCGCTCTTGTTGATGGCATTGCAGTCGGTTTCTGTTGCGCCGGGAACGTTGACGGAGACAAGTCCGTTTTGCGCATGGATGTGGGGCGAGAGCCAGATCAGCAGTAAGACCGAACGCACAATCTTGCTTCTTAAGCAGGGCATGGACACCTCAGAATTCGTAGGACCTTATTTTGTCATTAGTGTGGCGGCCCTTCAATCGTGGCGTTCAGGTGAAGGTGCACAGTTTGGTACAGGCTGGAAGACCCTTCTAGTTCGGCTTAGTCTTACTCGCGCCCGACTTCGCCGGAGCTTTTGCCGCTGGCTTGGGATGAGCGTCGTCGGTGATTTGCTGGGCAATCTTGTCGGACTCCTGGACGAAGGTAGCCATGACGGCATCGACGTTGAACTGGGCGGCATCGGCGGTCAGGTGCAGATCTTTGATCTCTGGAAGCGGCTTGCCGACTTTGAATAGAGTGATGCCGCTCAAGGCCTGATACTTGGCGGGATCCAGTTTCACTCCCTTAGGTAGCGACGCCGGCGACAGCCCGGGGCTGCCGGGTTCCGTGACTTGCGCGGCAACCGTGAAAACGAAGTAATCGCATTGCTTGGCACGAGCTTCGCTTTCCACGTCCTGCTGAGGTGACTCGGCATCCAGTGGTACAGGGTCGAGTTGCTGGCGAGCGAACTCACTGATCAGATTGACGCGCAAGTTGTCAGTAGGCAGAGATTGGCCGCTCATATCCTTAATCTTGACCACACCAATGCGCACCACGCCCGCGGCTTTCGGTGGGGCGGCAGGCGCGGCGGGGATGGGTTGAGCCGCCGGAGCTGCAGCTGCTGGACCGGGCGCCGGTTCCGGCGCGGCCTCGGATGACTTTGTTCCACCCATGGCCGACATATCCATTGCCCGGCAGCCGGATGGCATATCGAACAACGGATCATCCAGCGTGGTGTTGTTGATCTCTGCTACTTCGGTTGTGGTGGTGAATGTCCCCTGCTGGGAGACGATCGTGGTCGTCTGCTTCAGCGGGTAGCCTTGCGCGGCGCTGCCGCTGCCCTTGATCACGATGCGGTCGATGCATCCACGCTTGCCGCCCATGCCGCAGGCCATAGAGCGATAGGATTCGTCGGCACAGGAAAATCCGGCGGAGAGATCGGCGTACCAGCCATCCATTTCCATCTTCATGTGCGATTGGTTGCAAGCGTCGGGGCTGGACTCCATGACCATGGTGGTCTTGATGTGGCGGGCCTTGTAGCCCATCATTTCCTGTTGTTCGCCAGTATCGTTGGCGGTGCGGGTGATGGTCAGAACGCCGCCTTTGCGCGGAGTTTCGTCGGCAGCGCCGCCGCGCGCCATGGCAGCCATGTTGGGTGTTGCCGGGCAAGACGATTCGCCGCCGCCTAACGACATCACGGTGCATTGGTCGCCGCTAATGGTGATCAGACGCTTCTGATCACACTGGTTGATCATGACCGTATTGGCGCGGCCCCCGAAACTCATCTCGGTGCGCTGCCGCGGGCCCTTGATGTACACCGTGCTCTCGGTGGTGTGTCCCATGACCGTGGTTCGCGTCTTGATCTTCAGATCAGCAGACGCAGTGATCGAAAGGCACAGCAGGGCAAGCGAGACGTAAGACGATAGGCGTAGCACCGGATGCCTCCTCTTTCCGACAACATCGTGCAGTCGAGAGATTGTAACGTACCGAGGCGGATGGGATGCGAGTCAGCGCGGGATGTGCGGGACGGGCGGAGATTTGGCCAGGCGTATGGCGATTAGAGTAAGGGTCACTTCAGGCGGATGCCGCCGATTACGTCCTGCATGTCAATACCGTTGCTACTGTCCATCCAGGCAGCGATGAAGTCCGGGCCAGCCCACGTGTTGCCGGCGTAGTCGCCCATCCAGTGCTCTCTGCCAGAGCCGTTGATGTTGGGATCAGAGAAGGCTTCGGTGAGCTGCACGTTCGGGAAGGTCTGGGCACCGTCGCTGGAGATAGCGGCAAAAGCCTGGTAGTCGATATTCGCCGGATCGTTGCGCCGGTCCAGCCAGCTTACGCCGACCAGCCCGGTCGAACTGACGGAAAGGCAGGGAAAAAACTGGTCGTGAGTGTCACTCGGTGGGGCAACGGGCACAGGAGTCGACCAGGTTATGCCACCATCTGTCGATCGCACCACCTGTACCTGTAGATACGTTCCCGTCCAGTTGTACATTGACACGTAGAGATTCCCGCTGTGGGGGCCGTCGCTGTTGTCCACTCCAATCGAAGGCCGGTTTTCGATCCCGACATTGCTATTGGGAAGAAGTTCCTCGCGAAGCGCCACGGTAGCGACCAGCGTGGGAAACGACCAGGTATTGCCCCCGTCAGTTGATTTGGAAAACACTATGCTGGCCTCGTCATTGCTGCAAGGATAATTCCTGCCGTCTTCGCAATACATCCACGTCAAATAGACGGTGCCATGCTTGCCAATTGTCATGTGGGTGTAGAAGTCTTGCTTGAGACCGAGTTGTGCCGGGGCCACTGCCACCACCTGCCAGTCTTTTCCGCTATCACTGGAGTGCGACACGTAAAGGCGGTCGAGGTATTGCGAGTTGCGGGTTTCGCCGACTACTACTGCCGAAACATAGAGATTATTGACGTAAGGGCTGTCGACGCTCGTATCCACCGCCAGCCATGGGTAATATGGAGCGATACCTTTATTCATCGCGGTTGCAAACGGGCTCCAGTTGATTCCATCGGTTGAGCGTTGAATGCCTATCAGCCCGAAGGTGGAGGATGTGTGGTGCGTAAACTGTGCCGCAATGTAGGCCACGCCGTTGCGGTCGTAGCCAACCATTGGGTAATTGGATGGAGCGTAAAGCCCGATCCCGCCCGTGAGACAGGTCCGATTCCAACTTGATCCGCCATCGAAGGAGGTAAAAAAACCCAGGTCCGACCTGCAGTTGCCATCCAGGCTTCCGAGCAGTAGGTGAGTCGGATTCACCGGATCGGCGACGATGGGCGCGTCAGCAACCTCGGCTCCGCCTTCCGACACTTGCGTAGGCGGCAGCACGCATGGCGCAGGCGAACAGTTGATCACGTCCGCACTATTCGATCCTGCCGCAGTGGACTGAGCGTTCGCCTCGCCGACTATCAAATCCGTCATCAAATACGCGGCTGACATCAAGAAAAAGATCGCAAACAGGGACGATGCCAGAGCTTTCAGGGTTGCGCTTACCATCCCAGTGGGGAAAGAAAATAGCGGAGAGAGACGCATGTGGACCTCACAGCGGAAGATTCGAACGGGGCCCGTACTGCGGAAGCTAACGTAATCCGGGAAACCACAGGGTGTCAAGAGTCATCTAATGACTGTGGGCAAAATTGCACAGTCGCGGAGTGGCATCTCCACCGTTTTCCGCCACGCAATTGGCGCGCGGGGAGTTAGGGCCGGGTTGGCTGACCGCAACTTTTGTCCGGTTTCGAGGTTTATACGAGTGAGCAATTCGGAGTAACAAAGAGTTGCCGAAAGGCCTTCGGGTTCGGGTAAAATCCGGACGGAAGGGGTGAGAAAAGGGGGTCCCATATGCGTCATCTTCGATATCTTGCTTTGTTGAGTGTTCTGCTTCTGCCGGCACTGTCGGCTCACGCAGGAGTTGCGGTTGGGGTCGGGGTAGGGGTTGGCCCCGGATACGGTCCCGCACCGGCATGTGCGTACGGCTACTACGGCTATTATCCCTATGCCTGCGCGCCCTACGGCTATTACGGCCCGAGCTGGTTTGCCGGCGGCGTCTTCATTGGAGCCGGCCCGTGGTATCACGGCTGGTATGGCCCTGGCTGGGGCGGCTGGTATGGACGCGGATGGGGTTATGGCGCCGGCTGGCGTGGTGGTTGGGGCCCTGGCTGGCGTGGCGGCTACTACGGACGCGCTGGTTATGGCTATGGCGGATACGGCTACCGCGGTGGATACGCGTATCGCGGCGGAGTCGCCCGGGCGTCAGTGGGCGGTGGTGGGTTCCACGGCGGCGGTGGGTTCCACGGTGGTGGTGGCGGACACCGGTAAGTAGATTCGCACAGGGAAGACCGAACGGCTGGCAGAGATGCCAGCCATTTTTATTTTACATCTGCGCGCTGGCGTAGGAATTGATTTCGCAGTTCAGGCTGATTTCTTCAAATTGCGGTGTTGTCCATTCCATT
>Ga0209169_10002925_pt1 | contig 10154 bp, 9 predicted proteins | sample HubBroMetageWRM4_FD_188346 | JGI IMG/M metagenome (GOLD analysis project Ga0209169, IMG submission 188346) | Warmed soil microbial communities from the Hubbard Brook experimental Forest, New Hampshire - Hubbard Brook CCASE Soil Metagenome WRM 4... | ecosystem: Environmental > Terrestrial > Soil...
GGCGGGGCGACGTCGTCGCCTGGCGGGCCGATCCCTCGCTGTCGACGCTGAGCGGCTTCCTCGCGTGTGCCCGGCTCGGCGCGATCTTCGCGCCGCTCAACCCCGCCCTGACCGCGGCCGAGACCGCTGGCCTGCTGGAGTACCTGGGTTCGCGTCTCGCTACGGGCGGTGATCTTGATGGCGCGCCGGGAGCCCGGCTAGAACTGTCCGTTGACGACCGTTCACCGCACATCGTGTACCTCACCAGCGGCAGCACCGGCCGGCCCAAGGGTGTGCTGGTCAGCCACCGGGCCAGCTGGCTGCGCGCGGCGCCGGGCGGGGGCACGTTCACGCACGGGCTGCGCGGCGAGGGCGGCGTGGTCACCGCGTTCCCGCTGTACCACTACGGCGGCTGGCATTACGTGCTCGAGGCGTGGCAGAACCGCCGGCCGATCCATCTGGTGCGCCAGGCGACCGCGGGCGAACTGGCCGGCGCCGTCGAGCGCTGGCGGGCCTCGGCGCTGTACGCGATCCCGGCGGTCTGGGAGCGGGTCCTCGCGGCGGACGGCGACCTGTCTTCGCTGCGGCACGCCGACACCGGCACGTCGCACGCGCCCGGCGACCTGCTCGGCCGGATCAAGGACCGGGTGCCAGGCGCAACGACCACGGTGCTCTACGGCTCCACCGAGGCCGGCCGCATGGCGGCGCTGCAGGACTGGGAGATCGCCGAGCGCCCCGGCTCCGTCGGGCGGGCCGCCTTTCCCGGGGCGCTGTGGCTGGACGAGGGCGAGGTGTGCTTCGCGTCCCCGGCGATGATGGACGGCTACTACCGGCTCGGCCAGGAGACGGCGGCCGTGCTGCGTGACGGCGTCTACCGCTCCGGCGACACCGGCGAGCTCGACGAGGACGGATACCTGTATCTCACCGGCCGGACGAGCGAGCTCATCCGCAGCGGCGGCGAGTCCGTCTGGCCGGTGGAGGTGGAGGCGGCGCTGCGCGGCCTGGACGGCGTCGCCGACCTGGCCGTCGTCGGCGTCCCCGACGCGACGTGGGGCGAGATCGTCTGCGCCGCGATCGTTCCCGCTGACGGTCTGGTCCCGGATGTCGAGCGGCTGCGCAGCCACCTGGACGGGCGGCTGGCCAGGTTCAAGCACCCGCGCCGGGTCGCCGTGGTGCCGGAGATCCCGCGAACCCCCGCCACCGGCCAGGTCCAGCGCCGCCGCCTCCGCGACCAGGTGACCGGCAATCCATGATTGCGGTGGCTTTTTCGCACATAGGGAGTCAAGGCAAATCCGAAAAGATCAACACTGCTGGCCTCGGCCGACGTCTGGTCATCGAGTGGAGGACGCAGCTACCGTCCACGCGGCGTAACACCGTGACACGGTAGGACAGCCGCCGGGCGGCCGTCTGGGGAGCCGCCTACGCTCCGGCCCCGGCGCCGAGAGCTCGCCGGGGTTCATCCTGGCGGGTTGAACAGCTTCCAGTGCCCTTCAGAGACGACCTCGACGCTGCCGCCGGTCACCTTGATAGCGGTTTGAGCATCGGTGGCGTATGCCGGGCCGTTTATCCCGGCGGCCCACCGTTCCGCCTTGGCCATGGTGTTGTCGGGACTGTCCGGGCTGTTGAGGTGCGGGAAGATGGAGAAATCGACGACTCCCAGCGTGCTGTCATCACCGGTGGGCGGCTTCCAGCCGACGAAGTCTTCCCCGATGCGGGGAGTCAGGACCAGGCTCCCGGCGCTGAGCCCGACGTAGACCGTGTCGCGCAGCGACGGGAAGAGGCCGGCCAGTCCGGACTCCCGCATCCAGTGGCACAAATACAGCGTGTCGCCGCCGTTCACCAGCAGAACGTCCGCCTCCCGGACCCAGGAGACCCAGCGGTCCTTGTCGATGCTGGGAAGGGAGGTCAGCTCCAGAGCGCCCACCGACTTCCACCCCAACTCGGTCATGGGTTCAGAGGACCGCCCGCTGATGAAACGCCATGGCAGGACCGGATCCCCGTAAGGCCCTCCGTACCCTGCGGTGGGGATGCAAAGGGCGCTGGCCTCGGCGATCGGTTTTCCCAGGAGATCGACCAGCGCCGCCAGCATGCTTGCATTCCTGACACCGGAATCGGTAAGCAGAAGCTTCATCACGCCACCCTAGGCCGACGGCCACGTCCCTGCCTGTCAAGCTGGCTTGAGACACAAGGAACGTATGAGACTTCTTACAGCAGCCGTGGAGCCGTCAGATCTGGACGCAGCCGCCACGGTGAGCATCCCAGCGCCAGCGTGAATGTGCCCTAGACGCCTGCCGGCTCGCACGCCACCGTTACCCGCGCGTGCCCCCCCGCCGCCGCCACAGCATCATCCAGCACCCCGCCCAGCTGATGCGCCTTCACCCGCACCGTCCGGCGCCACACCACCCGCCCGTCATGATCCACAACGGCCAGCGCCTGCTTGTCCTCCCCCAGATCGATCCCGGCCACCGCACCATCCCGCGGCAGCAGCCCCCGCAGCTGCTCCAGCCGCGCATTCCGCCTCCGGTCCGCCCGCGTCACACCGCTACCGTTGCCCATCAGGACGTCCTCTCTGGATGCGTTTGGGACACCAAGCCCGCACTACCGCACCAAGAGGACGTTCCCGCCTTCAACCACTTCCCGAAGAACCCGCGCCTCCCAGGCGACGTCCTATTACTACGATCATGAACGGGCGCGGTGGTGCCGCGGCAGCGGCCGCTGGCTCCGCGACCAAGCCGCGGCTATTTCATGATCGTCGTGAGTTTTTGTGGAATAGCAGCTCAAACTCACCACGATCATGGATGGATCGGGTCGCGATCATGGGCGGGTGTGGAAGCGGGCGTCGTGCCCCGCTGCGCACCCTGCCGACGGTGATCCCGCCCTGCGCCGGAGGCATAGCCGCACCTCGCCGACGGTGCCCGCAACCCCCCGCCGACGGTGGTCTCGATTGTTTAACAAGCGCTTGCTACGATGGTTGAGCTTGCATCGCGAGAATCGGGAAAGCGGGACGTCTTGGCTGATAAGCGGATGTCGGAGGACGACGTGGTCGCCCGGCTTCGGTCCGGGATGACGATCGGCATCGGCGGCTGGGGCTCGCGGCGCAAGCCGATGTCGCTGGTCCGCGCGATCCTCCGCAGCGACCTGCGGGACCTCACCGTGGTGTCGTACGGCGGCCCGGACGTGGGGTTGCTCTGCGCGGCCGGGAGGATCCGCCGGCTGGTGTTCGGGTTCGTGTCGCTGGACTCGATACCGCTCGAGCCGCATTTCCAGGCCGCCAGGCAGGCCGCGGCCATCGAGGTGACCGAATACGACGAGGGCATGCTGCAGTGGGCGCTGTACGCGGCGGCGTGCCGGCTGCCGTTCCTGCCCGCCAGGGCCGGTCTCGGCTCGGACGTGCTGACGGTGAACCCGCAGCTGCGCACCGTCCGCTCGCCCTACGATGACGCCGCCGAACTGGTCGCGGTGCCCGCGCTGCCGCTCGACGCGGCGCTGGTGCACCTGAACCGCGCCGACGCGTCCGGCAACGCCCAGTTTCTCGGCGACGACCTGTACTTCGACGATCTTTTCTGCACCGCGGCCAAGCAGGCGTACGTGTCGTGCGAGCGGATCGTGCCGACGTCCGAGCTGGAGGCAGGCGGGCTGACGCGGCTGCGGGTGCACCGCTGGATGGTCGCGGGTGTGGTCGAGGCGCCAAACGGGGCACACTTCACATCGTGCGCACCCGACTACGACCGCGACGAGGCGTTCCAGCGCCACTACGCCGCGGCCGCCAAGGACCCGGAGCAATGGGGGCGGTTCGCGGCGACCTACCTCAGCGGCGACGAGGCCGCCTACCAATCCGCTGTAGCGGCCCCGCGGGCGGAGGCGAGCGCGTGACCGGAGTGCAGGACGCAGCCGGGGTGCAGGACGCAGCGGGGGAGCAGGAGGCGGCCGGGGTGCAGGAGGCGGCCGGGGTGCAGGACGCGGCGGGGGAGCAGGAGGCAGCCGGGGTGCAGGACGCGGCCGGGGTGCAGGACGCGGCCGGGGTGCAGGAGGCGGCCGGGGAGCAGCAGGTCGGCGCGCCCGTGACCACGGCCGAGGTGTGCGTCGTGGCCTGCGCGGAGGCTTGGCGCGGCGACGGCGAGATCGCCGCGAGCCCGATGGGCATGATCCCCACCGCCGGTGCCCGGCTGGCCAGGGCCACGTTCGAGCCCGACCTGCTGCTGTCCGACGGCGAGGCGCGCTTCATCACCGGCATCTGGGCGCTCGGCGAGCCGCCGCCCGGCCCGGCCGAGGGCTGGATCCCGTTCCGGACAATTTTCGACCTGGCCTGGCACGGATCGCGGCACGTCATGATGGGCCCGGCCCAGATCGACCGGTACGGGAACGCCAACATCTCCGCGATCGGCGACTACGCCCGGCCCACCCGCCAGCTTCTCGGCGTGCGCGGCGCTCCCGGCAACACCGTGAACCATCCGACCAGCTACTGGGTGCCACGGCACCTGCCGCGGGTGTTCGTGCCGCGGGTCGACATGGTCTCCGGCGTCGGCTACGACAGGGCCAGCGCGGCCGGCCCCGAGGCCGCCGAGTTCCTCGACCTGCGGCGGGTGGTGACGAACCTGGCCGTGCTCGACTTCGGCGGCCCGGACCACAGCATGCGCCTGGTGTCGGTGCATCCCGGGGTCACGGTCGACGACGTCGTCGCCCACACCGGGTTCGAGCTGGCGATCGACGGCGACGTGCCGCAGACCCGCCTGCCGACGGCGGCCGAGCTGACGCTGATCCGCGACGTCATCGACCCGGCGGGGCTGCGCAACGGCGAGGTGCGGGGGTGATCCGGTGACCGACCCGCAGCCCGAGGTGCGGGCGGCGGCCCACGCAACGCTGCGTACCGCGATCTGCGACCTGTTCGGCGTGGAGTACCCGATCGTGCAGACCGGCATGGGCTGGGTGTCCACGCCGGAGCTGACCGCGGCCACGGCGAACGCGGGCGCGCTGGGCATCCTGGCCAGCGGCACGCTGAGCGTCACCGAGACCGACGCGGCGATCGGGCGGACCACGGAGCTGACCGGCAAGCCGTTCGGCGTGAACATGCGCGGCGACGCCCCGGACCTGGCCGAGCGGGCTGCGCTGCTGGTCAAGCACGGGGTCCGGGTTGCCTCGTTCGCGCTGGCGCCGAACGAGCGGGTGATCAAGTCGCTCAAGGACGACGGGCTGATTGTCGTGCCGTCGATCGGCGCGAGGCGGCACGCGGAGAAGGTCGCCGCGTGGGGCGTGGACGCCGTGATCGCGCAGGGCGGGGAGGGCGGCGGCCACACCGGCAGCGTCCCCACGTCGATTCTGCTGCCGCAGGTGACCGCCGCGGTCGACCTGCCGGTGATCGGCGCCGGCGGGTTCAGCGACGGGCGCGGCCTCGTGGCGGCGCTCGCTTACGGCGCCGCGGGCGTCGCGATGGGCACGCGGTTCCTGCTGACCAGCGACAGCCCGGTGCCAGACTCGGTGAAGGCCGAGTACCTGAAGCGGACCGTGACCGACACTGTGGTCACGTCAGTGCTGGACGGCGTGCCGCAGCGGGTGCTGCGCACGCCGCTGGCCGACCAGCTCATCGGCGGCGGCTCGCTGGGCAGGCTCCGCCGGTCGATCGGGCACGCGATCGCGTTCCAGAAGATGTCGGGTTCGTCCTGGCGGGACATCGTCGCGGAGGGCCTGGCGATGAAGCGCAGTCACGAGCTGACCTGGACGCAGGTGATCATGGCGGCGAACACCCCGATGATGCTGCGCGCCAGCATGGTCGACGGCCGAACGGACCTCGGCACGCTGGCCAGCGGCCAGGTCGCTGGCGTCATCGACGACCTGCCGAGCTGCGCGGAGCTCGTGCAGCGGATCATCGCGCAGGCGACCGACGTGCTGGAGCGGCTCGGCGCGCCGGGCAGCGAGGCGGCACAGCGGGAGGCGGCAGAGCGCGAAGCGGCACAGCGCGGGGCGGCACAGCGCGGGGCGGCACAGCGCCAAGCGGCACAGCGCGAGGCGGCACAGCGGGAGGCGGCACCGTGACCGGGCCGGGGCCGAAGCCGCATCCGAGCCACGGCCTGCTGGCCGGGCGCACGGTGCTGGTGACCGCCGCGGCCGGGACCGGCATCGGGTTCGCCGCAGCGCGGCGCTGCGCCGAGGAGGGCGCCACGGTCGTGATCAGCGACCGGCACGAGCGCCGGCTCGGCGAGGCCGCGAAGCAGCTCAGTGAGATCGGCGGAACGCCGCCGCTCGCTGTGCCCTGCGACGTGACGTCGCAAGAGCAGGTGGATCACCTGTTCGAGGCCGCGATCGCCGAGCTCGGCCACCTCGACGTGGTCGTGAACAACGCCGGGCTCGGGGGCGACACGCCGCTTGTCGAGATGACCGACGAGCAGTGGAGCGTGGTCCTCGACGTGACGCTGAACGGGACGTTCCGGTGCACCAGGGCCGCGCTCCGGCACATGATCCCGCGCGGCGGCGGCGTGGTGATCAACAACGCGTCGGTGATCGGCTGGCGGGCGCAGGCCGGGCAGGCTCACTACGCCGCAGCCAAGGCGGGCGTGATGGCCCTGACCCGGTGCGCGGCGATCGAGGCGGCCCCGGCCGGTGTCCGGGTCAACGCGGTTTCGCCGAGCATCGCCATGCACCCGCACCTGGCGAAAGTGTCCAGCGAGGAGCTGCTGTCCGAACTGTCCGCGCGCGAGGCGTTCGGCCGCGCGGCGCAGCCGTGGGAGGTCGCCGACGTGATCGTGTTCCTTGCCAGCGATTATTCGTCTTACATGACCGGGGAGGTCGTCTCGGTCTCCAGTCAGCACCCGTGACGGAGGTGCGAATGGCCAAACCAATGATCACCAGCACGATGACCGGCGCCGTGGCGGAGATCGTCGTCGATCATCCGCCGGTGAACGCGCTGCCGGTGGCCGGCTGGTTCGAGCTGGCCGGCGCGGTCCGGGCGGCCGGAGCCGATCCGGGCACCCGCGTGGTCGTGCTGCGCGCCGAGGGCCGCGGCTTCAACGCCGGCGTCGACATCAAGGAGATCCAGGCGGACTCCGGGTTCACCGCGCTGATCGGCGCGAACCGCGGCTGCTTCGCCGCGTTCGCGGCCGTGTACGAGTGCGCGGTGCCGGTGATCGCGGCCGTGCACGGCTTCTGCCTCGGCGGCGGCATCGGGCTGGCCGGCAACTCCGACGTGATCGTGGCCAGCGAGGACGCGACGTTCGGGCTGCCGGAGGTGGACCGCGGCGCGCTGGGCGCGGCCACCCACCTGTCCCGGCTGGTGCCACAGCACAAGGCCAGGGCGATGATGTACACGTCGGCCACCGCGACCGCGGCCGAGCTGCACGCGTTCGGGTCGGTGCTGCGGGTGGTGCCGCGGGAGCAGCTTCGCGACGCCGCCTTCGAGGTCGCGGGCGAGATCGCGGCCAAGGATCCCGCCGTCATCCGGATGGCCAAGGAGGCGTTCAACGGCATCGACCCGTGGGACGTCAAGCGCAGCTACCGGTACGAGCAGGGCTACACGTTCGAGCTGAACCTCTCCGGCGTGTCCGACCGGCTGCGCTCCTCGTTCGGGCAGGACGGCCAGCCGGCCGGGGACGAGTGACATGGACCTGACCGAGTCGCCCGCGGAGCAGGCGTTCCGGGCCGAGGCCCGCGCCTGGCTGGAGGCGAACGTGCCCCGCCCGGCGCTGCCGTCCGGCGACACCAGGGAGGGCTTCGCCGCGCACCTGGACTGGGAGCGCGCGCTGTTCGAGGCGCGGTGGTCGGTGGTCTCCTGGCCGCAGCGGTACGGCGGCCGCGACGCGTCGCTGTGGGAGTGGCTGATCTTTGAAGAGGAGTACTACCGGGCCGGCGCGCCGCAGCGGGTGACCCAGAACGGGATCTTCCTGCTCGCGCCCAGCCTCTTCGAGTTCGGCACGGCCGAGCAGCAGGACCGCATCCTGCCGAAGATGGCGGCTGGCGAGGAACTATGGGCGCAGGGCTGGTCCGAGCCCGCGGCCGGCAGCGACCTCGCCGGGATCACCAGCCGCGCGGAGCGGGACGAGGCGGCCGGCGGCTGGCGGCTGTACGGGCAGAAGACGTGGACCACGCGCGGCGCGTTCTGCACCCACCTGTTCGGGCTGTTCCGGACCGACCCGGAGGCGGAGCGGCACCGGGGGCTGACCTACTTCCTCGTGGATCTGCGCTCACCCGGCGTTGAGGTTCGCGGATTCGAGCGCCTCGACGGTGACGAGGGGTTCGCCGACGTGTTCTTCGATGGAGCGTTTGTGCCGGAACGGGACGTGCTCGGCGAGGTCAACCGCGGATGGCCGGTCGCGATGGCCACGACAGGCTCGGAGCGCGGGCTGACCTTGCGGTCGCCCAGCCGGTTCGTGACGGCGGCCAACCGGCTGGTCGAACTCGCCCGCTCCGGCACCCTGGACGGCGACCTGCAAGACCGGGTCGTGCAGTCCTGGATCGAGGCCCGCGCCTACCACCTGTTCACGCTCGAGCAGGTCACCGGCATCGTGACCGGTGAGAGCCCCGGTGCGCGGTCCAGCCTGAACAAGCTGTACTGGTCCGAGCTCGACGTCCGGCTGCACGAGACCGCGATGGAGCTGCTCGGCGCGGACGCCGAGGCGGACGGGCCATGGAGCCGCGGCTTTGAGTTCTCGCTGGCCGGGCCGATCTACGCGGGCACCAACGAGATCCAGCGCAACATCGTCGCCGAGCGGCTGCTCGGCCTGCCGCGCGCCTGACCAGGAGGGAACGGGCTCGATGCGCTTCGCCGTCGCCGAGGACGCCGCCGCGCTGCGCGATGCCGCGGAGGCGCTGCTCGCCGCCCGTGCGACACCCGCGCTGATCCGGTCCGCGTGGCCCGGAGCCCACCCGGGGATGCGCGACGTGCGTGACGTCTGGCGCGGGCTCGCGGGCATCGGCGTGACCGGCGCCCTGGTGGCCGAGGCAGACGGAGGGCTCGGCCTCGACGAGAACGCGCTGCCGCCGGTGCTGAGCCGGATCGGTCACAGCGGCCTGCCGGTTCCGGCCGGCGAGACGGTCGCGGTCGCCGCGCCGCTGCTGGCCGCGGCCGGACACCCGGCGCTGCCGGACGTGCTGTCCGGCGCGGCGCTGGTCACCGCGCAGCTCTCGACGCCAGCCGCGGCGGGCGTGCTCGTGCCGTTCGGGCAGACGGCGGACTACGTGCTGCTGCGCGCGGACGACGGCGAGCTGCGCGTCTACGAGCGCGGCGAGCTGGAGGCCGCGCCGGTGGCGGCGGTCGACGGTTCCCGGCGGCTGGCCAGGCTGCTGGCCAGGCCGGCCGGGGGAGTACCGGTCGCCGCGCCCGCCGACGCCGCAGCGGGCTGGGAACGCGGCGTGCTCGCTGCCGCGGCGATCCTGGTGGGCCTCGCCGAGCGGATGCTGGCCATGACCGTGGACTACGTCGCCGGCCGGCGGCAGTTCGGCGTGCCGGTTGGCAGCTTCCAGGCGGTCAAGCACCGGCTGGCCGACGCGTATCTCGCGGTGGAGTTCGCCCGCCCGGCCGTGCTCGCCGCCGGGTGGGCGCAGGCCAGCGCCGCCGCCGACGCGGCCGAGCAGACCTCGGTCGCCAAGGTCCTCGCTTCCGACGCCGCGACCACGGTCGCCAAGGCCGCGATCCAGTGCCACGGCGCGATCGGCTACACGACCGAGTACGACCTGCACCTGTTTGCCAAGCGTGCCTGGGCGCTGGCGCCGAGCTGGGGCTCGGCGGGCTGGCACCGCCGGCGCCTCGCCGCGTCGCTGTGCCTGCCGAATGACGGTGCCTGACCAAGGCTGTGCCTGACGAAAGAGAGGGGTGAGCCCGATGGCTGACGAGGTGGTCCGGTACGAGGTCGACGGCGCGATCGCGCGGGTGACGATGAACCGGCCGGAGTACGGCAACGCGCAGAACTCGGCCATGACGTACGCGCTCGATGACGCCTTCTACCGGGCCGCGGCGGACGACGATGTCGCCGTCGTCGTGCTCGCCGGGGCGGGCAAGCACTTCTCGGGCGGCCACGACATCGGGACGCCGGGCCGGGACATCGACACCTCGTTCGACCGGCGGGCCGGGCTGTGGTGGGACCACGTGGGCAAGCTCGGCGGGGAGAGCCGGTACGCCCGCGAGCAGGAGGTCTACCTCGGCATGTGCCGGCGGTGGCGGGAGCTGCCCAAGCCGGTGATCGCGCAGG
>Ga0209169_10002926_pt1 | contig 10151 bp, 8 predicted proteins | sample HubBroMetageWRM4_FD_188346 | JGI IMG/M metagenome (GOLD analysis project Ga0209169, IMG submission 188346) | Warmed soil microbial communities from the Hubbard Brook experimental Forest, New Hampshire - Hubbard Brook CCASE Soil Metagenome WRM 4... | ecosystem: Environmental > Terrestrial > Soil...
AGCGGCAGGCGCAGCTTCTTGCCTATGAGCCGTTGATATCGCTCGTCGTCGGGATTCACGGCCACCGCCGTGTCGCCCAACATCGTTTCGGGACGGGTCGTGGCGACGATGACGTGCCCGGAGCCGTCTTCGAGCGGATAACTCAAATGCCACAGATGCCCTTCCTCCTCCTCGCTCTGCACCTCCAGGTCGGAGAGGGCGGTGAGCAGGACGGGATCCCAGTTGACCAGGCGCTTACCGCGATAGATCAGGCCTTCGTCGTGAAGGCGCACGAACGCCTCGACGACGGCGCGCGAGAGTTGCGCGTCCATGGTGAAGCGATCGGCGGACCAGTCCACCGAGTCGCCGAGTCGGCGCATTTGACCCGCAATGGTGCCGCCCGACTGTTCCTTCCATTTCCAGACGCGCTCGATGAAGGCCTCCCGGGAGAGGTCCGTCCGCTTTTGTCCCTGGGCATTGAGCTGGCGCTCGACGACCATCTGGGTCGCGATGCCTGCGTGGTCTGTTCCAGGTTGCCAGAGGGTGTCGTCACCCCGCATGCGGTGGTAGCGGGTGAGGGCGTCCATCAGCGTGTGCTGGAACGCATGGCCCATGTGCAGAGTGCCCGTTACGTTCGGCGGGGGAATGACAATGGAATACGGTGACCCTTGGCCGCTTGGAGCGAACCAGCCATTAGATTCCCAGCGCTCGTAAATCCGCCGCTCGAGCTCATGCGGCGTATAGGTTTTTTCCATCCACCGATTATAGCGATCCCTAATCGCTGCGGATGTTGTGTGACGCGGGCTGCACTCCGAGCTCGCGGTAAGCCTTGAATCGAGCGCGGCCGGCACGTCGGCGTGCGTCATCGCCATCGATGATCTCGACGACGCGAGGCGTGTGCGAGAGACAGGGCGGAAGGTCGGAGGCCAGATTGATAATGATGTCGACGTTTGCCGACGGCGTCACGCCCGAGCTCAGCAGAACAGGACTGTCCGAAGACGCGGCACCTCCTGAGAGCGCCTCGTGCGGCACGAAGCTGCCGTCATTGAATGTCCAGAGCAGGGCATCGAAGGCTTTCAGCTCGGCGGGATCCGTATGCCACACGAGCACAGTCTGGGAGGCGAGATACGCCTTTTCCGCAAGCTTGCAGGCGAGCTTCAGGCGCCCCGAGGGGGATTGCCCCTCGAGGACATAGAAGTCCACCCGTCCCTGCCAGGTCCCGGTCGGGCTAGCGCCCGACGCGGCGGGCGGCGATGAGCCGTCGCCGCTCGAGCCTGCAGAAGCGGATGTGTCGGCGTTTTCGGCCATGACTCACGCCATTGCGTATCAGGACGCGGCGCGATGGATGAGAAAATCCGCGAGCAACGGAGTCGGTTTCCCCGTGCTGCCCTTCTGCGCACCGCCCTGGTAAGCGATGCCCGCGACGTCGAGATGCGCCCATTTGAGTCCTTGCGTGAATTTGCCCAGGAACGCCGCCGCCGTAATCGCGCCGCCCTCACGGCCGCCGATGTTGGCGAAATCCGCAAAATTACTCTTCAGTTGCTCAGCGTACTCTTCCGTGATCGGCAAATGCCAGGTGCGATCTTCGGCGCGTGCTCCCGCTTCCACCAGCTCTTGCACCAGCGCGTCATCGTTACCCATGCATCCCGAATGGTGATGCCCGAGAGCGACCACACACGCACCGGTCAACGTGGCGATGTCCACGACCGCCGCAGGGTTGAACCGCCGCGCGTAATGGAGAGCATCCGCCAGAATCAGGCGCCCTTCTGCGTCGGTGTTCAAAATTTCCACCGTCTGCCCTGAGGCGCTGGTGGCGATATCCCCCGGTTTTACCGCTTTGCTGCCGGGCATGTTCTCGACAGCGGCGATGAGTCCGATTACCCGAAGCGGCAGTTTCAGCTCCGCGGCAAGGCTCAAGGACGCGATCACCGCTGCTCCGCCGCTCATATCGAACTTCATCTCGTCCATTGTCGGCGGATCTTTCAGGGAAATGCCGCCGGTATCGAAGGTGACGCCTTTTCCCACCAGCACCACGGGAGGCGTGTCCGCTTTCCCTCCCCGGTACTCCAGCACGATGAATCGCGGCGGTTGTGCGCTACCCTGCGAAACCGCAAGCAGGCAGCCCATCTTCTCCTTACGGATGGCGGCTTCGTCGAGCACCTGCACACGCAGGGAAGTGTGCCGTTTCGCGATTGCCTTGGCCTGGTCGGCAAGGTAGGACGGTGTGCATACGTTGCCCGGCAGGTTCGCCAGATCGCGCTGAATCTTCTGTGCGGCCGAAACGGCGGCACCGTGCTCGAGACCTCGCTCGGTGTCCTCGATACCGGTCTTCCGCACCGGGCCGGCTAGCACCCGCTGCAGGGCTGGCGCCTTCGGCTTTTTGGCGGTCTTCAGGTCGTTCACGCGGTAGAGCGAGGTACCGACGATTTCAGCCACGGCGCGGCCGAAATAGTAGTCGTCGAGCTCCTTGGAGTCCGGGCGGTCGATAGCGACGGCGACGCTCGCTATGCGAGTGCGCGCGATCGCCGCGACGGCGGCCGCCCAAGCCTTGCGCCAGCTCTTGCGCGAGAAATTCTTCTTCGCGCCCAGACCGGTGAGCAGCACACGCGAAGCCTGGATGTCCGGCAGGTCGGTGAGCAGCAGCGTCTCGCCCGCGCGGCCGGGGAAATCCCCGCGCGCCAGCAGTTTTTTAAGTTTTCCGGAGGACGCGGAGTCGACGCTTTGCGCCTCACCCGACAATTCCCCTTCCTCGAAAATGCCGAGGACGATGCAGTCCACGGCGAGCGTTGCCAGTCCCTTGGTCCAGACCTCAAATTGCATTCGCTCTCCCCTCTAGTGGCCCAGCCCGTACGCTCTTTCGCGGCACATGAGCGCCGCGGCGCGGGAGCAATTAGAATTACCTCGGGTCGCATCCGACCGCGTCCGCGTTTCGTGTTGATTCAGCGGCGCTTGGGATCGGCGAGCCTCAGCGTCGGCGAGTGTAACCTAAGACCCCGCTGCTGTTGCCGGTGTGTAAAGTGGCTGATCCCGCCGCCATGAGCTAGGAAATCGGTTGGGGAAAATTCTCGGACGCTACATTCTGCGGGAAGTCGTGACGGCGTGGCTGGTTGTGACCAGCGTGCTGCTCATCATTCTGCTGGCCAACCAGGTCGCGGGCGTGCTGGAGCGCGCCGCCGTAAACCAGTATCCGAAAGGCGTGGTGCTGGAATTGATTGGCCTAGGCGCCCTGCAGAATCTCGGTTTATTGGTGCCTTTCGGGCTGCTGCTGGGCGTGGTTCTCGCGTTCGGCCGGCTCTACCACGATAGCGAGATGGCCGCTGCGCTGGCCTGCGGCATCCGACCCGCGAACATCTACGTGCCCGTGGGGCTTCTTGCGGTATTCGTTGCGGCGGGACTCGCTTGGCTCACGCTGGGGCTGGCGCCGGATGCGACCGCTCGCGCATTGAGCCTACGCAATGCGGCATTGAGGGCTGGCCAGTTCGCGCCCATCGCCGCTGGGAAATTCCGCGCCTTCGGCGGCGCAAACGCGGTCGTGTATGCCCAGAATGTGAACAAGGACGGCACCCTGGGCAATGTGTTCGTCGAGCACAATCGCGGCCCCGTGGTCGAGGTGGCGTTGGCGCAGCGGGCGCGCCACTCGGTATCGCCAGACGGAATGACCCACACCATCACACTCTTCGATGGCGAGCGCTATGAAGGTGAGCCGGGCAGTCCGCAATTCCGGATCGTGCATTTTGCCGAGCACACCATCCCGGTGCAGGTGCCGGTGGTGTCCGATGTTGTGAAGAATCTCGAGGCACAACCGAGCCGTTCGCTGCTGGAGTCGCAGGATCTCAATAAGCGCGCGGAGTGGCATTGGCGGGTTGCCATGCCCGTGAGTTGTATCGTGTTGACGCTGCTCGCTGTGCCGTTAGCGCGCCTCAGGCCCCGGCAGGGCCGCTATGCGCGGCTTTGGGTGGCGCTGGTGATCTACTTTCTATACCAGAACCTCATCACGGTCGGTAAGGTCTGGATCTCGCGCGGTACGGTGCCGGAGGTCGCCGGTCTGTGGTGGACTCACGCCGCCCTGGTGTTGCTCGCGTTGACGGTGATCATGGGGCCCACGATCGCCACGCGGTTCCGTTACAGGTTGCGCGGGCTATGACGATTCTGGATCGCTACATCGTCCGCTCCATCCTGGGCTCCGTGCTCCTGGTTCTAACGGTCGTGCTCATTCTCGGGGCACTGTTTGTTTTTATCGATCAACAGGACGATATCGGGGTAGGGCACTACACCGCTGTCGAAGCCCTTTGGTACACGCTGCTCAACCTGCCGCAGCAGGCGTTCGAGTTGTTGCCGATTACCGTGCTAATCGGCTCACTGGTCGGCCTCGGGTCGCTGGCGCGCGGTAGCGAGTTGACTGTCATTCGCGCGACCGGTGTGTCGATCATGCGCCTCGCCGGCACAGCACTTATCGCGGGAGTGCTACTCATCGGCCTCGAGGTGCTGCTCGGCGAGTTTCTGGCGCCGCCGTTGCAGGTCGCCGCGCGCGAGCAGAAGGCGTTCGCCAAATTTACCGACATCAGCTTCGGGGGCCCTGGCGGCGCCTGGGTGCGTGATGGGAACCTGATTCTGAACGTCGCGCGCCAATCGGGGCAGCGGCAGTTCGGCAGCATGCAGATTTTCGAGCTGTCGCCCGATCATCGCCTCATCGCGCTCGGGCACGCGGTGAACGCGACGGCAGGGTCGGATAAGAAATGGTTGTTGGGCGACTATACCGAGTCGCGCTTCGCGGATAACACGGTCCAGGCGAAGCCACCCGGACAGCGCATCCTGCAATCGAACGTGACGGCGGGGTTCCTCGGGCTCGCCGCACAGGACCCCGAGCAGCTCACCAGCCGCGCGCTCTGGCAGCTCATCCAATACTACCGGACCAACTCGCTCGATCCGAGTCAGTACCTGTTCGCATTCTGGTCGCGAATCGCGCGCACGGTCGCGATCGGCTTTTCGGTACTGCTCGCCATCCCGTTCGTGCTCGGGTCGCTGCGCTCATCGGGCGCGGGGACCCGGACCCTGATGGGGTTGTTGCTGGGGATCTGCTTCTTCCTGCTGCAGAAGCTGATTGAGAGCGGCACGATCGTGTTCGCTCTGAATCCGCTGGTGTTGGCGTGGATTCCGACGGCGACGATGGGGATGGTGACGATCTGGCTGCTGGCGCGGGCGCGCTAGGGCCCGGCTTCACCTGCCTAATGCGCCGGCGCGGTGTTGGGGCAGACGATCGTCCAGCACGACCCAGCTCAATTTACTGCTCAGCCACGTCTGATCTTTGGGGCGCACACTTTCGGGATCGTCGAGGCTGCAGATCGTGACGTCGATTTCGTTCGGGAAGTCCTCGGTCTCGAAGGTGAGCTGGGTGCCGCATTGGGCGCAGAACGAGCGGGTTCCGCGACGCGTCGACTTGAAGCGGGTCGGCTCGCCGGCGGTGAAGCGAAACTGGGAGCGCTCGAGGCTGAACCATGCCACCGAAGCGGCGCCGGTAGTGCCGCGACAGATCGCGCAGTGGCAACTCGTCTCTTGGAATGGGGTGCCTGTGGTCTCGTACCGGACCTGGCCGCAGAAGCAGCCGCCGTTTTGAGTCGTGCCCATTGCAGTGGCCTCGTGGGAATCGTTGGTCGGAAGGGATTGCCTATCCTACCGCGATCCGTCTTGACGGATGCTCTATGCTTATCCCATGGAACGCGATGCTTTGCGGGACTTCATCGAGCGGCACCCCCGACTCTTCGTTCTGACGGGTGCCGGTTGCAGTACGGACTCGGGTATTCCGGATTACCGGGATGCCGAGGGTGGCTGGAAGCGGGCGCAACCTGTGCAGTTTCGGGCGTTCATGGACGAGGAGGCGACTCGCCAACGGTATTGGGCACGCAGCCTCGTGGGCTGGCGGCGCTTTCGCCGCGCGCGACCTAATGACGCTCATCGGGCGCTTGCCGCGCTCGAACAGCGCGGGGGTGTCGCACTCCTTGTGACCCAGAATGTCGATCGCCTGCACCAGGCCGCGGGTAGCACCAACGTAGTCGATCTACACGGTCGGCTCGACCTCGTGCGGTGTATGGGATGTGAGCGGCGGATGCCGCGGGAAGAACTGCAGCAGCAATTGCTGACACGCAATCCGGCCTGGATCGACCTCGACGCCCGTGATGCACCGGATGGTGATGCCGATCTGGAAGGGTTGGACTTTTCGACTTTCGAGGTACCGGTGTGCGTGAGTTGCGGTGGACTGTTGAAACCCGATGTCGTGTTCTACGGGGAAAGCGTGCCGAGAGAGCGGGTGGAGGTGGCGATGCAGGGTGTCAGGGACGCCGACGCTATGCTCGTGGTGGGATCTTCATTGATGGTGTTCTCCGGGTATCGGTTCGCGCGGGAGGCGGCGGCCGCGGGGAAGCCGGTCGCCAGCTTGAATCTGGGCCGGACCCGGGCGGACGACTTATTCTCGCTGAAGGTAGCGCAGCCGTGTGGGACCGCGTTGGCGTTTCTTCTGGAGGATTCGCGCGTGGCCTAGGGCGGCGTCGCGCTTTGCCAGCCGCGTATTGAAAACGAGGCGCGGATGCTCAAAACGAGGCATGGATGTTCAACAAGATGACGCGTGTGTTGGTCTTTGTCTCGCTCGCATGTCTGCAGGTGTTTGCTTCGGCCCGTGCGGCAACGACCTGTTCTTTCGTCGATCTGATGCCGACGTTCTGGCAAGCGCTGGGGGCGGCTGATGGCGCTGCGCAGATGCGCACGACGATGATCGATCCCCATCCCGATCTTTATAACGAACTACTCATCACTGTGCCCTCGGGTGAGGATTGGGAGACCACGTTTTCCAGTGAGAAGACGTATGACAATGCGCATCGGACGCAAGTGAGAGCGGTCCAACGATACCTCGTGGCAAACGCACCGAAGTACATGGCGGGGTTCCAACATGTTTTTCAGGACTATCGGTGCGACTTCACATTCTATATCGCGCCCAGCTTCGGCAACCTGGACGGTTCCGCGGCGACGGTGGGCGGAAAATACCTCATCGTTTTCGCACCGGACTTCATTCCCCGCATCCACGCGTTGAGTGACCTCAAGATCCTGATCGATCACGAAACCTTTCATGTCTATCATCACCAGGCGACGGGGGTGTTCGGCGCTGCCGAGCAGTTGCCGACCATAGAGGAGGCGTTGTGGAGCGAAGGGTTGGCGACCTTCGTGAGCTGGCGTATGAACCCGCGTGTCAGTATCGATACCGCGCTCATACAGCCGGGTCTTGCGGAAGCTGCCCGGCCACACCTGCAAAGCATGATCGCGGAGTTGCGCCAGCACCTGGCAGAGAAGAACGACGCGACCTATAGCCGTTTTTTTCAGGGCGGCAATGCGCCTGAGGGTTGTCCCTCGCGGGCCGGGTACTACATCGGTTTCCTGATCGCGCAGGATCTGTCCAAGCGGTACTCGCTGCAGCAGCTGGCGCGCTTGAAGGGAGACGAGTTGCACGAGGCAATTGTGGCGGAGCTGGACAGAATCGGCGCCCCGCAAGCGGTTGCGACCGGCCCGTGACTCGGTGCCGGCTGTGGCGATGCTGGCCTGGCGTAGGCGGAAGCATGCCGGCGTCAGGCTAGACGGTGTAGCCGGCAACCACGGGCGAGCCTGCCGTCTCATCCGATGACAGCGATCCTACGCTATGCGTAATATGCGTCATGGTGGCCATTTCTGACGACACGGCGCTCATCGTCCGCGGTGTTTTGCGGCTCAGCAGGCGATTGCGATCCGAGCGGCCCGAGTCGGGCGTCAGTTTGTCGGCGCTCGGTATGTTGTCGACGTTGCATCGGACGGGCCCTATGCCGGCCGCGCGCCTGGCGAAGGCATGCGGGAACGACGGTGAGCTCCTGCGTTCGGTTGAATCGCTCCTGGCATCGGATCACCGCACCGAGGACCCGCTGATGAACGTCATCAGCGAAGCGGCGGAATCGCTGCTCGTGGAGCATCAGGACCGTCTGGTGGGCACCCGCGTCGGCAACTACCGCATCGTGTCCATCCTCGGCCATGGCGGCATGAGCACCGTCTATCGCGGCGAGCGCGACGATGCGAAGTACGAGCAAACGGTGGCCATCAAGGTACTGCATCACGCCGCCCTGCATCCCCGCCTGCGCAGCCGACTGCACAGCGAGCGGCACATCCTCGCGACACTCGCCCATCCCTCCATCGCGCGTCTCATCGACAGCGGGGAGTTCGAGGACGGCACGCCGTACTTGGTGATGGAGCACGTCGATGGCGAGTCCATCGATGCCTACTGCGACAGCCGCACCTTGTTCGTGCGCGAGCGTCTCGAGCTGTTCGTACGCGTCTGCGCGGCGGTTCAATACGCACATCGCAACCTGGTCGTGCACCGTGACATCAAGGCGGCGAACATTCTCGTGATGAGCGACGGGACGCCGAAGCTCCTGGATTTCGGCATCGCCAAGTTGCTCGCACCCGAGAGTATGCGGCATACGGTTCCGGTGACGCGCCTGCAAGAGCGCATCCTCACGCCGGAGAACGCCGCTCCCGAACAGGTGCTCGGCCGCTCCATCACCACCGCGACCGACATCTATGCACTCGGGGTACTGCTCTACCAACTGCTGACAGGCCGATCGCCCTACCGTCTCACGAGCTACAGCCAGCTGCAGCTCGAGCGCGCGATCTGCATGGACGACCCGATGCGTCCAAGCCAGATCGTGCTCGCGAAGTTCGGGGCGGAGACCGACGCGGACCGAAGCCGCCTCTCGGACCGGCGCGGGCTGTCGCCGCTACGCTTGCGCGCCAGGCTCTCCGGCGACCTCGATGCGATTATCGCGATGGCCATGCGCAAGGAGCCGGATCGCCGTTATCCGTCCGTCGAGGCCCTCGCCGACGATATCTCGCGGCACCTGCTCGGCAGACCGGTCCTGGCGCGCCAGGGCGACTGGCGCTACAACACGGCGAAGTTCATGCGGCGTCATCTGCTGCCGTTGTTGGTGGTGGCCGCGGCATTTCTGGGTCTCGCGCTCATCGCGGGCGTCACCCTTTGGCAAAACCACCGCATCGAGATGGCGCGTGACGCGACCACCCGGGAGCGCGATCGGGCGCAGCAAGTGTCCGCCTTCCTCATCGACGTCTTCTCGCAAGCAGACCCATACACAGCACAAGGACACGACACGACCGCCAAAGAGCTGCTGGACCGCGGTGCGGCAAGAATTGTCAGCCAGAATCTGCAGCCCGAAGTTCGGGCGCAGCTCCTGGAGAGCATCGGCGTCGCTTACCGCCGCCAAGGCTTGACTGAGCGCGCGATCCCGTTGTTCGAGCAGGCCGTCGAGATCCGGCGGCAGGAAAAGCCCGTCGATAACCAGCGCACCGCCGCCGCACTTGCGAACCTCGCGCGCGCGCTCACCGAGGCGGGCCATCTGGTGTCTGCGGAGGCTTATCTGCAGCAAGCGCTCGAGATGTCGCGCAAGGGCGATCAGTCCTCCTCGACCGAGACCGCCGATATCCTCGTTCAATATGCGCAATTCGAGCTGAGCGCAAAAAGCGATCCTCAGCATTCCCGCAAGCTGTTCGAGGAAGCTCTCGGTATCTACCGCGGCATCCTCGGCGGACAACACCTGTCGGTCGCCGTCACGCTGAGCGGTCTGGCCGCGGCCGCCATCTGGATGGATGATTTCGCCGCCGCCGAGCAGTACGAGCGCGAGGCGATCGAGATCTTTCGCGTCACGGTGAGCCGCAACCATCCGGATCACGCGGTGGCGCTGGCGACGCTGGGCTACATCCTGACGGAGCGCGGTCAGTACACCGAAGCGGAGCAGCTGCTGAAAGAAGCTCTCGACATCGAGCGCAACGTGTTGACATAGCCGAACATATTGGCGAGCGGCACCATCGCATCGACGACGCGGGCATTGCCGCGCGAATCCATGCCGGTGATCTGGCCGCGCCGGCTGTTCAGGTCACCGATCACGTCACCCATGTAATCGTCCGGCGTCACCACCTCGACCCGCATGATCGGCTCGAGCAGCCGAGGCGCCGCCTTGACCACGCCGTCCTTGAATGCGGCGCGGGAGGCAATCTCGAACGCCAGCACGCTTGAATCGACATCGTGATAGGCGCCGTCAAACAACTCCGCCTTGAAATCGATCAGCGGGAACCCGGCGCTTGAGCTGTTC
>Ga0209169_10002927_pt1 | contig 10150 bp, 7 predicted proteins | sample HubBroMetageWRM4_FD_188346 | JGI IMG/M metagenome (GOLD analysis project Ga0209169, IMG submission 188346) | Warmed soil microbial communities from the Hubbard Brook experimental Forest, New Hampshire - Hubbard Brook CCASE Soil Metagenome WRM 4... | ecosystem: Environmental > Terrestrial > Soil...
TCCGCCCGCAGGCCGAAGTCCTCAAGCAGCGAGGACGCCAGGCCCGCGTCCCAGTTCGGATAGCAGAAGGACGCGGCGCGGAGCGCGTGGGACACCTTGAAGTCCGGGTACCCGATCTCCGGGTACACCTGGTCCTCCCGGACGAGCACCAGGCGGCGCAGCACGTTCTCATTCTCGGCCGGCGGCGAGCCGAAGACCCGCACCGAGCCGGATGACGGGAACTCCTGGCCCGCCAGGATGCGCAGCAAGGTCGTCTTACCCGCGCCATTGCGGCCGAGCAGCCCGGTAATCGTCTGGCTGCCGATCGTCAGATGCACGTCATCGAGGGCAACCTGGCCGGGGTATCTCCGGGTCAGCCCGGTTACCGTCATCACCGGTGTCATACGGGGACACCTTCCCGCTCGTTACTGACGTCCTTGATCAGCGCGATCAGCTCATCGGAGTCGATCCCGAGCCGGGTCGCCTCGGTCAGTAGCGGCTGCACGTACCGGTCGGCGAACCCGGCGCGCCTGCGGGCCAGCAGCGTCGCACGCGCCCCGGCCGCCACGAACATCCCGATGCCGCGGCGCTTGTCCAGCAGGCCCTCGTCGGCGAGGACGTTGATCCCCCTCGCCGCGGTCGCCGGGTTGATCCGGTAGAAGGCCGCCAGTTCATTGGTCGACGGCACGCGCTCGCCCTCGGCCAGTCCGCCGTCCGCGATGTCGGCCGCCAGCCGCTCCGCCACCTGGGCGAACAGCGGGGTTCCCTCGTCAAGACCAGCCATTTCCCGCACCGTTTCCGACCTCCCGGTTTTCTCCATCGGTTCATTACCTAAGTAATGTACCGGTCAACTAGGAAACCGGTCAACCCGGGCGCCGGTGCCAGCGGCCCACCGCCACGGAAAGTACCTTGACGTCAAGATTTTTTTCCGGACCCCTCCCCAGATAGCTTGATATCGAGATACTGTAGGTTTGACGCAGGCGAGGGGCACGGCGTAGCGGCAGGGTATGAGCAAGGAGGCTCAGCAACGATGACGGCGAACAGCTTCGGCAGCCGGGCGACCCTTGAGGTCGCGGGCGAGAAGTACGACATCTACCGGCTGGACGCTGTGGACGGGTCGGCCAGCCTCCCGTTCAGCCTCAAGATCCTGCTGGAGAACCTGCTCCGGAATGAGGACGGCGTCAACATCACGGCCCAGCAGGTCAACGCGCTTGCGAACTGGGACCCCGGCCAGGAGCCGGACACCGAGATCCAGTTCACCCCGGCGCGGGTGATCCTGCAGGACCTGACCGGCGTGCCTGCGGTGGTGGACCTGGCCGCCATGCGCGAGGCCATGCAGGCCCTTGGCGGCGACCCGACGAAGATCAACCCCCTGATTCCGGCAGAGCTTGTCATCGATCACTCCGTGGTGGCCGACGTGTTCGGCCGGCCCGACGCGTTCACCAGGAACGTGGAGATCGAGTTCAGCCGCAACCACGAGCGGTTCGGCTTCCTGCGCTGGGGGCAGGAGGCGCTCAGCCAGTTCAAGGTCGTCCCGCCGGGCACAGGCATCGTGCACCAGGTGAACATCGAGTACCTGGCCCGGGTCGTGATGACCCGCGACCACACGGCCTACCCCGACACCTGCCTGGGCACAGACTCGCACACCACCATGCAGAACGGCCTCGGGATCCTCGGCTGGGGCGTGGGCGGCATCGAGGCCGAGGCGGCCATGCTCGGCCAGCCGGTCTCCATGCTCATCCCGAAGGTGGTCGGGTTCCGGCTCACCGGCGAGCTGCCGAGCGGCACCACCGCCACCGACCTCGTGCTCACCATCACCGAGATGCTGCGCAAGCACGGCGTCGTCGGCAAGTTCGTCGAGTTCTACGGCGAGGGCGTTGCGGCGGTCCCCGTCGCCAATCGCGCCACGATCGGCAACATGTCACCGGAGTTCGGCTCCACCTGCGCTATCTTCCCGATCGACCAGAACACGCTGGACTACCTCACCCTTACCGGCCGCTCGCGCGAGCAGCTGGCCCTGGTCGAGGCGTACGCCAAGGAGCAGGGTCTGTGGCACGAGCCCGGGGCTGCCCAGGCGCGGTACTCCGAGGAGCTCAGCCTCGACCTGTCCACCGTGGTCCCGTCGATCGCGGGCCCGAAGCGCCCGCAGGACAGGATCGCCCTGGCCGACGCCAAGACCGCCTTCCGCGATGCGCTGCCGAACTACGTGCAGGAGGCCAGCCTGGACAACGGCCTGGCCGACTCCTTCCCGGCATCGGACCCGGTGGCGGCCGGCGACGGGACCCGTGCCTCCAATCCCGTCCAGGTCACGCTGGAGGACGGCACGACGACCAGCGTCGACCACGGCAGCGTGGTGATCGCCGCGATCACGTCCTGCACGAACACCTCCAATCCCTCTGTCATGGTCGGCGCCGCCCTGCTCGCGAGGAACGCGGTGGACAAGGGCCTGAACCGCAAGCCCTGGGTGAAGACCACGCTGGCTCCTGGTTCCAAGGTGGTCATGGACTACTACGAGCGGGCCGGCCTGCTGCCCTACCTGGACAAGCTCGGCTTCAACCTGGTCGGCTACGGCTGCACCACCTGCATCGGCAACTCCGGGCCGCTGCCGCCCGCGATCAGCGCGGCGGTCAACGACAGCGACCTGGCGGTAGCAGCCGTGCTCTCCGGGAACAGGAACTTCGAGGGCCGGATCAACCCGGACGTCAAGCTGAACTACCTTGCCTCACCGCCGCTCGTGGTCGCCTACGCGCTGGCCGGGACGATGGACATCGACCTGGCCCATGAGCCGCTCGGCTCCGACACCGACGGCAACCCGGTCTACCTTGCCGACATCTGGCCGTCCCCGGAGGAGATCGCCGACGTCGTGCTGAACGCGGTGGCCGAGGAGATGTTCACCCGCGACTACGCCGACGTCTTCACCGGCGACGACAACTGGCGCGGCCTGAGCGTGCCCGAGGGTGACACCTACGCCTGGGATGACGCGTCGACCTACGTACGCAGGCCGCCCTATTTCGACGGCATGCCGGTGGAGCCGGAACCGGTCACCGACATCGCCGGCGCCCGGGTGCTCGCGATGCTCGGCGACTCGGTGACCACCGACCACATCTCGCCGGCCGGGGCGATCAAGACCGATAGCCCCGCCGGGAAGTACCTGACCGAGCACGGCGTGGAGCGAAAGGACTTCAACTCCTACGGATCCCGCCGCGGCAACCACGAGGTGATGATCCGCGGCACGTTTGCCAACATCCGGCTGCGCAACCAGCTCGCGCCCGGCACCGAGGGCGGGGTCACGGTGGCCGACGGCGAGCAGATGGCCATCTACGATGCGTCCCGCAAGTACCTCGAGGAGGGCATCCCGCTGATCGTGCTCGGCGGCAAGGAATACGGCTCGGGCTCGTCCCGCGACTGGGCCGCGAAGGGCACCCTGCTGCTCGGCGTGCGGGCCGTGCTCGTCGAGTCCTTCGAGCGCATCCACCGCTCCAACCTGATCGGCATGGGCGTGCTGCCGCTGCAGTACCGGCCCGGCGAGTCGGCGGCCTCGCTGGGCCTGACCGGCAGGGAGACCTTCGACATCCGGGGCATCGAGGAAATAAATCCCGGAAATATCCCGAACGAAGTCGTGGTATCAGCCGACGGCAAGGAATTCCGTGCCGTCGTGCGGATCGACACCCCGGGCGAGGCCGACTACTACCGCCACGGCGGCATCATGCAGTACGTGCTTCGCTCCCTGCTCCGGGCCGGCTAGGGGCCAGCGCTGCCGCCTTCGACGCCGGTCCCTGACGATGAGATCGTGACCAGGCTCCGTGCCGCCGGCTGTGTCTTCGCCGAGGAGGAAACCCGGCTGCTCATCTCGGCGGCGCGGACGCCGGAGGAACTGGCCGCCATGGTCGACCGGCGGGTGGCCGGCCTGCCGCTTGAGCAGGTGATCGGCTGGGCGGAGTTCTGCGGCCTGCGGATCGCCGTGGACCCTGGTGTGTTCGTGCCGCGCCGCCGGACCGAGTTCCTGGTCAGGCAGGCTGTGCTGGCCCGGGGGGGACGACCCCCCCCAAACCCCCCCCGATCCTGGGGGGAAGCCGTTCCCCCCAGACCCCCTCGGCCCCCGGGCGGGGAGATCGCCCGCCCGGGGGACGTCGTCGTCGTCGACCTGTGCTGCGGCGCGGGGGCGATAGGCGCCGCGCTGGCCGCCGCCCTTGGCGGGGCCGAGGTACACGCGGTCGACATCGACCCGGCCGCCGTGCGCTGCGCCGGGCGCAACGTTCCGGGCAGCGTCTACCAGGGTGACCTGTACGAGCCGCTGCCCGCCGCGTTGCGGGGCCGGGTCGGCATCCTGGCCGCCAACGTGCCCTACGTACCCACCGGGGAGATCGGGTTCCTGCCCCCGGAGGCCCGGGCGCACGAGCCCGGCGTGGCGCTCGACGGCGGTGCGGACGGCCTGGACGTGCTGCGGCGGGTCGCCGCCGGGGCGCCCGAGTGGCTGGCCCCCGGTGGCCACCTGCTCATCGAGACCAGCGAGCGTCAGGCGGCGTCGGCCGCGGCCGCTTTCGCCGACAGCGGCCTGACCTCGCGGGTGTCGCGTTCGGACGACCTTGATGCCACCGTCATCATCGGGCAGGCCCGCCGAAGATCGTAGCAACGCGGCCAGCGTTCGGGCGCATTCGCCTGACTGCGCGCGGTAAGGTTTGGACCGGTTTCTGCTATCGGTGTACAGGGCCAGGGGAGGGTGTAGCGATGGCAAACGGCAGTGGGCTGGCATCGGTGAACAGCGTGGTGGTCCTGATGCTGGAGAACCGCTCGTTCGATCACATGCTGGGGTTCCTCTATCCAGGAAACATCTCGACGGCCGGCCAGCAGTACGAAGGCCTGGCCGGGACCGAGTCGAACACGGACTCATCGGGCCAGACGGCGACGGTGTTCCGGATCGAGCCGACGACACCCAACGCGTACTTCATGCCCGGTGCCGACCCTGGCGAGGGCTACATGGCCACCAACGACCAGCTGTACGGTAACGACGCCGGCCCTTCCTCGGCCGGGCTGGCGGCCACCTGCAGGGGTTTCGTCGCGAACTACGCCTACACGCTGGCCTGGCAGTCAAGGGACAGCGGCAGCTGGCCGATCGTGCCGGGCACCGTCGAGGGCGACATCATGGGCTGCTTCACGCCCGAGGCGGTGCCTGTGCTGTCCGCGCTGGCCAAGGGCTACGCGGTCTGTGACCAGTGGTTCGCGTCGGTGCCGACAGAGACCCTGCCGAACCGCGCCTTCGCCTGCGCAGCGACCAGCCAGGGCCACATGGACGACAAGACGCGCACGTTCAGCTCGCCGACCATCTTCGGCCTGCTCGACGCGGCAGGCCTGGGCTGGTCGGTGTACGGCTACGCCGACGAGCCGCTGACGAAGTCGACGTTCACCCAGATCAGCCGGGAGGCGGCCAGCCACTTCGGGAAGTTCACCGACTTCCAGGCCGCGGCGGCGGCCGGCACCCTGCCGCCTTACACGTTCCTCGAGCCGAGCTGGGGGACCACGGGCAACAGCCAGCATCCCAACTATGACGTGGCACTTGGCGAGCAGCTCATCCACGACGTGTACGAGGCGCTGCGCGCGGGACCTGGCTGGCCGGGGACGCTGCTAGTGATCACCTACGACGAACACGGCGGCTGCTACGACCATGTGCCGCCGCCGTGGGGCGCGGTGCCGCCCGACACTGATACCGGGGAGTTCGGCTTCAACTTCGACCGCTTCGGGGTCCGGGTGCCGACGGTCCTGGTGTCCCCGCTGATCGCGCCGGGGACGGTGTACCGGGTCCCGGCGGGCGGGACGCCGCTCGATCACACCTCGGTCCTCAAGACCGTGGAGCAGCGCTGGAACCTGCCCGCGCTGACCGCACGGGACGCGGCCGCGCCCGCCTTCGGCGACGTGCTCACGCTCACCACGCCGCGCACGGATGACGTGCTCGACACGGTCACCGTGCCGCCCCCGTCCGGCCCGGGTCCCGCCGCAAGCACCGAATCGCACATGCAGGCGGTCCAGGACGACCTGATCTCCCGGCGCTACCCGGCCGGGGTCACGCCAGGAACCTCACCCAGCCCGCCACCAGCCTGACGCGGCCTGGTCATCGGCTCAAAAGCCGGGGAAGATCTGCCGTAGCTCGTCGAGGTCGACGTCAGAGGCCTCGGCGGGCGGGGTGTGGGCCGGGTCGAGGCGGCCGTAGACCAGGCGGACGAGGGCCTCGGCGGGCAGCCTCACCTCGGGCAGGCCCTGCTCGCCATCAGCGCCCGTGAGCGCGACCGCCTCGCCCGTCTCGAGGACGAACTGCCGCTCCGGGTCGCTGGTGGAGACCCGCAGCCGGCGCTTTTTCCCGTCGGCCTTCCCGGTCCTGGCCGCGAGCTGGTCGAGGGTGTCGACAAGCAGGCCGGCGGCGTCCGGCGCGATCGTCGCCGCCGGGTCGAGCGCGACCGCGACGTCCCAGGTGTGGACGGCGTGCTCGCCGACCCGCATCTGGGCCAGCCCGGTGACGTCCAGGTCCCTCCCGAACAACTGCAGGTGCAGGCTGGCGCGCTGATCGGCGTCGAGGGACTCGAACCGCTCGAGCGTCGCCTGGTCGGCTCGCAGCGCGTCCGATGCCTGGGCCTGCGGGCTCTTGGAGTTCCAGGTATCCCAGATCGGGCCGAACGCCTCGCGGCCCGGCGGTTCCTTGCCGTCCAGGCTGGCGTCGAGAAACAGGCCGAAGATCTCCGCCTGCGATCCGAGGTGCGAGAGCACCTGGGCTATCGACCACTCGCTCGGGTACGAAGGCTGCTCAAGCTGACCTGGGTCAAGCGGCTCGACCAGGGCGCGCAGCGTCTCGTGGGAGTGCCGGAGGGCGCCGATCCACGGGGCCGGGTTGGTTTCCAAGGTGTCTCCGTTCGGAGCTCGCGGGAGGACGGAATGCCTCCCGGAGATCGTAGCGGTGATCACCGCTGCCGCCTTCGCCGCCTACACTGCCTAGGAAGGAAAAGCAGCTCTCGTTCTGGTCAACGGGGGACCAGTTGGCGCAGGACACCCACGAAGCAGGCCAGCCCGGGCGGGGCGGCGCGGCGCGCCAGGTTGCCCCGGCCGAGCCCGCGGCGGCCTGCGAGCCCGGCCGGCCGGCCCGGCCCTGGCTCGGCCGCCGCCGGCTGATGGCCAGCTACGCCGTGTTCGCGGCCTATGCGGTCCTGTTCGCCATCTTCTCCCGAGGCGAAGACCAGGTCTGGGCAATCTGGGCCTCGTGCGGCTATGCCGCGGCCCTGTTCATGCTCCGGCTCTGGCCGGCGCGGACCGCCGCGGTGCTCGTGTCGGTGGCGGTGGCGGTGATCGCGCCGCTGCTGTGGCTTTCCGTCGCCTATCCGCTCGAAGCGGGCATGATGGTCATCGACAGGTCGGCGACGCTGCTGCTGCACCACGGCTCGCCATACCTCACCTCCCAGCAGGTCACCTCCTGGCTGTCGTACAACCCGTACCTGACCGTCATGACCCTGTTCGGCATGCCGAGCGCGCTCGGCCTCGGCGGCCTGGCAGGAAATTCCGGGGTGTGGCTGGCTGTCGTCACGGTGGCGTTGCTCGCCGCGGCGTTCTGGGCCGCGGTGGCGCACCGCGGCTGCGCCACCTGCCGCCGCGACGCGCTGCTCGCCACCGCGGTCGCCGTCGCCTCGCCGGTGATAGGCCTCAACCTGGCGGTGATCACCACGGACCCGCCGGTGCTGGCGCTGATCCTGCTGTCCATGGCCCTGGCGGCCCGCCCATCGTCGAGGATCGCCGGGGTGATCGGCTCCGGTGCCGCCCTCGGCGTGGCCTGCGACCTGAAGTCCACCGCCTGGCTCGCCGTCCCCGTCATGGCCGCGATGTTCGCCCGCCGCGACGGTGCGCGGGCCGCGGTTCGCTTCGTCGCGGCGTCGCTGGTCACCGCCGTCGTGCTGATCGTGGCCCTGGCCCCCGCGGTGCTGATCAGGCCCGCGGCCCTCACGGCCCTGGTACAGAACAGCGTCCTGTTCCCGCTCGGCCTCACCCACTACAAGACCCCTGCCGAGAGCCTGCTGCCCGGTCACCTGCTGGCCGACATGGGAACCGCGGGCCACGTGCTGTCGGTCGGCCTGCTGCTTGCCGCCGGCCTGGCCATCATCGTCTCGCTGCTGATCAGGCCGCCCCGTGACGTGCCGGCCGCCGCCCGGCGGCTGGCGCTCGGGCTCACGCTGATTTTCCTGCTCGGGCCCGCCGTCCGGTTCGGCTACTTCATCTATCCTCTCGGCCTGCTCGGCTGGCTTGCCTTGACGCGTGAGGACGGCGGGCTCACGGCAGCCGACTTACCCTTAGATCTCGGAAGGCTGGTCTGGCAGCAGGCGAGAGGAAGAGTCCTGGCATGCGCGTGATAACGGTGGAGCGGCTGGGCGGGCCAGAGGTGCTGAGCGTGGCCGAGCGCGAGACACCGCGGCCCGGACCCGGGGAAGTTGCCGCCGAGGTCGCCGCGGCCGGGGTGAACTTCGCCGACATCTACCAGCGCGAGGGTGTCGGCGGCTACCGTCTCGAGCTGCCCTTCGTGCCGGGCCAGGAGGGCGCGGGAACGGTCACCGCCGTGGGCGAGGGCGTGACCGGGCTCTCGGTCGGCGACCAGGTGGCCTGGGCGGGCGGCCGCGGCGGCTATGCGGAGCAGATCGTGCTGCCCGCCGACCGCGCCATCCCGGTGCCCGCCGGCATCAGCCTGCAGGTCGCGGCGGCCGTGATCCTGCAGGGACTGACCGCGCACTACCTCGTGACCGGCACCTACCTGGTCCGGGACGGCGACGTCACCGTGGTGCACGCGGCCGCCGGGGGAGTCGGGCTGCTGCTCACCCAGATGGTCAAGGCGCGCGGCGGCATCGTGATCGCCACCACCTCGGGCGGGGAGGGCGGAGCGAAGGACGAGCTTGCCCGCGCGGCGGGCGCCGACCACGTCACCGGCTACGGCGGCTTCCGCGCGGTCGTCGATCAGGTCACCGGCGGCCGCGGCGCGCACGTCGTCTACGACGGCGTCGGCAAGGACACCTTCGACGACAGCCTGGCGGCGCTGCGCCCGCGCGGCACGATGGCCCTGTACGGCGCCGCGAGCGGCCAGGTGCCGCCGTTCGACCCGCAGCGGCTCAACGCCGGAGGGTCGCTGTTCCTCACCAGGCCCACCCTCTCGCATTACATCGCCGATGTAGCAGAACTGCGGTGGCGGGCAGGCGAGGTCTTCGACCAGGTGGCCATGGGCGAACTCGACGTGCGGATCGGCGGCACCTACCCGCTGGCCGATGCCGCCCGGGCGCAGCAGGACCTCGCCGCCCGCCGCACCACCGGCAAGCTGCTCCTCATCCCCTGACGGCGCAGCGGCAGGGCGGTCGCACCACCGTTCGTTCGGCTAATGAAATGTTTTGACCTTCATATAATTGCGGTTACTGATGCCTGACGATCCGGCGGCCGGCCGACGCCGGTCGTATCACACCGCGCTGCTTGTCGTCGCCGTGGCGGCGGCCGGGCTGAACCTGCGTACCGCGATCGCCGGCCTGCCGCCGCTGTTCCCCGACCTGGCCGCGCGGCTGCACCTGTCGTCGGCCGTGCTGTCCCTGCTCGCGGCCGCGCCGGTGATCTGCTTCGGCGTGGCCTCCGCGTTCGCGGCATGGCTGAGCAGGCGGTTCGGCGAGGAGAGGACCTTGTTCGCCGCGCTTGGCGTGCTCTGCGCCGGCCTGCTGTTGCGCGGTTTGTGGCCGGGTGCCCTCCTGTTCCCCGGGACGATACTGGCGGGCAGCGCGATCGGCATCCTCAACGTCCTGCTGTCCAGCCTGGTCAAGCGGCGCTGGCCGGAACGGGCCGGGCTCCTCCTCGGCATCTACCTGACCGGCCTGTCCGTCGGCGCGATCCTGGCCTCGCTGCTGAGCGTGCCGCTGTATCAGGCCTCCGGCGATTCGGTGCGGATCTCGCTCGGGGTGTGGGCGGGACCGGCCGCGCTTGCCATGCTGCTGTGGCTGCCCCAGCTCAGGTACCGCTCCGCCAGGCCCGCGCCAGCCGCCTCGGCCGGGCCGGACGCGGGCCGGATCAAGATCTACAGGTACGCGCTGACCTGGCAGGTCACCGCGTTCATGGGACTGCAGAGCCTGCTGTACTACGCGGCGCTGTCCTGGCTGCCGACCATCTTCCAGGACCG
>Ga0209169_10002928_pt1 | contig 10149 bp, 15 predicted proteins | sample HubBroMetageWRM4_FD_188346 | JGI IMG/M metagenome (GOLD analysis project Ga0209169, IMG submission 188346) | Warmed soil microbial communities from the Hubbard Brook experimental Forest, New Hampshire - Hubbard Brook CCASE Soil Metagenome WRM 4... | ecosystem: Environmental > Terrestrial > Soil...
CACCCGCCGGTAGTCCGAAAGCAGGGCGGCGAGCTCGGGCCCGCCGAACCTGTCCAGCGCGTCCCGCTGCCGCCCTGGCTTGAGCAGCTGCTGCTGGTCCGACTGCCCGTGCACGGCCACTAGGTCATCGGCAAGCACCTGCAGCAGCGACACGGGCACCGAGCGCCCGCCCGCGAAGGCCCGTGACCTGCCTTCCGCCGACACCGAGCGGCTGAGTACCAGCGAGGAACCATTGTCGTCGAGGTCTCCCCCGGCGTCCTCGACCTCGCGCGCCACCTCGGCCGACACGAACAGCCTGCCCTCCACGGTGGCCTTATCCGCGCCGGGACGCACCCGCGCCGGATCGGCCCGGCCGCCGAACAGCAGGCCAAGCGCCGTCACGACCATGGTCTTCCCGGCCCCGGTCTCGCCGGTCAGCACGGTGAAGCCGGACGACAGCTCGAGCACCGCGTCGTCGATGACGCCCAGACCGGTGATGCGGACTTCCTCAAGCATGCTTGCCAGCGTCCTCCCTGGCCCGGCCCCGCCAGCCCGCTACGGGCAGTCCGAACTTGACCACCAGCCGGTCGGTGAACCGGGACGGGCCCGCCCCCTGCAGCCGCGCGAGCAGCACCGGAAGCGCCCCCCGGCGCACCTCCACCCGGGCCCCGGGCGGCAGATCGACCTTACGGCGACCATCGCACCACAAAACCGCTCCCGATGTCTCGTTACCCACCATCAGCTCCACCGCGAGCACCGATTTCGGCGACACCACCATCGGCGGGGCGAACAGCGCGTGCGCGCTGATCGGCACCATGAGCAGCGCCTCCACCTCGGGCCACACCACCGGGCCGCCCGCGGAGAAGGCATAGGCCGTCGAGCCGGTGGGGGTCGAGCAGACCACCCCGTCGCAGCCCCAGCGCGACAGCGGGCGGCCGTCGACCTCCAGGATCACCTCGATCATCCGCTCCCTGGCCGCCTTTTCCACCGTGGCTTCGTTCAGCGCCCAGGTGAGCGCGACCACCGAGCCGTTGCTGCGCACGGTCACGTCGATCGTCATCCGGTCCTCGACCGCATACTGCCGCGCCACCAGCCGGTCGACCGTATCGGCCAGCCCGTCCGCCTCCGCCTCGGCAAGGAACCCGACGTGACCGAGGTTGACGCCGATCAGCGGCACCCCGGCGGGACGGGACAGCTCGGCGGCGCGCAGCAGGCTGCCGTCGCCGCCGAGGACGATGACAAGCTCGGCGCCCTCGGCCGCCACGGGGCTGGCCGGCACCTCTTCGGCGCCCGGGCAGCTGAACTCGCCCGCGAGGGTGCGCACGGCGATGTCGGCCGCGGCCAGCCTCGCCGCTACCAGGCGGGCGCTGCGCAGCGCGTCCTCCCGCCCCGTGTGCGCCATTACCAGCACCGTCCGCCGTCCCACTAGCTGGGTCCCTCCTGGATAGCCCGCTGTAGCTCATCCTCGTCGAGCGGCGGGGCACCCCGGCGCAGCCAGACGAAATATTCCACGTTCCCGGCGGGTCCGGGCAGCGGGCTCGCGGTGACCCCCTGGACGCCGAGCCCGAGCTGACCCGCCGCCGCACATACCTTCTTTATAGCCGCCGAACGATCGGCGGTTTCACGGACCACGCCGCCGGCCCCGACCCGGCCCTTGCCGACCTCGAACTGCGGCTTCACCAGCAGCACGAAATCGGCGTCCGCCCTCGCGCTGGCGACGAGGGCGGGCAGCACCAGGGTGAGCGAGATGAAGGAGAGGTCGGCAACGACCAGATCCGGCACCGGGCTGACGTGCTCGAGTGCCCGCACGTTGACCCGGTCCATGACCGTGACCCTCGGGTCGGTGCGCAGCGACCAGGCCAGCTGGCCGTACCCCACGTCGGCCGCGACGACGTGCGCGGCGCCCGCCCGCAGCAGCACGTCGGTGAACCCCCCGGTGGACGCCCCGGCATCCAGCACGTTCCGCCCCGTCACGTCGAGGTCCCCGAAGGCGGCCAGCGCCCCGGCCAGCTTGTGGCCGCCGCGGGAGACGTAGCCGGGCTCCTCGGGGCCCGCGACCGTGATCGGGGCGTCCCTGGCCACCTGGGTGGCCGACTTGACCGCCCGCTGCCCGGCGACCGCCACCCGGCCGGCCGCGACCAGCTCCCCGGCCTGCTCGCGCGACCTGGCCAGGCCCCGCCTGACCAGCTCGGCATCGAGCCTCGCGCGCGGTGCGGTCAAGGCTGGCCCTCGGCGAGCTCGCCCAGGATGTCGCGAAGCCGACCGTGCGCCTCCTCGAGGACGGCGACGTGCTCCTTCGGCGGCGCGCCCGCCAGCCGGCTCAGCCCGTCGATGGCGGCATCCACCCGGGCGTCGCCGGTTAGCGGGGCATCAGCCAAAAGGCGTTCGGCAGCTACCCGGGCATCACGGGTTACCGGGCCGGCAGCCACGGCCCGTTCGGGATCCACCGGGGCGTCACGGGCTAGCGGGGCGTCAGCCACTGCCCGTTCGGCATCTGCCGGGGCGTCACCGGGTACCAGGGCGTCAGCCACTGCCCGTTCGGCGACCACCCTCGCGTCAGCGGTTTCCGGGGCGGGAGCCACTGCCCGTTCGGGATAATGGTCTTGATTTTCATCCCCGGTACGGTGGTCTGGGTATTTCTCGTCCATGTGCGCTACCCTCCGCGTGGAACGCTACCGTCCGATGCCGACAAGAGCGAGGCGCACATGGCTTCAGTCGAAGAGTGCCGCGAGGCGCTGCAGACCCTCACCGGCCGACTGGGCGAAATGAACGCGAAGGACAGGGACAGTTTCTTCAGCAATCGCTCGTTCAGCTGTCATGTGACCGATCTCGGCGTGACGTTCGTGACCAGGATCACCCAGAACGGGGCCGAGCCGGTCAAGGAAGCCGGGCCTGACGAGCCGCCGGCGGACATCAAGCTGACCGCGAGCAGCGATGACGTCGTCTCGCTCGCCGCCACCCCGGCCAACATCGCCCGGATGTGGCTCGCGGGCCGGGTCAAGATCCAGGCCAGCATGCGCGACCTGCTCGCGCTGCGCCGCGTCCTTTAAGGCGAGCCATGGGCGACCTGATCCTGCTGCGGCACGGCGAGACCGCGTGGAGCAAGTCCGGCCAGCACACCGGGCGGACGGACATCCCGCTCACCGCGAACGGCGAGGCCGCCGCGAAGGCGTTGGCGCCGCTGGTGGCGCAGCGCGACATCGTGGCCGTCTTCACCAGCCCGGCCCAGCGGGCGGTGCGGACCGCGGCGCTGGCCGGCCTGACCGGCGCCCGGCAGGATCCGGACCTGTGGGAATGGGACTACGGCGGCTACGAGGGCCTGACTACGGCACAGATCCAGGAACAGCATCCCGGCTGGAACCTGTGGCGGGACGGCGTGATCCCCGGCGACGCCGCCCACCCCGGCGAGACGGAGGCGGAGGTGGGTCAGCGGGTCGACCGGGTGCTCGCCCGCGCCAAGGCACTGCTGGCCGACGGGGATGTCGTGCTGGTGGCGCACGGGCACGTGCTGCGGGTGCTCACCGCCAGGTACCTGCTGCTCGAGCCGTCCTTCGGCCGGCGGCTGCGGCTGGACACCGGGACGATCAGCACGCTCAGCACCGAGCACGACGATCCGGTCATCTCGTCCTGGAACGTCCCGCCTCCGGCCTAGCCGCGACTCTGGCCGTTAGCTGCGCAGCACCAGGTGCTGGTTCTTGCTGCCGACGAGGCAGACGGCAAGGCCGAGCACGCCGACGTCGCGCAGGGCGGTGTCGGAGAGCCCGGTGGCGGCCAGCGAGATCACGATCTCCAGCATCAGCACGCTGGCGATCGCGGCTGCCGCCCGCGGCGCGATGCCCGCCAGCAGCGCGGCGGCGAGGACGAGCAGGACCCAGCCGTGCACGAGCACCAGGATGACGGCCAGCGACGACGACTCGGAGATCACCGGCACGTACTGGGTCCACTGGCCAGGGAGCAGCAGTTCGTGGTACCCGAACCAGGCGAACACGACGCCTAGCAGGATCCGCCCGGCGGTCGGCGCCCATTCCGCGGTGAGCACGGCGGTGCGTTCGGCGACCGCGCGCAGGCCGGGCGCGGGCGCGGCGATTGGCGGCGTGGTGGCGCCTTGCCGCCGCGCCAGGGGCGTCGCCGGACTTGCGTCCTGCGGCGTCGCCGGACTTGCGTCCTGCGGCGCGGTGACGCCGGGCGGCGGCGCGGTGAGTGCGGCCGGATCGGCGTCCTGCGGCGCGGGAGGCGGGGAGTCACGCAGCGCGTGGGGCGGCTTGTCGCGGACGGGGGATCTCGGGCCGCCGCTCGCCCAGCCGCGGCTCATCGGGCGAACTCGCCGGTCGTGACGTGCACGCTGGTCGAGACGGCGATCCCTGCGGGCCCGGTGCCGCGCTGCGACCAGCCGATCAGGGCCAGCAATATCCCTGCGATCCCTACGATCACCAGGACGGTCAGCCCGCGAGGTCCTACCGGGCCAGTCAACCTAAGGCTCCCTCCGCGGCGGGGCGGGTCTCCTCCCGCATCCAGTTCAGGTACGAGGTGGCCCCGGCGACGATCGGCAGGGCGATGATCTCGGGCTCGTCGTAGCTGTGCCGCTCGGTGATGAAGGCGGCGAGTTCGTCGTAACGGTCGGCCGGGAGCTTCAGCAGCACGAGCCACTCCTCGGCTCGCTCCAGCCCTTCGTCCCACCAGTACATCGACGCCACAGGCCCCGCCACCTGAGCGCACGCGGCCAGCCTCGCCTCGACGGCGGCGCGGGAGAGCTCCATTGCCTCCACGCGCGAATCGGTCGTCGTCTGTACCTGGAGGTACTGCACCCCGAGGTCCGCCATGGCACCTGATGGTACGCGCACCAGCCCCCGGTACGGCGTCCGGCACGTCACCGGGGCAGCGGTAACGGTACGGTTCTTCCCAGGGGTGCCTGTGGAACTGGTGCATTCCGGTAAGGTCCGGGAGCTTTACGCGGACGGGGACGACATCGTGATGGTCGCCTCGGACCGGGTCAGCGTGTACGACGTGGTGCTGCCTACGCCGATCCCCGGCAAGGGCGTCGTGCTCACCCAGCTCTCGCTGTGGTGGTTCGGGCAGCTCACGGACGTGATAGCCAACCACGTGATCTCCGGTAGTGATGTTCCGGCGCAGTGGGCGGGCCGCGCGATCAGGTGCCGGCGGCTGCGCATGCTGCCGGTCGAGTGCATCGCCCGCGGCTACCTGGCCGGGCTGGGACTCGCTGCCTATAACGAAACGGGCACGATCTGCGACGTGCGGCTGCCGCCGGGCCTCGGCGAGGGCTCCCGGCTGCCCGAGCCGGTCTTCACGCCGACAACCAAGGCCGCGGCCGGCCACGATGAGCCCATGACCAGGGCCGATCTGGCGGCCCTCGTCGGCGCGCGGGTTGCGGCCGAGCTGGAGCGGGTGACCCTCGAGGTATACCGGCGGGGAGCGGCTCTGGCCGCGGCGCGCGGCATCCTCATCGCGGACACGAAGCTGGAATTCGGCCTGGCTCCCGACGGGGCGCTCGTGCTCGCCGACGAGGTGCTGACCTCGGATTCGTCCCGGTTCTGGCCGGCCTCGCAGTGGCAGCCGAACCGCCCGCAGCGCTCGCTGGACAAGCAGTTCCTCCGCGACTGGTCGGCCGGCCTGGACTGGGACCGCAAGCCGCCGGGACCGGTGATCCCGTCCGATGTGGTGGCGGCGACCCGGGCGCGGTACCAGGAGCTGTACACGCGGCTGACGGACCGCAATGCGTGATCCCGCGCTGGTCCTGACGGCCCGCAGGCTGCGGGCGTCGTAGCTACCCGCCAGACTTGATGCAGGTGTAGGCGCCGTACAGGCTGCCCTCGAAGTCCGCGGTCACGATCTCGAGGCCGGCCTCGGCCAGCATCGGCTCGAGCAGCCAGCGGAAGGTGCTGAACTCGGTCCGGATGTGCTCGGCGTAGTCGGCGCCGGTGTATCCCTCGGCCGGATCGGCGGATGCGCGCCCTAGCCAGCCGCGGAACACCCGGTCGGCCTCGCCCGGGCCGAAGTCGTAGATCAGGTCGCGCAGCCGCAGCACGCCGCCGGGCCGGAGGATGCCCGCGATGCGGTGCAGCGCCAGCGCCTTCCAGAAGTCGGGCAGCTGATGCAGGGCGTTACGGGTGTAGACGCCGTCCGCGGGCTGCCCGGGGCGGGTGTAGCTGAGGAACCCGGCCTGCACGCATTCCAGGTTGGCCAGCCCCGCGGCCTCGGCGCGCGCGCGAAGCGAGGCGACCATGGCCGGTGAGACGTCGACGGCCGTCACGTGCCCGAACAGCCGCGCGGCCGCGAGCGCGAACTGGCCGGTGCCGGCGCCGATGTCCACTACGGCCGAGGCTGCGCCCAGGCCGTGCGCCTCGAACACGGCCAGATCCTCGGTCGGGTCGGGGTAGCCCTGCTTGCGGTCGAAGCCCGCCACGAAGGCCGGGTCGAGGTGTTCCGGTCCGGCGTGGGACAGTTCGTCGATCATCCAGGGCTCGGCCACCCTTTCATTGTTCCCGCCGCCCGGCGTGCCGCCGCAACTCGTTTTCGGTTCGGTTGCGTTGCACGCGCCCGGTCCTCTTGCGGTGCGCGTTCGATCCCAGCGCGGTGCGCGTTCGATCGGTTCGCGTTGCGCCCGATGCTTCATTCCCGTATAGTCCATTTTCGTGATATCCGAAAGTGGACTACCTGGGGCGGTGCTGGCCTTGCAGAGGACCACGCACCACACCTTGCACGCGCTGAGTGCCGCGCTGGCCGGGGAGAACCTCCACGCCGCCGAGATCAACGCGCTTGCGAACCTCGCCGAGGGCGGCACGCTCAACGTCCGGCAGCTGAGCGAACGGACCGGCACCCGGGCCAGCACCCTGACCGGCGTCCTGGACCGGCTGGCCGATCGCGGGTACCTGACCCGGGAACTCGATCCCTCGGACCGCCGCTCGTTCCGGCTTCCGCTGACCGAGGCGGGGCAGGCGGTGGCCGCGCGCGTGCTCGCCGCCGTCGCGGGCCTGGAGCGCGAGGCGATGGCCGGCCTGTCCGCAACCCAGATCGCCGGCTTCCACGCCGTCCTCACCGCCCTGCAGGAGGCCTGCTGATGTCCCCCACCGCCGATACCCCGGCCGACCCGCACGGGCAGCACGGTTCATTTGATCCGCACGGGTTCCCCGGTCCGCACGGAGCCCCTCAGCCGCACGGGCCGCACGTGTCCCCCGGCCCGGATACCTCGCTGGGTCATCACGGCTCCCCCGTCTCGCACGGTTCTCCCGTCTCGCACGGCTCTCCCGTCTCGCATGGCTCCGCCGGTCGGCACGACGCGCCCGGGACGCATGGCTCGCCCGGGACGCACGGCGTGCCGGACCCTGAGCTGGCCGCAATGCTGGCGGTGATCACCGGGGCCAGTGGGGAATTCCGGCATCGCCAGCACGTCAACCTCGCCTTCCTGGCCGTGCGGCATTACGGGATGCCCGAGGCTACCGGCAAGGTCTGTACGTGGATCCGGCAAATCGCCGGGTACGAGAAGGCTCCGCAGAAGTACCATCACACCGTCTCGAGGGCGTGGGTCGAGTTGGTCGCGCACCATGTCGCCGACGAACCGGAGTGCGCGGACTTCGACGTCTTCGCCCGGCGGAATCCGGCGCTCCTTGACAAGCGCCTGCTCAGCCGCCACTACCGGTCGTCGACGCTGGCGGCCAGGCCGGCCCGCGGCGGCTGGGTCGACCCCGACCTGCTGCCGTTTCCCTGGTCGGATCGGGCAAGTACGGCCGGCTGATCAATGGCCACGACATTCCAGCTCGGTCCTGGCCCTCACTGAGTGTCCGTCACACGGGCGTCAGTCGGTCCAGTCGAGTTGCGGCTCGGGCACGCCAACGGAACGGCCGTGTGCCTGGGCCTCCTCACGCCCGGCCTGGTCGCCGCGCGGGTAACGGAAGATCTTGCCGGGGAAGACCACGGTCGCCTCGGTGTCGCTGTTCCAGTTCGCGTACCAGCCCGGACTCAGCAGGCTGTCGGCCAGTTCGCCGGCCAGCGCGTCGCTGCTGCTCGTGGGCGCCTCGAATTCGATCAAGGTCCAGATGGGCGGCTGATAATCGGCGGCGCCTGTGACCTCGTACCTTGCGCAGCGGATGACCCGCATGCCGTGACCGTCGAACCCGGTGCCGGGGTTAAGGCTCTCGGCCAGGATCGCGCCGCGGATGACGGCTTCGGTTTCCGAAGGCTGTCGTTGTTCCATGACGTCCAGTATCGGCAGGAGGTCCGACATTCGACCTGGCGGTTTCACACGCGTCACGTGCGGTTGCCGGCTGTTATAGCCGTCCAAGGCTAAAAGATTTGGGAGCTTTCGGGCTTGCGGGAGGATTTGGTGCACTGTAGTCCACCTTTTTCTCCCGCAAGCCCGGATCCTCCCAGGAAACGGCATGCTGATCGTACAGGGGTACGACTAACGAAGCGGGCGTGGGTTTTGGGGCTGATGAGATAATTGGTGAAGGGTGTGCGCGGCGCTGAACCGCGGGCGGGACTCCCGGGGGTCGGGAATGCGGGATCGGGGACGGAATCCGGTATCGGTGCGTGTTCGAAGGAACACTTAGGGTCTTGTAGTGCAGAGAGTTACGGATTACATTCTTTATGTAACCGAAGATGCTGCTTCCCAGACTCATTCCGAACTGGACTCGGGTCTGAAAGTGCCGAATCGAGGGGGGCCGCGGCGTGAGCGTCGAAGCATCCGAGATGGTCAGCATTCCCCGTGTCGAAGCATCCGAGATGGTCAGCATTCCCCGTGCGGAGCTGGACGCGCTGAAGGCCGAGCTGACGCGGCTGCAGCGCGAGGTCGGGCGCGGGGCGGCCTGGGAGCGTAATCACGACGATGCCGGTCCGGGCGAGGGCACGCCAAGGCGTGCCCGCGAGGCGCTGGTCAGGGCGTGGGGAATCAGTGTCTGATGGTGGTTAACATCCGGCGGTAGCGGGAAAGCGCGGGCCGGGGCGTCCTGGACGGGAGACACGCTCGTGGCGGCAGCGCGGAAACGGCCGGTCCTGTATGTCATCAGCGGCGGCGGGCCGCCGGCCGGGCAGCTCGCCGATTTCGTCGGCTTCGCGCAGGGCGAGGGATGGGATGTATGCGTGATCGCCACGCCGGACGGAGCCAAGTTCCTCGATATCACGGAGCTGACCGCGCTGACCGGGCATCCGGTCCGGGTGCAGTACAAGAATCCTGACGACCCGGATGTGCTGCCCGCGGCCGACGCCATGGTCATCGCGCCCGCCACCTTCAACACGATCAACAAGCTGGCTCACGGCATCAGCGACACCCTGGCCCTGGGCCTGCTGAACGAGGCGGTCGGCCTCGGCCTGCCGATTACCGCGGTTCCCTGGCCCAACGCGGCACTGGCGCGCCATCCTGTGTTCCGGCGCAGCGTCGGCGAGCTTCGCGAATGGGGGGTGACGGTGATCCTCGATCCGGCGCGGCTGCCCGACGCGGGCGAGGGGCCCGCCGTCTTCCCCTGGGAACTGCTCCGCGCCGACCTGGCAAACCTTCGCGCTGCCGTGGTGTTACAGGTGTGCAGCTAGTGGGAACTGCTTCGCGGCGGGATGGCGGACCTGCGCGGCGCCGTGGCGCTACGGGCGGGTAGGTAGGCCAGTTAGGCCGGGCCGGGCGGCAGGGGCTTCTGCGGCGGGGGGTCGCCGCGCCTGACTTGCGTGACGCCGACCGAGACGGCGAGCAGGATCGCTCCCCATGGACCCGCGACCCAGATCGGCCAGGGATAGATCAGCTGAGCGGTCGTGGCGCTGACTAGAGCCCAGATCACCACGTTGACCGCCACGATGGCGCCCCAGATCGTCCAGAGCACCCTGAGCGGCGTGGGCAGCGCGGCGAAGCCATGCCGCGCGGCGGGGACGGGCGGCGGCGCCTCGGGGCGAGCGGACGGGGCCGCGGCCGGCTCCCGGCGCGCCACGGACGTGCTCTCCGGCAGGTCCGCGTACAGCGGGACCAGTTCGCCGTAGGTCACCGCCTCGGACGCGAGACCCATGCGATCTAGGTACTCGTCCATCTTCAGGCGGCCCTCGTCCAGGCCGGCGCGCAGCCGGTCGACGACCTCCTGCCGGTCGGCATCAGAGGCCCGCATCATCTTCTGGCGATCATCCATGGCGCCCCTCCGCCCGACGCGTGCTGCCCCCATCACAGGATAGCCATCGGCG
>Ga0209169_10002929_pt1 | contig 10147 bp, 7 predicted proteins | sample HubBroMetageWRM4_FD_188346 | JGI IMG/M metagenome (GOLD analysis project Ga0209169, IMG submission 188346) | Warmed soil microbial communities from the Hubbard Brook experimental Forest, New Hampshire - Hubbard Brook CCASE Soil Metagenome WRM 4... | ecosystem: Environmental > Terrestrial > Soil...
AATCCCGGCGTGCTCCCGACGAAGAACATCAAGTACAGCCTGGCTTGTGAAACCACCTCGATTCCAACGTACATCGAAGACGAGGCCTTCTTTGTCACGTTGTGGATAAAACTGGCGTACAAAATCTTTAGACCCCTCCGCATTGAAGTCGGTGAGGAAGATATAACCTAGGCGACCCCGCGAAAGGCGATCCACCTTCTTACGGTTGTCTTCGATCCAGTCGTATCGTCTTACAGCAGTGTCGTCGACAAGAGGCGTCACTTTGACCTCACGTCGAGCACCGGTCGCGCTTAACGCCACCGTCAAAGTGACTTCTTTAGTCTGTCCCGCCAGGAGGCTGTCCGGATCTTTGGGGGCCACTAGTTCCCGCCCATTCACAGCCATCAAATAATCTCCCGGCTTAATCGCAAGCCCAGGAACTCCGAGCGGACCACGCATAGCCAGCCTAGTCTGATCACCGGTGTAAATGTGGGCGAAGCGGTAGCGGTTGGACGCCGCGTCGAGAGCGTAGTCCGCTCCAAGCAAGCCGGTACGAACAGGCTCTCTTGCATCGGCATCGATACCAGCCGCTAAAAACGTATGAGAACTGGCGATCTCGCCCTGCATCTGGCCCAGGAGGTAAAGAAAGTCATCCTGCGAACCGAGCCGTGGCAGAAATCGGACATACGCATCGTGCACCGCTTGCCAATCACTGCCATTCATGCCCTTGCTGAAGAAAACATCGCGATCGAGACGCCAGGCGTTCTCGAACATCTCAGTCCACTCTCGAAGAGGATCAACGGTTGCCACCAAGTTGGCCAAGTTGAGTGATGTAAGACCAACGGGCTTTTCGGCTGCAGTGCTTGTGACGGCTAAGACTCCGTCCCGGTGAAAAGCCACTGTCATGCCATCGGCTGAGACGCTGAAGTTGTCGAGACCTTCCAACACAACTCTATCCTTGAGCACGGCAAGGTCAAGAACATGCAACGCGCTTCGGGCTCCCGCGAGGTCGCCGTCAAGTAGCTGAACTGGGTTCGTTTGGTAGAAGAGACCCGTAGGGCGGGCCTCCAGCGACTCGATCACCCCGGGAGTAATCGGCAGCGCCACAGCTCTCGACATAAAGCCTTCAAGGTCGACGCGTACCGCAGCGTTGCCAGCTGGCGCTCCAGCTGATCTATCGTCTCGCAAATGGGGCGGCCTGGCGTCGAGGGCTACGGCATAGAGTCCGTCAGAGTTGAGCGTTGAAACGAGACTTTCATCGCCACGGTCAGAGACGAATGGTTGCTCATTGCGCTGCGAGACAAAGACAAGAAACTGGCCGTCGCTGGTGAAAACAGGAGCTCGGTCATTTTCCATGAACGAGCTAACCACCGTGTCTTGGCCGGTGGAAAGCTCGTAGAGGTGGATGGCGCGCAGCTTTGTAGGCCGTTGTGTGCTGTAAGCGAGCCAACGACCGTCCGGTGAGAACGCCGCATCGCGGATCTCTGCGAGAGGGTCGAATGCAATACGTTGCGGCACACTTCCATCTAGATGCACCCACCAAAGCGAATGATTGGCATCGGCCACTGCCAGGCTATCGCCGAGTGGGGACCAGGTCGGAGAGTAAAGGTACCCGGTGAGAAAGTGAGTAAGGAGGCGCTCGGGGCCGCCCTGCGCAGAGCGCAATGCAAGCTGCTGTTCCCCATCGCTGTCGGTTTCATAAACAATCAACTGCCCATCGGGCGACCACGAAGGGTGGTCCTCATCCACTCCCGGTGTGTTCGTCAAGTTCTGCGCCTGGGAATTTGGCCTAAGGCAGAAAAGATCGCCCCGGGCGGACACTATGAGCGACTCTCCCTGAGGAGAGATGGAATAATCGACCCCACCCATGACGTCGGTGAATCGTACGAATTGCCCTACCATGACGGAGCGAGGGCGTGTGCGCTCGTCCTCGTTAGGAACGTCTACTTTGATCTCACTAAGCTGTTCGGAAGGAAGATCGATCGCAAAAAGATGGCCGCCCTGCTGAAACGTGATGGTAGAACCGCCGAGCGATGGCCAGTCGATGTCGTAGTCGAGGAAGTTCGTGATCTGGCGGAAAGATCTGCTAACAAAATCAAAGCTCCAGATGTTCTCGCGGAAGTTGCTACCGCGGTCTGAGAGGAAATAAAGTTTCTTCTTGAACCACATGGGCGCGGTGTTGGTGCCCTTCCAGTCGGTTATCCGACTTAAAGCACGACTATCAAAGTTGTACGTATAGATGCTTTGTGCTTGACCGCCGATGTAGCGCTTACGCAGTTCGAGGTTACGAAAGACACGGTTGTAAGCGATCGTCCGTCCTCCGGGAGCGAATGAAATCATGCCGGCGCGATCTAGAGGCAACTGCTCTGCGGGACCGCCCTTGACGGAAACTGAGAAAGCTCGTACAAGTTTGCTTACTGGCGACCCGCGATGGGACAGGAAGACAACTCGCTTGGAATCCGGGGTCCAGGCGACCACCAAGTCGCCATCCGCGAAACTACTCGCCTCGTGGGTGAGCCGGCGAGGCTCACCGCCTTCGGCAAGGACGACGAACACGTCATGTAGTCCATCCTGTCTGGAGGTGTAAGCGATCCAATGTCCATCGGGTGAAAAAAGCGGCGTCGTGACAACGCCAGCATTGTGGGTCAAGCGCTGAGCCAGACCGCCTTGGAGAGAGGTCGTCCAAAGATCGCCGTGCGCAACAAAACCGACTTTGGTCGTGCTAGCTGTGGGATAACGCAACAGTGGAGCGGCATGACTATACGCCGCGCACCCTAAAGCCAATCCAATCACAGCAAGTGCTTTGCGCATATTCACCCGCTTTTTTCTTTGAGCACGCACCTGAAGCTTCCCTATAACCCGGCCCGAAATCTTCTTCCCACTGCTGCGCGCAGCCGTTTTACAGCAACCCCTTCTGCGCGGCCTGATATACGGTTCGCACGACAGGCTGAAAACCAAGACTACGAGCGAGCGAGCCATCGGTATGAAGGTGCCACGGATTTTCTAGCGGATCGGATGACGTTTTCATCGTCTCGCCCACAAGTCCGGCGAGTTCATAGATCGATGTCGGTGCCTCATCAACGATGTTAACAACGTGACCGTCCATCGCGCCCCGAAGGGCGAGAAGCATAGCAGTCGCAATGTCGCGATGGTGGATCATGCTCATCTTTTGAGCGGGATGCCATCCAGCTGGTGCGCATGACACCAATATAGCGAGACATAGCAGAGCGAAGAAGGATGTTTTCATCACTAGCAGCCAGGGAAATTTGCCTTCGCGTAGGCAGCCATCGCCGGCCACCAAGCCTCGCGACTCCTCGGAAGAGAACCTCACCAAAACGGAAATTGTCGATTTGGTGAGGTAACGTCGGGGTCATTCTCAACCTCACAAATCGCTGTCGGCGATCTAAGAGAGACAATTGATCGTAGACCCTGGGGTCTCTCTCAAACGACCTGTGGCGTGAATTTCAGACCAAGTGCCTTGAGCACCTTGAGCACCGTGCCAAGGCTCGGATTTCCGTCCTTCGATAGCGCCTTGTACAGACCCTCGCGCGTGAGTCCCGTCTCTTTTGCGAGCTGCATGTCAGTCCCGCGGAATTCTATCGAATCCGTCGGCCCGATTGTCCTGCTCGTCGCGACGATCCTTGCTGTCAGTGGCGTTGTATTCGAGCGGATCGAGCCGACTTCCGAACAACTGAGGCGCTATTGCCAAAATCTTTCGAATTGCAACTCTCCCGCAAGCGTTCGCGCTATATCTATGCAACTACCGCGCAGCACTGTCCTCCAACAACCAGAATGAACTTCTGTTAGCTTCGCGGCCCTATGCGGGCCAGAAACCGTTTCGATCGAATGGAGTGGGCGGGCGCCTTTGGCGATCTCGGCACGCTGCTGCCCTTCGTCGTGGCCTATTTGGCCGCGCTGAAAATGGATCCTTTCGGCATTCTGTTTTCTTTTGGGGCGGCCATGGTCGTCTGCGGGCTGTATTACAAGACGCCCTTCCCGGTTCAACCCATGAAGGCCATCGGGGCCGTGGCTGCGACGCAAGCTGCCCAGACTGCCACTATCACGCAAGCTACCGTGTACAGCGCCGACCTGGTCACTGGCCTGGCCTGGTTGATTCTGGGACTGACAGGCGTAGCCAAGCAGGTGGCGGGTTGGGTGCCCCGCTACGTGGTAATCGGAATTGTACTGGGGCTGGGCATGGGGTTCATGTTGGAAGGCATCAAGCTCATGAGCGGCCAGTGGCTGATCGCGACCGTGGCGCTGTTGGGCACACTCCTCCTACTCACCAACAAGTCCATCCCCGCCATGTTTCTGCTGCTGGTCTTCGGAGCGATCTGCGGAATCGCGCAGCAGCCCGAGTTCTTGAGCACTCTCTCCAGCATCCGACCTCACTTGCGCCTGCCAGGCTTGGCGCTCTCCGGTATCACGTGGCACGACTTACTGATCGGGACTACATTTCTGACCCTGCCACAGTTGCCGCTGACACTGGGAAACGCAATCATCGCCATTCGTGAAGAGAACAATCGATTGTTCCCCGATCGTGCCGTCACGGAAAGTTCGGTTGCAACGTCGACCGGTGCAATGAATCTCGTCAGCGCAGTGTTTGGCGGCGTGCCGATGTGCCACGGTGCCGGTGGGATGGCCGGCCACGTCGCCTTTGGAGCGCGCACCGGAGGCGCACCGATCATTCTCGGGGTGATCCTGTTGGCGCTGGCATTTGGCTTCAGCGGCTCGATTGAAGTGATTTTCAACCTGTTGCCGCGCGCAGTTTTGGGCGTGATTCTGTTTCTGACTGGCTCACAACTCGCGCTGGGATCGTGTGATTTCAGCAAGTACAAGGGCGAGCGTTTCATTACGCTGTGCACGGCAGCCTTCTCGATGTGGAACGTTGGCCTTGCATTTGCTGTTGGGATGATCCTGACGGTGATGGAGCGGCGGGGCAGACTGCGGCTGTAGACTTCGACAGTCACTTACCCATTTCCGGTGCTGGCCGGAATCGCGAACCATTTTCCCTCGTCGCCCGGCCTGGACGTCGCCAGTTTAGTCGTAATCAAGGGACGCCGCCGCGTGAGCAAAAGCCGTCTGGCCAGCAACCAAACCGGACAGTCAAAATGCAGGATCGTGACTATCTGACCGACGACTGATTGGCCGGGATCTCGCGTTGCACGGCCTGTCTTGCCCCGAGCGTTCTTGGAATTAGCATCGGTACGCGTTCGCGATAGCGCGCGTACTCCGGGTGAGCTCGAAGCAGGTCACGCTCCTCCAGCTGAATAGCCACGAGAATGTATGCCGTGGTCATCACCGCAAATAGGAGATGGGCCACCGTCATCGTCGGCGTACACCAGAAGGCAAGCAGAAATCCCGCGTAGAGGGGGTGTCGGACCACGCGATAGAAGAGCGGCGTTACGAATGCAGGCCTAACCGATTGTTGGCCGCGCAGGTTTCGCCAAACCTGTTGCAGGCCAAAGAGCTCGAAATGGTTAATCAGGAACGTCGTCATCAGCACGATACCCCAACCGCATGCGAAAGCCGAATACAGAATCACTCGCCCCACTACATTCTCAACGCTCCAAATCACGCCACCGAGCGGTTGCCAGAACGTGATCAGTGCCAACAGCGCAAGACTGCTGGCAAGTACAAAGGTCGCGCGCTCGATCGCCGGACTAATGACTCGTGTGAGCTGCTTCTTGAATGCTACGCGCGCCATTCCGCTGTGCTGCAGCGCAAACAGCGAAAGCAACCCTAAATCAACGAGGCATGACCGAAGCCAGGGACCGGATGCGGTGCTGTCAAGGGACATCGGGACGCCGAAATTGCCAACGAAACCGATTGCATAGAGGAACGTTCCAAGGAACAGCCCGTACGCAGCAATGCCATAGACGAGAGCTAACATCTTCTTCACGGAGGCTCCTTGGGCATCTCAAGCCCACGCGGTTCAATCCCGATCTAGCGGCGACATAGTTGACCGGAACCATGCGTGGCGCCATGCTCCCGCGTACTGAGCTTTTGCTCGATCGTCCAAGTTCGATCGGGGAGCGACGACCATGGACCCCTACTCGGAAATCCTCTCGGGACTGAAACTACAGGGCGCGATATTCTTTCGGGCGGAATTCTCTGCGCCTTGGTTTATCAACGCGCCACCGTCGCCTCAACTGGCAGCAGCGCTCGGGATCGAGAACGCCCACGTCGTCAATTTTCATCTGCTTACGGAAGGTGAGGCGAATGTCGAGATGCCTACCGGAAGCACCTTGAATCTGACAGCCGGAGAAATCGTAATTTTTCCCCACGGCGACCCGCATTTTCTAATGAGCACCGACGGCGCCTGTCGTAACGAGGACACGGCAGTGGCTACCAAGGTACTGGCGCGTGATCTTAGCCCCTTGCGCCTAGGTGGCGGCGGCGCCCAAGCGAAGTTCGTTTGCGGCTATATGGCGTGCGATCCCTTCTTCTGTCGATCGGTCGTGAGCGGCCTGCCGGCGGTCATCACTGTCAACATTCGGTCGGACCGCGCTGGACGCTGGGTCGAAAGTTCACTGCTACACCTGTTGGAAGAAGTTGGATCAAACAGCGTTGGCAGTGAAGCGGTGCTGGCGAAGCTTTCGGAGGCACTGTTCATTGAAGCGCTGCGCAAGTACGCGGCGCAGCTGCCCGAAGGTCGCGCGGGCTGGCTCGCGGCTGCTCGCGATCCGTACATTGGTCGAGCTCTTGTGCTCTTACATGGCCGGATGGCCCACCCATGGACTATCAGCGATCTTGCCTGCAACGTGGGTCTATCGCGCAGCGCCTTCATCGATCGCTTCTCGCAACTACTATCCGTGCCGCCTATGACCTACCTGACGCGGCTCCGGATGCACCTCGCGGCTCGTGCCCTGGTGACCAGTTCCGTGAACATGCCGGCCATTGCTGCGCAGGTGGGTTACGAGTCCGAGGCGGCGTTCAGTCGCGCTTTCAGCCGCGAGTTGGGCATGCCACCAGCGCGATATCGCTCAATGAATAGACCTTCCTCTGAAGGCCGTCGCGGCTAACCAGTGTGCATAATGGTTCTGTTGTGGAACCGGTTTCGGATCGGAGTGACGATGGACGCATCCGCAGTCGAGGATCGGAAACTGCCGGGGACGGCTTTATAGAACCGCTGCCACGGTCGCGGCCGTTGTGGTCTTGGTCGGATTCTCCGCACTACTGAGCGTGCCGCCGCTGCAGATTACCGTTTACTCTGCGAAACAGGTCGTCCGCGACCACAGGCCTCCAACGCCGGCGGTCGAGCACTTTTCCTACACGAATTTAGGCTGTTGGGACGAGCGGACGGCATTCCACTTCGCCTAGTATCTAAGCATGTTTCAACCGTAAAGATATAGCCATGCCAAAGTCCATCATGTTGATACTCGGAATGCACCGCAGTGACATCAAGGGAGCACGTCATGAGCGGCAATGATGCCCGGGTGGTGTCCCGTCGCGACGCCGTAAGCTTAGTCGGCATGGGCGTGGCCGCAGCCGCCGCGGTTCCCGGCTTGGCGCAGCAGAACAATCCAACCAACAATAGTTCCGTTTCCGGAGGTCCCGCGATCGACGATCCTCGCACCAAGTATCCCAGGCCCCCGTTCAAGGAACAGACCCAGACATGGCCAGGACTGGCGAACAAGATGGACCCTAAGCCAGACCACGGCGAAACCAGCTACCGCGGCTCTGGGCGCTTGGCCGGCCGCAAAGCTCTCATTACTGGCGGGGATTCGGGCATGGGACGCGCCGCAGCTATCGCGTATGCGCGGGAAGGTGCGGACGTAGCGATCAATCATCTACTCGCCGAAGAGTCGGACGCCCGCGAGGTACTCCAACTCATCAAGGACTCAGGCCGTAAAGGGTACTCAATTCCTGGCGACCTGCGTCAAGAAGCGTTTTGCCAGCAGTTGGTAGCGGAGGCGATCCAGAAGCTCGGTGGCCTCGATATCCTGGTCTGCAACGCGGGGCGTCAACAGTCAAAACCTTCGATCCTCGACGTCACGACCGAGGAGTTTGATGCGACTATGAAGACTAACCTCTACGCGCCGTTCTGGATTATCAAAGCCGCGTTACCGCACCTCAAGGCGGGCGCTTGCATTATTGGCACTACGTCGGAACAGGCCTACGACCCTTCACCGGACTTGTATGCTTACGCGCAGACCAAGGCAGCCACCATGAACTACGTCAAGTCGCTCGCCAAGCAACTCGCAGTGAAAGGAATTCGGGTGAACGGCGTAGCGCCAGGTCCGGTCTGGACCCCACTACAGATCAGTGGCGGCGCCTCGGAACAGAAATACAAGAGCTTTGGGAGCACTACGGTCTTCGGTCGCCCGGGACAACCAGTGGAGCTGGCATCGATCTATGTGCAGCTCGCGGCGTCGGACGCCAGCTTCGCGACGGGCAACATCTATGGATCAGGCGGGGGACAGGGACAGCCGTAAACTTCAGGATGAAAAAATATCGCCTCGGGCGCGGGTGATACCCGCGCCCCCTAACTTCCGCTCAATCGTCCGTGTCTGACGAGCTAGCCTCGCTCTTCTTGGGATAAGTCAGTACCTCGGCGGCTTCGGAGAAGCCACCCCTACCGTCGAAGTTCGTGCCGACGACGATATGATTGTGGGACACCGCCAGGGCATTCGCCGTGTTACCGGTGTCGTTGTCGAACACCAACGTGTCACCCTCCCAGCGAAAGACAAACCCGGGTCCAAAAGCGGCACCAAACGGATCGTCGGCGCCGGGCGCGGACAGTACGACTCGTCCGCCACCGGCGGCGATGAGCGTCCCGAATTCATTGAACCCTTCCAAGCCGCCGGCGGCAGGTCGAAATTCCTGGGTCTCCGCCCATACGCGATGCGATTTCCTGAATACGTAGGCCTCGCCCCCCGCGCTCGTAAAAAAGCCGTCCGATACGATGTCTTCGCCGGGCGCGCCGACGATGATGGAATGATGTGAGATAGCGACCCCCGACCCGAATTCGCTATTGGCGGCACCCGTCGGGGATTGCAACGTCTGTTCCAGGTGCCAGCGGAGACCCTCGCGGGAATAGACGTAGGCCTGTCCGGGTGTGGAAGCTCCGGGAGAGCCGACTACGAGCAGGTCGCCCTTCAGGGCAATCCCGCTGCCATACGATCCGGTATCGCCCGGCAACGGCTTGAGCGTCTGGACGAGTCGGGGCTTACACCCGTAGCCGAGTTCATAGATAGACACACCAGGCGTGGTGGTGATCAAGGTGTTCCCAACGAGAACCATGCTCTCGGGGGCGGCCGGAATAGTTTCCGTAGGTATCCACTGCCCGTGTCGTTTCTCGTAGAGCTGAATCTGGGCGTTCGAACCAACCGCCAACCGGTCACCGGAAGCGGCGAGGGTCGCCCCATAGAGGGTATTGAGGGCAGGAACAACCGGTTGTAGCGAGCCGGTTCGCGTCCAGGTGGCGCCGGTGGCATCGCTCTCGTAGATCTCCACCAGTCCGTTGGTGGTCGGATTGCCCTGGGCATCAAGCGGCCCGCTCGTCGGGACCCAAAACGGTGCTCCTACAAAAGCGGTCTTCCCATCGACCGCCACTGCCATCCCGAATCCCAGTGGAGCACCGAACGAGTCGGTTTCGAAAGCGTGGTCCTCGGACAGATTGGCGACGACGGGGGTTTCCGGGGCGGTGGGGGTGTCTTGAGCCGGTAAGGCGTGGGATGCCAGCAAGCCGGCGCCGACGAGACCGGCCAGAGCCGATCCGAGTAGACGGTGAGCCATGATTCCTCTCCTTAGGTCGTTGGTATTCTTCAGTGCCAATCAATGCGGTGTGATCGCATTCTCGCGCGTAGAAAAGAACGTGCGACACAAATCAGCGTTCCAACATACACGTTTGATCATGCGAATTCTGTTGTAATTCGTGTACGCGTGCGCGGCCCAGACCGGTTCAGCTCGAGCCTTCGCTTAGTGATGCTCGGGCGGGACTCGCATGCCAACATCAAGTGACATTGATGATCTGTCGGACCAGGCGACGACGTTAGTCGAGTTGCCCGCTGGGGTTCGGAAGGTCAGTGGCTCGCACGATTCTGATCAGCGTAGTGCCGACCTTGACACGGTCGGACAGCGAGGCGAACCTCAAGGCGCGCGGCGATGCGAGCCCACAAGATAGGGTCATCGACTCTATGTTGGAATCGATGACGCCATTCGG
>Ga0209169_10002932_pt1 | contig 10146 bp, 8 predicted proteins | sample HubBroMetageWRM4_FD_188346 | JGI IMG/M metagenome (GOLD analysis project Ga0209169, IMG submission 188346) | Warmed soil microbial communities from the Hubbard Brook experimental Forest, New Hampshire - Hubbard Brook CCASE Soil Metagenome WRM 4... | ecosystem: Environmental > Terrestrial > Soil...
GTTGGGGCGAAACCGTTCCCACTCAACGACATAGCCGAGATGTCCATTTAACGAGTCGAGCCAACGATCGATCAGCAGCGAGATCGGCGCATCGTCAAAAAAGTGATCTCCTCGGCGAAACTCGACCTCGACGCCACGCTCGCCGGCCGATGCTCGCGCGAGGGTTACATCGTCGAGCAGGTGCAAGCGATCGTGCTCTTTTCCGCGATACGTCTTTCCGACTCGGGCATTCCCGGTGCGTACGAAGAGCGCGCCGGCGCGATCGCCTGGAATCCCGCCCTCGCCAACGGCCGCGGCGTCGAGCGCTTCGCCGCGCAGGCTCTTCACCGGATAGCGTCGCACGGCTTCGAGCGTACCGATGCACTCGCTCATCGGCGAATCTTCGCGAGCGCCGCCTTTGTGCCCGCTGATGGGCTGCGCCAGCTGGAATTCGAAGCGCCCGGCCCGAAGGCGCGAGCGATGGAGCTACGGCCGCTGACGCTCGGCGAAATATTCGACCGCGCGATCGCGCTTTACGTGCGCAACTTCCTGGTTTTCGCGAGCATCGTCGGCGTGATGGTCGTGCCGGTTGCGTTGGTGCAGTACTTCGTTGCGCTACGCGAACAGCCGGAGATCGACGAAGCGCTTCGCATCTGGGGACACCCCGAACGTTTTCCGGCGGGCCACTTCCCGGCGCTCCTCACACCGTCGTCGATCGCGCTGATCGCGACTTCGGCACTCGTGAGCTATCTGCTCCTGGCGTTCGCGGCCAGCGCCGTCGGGGCGGGAGTCGCGCGCATCTATCGCGACCAGGCGGTGGCGTTCGGCGCGTGTTACGGGGCGGTGTTGCGTCGATGGCCCTCGGTCGTCGCGCTGATCGTGCTCGCGCTGATCGCGGCGATCGTCGCGTACGCCGTGTTGTTAACGGTTTCCCTGGTCCCGCTCTTGATGGTGGCATTCGCCGGTAGAACCTTGCTGCCGATGCTCGCACCGCTTGCGATGATGTGCGCGAGCTTCGCGATCGTCTTCGCCCTCGTGCTGCTCGTTCTCACCAGCGCTTGCGCTCTGTGCGCGATCGTCATCGAGGGCGATGGGACCGCGCAAGCCCTTCGGCTGACGTTCGAGCGGGTTTTCAATCGTGGTGAGTTTGGCCGTGCCGTTCTCTGCGCGTTTTCGGTCGGCGCGATCGCTTTCGTCGCCTCGGCGATCGTCAACGTTGCGACGCTGCTAGGATTGAGTCACTCGCCCGCGGGGTCGGTCTCGCTCGACGCGATCGAGCGCATCGCCGTCGTGCCTTTCGTCGCTTTAGTGCTTGCGATATACTACTTCGATCTGCGCGTCCGGAACGACGCTTTCGATCTCGAGACACGCTCCGAGCTGGTCGCGGGCGATGCCGACGAGCCGGAGTACGCGCCGACGGCGTACCTCTCCGGCGACGAACGTGCACTCATCAAACGCTTCCTCGCCCGTCGCGACTCGCTGACGCCGCGACGACGCCGCGAAATCGCGGGCCAGCTGGCCGGTCCCGTTCGGCAACGAGTCCCCGACGAGTTGGCGCGCTTGGATGACGAGTCGCTGCTCGAGCGTCTCTAAAAAAACTGACGGGCGTTTATTTCCGGCGCAGCTTTGCGAGCAGGTCGCGTGCGAAGCGCAGCGCATCGCTCTTGGCTTGTTCGTAAAGCGCAGCGGCCTGACTCTTGGTCATGTGATGGCCCTGCTCGTCGAAAAACGTGACGCCCTCGCCGACGACAATCGTTCCGGCGTACGCGATCGCACCTTTGATCGCGATCCCGGCGACGGGCACAAAACCAGCGAGCTCTCGCGCAAGCGTGCGCCAACCGAAGCCGCCGCCGATGATCGGCAAGAGCCGCCAGGTGCGCTGGACGTCGGGGTCGCGTCCGTAGGTCGCATCGATGTGAAGCATCAGCATCACCTGAATGCCGGTGATCGCGACCATGTCGCCGGCCGAAGCAAATGCACCGAGCACGATGCCCACGACCGGAATGTGGTCGACGACGGCGCTTGCGAGCGCGACTTTGAGCGCGTTGTTGGCGGCATCGCGCGTGAGCTTCGCGGCGACGCTGTCGCGCAGCGCCGGAAGATGCCGTCCAACCGCGATTTCGACGCCATGCGCGCTTTCGACTAAATGTGGAAAGAAGCGGCCGCGCAGCGGTTCGCGCGCGATGGCGGGCACGACGTACTCGCTCCAGGTTCCGCTCGCCGGCGCCGCCGGCGGCCCCGAGGGCGAAGCGTCGCCGTCGACCGTTAGGGCGAAGATTGGGACCCGGAAAACGCTCAACGAGTCGAGATCCGCGTTCGCCGCGTCGCCACGCCGGCCGAGAAAGATTACTGCGCGGACTTCGTTGGGGTTGGTTACGTTTCTCGTGTCGGAGCGAATCGTCTCTAAACAGGCCGCCGCTTCGGGTGGAACGCTTTGGTCGTGTCCGGTAAGCAGCAGCGAGCGCAACTCGGCGACGAGCGCCGGATCCCCGCCGAGCAGGAAACGAAACGGCTTGCGGACGTGCACCTGAACCGTGCCGACGTCGATACTCTTGCGAACGAGCGTAAAGAGATTGCGCGCATCGGCGGCCATCGACGGCCCTCCTACAAGCCTAGCTTGTTGAGATCGAGCGCCAGCGTCCCATCGGCCCGACGCAACTCCTTGATCGGATCGTCGGTATAGTCGAGGTAGACGAGACCCATGAAAATCTCCAAAGGCCACGCGTGCATTTTGTGCGTGTTGGCAACGTCCACGATGGTTTCGCCGGAGCTCTTTGCTTCGGCAATCACGCTCTCCGGCGTACTTTTGATGTCGGCCGCTACGATCGTGGCGGCGGCGACGTCACCGGGCGTCAACCCGTCGCGGAGCATCGTCCGGTAGCTAATGCCGCTCGATCCGAAGCGCCGTTGCAGCGCATACTGCAACGTCGAGTAGAGCTCCGGCGAGGTTCCCAGTCCGAGCAACGTGATACGCGTTGAGAGCTGACGCGAACGGGCAAAGTTAAAGAGTTGCGAGGCCTGCGACGCCTCCGCCGCGGCGCCGTCGAACTCATCAACACACTTTTTCATCATCGGCTCCAGCGTCATATATTCACCCGGGCTCACGTCGCCGTTGTATCCGATCGACGCATGGTCGAGTTCCTTGAGAAACTCGTCGAGATCGCCGAGCGACTGGTCGAGTTGCGTGAGCGCCGCACGCGCCGCGTCGACCGAACGCAGCATCTCCGCGTCGCCGCGCGAGAGATCGTTGAGCATCTGCGGATACGACGGCAACAAAGCAACCGATTCGGTTGGTATCGGCCGCATCGACAATGGGGCGAGCATCTCGGCGTAGATATCGGCGCTCTCCTTGAGCAAGCCGCTCTCCTTGTTCTTTTCGAGCGAGCCGACGCCGGTAATCGGGCCGCTATCACTGCCCGTGTCCTGCAGCGCGCTGTTGAGCGAACGTGCCATCGAGGTGAGATTCTTCACAATTGCCTCGACCCGCGAGCCGCGCCGGATGTTGATGCGGCTGAGATCCGGTACCTCGTACTGGAGGGTATCGAGGCGGCTCTGCACGGCTTTGAGCTGATCCTTGCCTTCGGTCGCGCGCGCCTGGATCTCGGTGGCATTTTGAAGATGAGTCGCCTGAGCTGCTTGCACGGCGCCCTGCGGGTCGGGCGGATCCACGTGGGTAAGCCGCACCTCCTGCACTTCCATCTGGCGCAGCGCCGCGATGCGTTGAGTCGCCGCGGCGCGCGTCGCGGGCGAACCCAGCTGCGCCGCCTCCGCCAGCGTTTGCTCGCTCTTGTTGGGTAATCCGAGGGCGAGCTCCGACTGCCCGAGCTCGAGCAGCGCCTCGGAGCTGCGCGGATCCGTCTTGAGCACTTGGTCGAGCCGAAGGCGAGCGAAGGAGTAACGCGCCCGCTCCTCGTCGCTGGACGCTTGGACCAGCGTCTGCGCCGGAGTCACGGTGGTTGGATTGAGTTCCGGGTAGCCCATGAGATGCGCGACGCGCGCCGATGGGTCGGGGTGGTCTTCGAGATATTTGCTGACGGCGTCGCTGTGGTCTTCCTGGAGGACGCCGAGATGTGCCATCATCGTGACCATCGACTCGGGATCGTAACCGGCACGGGACATGAGCTGCAGACCGTAGCGGTCAGCCTGGAGTTCATCCTCGCGCGAGACTTTTGCCATGATGCCGGCCTCGGCGAGGCCCCCGAACTCGTAAAGGATCGGCGAGAAGATCGAAGCGATGCCGAAAAGGATGTTGAGGATTTCTGCCTTCGAATTCGCGGTGATGACGTGACGGCGCTCGATGTGACCCGTCTCGTGACCGATGACGCTTGCCAGCTCGTCGTCCGACTGTACGAAGTCCACGAGACCCTCGTTGACGTAGACGAATCCTCCCAACGTCGCGAACGAGTTGACCTGACTATCCTTGAGAATTTTTAGCGAGTAGGGAACGTCCTTACGCGCCACCTGATTCCAGAGATTGTCGGCGACCCCGGAGACATAGGCGTTGAGCAGCGGGTCGGTTTCAACGACGCTGCTGGCAACGATCTGCTGATCTTCGGCTTGGCCGGCCGCGATTTCGGCCTGCGTTGACATGGCGAAGACCGGTGCCGGACAGGAGGCACTCAAGAGTGAGATGACGGCGACGAGAGGAATCGAGCGACGCAGCATGCGATTCGGGTTCCTTTACATGACGTACCCAGCTCACGGTACGTCGGGTCACTGTGTATTATATGTGGAAAAGATCAAGAATTTGCGAATCCATTGTGGATGGCGAGGGGTACACCGTGTATACTTCTCGCAAAGCGCAACGTGACACTCTTACGAGGGCGGCGGGACGGCCTTGAATTGATCTTTTCGGGTCGCGTCCTTGCCGAAGCCTTTGACGAGCTGGAAGCCCGGCTTTCCGAGCAGCCAAGCTTCTATCGCGGCGCGTCCGCGGTGGCTAACGTCGGCGCCACGATACCGTCGCCCGAGGACCTGGCGCGATTACGCGCGCTCCTCGCGAGCGCCGGAGTTGCGTTACGCGCGCTCAGCGGTGACGGCGAAGAGCTCGAGCGCCTCGCGCAGACCGAAGGATTGCAGTTCGAGCGAGCGCCATCCCGCGAACCGGCGACGCGTAGTCGAACGCCACGACCCCCCGACGACGTGCCGCTCTCGGACTCGGCGCGGTCGCTGGTCGCCGATTTCGCGGGCGCGCGCAACGACATCGCATCGCGCCGCCGGCGCGGTGAGGCCAGCGTGCGGCGCGTGAAACTCGAGCCGGAGAGTGCGCGAACCCCGCACGAGCTCCGGCTCGTCGAGACGCCGCCCACGACGCTCTATCACACCGTCACGCTGCGCGGCGGTCAGGTGCTCCATCATGCCGGAAACATCGTGATCGTCGGCGACGTCAATCCAGGCGCCGAGCTGATCGCGACCGGCGACATTCTCGTCTTTGGCAGGCTCGCGGGCATTGCCCACGCCGGCGCGCAAGGCGACGAGAACGCGCGTATCTATGCAGTCGATCTTGCCGCAACGCAGTTACGAATCGCGACGTTCATTGCCGCCGACGACGGCGTGAAACGGCGTGGCGCGCCCGCGCCCAAGGTCGCCGTGGCGCGCGACGCGCGCATCGTCATCTTCCCACTCGCTGAGCTGCCGACATGAGCGCCCGCCGGATCGTCATCACGTCGGGCAAGGGCGGCGTCGGCAAGACCACGACGACGGCCAACCTCGGCGCAACCTTAGCGAAGCAGGGTAAGCGCGTCATCCTGATTGATGCCGACATCGGCTTGCGTAATCTCGATCTCGTGCTCGGTTTGGAAAAACGCATCGTCTTCGATTTAGTCGAAGTGGCCGAAGGACGCTGTCAGCTCCGCCAAGCGCTCATCAAAGACAAGCGCTTCGACTCGCTCGCAATCCTGCCGGCCGCACAGACACGCGAAAAGGACGCGATCTCACCGTCGCAGTTTGCGTCAATCGTGGAGCTCGCCGCCGAAACGGCAGACTACGTGCTGATCGATTCTCCGGCCGGCATCGAAACCGGCTTTCGCAATGCGGTCGCGGGCGCGAACGAAGCGATTGTTGTCACGACACCCGAAGTAAGCGCGATTCGCGACGCCGATCGGGTCATCGGCAAGATTAGCGCGGCGGGAAAACCGATTCGCTTGATCGTCAACCGGCTGCGCCCGGAGATGGTGCGTAGCGGCGACATGCTTTCGGTGGAAGACGTCTGCGACGTACTCTCAGTCGAGCTGCTCGGAATCATCCCCGACGACGAAGAGATCATCGACACGACTAACCGCGGCGAACCGGTCGTTCTGGGTGACGGCAATCGTCTGGGCGTCATCTACCAGAAGATCGCGCGGCGTCTCGAGGGAGAGCTCGTTCCCTTTACCACCTTCGACAACCAGTCTCTCTTAGGGCGTCTGATGGGCGCTTTGAAAACGGGGTAGCACGTGCACCAGTTGCAACCCAACCCCTCGACAAGCTCGGGGCAGGCTCCATCGACAAGCCCAGAGCAAGCTGAGGCGCAAGCGAGCGCGGCAACCGCAAAACGTGGGCGCGCGATCGTACTCACCTCCGGCAAGGGCGGCGTCGGGAAGACGACGACGGCTGCCAATCTTGGTACGGCGCTCGCGCGCCGAGGCGCCAGCGTCGTGCTGATCGACGCCGACGTCGGTCTGCGCAACCTCGATATCGTGCTCGGATTGGAAAGTCGCGTGCAACACCACTTGCTCGACGTTCTGGAAGAGCGCGCTTCAATCGACGATGCGCTGGTGGCCGACAAGCACAGCGAGAAGCTCTTTTTGCTCGCGGCCGCGCAATCGCGCGAGAAGGACGAGGTCGAAACGGCCAAGATGCAGGCCTTGGTTTCGAGGCTATGCGAGCGGTTCGATTACGTGCTGATCGACAGTCCCGCCGGCATCGAGCTGGGCTTTAAGAATGCGGTCGCCGGCGCCGATGAAGCGATCGTGATTTGTACGCCGGAGGTTGCCGCGGTTCGCGACGTGGATCGCGTCGTCGGTTTGCTCGGCAATCGCTTCAAACCACAGCTCATCATCAATCGTCTCCGCCCGCATCTGGTACGACGCGGCAAGATGTTGTCGGTTGACGACGTGAACGGGATCCTTCGCCTGCCGCTCTTAGGCGTGATCGCCGACGAACCCGAGATCATCGTGACGACCAATCGTGGCGAGCCGCTGGCGCTGCAAACGCATACCGCGACCGGCGCGGCATATCACGCGATTGCCGCCCGCGTTGCCGGCGAGGATGTTCCGGCGCCAATGCCGGCGGCGGCGAAGCCCTCGTTCGCGGAGCGCCTCAGCGCGTTTTTCGGAGGCAAACGCCGATGATCGAGTTTCTCAAGCGGCTATTCGGCCAGCCGGGCTCCAGCGCAACGGCGAAAGAGCGTTTACGGCTGGTCCTGATGACCGATCACTTGGAGCTGGCGCCTGAGATGATCGAAAAAATGAAGAGGGATTTGGTCGATGTCATCTCGCGCTTCGTCGAGGTCGATCGGGATCGAATCGACGTAACCTTCGAACGACAGGATGCCACGCTGGCGATGCTTGCGAACATTCCGATCCTTTCGGTCAATCGGCCCAACGGAAACGGCACGCATAAGCCGCCCGAGCAGCCGGCGCCGCTGCCCGAAGCCTCGGCGCCGGCTGCGGCGGGGCCGAGTGCGGCTCCGCCTTCGGCCAAGGCCGGCAGCGACAAACCGCCGGTTCGCAAACGCCGCCGTCGCAAAAAGTCGCAAAGGGCGGCGCCCGCGCCAGCGACTTAGGGGGGAACCTCATGGCGGTTCTCGCGCTTGCGAGCGGCACGAAGCGCTTTTTCCGAAACGTGAACTGGCTGCCCGCCGCGGCGGCTATTCTGATTTCGCTGATCGGCATCGTCTGCGTCCGCTCGGCCGGCCTGCATACACCCGACGCGTCGGGCGAGTACGAGAAGCAGATCGTCTACCTCGTTCTCGGCGTCGCGGCTATGACCGGTGCCGCGCTTCTCGATTACCGGAACTGGCAACGCTGGGCACCGGCGCTCTACGTCGTCAACCTCCTGCTGCTGCTCTTCATCTTGCGCGGAGGCCACAGCGCAATGGGCGCGCAACGCTGGATTTCGCTCGGGCCGTTGGGAACGTTCCAGCCATCTGAACCGGCGAAACTCGTCGTCGCGATTTCGCTCGCGACGGTGCTCTGCCGCGAAACCTACGAAGAGATCAAAGATCTTTGGAAGCCGTTACTGTTGGTCGCGATTCCTGCGCTGCTCGTGCTCAAGCAGCCCGATCTCGGCACGTCGCTGGTGTTGGTCGCGATTTTGACCGTCGAGCTATTCTTCGGCTTACCGAAGCTGAGCGACTTCGGCATCTACGCGCTCGGCGTGCTCGTCATTGCGGCCGCCGCGCTCGGTACGAACGCCGTGCTCAAGCCGTTTCAACGCGCGCGGCTCTTCGTGTTCCTCAATCCGAGGGCGGATCCCCAAGGCTCGGGTTACAACCTCAACCAGTCAAAGATCGCCGTCGGCAACGGCGAGTGGTTCGGACGCGGTCTCTATCGTGGCACGCAGACGCAGCTCAACTTCGTCCCCGAACATTCGCGCGATTTCATCTTCACGGTGCTGGCCGAAGAGTGGGGCTTTGCCGGAGTCCTCACCCTACTCGCGCTCTATGCCGCCCTGCTCTACGGCGGCATCCGCACGATGCTCGCCGCGCGGGATCGTTTCGGTTTCCTTTTGGCGGCCGGCCTGGTCGGCATGCTCTTCTTTCACGTCCTGGTCAACCTCGGTATGACCATTGGTATCATGCCGATCACCGGTATTCCACTCCCCTTCATGTCCTATGGCGGATCGGCGATGCTCACGGACTTCATCGCGGTCGGAATTTTGCTCAATATCTACTCGCAGAAGGATCGTGGCATGCTCGGTAACGCCTAGCGACCGGACGGCTAGGCCAGCTGGGGAGGTCCCGCCCGCAACCGTCGGGAAGCGGAGAACAAAAGTTTTTTGAGAGCTCGTCGTAGCGGCGCGAAGGCGTCGCCCGCCAGCGCCCCAGCAGGGAAAGCGCGGCGAGCGACAGGCTCCTAGTAATTCGAGGAAAGATTTGTCGAGCGAGATTTTGATCTCGAGCGATCCGTGGGAAAACCGGGTCGCCATACTTGAGGGCGGCGAGTTAGCCGAACTCTACATCGAGCGCGAAGAGAAGGTCATCGGCTCGATCTACAAAGGAAAAGTGCAAAACGTGCTCCCGGGAATGGGAGCTGCGTTCGTCGACATCGGTTTGGGCCGCAACGCCTTCCTTTACGTCGACGACATCAACAAACAGCCCCTCAACATCGGTGACGTCGAGATCACGCAGGGGCACAGCGGCTTCACGATCAGCGAGAAAGTCAAGCGCGGCGACGACGTCCTCGTGCAAATCGTGAAGGAGCCGCGCGGGCTCAAAGGGGCGCGAATCTCGACGAACATCTCGCTGCCCGGCCGCTACCTGATCCTCATCCCCACCGGAAAGTACTCTGGGGTCTCGCGCAAGATCGAGTCGGCCGACGAGCGCAACCGGCTCAAAGGCGTGATGAAGCGCATCCGGCCCGAAGGGATGGCGACCGTCGTCCGCACGGCTGCTGCAGGAGCGGGCGAGGCCGAGTTGATCGCCGATCTCGGCGTTCTGATCCGGATGTGGCACGGCATTTTGGAGACGTACAAGCGCGCCTCGTCGCCCTCGCTGCTGCACAAGGATATGAACCTCGTCTATAAGGCGGCGCGCGACTTCATCACGGCCGACGTCGACCGCGTCTTGATCGACGACGAAGAGGAATACCGCAAGATTCGCGATTTCCTGCAGCTGCTGGGACCGCAGTACATTAGCCGGATCGAGTATTACAACTCGGGCCGTTCGCTTTTCGATGACTTCAAAATCGACGACGAGCTGCAAAAACTCATGCGGCCGAAGATCAATCTGCCGTCGGGCGCCTCGATCGTCATCGAGTCGACCGAGGCGCTTACCGTGATCGACGTCAACTCCGGGAAGTTCACCGGAGGGCGCAATCTCGAGGATACGATTCTCAAGACGAACATTGAAGCCGCCGAGGAGATCGCGCGTCAGGTGCGGCTGCGCGACATCGGTGGAATCATCGTCGTCGATTTCATCGACATGGCTTCGGAAACGTCGCGCGACAGGGTCGTCAAAACGATGGA
>Ga0209169_10002936_pt1 | contig 10142 bp, 11 predicted proteins | sample HubBroMetageWRM4_FD_188346 | JGI IMG/M metagenome (GOLD analysis project Ga0209169, IMG submission 188346) | Warmed soil microbial communities from the Hubbard Brook experimental Forest, New Hampshire - Hubbard Brook CCASE Soil Metagenome WRM 4... | ecosystem: Environmental > Terrestrial > Soil...
ACGTTCTACAGGAGGTTCCAATGGCAACGCGAACCCTTTCGCAGGCCGGGTCGGGCAGCCGACGCTGGTGGATCCTCGCGGTCCTGTGCCTCAGCGTGCTGCTGGTCGTGGTCGACAACACGATCGTCAACGTAGCGCTGCCGACGATCAGCCGGAAGCTGTCGGCGTCAACCCAGGACCTGCAGTGGGTTGTGGACGCCTACACGCTGATGTTCGCCGGGCTGCTGCTCGTCGGCGGGAACATGGGAGACCGGTTCGGCCGGCGGCGCTGGATGCAGGTCGGCCTGGTGCTGTTCGCGGTGTTCTCGGTGGCCGCGGCGCTGTCCCGCAGCACCGGCGAGCTGATAGCCGCCCGCGCGGCCATGGGCCTGGCCGCTGCGCTGATCTACCCGGCCACACTCGCGCTGCTGATCAACGTGTTCACCTCGGCGAAGGAGCGGGCCACCGCGATCGGCATCTGGTCCGGCGTGTCCGGCCTGGCCGTGGCCATCGGCCCGGTGACCGGCGGGCTGCTGCTGCGGCACTTCACCTGGAGCTCGGTGTTCCTGGTCAACGTGCCGATCGTGATCGTCGCCCTGGCGGCCGGTGCGTGGCTGCTGCCGGAGTCGCGCGACCCGAAGGCCGGACGGTTCGACCCGGCGGGCGCGCTGCTCTCGATTGCCGGCATCGGCCTGCTCACCTACACGGTCATCGAGGCGCCGCGGCACGGCTGGGAGTCTGGGGCGACGCTCGGCGGGTTCGCTGGCGCGGCCGTGCTGCTCGCCGCGTTCGTCGTCAGCCAGCTGCGCCGCCGCGACCCGATGCTCGACGTGCGGCTGTTCCGCAACCCCCGGTTCACCGCGGGCAGCGTCTCGATCGCGCTGGCGTTCTTCGGCCTGTTCGGGTTCATCTTCATGATCACGCAGTACTTCCAGATCGTGCGCGGTTACGACCCGCTGCGCGCCGGGGTGGCAACGCTGCCGTTCGCGATCGTGACCGGCGCGTTCTCGCCCATAGCGATCACGGTGATGAAGCGGGTGGGCACCAAGGCCGTGGTCACCGGCGGGATGCTGCTGATGAGTGCCGGCTTCCTGGTCGCGGCCACGACGGGCGTCGACACCGCCTACTGGGGCCGGATCATCATCGCGATGATCCTCATGGCGGCCGGTCTCGGCCTGACTGCAAGCCCGGCGACCGAGGCCATCATGGGAGCCCTGCCGCCGGACAAGGCCGGTGTCGGCTCGGCCGTGAACGACACGACGCGCGAGCTGGGCGGCACGCTGGGCGTGGCGGTCGTCGGGTCGGTGCTGAGCTCGGCGTACGGCAGCCACGTGGTCTCCGCGCTGACCGGGCTCGGGGTTCCCGGGCGGGTGGCTTCGGCTGCGGAGCAGTCCGTGGCCGCCGGACTGGCCACGGCCGGGCACCTGCCGCCCGCGCTGCGCGAGGCGGCCGCGGCCGCCGCGCGGCAGGCCTTCGTGACCGGGGTGCACCAGGGGTCCCTGGTGGCCGCCGGTGCGACCGCCGCCGCCGCGCTGGTGGCGCTGATCTTCCTCCCGGCCCGGGCACGCAACGTGCTGCCCACCGCCGGAGCGTCGGGGACTGCTGCGGAACCGGAGAAGTCCGCGGCAGCGCCCGCCCCGGCCCCGGAGGTCTGCGCCACCCGGTCCTGATCAGTAGCCTGGCAACGTGCGTGCCCCGGCCGGCACGCACGTTGCCGTTTGGGCTGAAGCGCGGGGGAGTGCAGGAGGAAACGCAGTGCCGGAGGTCGCCGTCATCGGCGCGGGTGCAGTCGGTACGGTCGCAGCGTCCGCCGCTGAGCAGGCTGGGCGAGACGTGGTCATCTGCGCGCGGTCGCCGGTAGCCGGCCCGGTGGCACTCGAGCTCGACGGGGAAGAGCGGCGGATCGAGGCGCCGGTTATCTGCGATGTTGACGAGGCAAGGCCAGTGGACTGGGTCCTGCTGGCCACCAAGGCCCAGCAGACACCGCAGGCCGGGCCCTGGCTGGCCAGGCTCTGCCACCCGGGCACCGTAGTCGTCGTGCTGCAAAACGGCGTCGACCACGTCGAGCGAGTGGCGCCAATCGCGGGCGGCGCGACCGTGCTCCCGGCCCTGGTGTATGTCGCTGTGGAGCGGGTGGCCCGGGGGAGGGTCGTGCACCGTCGCGGACGGCGCGTTGTGCTGCCCGCCGGCCCGCCGGCTCAGGCGCTCACCGAGCTGCTGAAGGGCTCCTGGCTCGATCTCGTCGAGGAGCCGGACTTCCGTACCGCCGCATGGCGCAAGATGCTCAGCAACGTCGCGGCCAACCCGATCACCGCGCTGACCGGCCGCCGGATGGGCGTCGTGCACGATGCGGAGATCCGTGAGCTTGCTCGGGTGATGCTTGCCGAGGCAGTGGCCGTAGGGATCGTCGAAGGCGCTCGGCTGGGCCCGGAGGATGTGGCGGGCACGATGGCGTTCTACGACGGGTTCGGGGAGGACGACGGGACCTCGATGCTGTACGACCGGCTGGCAGGCCGGGAACTGGAGAATGAGCTGCTGAGCGGCGCGATCACCAGGCTCGGCCGTCGCCACGGCGTGCCCACGCCCGCCAACCAGGCGATGTACGCGCTGGTAGGGGCGCTGGCCCCGGTCGAGGGTCGCCCCTGAGCGAGGCCCCACTTGGTTGCCTTGTTTTGTCGGTGCGCACGGCTACTCTGTCGTCATCACCGAGCGGGTACGCTAGCCGGGGCTGCGGCTGACGAGAAGCGTCGTGTGTCCAGCGACTTCAGGGTGCATAGCTCAGCGGTAAGAGCGCCCGCCTTACAAGCGGGAGGCCGTAGGTTCAAATCCTACTGCGCCCACCGAATTCTCCGGTCCTTGTCCAGGTTCCGGCGGGCCAATGCGGGTGACTGCCATGTCAGCTACCGACAGGAATACGGCTAAAGCCCGCTCATAGCTGATCGATCGGCGCGAAGCGATAGACAAAGGGCCCCATTCCATTCTCGATCGCGAAGATAAGCGGTATGAATCGCTCCTGAGCCGCTGCGTTCTCGATCGGCCCGGCATGGACAGGCTCGTACCCTGCATCCCGGTTCAGCTGTTCGACGACCGAGCGTGCCTCTTCGTCGCCGCACCAGAGGTTGCTCGGCCGTGCGCGAGCCTCGGTCAGCCGGTCATAGAGAGCCGCAAGGTTGATGTTGAAGGACTTCGCAGTCGGGCCACCCGTTCTGGACTTCACGAACTCGGCATTGGACGCAAATCCCGTGGGCGGCGCCGCCTTCCAGAGGTTGGTCGCATCGATCGCCGTCTTGCCTGCCAGGCCGGTGAGACGGTCGAGTGCTCCGGCGATCTCTCCGCCAGGAACCGCCACCAGGAGAACGTCCGCCCCAGATACGTCACCCCCCTCCCGGCCGAGCCGAGTTACCTGATGACCGGCTTGCTGCCACGAGGACGCCAGGCCGCCACCCACGTTGCCCCTGCCGTAGACCGTGATTTCCACTTTCTACCTCCCTGAGCTGCCATCAAGGCTTGTGTCCCGTGATCTGCATCAAGAGCCCTGAGGGGTCACTGCTACCAGTCAGCACGACCTCCTGTAAGGGTTCGTCCTGGCGAGCGAACGGGACAGGGACGCTTGACGCTAGGTGAAGCGTCACCTAAATTAGGTGACGCTTCACCTACTGTCAATCCGCTTAGACCATGGGAGAGTTCAATGAGCCAGGTACTTACGGTCGAAGACCGGATCGCCGTGGCCCGCGACTACAACGATTCCGTTTTCAACCAGCACCATCCAGAACGCGCCCGCGAGTACGTCACGCCCGACGTCGTGTGGCATGGCGGCTCGCTCGGCACGGTCAGCGGGGTTGAGGACATGACGGCACTGCTGACTGGCTTCATTGGAGCGCTTCCGGACCTGCACGCCGTAGAGCAGGACGTGATCGCTAGCAATGACCTGGTTGCGATGCGGCTCGTGGTCACTGCGACCCAGAAAGGCGACTTGCTGGGGATGCCGGCCACCGGCCGAGTCGTCCAGTGGGACGCGGTTGACATCTACCGGGTCACAGACGACGGGAAGATCAGCGAGGAGTGGGCGTCGGACGACATGGCGGCCTTCGCCAGTCAGCTCGGCGCTATCTCGCTGCCCTGGGCGTCCTGACCCGGAGCGGGTTTTGGCCAGAGATTCCCCCCTTCTGCGACGGGCGTGGAGCGAGGGAACATCGCAGAATGAGGTCATGACAAAGCGCCGTGCCAAGGAGCCTCGCCGCGTGACTGATCTCGACCCCGAGCAGCACCGGGCATGGATCGCATTTATGCAGGTCAGTCTTCAGCTCCCCTATGAGATGAACCGTCAGCTAGTCGCGGAGAGCGAGCTGTCCCTCTCCGATTACCACGTGCTGAGCAAGGTTCACCAGGCGCCTGGTGGAAGGCTCCGGATAGCGCCTCTCGCTCGGGAGATCGGCTGGGAGCGAAGCCGTACCTCACACCAGGTGCGCCGGATGACAGAGCGTGGACTGATTGCCACGGAGCAGGCAACGGATGACAGGCGCGGAACGGAGGTCACGGCGACGCCCCGCGGAACGGCGGCGTTTCGCGATGCGAGGCGTGGCCATGTGGAGCTGGTCCGAGACCTGTTTTTCGGCGGACTTAGGGACGACCTCCTGACCCCGCTCGCCGAGTCGCTCGAGCACGTCTATCGGAACATTGTCGAGTACAGCTCGGCGCATGACAGCCCTGACGCCTGACGTCTGACGCCGCCCGCGGCTGCCAGCGGAGAGGAACCAGAACCTGAAACTGTCGTCGGCAACCATGCGCCACTATTGGCCGGGCTGGCCGCTCGTCCATGCCGCCCCGGATCAGCGCGGAAGGCCGGGTAGCGGCACTTGAACGGGAGGGTCAGCCGGGCGACCTGAGTCCGGCTGAGGACTCCGGGCCGGGTGAGCTGCTCCGCTACGGTTCCGCGCAGGGCCGGTGGGTAGTCGCGGCGATGGTCCTGGAGTCGTCGGTGGCTGGGATCGACTCCAATGTGGTCGCCGTCGCTCTGCCGGCGATCCTTGTGCTCACGGGATCCGCAACTACACACAGCAGAGGAGGAGACCGATGGCAGGGACACGCGAGCCCGTTGCAGTGCTCGGCATCGGATCGATGGGCCATGGGATGGCGGCCAGCGCTTTGCGCGCTGGTATTCCGACGATTGTCTGGAACCGCAGGATGGAGGCGACCCGGGACCTGGCTGAGCTCGGCGCGCAAGTCGCCGGGACGGCCGCCGAGGCGGTGCGACAGGCCGCGATCGTGGTCACGATGGCGACCGACGCCGATGCCGTCCTTTCGATCGCCCGGGACCGGGGCATGCTCGCTGCGCTGGCCCCTGGTGCGATCTGGGCCCAAATGAGCACCATCGGCGTGGCGGGGATCGACCGCGTCGCGGCCATGGCCGGTGTTGAGCGTCCTGACGTGATGCTCTTGGACGCGCCGGTGTCGGGAAGCAAGGATCCGGCTGAACGCGGCCAGCTGACGATCTTCGCGTCGGGACCAGGCGAGGCGCGCGAGCGTGTCGCTCCGCTGTTCGATGCGCTCGGCCAGCGCACGATCTGGGTCGGCGAGGCTGGGGCTGGAACGCGGCTGAAGCTGGTAAACAACACCTGGCTGGCGTTCGCGACCGAAGCGGTCGCCGCGTCCGTGGCTTTGGGCAGCCGGCTGGGTCTTGAGACCGAGACGGTCGTGGACGCGCTGGGCGGCGGCCCGCTGGTGTCACCTTGGCAGGCCGCCAAGCTGCAACGGATCGCCGACGGCGAGTTCTCGGCCCAGTTCGCGCTGGCGCTCGCGCTCAAGGACGTGCGCCTAGCGCTGCAAGCAGCCGCCGACGGCCAGTTCGCGGCGCTCGCCTGCCTGGCTGACGAATGGCAGGAAGCCGTTGATCAAGGGCTCGGCGGGCAGGATCTGACCGTCGTGACCCGCGTGCTCGAACAACAGCGAGAAACGCCATGACCGCTGCAGTCGCCGCACCGATCAACTTGTGCTGGAGCGGTGTGCAGGCCCGCGGCTTGCGCGCCCGCGTGAATGCGCCGGTCCCAGGCGGTGAGGATCAGGCTAGGGTCGCCGATCACCCAGGCCCGGTCGGCCTCGTCAAGGTCGGCCTCGGCCAGTTCATGCCCGCCGCGTGCGGCTAGCGAAGGCCGTGATGGTTCCTACGAAGGCGAGTGCCGCGAGCACGAGGACGGCGTGCTTGTAGCCGGTGAGCAACTGCATCGCGACTGCGCGTGATACACGGGACGCGGTACCTGCGTAGAACTGGCGGCGCAGCCCCGCGGCGAGCGGCGCGGTGACGATCCCGAGCATGACGGTCGTGCTGACCAGGTAGCAGACTTCCGACAGCATCAGCCTGGCGCCGTTGATCACACCGCCGCTCATGCGCGGCCCCCGTGACATGACGACGTTGGCGTTGGCGGGCCCGAAGACACCGCTGCCGAGGCCGATCAGCGCGAGCGCGACCAGGATCGCCGGGTACCCGCCGCCGATCGTGACCGCGAGCAAAGCGATGCCGGCGAAGGCCAGCCCGGAACCGGCCACGGCGAGCGTATCGGGCCGCAGCACCCGGGCGAACCTTCCGGCGGAGACGGCGGCCAGGACGGTGGCCACGGGCAGCGGCGTGATCCTGATGCCGGCATCGAGGGCGCTGTCGCCCAGCACGGCCTGGAAGTACAAGACCATGAGCAGGACAGGGCTCCACTGCGCCATGGCGTTGGCGCAGGCGGAGGCTATCGCTAGCGACAGCGAGCGGTCGGCGAACATCCGCAGGTCAAGCAGCGGATCGCGAATCCTCAGCTCGCGGACCGCGAAACAGGCGAGCAGCGCGACCGCCGCGGCTGCCCCGCCGATGACAGGCGGGGCCAGCCAGCCGCTGGTCTGGCTGATCGAGAGACTGGTGATGAGGCCTGCGAGGCCGGTCAGCACCAGGATGTTGCCGGGCAGGTCGACCGGCCCGCCGCGCCGCGGCCTGGTGCCGCCAGGCAGCACGGCCCGGCACGCGAACAGGCTGAGGATCCCCACTGGCACGCTAAGCAGGAAGATCCACCGCCAGCCCGCCGCGCTGGCGATCGCGCCGCCGACAGACGGGCCGATCAGCTGGGCGACGGAGACAGATGCGAAGTAGAGGCCAAGCGCGTGATTGGCGCGGCCTTCTGGCACCAGCTCAAGCACGAGGGCAGCGTTGTTGGCCCAGATCGCGGCGATGCCAATGGCCTGGCAGGCTTCAAGCGCGATGAGCAGCCACACGGACGGAGCGACCGCGGCGAGGAGGCTGGCCACGGTGAACGCGCCGAGGGCCAACAGGTAGACATTCCGGCGCCCGACGAGGTCACCGATACGGCCCATGCTGAGCATGAGCGCGGTGCTGGTGACCGACGGCGCAAGGATGACAAAGACAGCTGCCAGCGCTCCTGCCTGGAAATGCCGGACGATCGCCGGGACCGCAACGATGAGCATGGTGGAACTCAGGCCGACAAAGAACGCAGTCAGCGACACCGCCGCCAACGCCAGGGACTGTGACACACGCGGCATCGATGCCGCGACATGAGAGCCAGACCTGCGCGAATCAACATCGGAGCCAGACATGGCAGGAATTGAGTTAGCTGCCGCAGGTTCCGCTGCAGGCCAGGACCAGCATCGAGAAAGCGCGCCAACCCAGCCCCCGGCCGACTACGCATGCCCAGCCGATGTCGGCCACCGCCAGGCAGCCCCGCCCTCGGACACTCCCCTGCTGCCGAATCGGCTTGGCGGTGGTCACTGGAGAGCCTTTCTGTCGCCCGACTCAGCCACCGCTATTCTCGGCATCCAGCGGCTCATGCAGAACCGCAATCACCCGCCTAACTGCTATTATAAAATCTTATGACCGGCTACGATCCGCGGCTACTTACGACCCTCCTCGCGATCGAGCAGACCGGTAGTTTCACTCGTGCCGCCGCCCAGCTCGGCATCCAGCAGCCGACCGTCAGCCAGCACATCCGCCGCCTCGAGGAGCAGATCGGCCGGACGCTCGTGCTGCGCGACACGCACTCGGTAGCCCTGACCGCCGACGGCGAGGCGATGACCGGATTCGCGCGCAACATCCTCGCCGCTAACGAACAGGCGGCGGCCTATTTCAGCGGATCGCGCCCGCGCGGACGGCTCCGCATCGGCATCTCCGACGACCTCGCTCTCACCCGCCTGCCCCAGATCCTGCGCGACTTCCGCCAGGACCACCCGCTCGTCGACTTCGTCCTCACCCTCGACCAGAGCCGCTTGCTCCACCACCGCCTGGCCGACCACAGGCTCGATGTGTTCATCGGCTACCGCCCGAGCGGCGAGGAGCGCGCCCAGCTGGTCAAGCGGGACCGGCTCGTATGGGTGGGGACGCCCTCAACGCGGCTCGATATGACCAGGCCGTTGCCGCTCGTGGTCTACCCCAAGCCCAGCGTCTCGCGTACCGAGATGCGCCAGGCCCTGAACCGCGCCCGGCTGCCGTTCCGCAGCGCCTGCGTCTGCCATGCCGTCAACGGCCTCATCGCCGCCGTAGCCGCCGGGATCGGCATCTCGGCCATGGCCGCCAGCCTCGTCCCGCCCCAGCTCGCCATGCTCGGCCCGGGACACCAGCTGCCGGAACTCGGCACGGTCGACCTGGTCCTGCTGACCAACCCGCGAACCGAGCAGGAGCCCGCCGTGCGCGCTCTGATCTCGACCGTGTTCGCGAACGGGTCAGGGCCGCTGACGGCCTACCGCGGCGAGGCCTCCGGGAGTCCTGCCCGGCTGGCCACGGCACCGCCTTGGACGCAGGACGCCTCTTAGTCGGCTGATCCCTGCCCGCCCCCTGTATGCCCGAGTCGACCTAACGAATGGCATTGCGCCACCTAGAGGTGCTGAACAGCGACAGCCCACCAGGCCGCAGCCACTAGAAAGCAATCCAAAGACCCTTATGCTTTGGCGTGCAGGCTACCGATGCCTCCCACGGCTCGAGGAGTTGCTGCAGGTGGCCGCCTCGCCCGCATCTGGTTACCCCGCGAAGCGCTGACGAGCCGCGACGTCAGCTGCGGCCCGACGCTGCCCCCGCTCCCTTCTGGTCGGCGCGCGGCCTGAGCGACTCGGCGCGGCCCTTGGGTTCCTCCCAGTCCTCCTGGCGGCCTAGGGCGGTCATATCGAGGTAGTAGTGCGTGCCGCCCACCTGCTCGGTGCCGCGCCCGTATGTTGAGTAGGTATGGAAGACGCGATCGCCGACGCGAAGGAACACGCTCGTGCCGTGTAGCTCTGTCGGGATCTCGGCCAGATCGTGCGCCTCGGTGATCGCGGCGACGGGACGATAGTTGTAATCGGGATCGTCGACGGTGTCATCGAACGACACGCCGTAGTCGAAGTTGAACCGACTGCCGTAACTCGAGTACCACGGGAACGTCCAGCCCATCTTGTGCTTCCACCGCTCGATCTTTTCGATCGGCGCGCGGGAAACAACCGCGATCGTCGTGTCGCGTTCGTGCAAGTGGGCCGTATTCCCGTACTGGTCGACCCGGCCGGCGCAGCTCATGCAGCCGTCCTCCCAGTCGGGGTCGAACATGTAGTGATCGACGATCAGCTGATGGCGACCCTCGAACAGGTCGAGCAATGTCCGCGAGCTGCCGTCGGCCGCGCTGAATCGGTAGTCCTCGGCGACCTCGACCATCGGCAGCCGGCGGCGCTCCGCAGCCAGCTCGTCGCGCGCCTTGGTCAGAGCCTTCTCGCGCTCGAGAAGGGCGACACGAGCGCGAATCCAATTGTCGCGGGTGACGATCTCGGGCAGGCTCAAGCTAGCTCCCTCGGGTTGGCACATCCACATGCAAGGGTAGACCGCAGGCAGCTGAAGAACTCATCGCAGCAGCCCGGCCGACAACAGCTCCTGAGCGGCTGACCCAGTCCGGACGCCCACCCTCGCTGCCCTTGCTGTGCGCGCACGGCGACCATCTCGGCGGAGGTCATGAGCGTCTTGCGACACGCGTACAGGGAGTGTTTCCACCGACTGCGACCGCTTCTGACGAGCCGCGAAAGCCTGGGGCGGGCCGTGGCTGGCCGCTCCTTCTACCCGAGAGCGGAAGCCGGCTCTGGCCTTATGAAACGGCATTGGGACTAGGGCGGCTGGGGTTCGAGGGTGAGCCCGGTCTGGGCCAGGAACCCGCCGATGAGCTCGG
>Ga0209169_10002937_pt1 | contig 10140 bp, 9 predicted proteins | sample HubBroMetageWRM4_FD_188346 | JGI IMG/M metagenome (GOLD analysis project Ga0209169, IMG submission 188346) | Warmed soil microbial communities from the Hubbard Brook experimental Forest, New Hampshire - Hubbard Brook CCASE Soil Metagenome WRM 4... | ecosystem: Environmental > Terrestrial > Soil...
GAAGACAGTTCAAAAATTAAAGATCGCTTGGAGGCTCTGCTATTCGCGGAAACCCTTCAGGGAACTTTGTCCCCGAATGCGAACCCCGGAAAGGGGTCAGTTGGAGGCTTACTGAATTTGATGCCGCAACCCGCCGGGAGGATTCACCGGGCAGTTTAGACACTTGTTCACTTGTCCTCGACTCGATTTGTTATACCAAAGTGAACAGAATTGTGCAAGGGGGGAATAAAAAAAGTTACCGGGCGGGTCGAACCTGGCTGGGACACGGTAGTTCTTAGCCGGCGAGGCCCGTTTCGTTCCCTCGAACCTTCTTGCGTTTCGCGCAGTTTAGCGGACAAGAGTGTCCGATCTACACGATACGAAGCACTACGCTCTGCCCTGTAGAATGCTTTCGTGAAACTTGACTCTGGGCGTGCGCAGTTCTGGTTCGTTGGCTTGGGCTATGCCGCTGCCTTCGCGGTTTCGGCGCTCTTGATTCTTGCGAGGTACCTGCAGGAGCACTTTCATCGCGCGGAGATGGCGGCCGCGGGTGGCATGTCCGCTTTTGGCGACTTATTGCTCGGTATCTTCATCATCTTTCTGTTTATGATCCCGACCGCTTTTCTGGTATGGGTCATGGCAAAGAATGAAAGCGCCTATACGACGTATTCGCAAGTTCTGCTGGGTCTCAGCCTGAGCGCGCCCGTTTGTCTCGGTTTGTTCGTTTTGAACGAAAATCATGTTGGGCAGATCTTGCACACTGTCTGCGCGTTCAGGCTCGCGGGGTCGCCTTTCGTTTTTGTTGGAATCCTCGTTAGCCGCCTTGTGGCCCGATTTGATCGAGCAAAACGGCTGACTTCTTATGCGCTCCTCATTGAGGGTTTGACCCTGGGAATTGCGGTCGCGCTGTTGCTCCGAAGCTAGTGTTGCGTGGCTAACGGCGCATGGTGAACACAGCCTCACCGGCACTCATTGCAGGCCTATAATTTCAATAACAGCATGATTTCTGTTGTCCAACTCGGGCGGGTTGATTATGGCGAAGGCCTGCGGCTGCAGCGGACGCTGGTCGATCTGCGCAAGGCTGGCGAGATCGGCGACGTGCTGCTGCTGCTGGAACATTCTCCCGTGATCACCCTGGGACGCAATGCTCGCGCGGCTAACGTTCTGTTTTCGACGGACGCGCTGGCGGCTCGCGGCGTCGAAGTGTTTGAGTGCGATCGCGGAGGGGACGTTACGTTTCATGGGCCGGGGCAGCTGGTGGGGTATCCGATATTTGATTTGCGCGGATACAGCAGCTCTGAGCCCTCAGCTGTCAGCTCTCAGTTAGAGCCTGCACGACCGCAGAGAAAGACGCTCGGCGCTGTCGGCTATGTTCGCCGGCTGGAGGAAGTGCTGATTCGGTGTTGTGCGGATTTCGGTATTCCCACTCGACGCGTCGCAGGCCTTACGGGGGCTTGGACGGACGCGGAGCCTTCGGCGAAGATCGCCGCCATCGGCGTGCATATTTCCCGTTCGGTTACTTCGCATGGATTTGCTTTGAATGTGAACACGGATCTTGAGTACTTCGACCTGATTGTGCCTTGCGGTATTACGGAGAAGGCGGTGACTTCAATGAAACAGGAATTGGGGCGGGAAGTGGATTTGGATTCGGTGGCGCAAGCCGTTTCTCGCAACTTTGGCGGCGTGTTTGGGAGCCAGATGCTTTGGGTCGACACTCTGGATTCGTTGCTCGGGAATGCCGTTGGCGTCCCACTGAAGACTCCGGAATCGTTGCGGAGGATTCGCGGCGAGGATGAGCTTTTTCTTGGCTAACGCGTTACGTTATTTTCGCTGCTATCTTTTCGCGGACAGGAGTGTCCGCGCCACACGGTGTTAGCATATTTCCCGGACTGCCATGCCTAAAAAACTTAGCGCTAAAACGCAGGTCGCGAAGAAGAATCCGGCCCATTCTCCAAAGCCTGCTGTGAACGGAGATCTCCGCAGCTACACCATCCGCGACCTCCGGCTGGAAAAGCCCACTTTTACCGTGCGCCAGGTCCGCGCTGGGGATGACGTTCACTACGAGGTTGAGAGCGGTGACCTGTCCGCGCCCGCGCCACCCATTCGCGATTCGAAATATCTTTCCAAGCAGCAAGTCATCGAAATCTATCGCTGGATGCTCCTCAACCGGCGCATGGAGACCGCGCTCGAGAATCTCTACAAGCAAGGGAAGGTTGTCGGCGGCGTTTATTTTGGGCTGGGGCAGGAGGGCTGCTCCTGTGCCTCGGCCTACGCGCTCGGTAAGGACGACTGGCTGGGGCCGATGATTCGCAATCAGGGAGCGCTGCTGGTGCGCGGCTTTGCTCCCGCCGACATCATGATGCAGTACATGGCGAAGTCGGGATCTCCGACGGGGGGACGCGATACTACTTCGCACTTTGGCGATCTCAAGAATCGCAACGTCGTCGCGCCCATCTCGATGCTGGGCGATCTGATTCCGGTGCTCGCGGGAGTGGCGCTGGGGGCGCGGTTGCAGGGCAAACACGTCGCGGTCATGACTTACATCGGCGACGGCGGGCAATCGACCGGCGTCACTTATGAAGGGCTGAATTTTGCAGCGGTGCAAAATCTGGGACTGGTGCTGATTGTCGAGAATAATCTTTGGGCTTACTCGACTCCTTCCGACATGCAGTTTCGGGTTGAGGATCTGGCGGAGCGCGCCATCGGATACGGGATTCCGGGAGTGATCGTCGATGGTACCGACGCTTGCCAGGTTTATGACGCTTGCCACGAAGCTTGCGAGCGGGCGCGGCGCGGCGAAGGGCCGACGCTGATCGAAGCGAAAATGATGCGGATGAAGGGGCACGCTATTCACGATGGTGCGGAATATGTCCCCAAGCCGCTGTTTGAGTATTGGAAGAAGCGCGATCCGATTGCCCGCATGGAAGATTATCTGTTGCGCAAGAAAAAGTGGCTGACTCCCGCGGAGAACGAAAAGCTAATCGCTGATGTCGAGCGGCAGTTGGAAGAAAATCGGGAGATTGCGGTGAATTCTCCGATGCCAACGCCGGAATCCGCCGCCGGCGGCGTATATTGCGACAGCGGATGCCACGAGATCAAGCCGAAGTATGCGATGCCGAAGACGCGTGGCGGCGCGGTGGGGCCGAAGCGGTCGGAGGCGGCGGTGCATTTGAAGTAGACGCTCCTGTATTTTTCCCCGCGGAGCAATTCCAAAATGCTGATTGTCCTAAAATTTTTCGGGCTGGCGTTTAGCGCTCTGTTGCCGCTGGTCAATCCACTGGGGTCGGCGCTGGTTTTTATGGGGCTGGTTGGAGTTGCGCCGCCTAAGGTGTTCAGCACTCTTGCCCGAAAGATTGCCATCAACACAACGCTCTTCCTGCTGGTGGTGGAACTGGTCGGTGCGGCTTTATTGAACTTCTTCGGTATTTCTCTACCTGTCGTCCAAGTGGCTGGTGGTTTTGTTCTGGCGGCGATGGGTTGGGGGCTGTTGAACGGGCAGGATGGACCCAAGAAGGCGGAAACCCCTGCTGCTAAAGACGATTTCCGCTCACTGGAATCGCAGACGTTTTATCCCTTCACCTTCCCGATAACGGCGGGCCCGGGTTGCATCGTGGTCATGCTGACGGTGAGCGCTCACGCCTCGCGGACGACCACGGTCGGAAACATTCTTGGTCATATCGGTATTTTTATAGCGGTGGTGGTCCTGAGCTTTACCGTGTATCTCTGCTACCGGTATGCGCCAAACATCACGCAGAAAATCTCGCCACAAACGGTTCGCGGGATCTTGCAGGTGATTGCGTTCATCCTCCTGTGCATCGGAGTGCAGATTGCATGGAAGGGAATCGAAATGCTGATTCAAAGTGTGAAGTGATTCCGCGGGCCCGTGGAGTGATCGCGGCGCTCCCGGCAAGCTGATAAAATTGAGCTTCGTCATGTCCGCCTCATCCCAGCTGATCCAGATCGATCTCGGCCCGCCGATCCGCAGCCCGAAACCTTCATGGCTAAAGGCGCGCGCCCCAGTGGGCGACAACTTTCACAACCTCAAGAAGTTGGCGCGCGGTCTGGGACTCCATACTGTGTGCGAGTCGGCGCAGTGTCCGAATATTGGAGAATGCTGGGACCATCACACTGCGACCTTCATGCTGCTGGGCGATATCTGCACCCGGCGCTGCGGATTTTGCGCGGTGCCTAAGGGGCGTCCAGAGGCAATTGACTGGGATGAGCCGAGGCGCGTGGCGGAAGCTGTCGCTACATTGGGGCTGCGTCATGCGGTCGTGACCAGTGTGAACCGCGACGACGACAACGTGGGCGGCGCCCGGATTTTTGCGGAGACCATCCGGCAAATTCGTGAACTGGTGCCGGAATGCCGCGTCGAGGTGCTGATTCCCGACTTCCAGGGATTGGAAGAACCGCTGCGCATCGTGCTCAACGCCAAGCCCAACGTGCTGAATCACAATACTGAAACCGTGCCGCGGCTTTATCGCGCAGTGCGCTCGGGCGCTCGTTATCAGCGGACGCTTGATCTGCTGGCGAATGCCAAGCAGTGGGATCCGACGACAGTTACCAAGAGCGGCGTGATGGTTGGCATTGGCGAGGAGACGGGTGAACTGATCGAAGTCTTCCGCGACCTGGGCGAATGCGGTGTCGACATTTTGACGGTTGGGCAGTATCTGCGGCCCTCAAAAGATCATCTGCCGATGACGCGTTACTACACTCCGGCCGAATTTGTCTCCCTTAAAGAAGAGGCTCTCAAGTTCGGATTCAAGCACGTCGAGTCGGGGCCGCTGGTGCGGTCGAGTTACCACGCGCACGAGCAGGCGGACGTGGCGGCGGGGTGAAACCCGTCGTTGGTCTCTGGTCGTTGGTCGCTGGCAAGTGCAGACCCTTTGGATCAATGACGAGCGACCAACGACTAACGACGAGCGACTAACGACCAACGACTAGCGACCAACGACGGCCCTACCACACCCTACAAGCGTTCTGATTCACCATCGGCGCAGTCGCGGCGCAGTGGTAGGCTTCGCGGAATTCGGGCATGTTGGAGATGGTTCCGTTCACCCGGTATTTTGGCGGTGAGTGCGGATCCAGCGTGACCAACATGCGCGAGAAGGCATCGGTGCGCCCCTGGCACCAGACGTTCGCAAATCCCAGGAAGAAGCGCTGCTCGGCGGTGAAGCCGTCGATGGGCGCCGGTTCTTTTCCGGCAAATGTGTTGAGCATGGCCATGTAGGCAATGCGCAGTCCGCCATTATCGGCCGTGTTTTCGCCGAGAGTGAGTTTGCCGTTCACCTTCAGGTCGTCAACCGCTACGAAGCTGCCGTACTGGTCCCGGATGCAGCCAGTACGTTCTTCGAATTGCTTTTTGTCGCTCGCGGTCCACCAGTCGCGGAGATTGCCGTCGGCGTCGAACTGGCTGCCCTCGTCGTCGAATCCGTGGGTGAGTTCGTGACCGATCACAGCGCCGATGCCGCCAAAATTCAGAGCGTTGTCGGCGTGATTGTCATAGAACGGCGGTTGCAGAATTCCGGCAGGGAAGGTGACGTTGTTCTGGGTCGGGTCGTAGGTCGCGTTCACGGTCATAGGCGGATAGGGCCATTCCCGCTTATCGAGCGGCGTGCCGATCTTTTTCAGCCTCCATTGAAAATCGTTCTGGTTGGCGCGTTGTGAGTTGCCCAAAGCATCGCCGCGCACGATCTGGAGTTTCGAATACTCGCGCCACTTGTCGGGATAGCCGATGCGGTTGGTGATGGCTTTCAGCTTAACCAGCGCCTGAGCTTTCGTGTCCGCGCCCATCCAGGGCACGTTCTTGATGTCTTCGCCCAGCGCTTTTTCGAGAGCGTCGACCATCGCCAGCGTGCGCGCCTTGCCTTCGGCTCCGAAGGTTTCCTCGACGTAGATCTGGCCGACCAATTCGCCGAGGTCTCCGTTGGTGTAACCGACGCAACGCTTCCAGCGCGGGCGCAACTCCTTGGTCCCCTGCAGGGTCTTGCCGTAGAACTCGAAATTCTCGTTGACGAACGCCGCCGGCAGTTCCGTCACGCTGGCGTGTAGCGCGTGCCACCGCAAATAGATCTTCCAATCGTCGAGCGAGTAGGCGCCGATTACTTCCTGCATGTTCTTGATGAATTCAGGCTCAATTACATTGAGCGAATCAAACTTGGGAGCGGCCACGCCGTCGAAGTAGGCATTCCAGTTGAAGGCTGGGCTCAGAGCCTCAAGTTCCTGATCGGTGAGCTTGTGATAGATCTTCTGCGGATCGCGGCGGCTGGTCTGGTCGAGCGCGCCCTTGGCCAACGCGGTTTCAATATCCATAACGACTTTGGCTTCGGTGGCGGCTTTGGCCTCATCGTCGCCCAGCAGCGTGAACATCTTCGCCACGTGCGCGACGTATTTCTGGCGCAGCTCGACCGACTTCGGGTCGTCCTTGAAATAGTAATCGCGGTCGGGCATACCCATCCCGCCCTGGTCCACTTGGGCGATGATCGAGCTGGCGTTCTTGAAGTCGGATCCGGAATCGAAGCCGAAGAGCACATCGGCGCCCTGGCCATGCAGGCGCACGACTTCTGGCGCGAGATCCCCTTTGGACTTCATCGCCGCGATGTTCTGGAAGTCGCGCTCCAGCGGCTTGGTGCCGGCTTTCTCGATCGCAGCTTCGTCCATGCAGCTGGCATAGTAATCGCCGATCTTCTGCTGGTTGGCGCTGCGGCCTGGTGCATCAACCGAGGCCTTTTCGAGGATGTCGCGCACGATGAATTCACCGCGCTGCTGCAGTTCGTTGAAGCGTCCCCAGGAGGAACGGTCGGATGGAATCGGGTTCTTCGCCAGCCACTTGCTGCACGCGTAGGCGTAGAAATCGTTGCAGGGATCGATGCTCTTATCAAGCATGTCAACCGAGAAACGAACTTCGGCGGGAGGCTGAACGTTTTCCTTGCTCTGGGCGAACAGGGCGGACGCAAGCATGATGGTGACCACAAGCAGCATCAAGAAATTACGCATGAGATCCTCAAATTGAGATGTGGAACTGGCAGTGGCTAGCAACGAACACACCGACCCATTGTATTGGACGAAGGCCCGTAAAAAGGGTCAACCGGAATCCGTCCGACCGCCTTCAGAATACGTTTTCAGAATACTTTTTCAGAATACTTTGACGTGGAACGTCAGATATTTCTTGGGGTTTTCGCGGATCGACTTGACCAGTTCACGCGTCTCCACCAGCATCTGGTTGCTGTTGTTGTAGAGCGCGGGATCCTTGAACAGCATTCCCGCCGTGCCCTCGCCTTTTTCCAGGCGATCGGAGAGCGCCGACAGGTTGGTCATCAGTACCTTCAGCCGGTCGGCGAATTCCTGATCGTGGGTCATGGTGCCGAGCGCACCCTTGCCTGCATTGATGTCGTCGGTCAACTGGCGAACGTTGGCAATCGCCTTGTTCGCGTTGTCAAACAGCACCGGATCTTTAAGCAGTTTGCCGGCCGTCCCTTTGCCCTGCTGCAGATCGTCCACCATCACGTTGATCTTGTCGATGGCGGCGATCACTTTCTTGTAAGCCTCGTCGTTGGTTAGGAGCGGACCGATCGAACCCTTGCCACTCTGGATGTCATCCAGCAGTCCCTTGAATTCCAGCACGGTCGCGTTGATCTGGTCATACAAAGCCTGACTGTAGATGACTTTTCCGATGGTGCCCTGACCGCTTTCGATGAAGGCCACGATGCGGTCCACGCGCTTCAGCAGCGAGTCCATGTTCTGCAACGTGCCCTGGCTGGCACGGACGACGTCTTGAATATCGGGCTGGTCGCGAGCGGCGAGAGTGTCGCCATCCGATGCGGGGGGGCCCTTTGCCGTCGAGCTGTCGACATCTACAAAAGTCTCGCCCAGGATTCCGGCCGTGCTCATCAGGGTCACAGAGTCTTTGCGGAGATTGAAGGAGTACTTGGTGTTGACCTTCATCGTGACTTCGACCGGCGTCATCTGTTTGTTCTGCACGACCCGGATGCTAGCCACGTTGCCGATGTCCACACCCGCCAAGCGCACGGGCGCGCCCTCACGCAAGCCGGAGGCATTATCGAAATATGAATACAGGGTGATCTTGCGGGTGAACCATCCGCCGGTGCCGCTCATCACGAAAATCAGGACGCCCAAGGTAATGCTCGCGAATAGGACGGTGAGTCCCACGCGTAGTTGCGACCATTTCAGCTGCTTCTGGCTAGGCAAAGTAGTCAGTAAACGACAGAACATAATAGCAAACGTTGTGGAATTTCAGTGGTTGAGATTTTTTGGGGGTGAAAAGAAGTGCAGCAGCGTCAAAAAAAAGAAGCTCCCACTCACCCGCGTTTCAGCGTGAGGAGTGGGAGCCTTTTAGACCACCAAGACGACTTCAGCGCCTGGTTTAGCGCTGGTCCTCATGGTTATTGCTGGGGTGCTTCTGCTCGGCTTTCGCCTGTTTATCTGCTTTCTTCTGAGCCTGTTTCTGTTGCTTCTGGGCCTGCTTATCCTGCTTCTCGGCCTGCCTGTTCTCTTTTTCAGCCTCCTGCTCCTGCCTGTTGCCTCTGACGTTGTCGTGGTACGGCTTCTGTGCTTGCGCTTGGTGGTTCTGCTGATGCGCCGCCGCGTGTTCGTTATTGTTGTTGCCGTTGTGATTGCCCTCAGACGAGCCGCGGGCCTCCTGCGGAGACATCTTTGGCTCGTGATACTCCGCTCCCGCCGCGTTGGCCCTCTCCACGCCGTGTCCCGAGAACTCGCCCGGCTTGGCCGTAGCTGCGATCTCCGGACGCCCATGATTCTCGGATGCGAACAGCGCCCGGTTCTGGCTGGCGGCATGTTCGTGTTCAACCTGGGTTGAGAGCGCGGCGGTGTGCCGCTCGCGACCGTAGGCTTCCTCTTGCGCAGTTGCCCGCGCTTCGATCCCGCCGGGGCCGTTGAAGCTAGTGTGGACGTTGTTCACGACGACGGTTCTGTTATAGACGTTGTGAATACTGGTGACGTTCACGTTCATGACCGCGCGGTTGTAGAAGAAAGCGCCGCCTCTCCACTCGCCGCCGGCAAAGCCTACGCCGCCGTATCCGAAGCCATAGTTAATCCCGCCGTAGAAGCCGACGTGGGGTCCCCAATAGCCAGCGTGCCAGCCATAGAAGCCGCCGGCGAAGCCCCAGTAGCCGGGGGTCCAGAGCATGCCGACCGGCCCGACTACCCACGTGCCAGGCACCCAGTAGTAGCCGCCAGCGTCATTCCAACCCCAATAACCCGGGGTCCAGAGATAGCCCGGACCGGGACAGATGGGTTGCGCATACACCGGCAGGGCCGGCGGACCGATTCGCACTGAGATGCCAATCCCGATCTGCGCCGAGGATGCCGTCGAGAGCGACAGCACCGAAACCGTTAACATCAAAACTCCTAATACCAACCCGAATGCACGCCTACGAGGGGAGCGTTTCATTTTCTTCATTGCCTTTCCTTTAGCTCAATTGGTTGAGTTAAGGCCGGTAATCTGGCCTGATCACGTTCCGGCTATTTAAACCCTAAACCTTTGCGGTTGTTGCGACGCTGCGAAAATTCTTTTGAATGAGCAAGTTACTGGCCTGGTTGAGAGCAGAAGTCAATTCTCCAGAATGACGTGGGCCAGGGCCTGCTCGGAGGTGTGGGTTAGCGATAGAGCGATGTTCTTCGTCCCAAGCCTGGCCGCGACGGCAGCAGCCTCACCGTGGAATTGGAGGGTGGGACGCTCGCCTTTCGGACGCACGACTTCGATATCTCGCCAGCGGATGCCGCGACTCCATCCCGTGCCCAGGGCTTTCATGCCGGCTTCTTTAGCGGCGAAGCGCGCGGCGTAGCTTTCGAAGCGGGTGGCTTTTTTCTCGCAGTAACGGATTTCGCCGTCGGTGAAAATGCGGTGAAGAAAGCGGTCGCCGAACCGCTCAATTGCCTGCCGAATGCGAGGAACTTCGGCAATGTCGATGCCTGTACCGACGATCATAGGAAGACGATCACAACGGGACGATCGTAACAGCACGATCGTAATGAAAGACCCCCGTAAACGGCGACGATCCCAAGCCGACTCGATGATGTACGATCACGCCCCGATTTGATGAAGCGCCGCCGCGACCAATTCCTCTTGCTCTGGAAACACGGTTCGCAGATCGAGCAGCACGCGCCCCTCCTCAACCCGCG
>Ga0209169_10002938_pt1 | contig 10135 bp, 22 predicted proteins | sample HubBroMetageWRM4_FD_188346 | JGI IMG/M metagenome (GOLD analysis project Ga0209169, IMG submission 188346) | Warmed soil microbial communities from the Hubbard Brook experimental Forest, New Hampshire - Hubbard Brook CCASE Soil Metagenome WRM 4... | ecosystem: Environmental > Terrestrial > Soil...
TAGAATTATTAGACTTTTTTTGTGAATATTTTTATGATGTAGGCTAATTACATAGCAAAGGATTGACTATGAAGTTCGAATCTAAAGCGCATAGACCGGTTATTGAGATGCGAGAGGATCAAGTGGATGTGATCGTTGAGGGATTTGCTACAACTTTTGCGCTAAGACGCGCGGCAGGGTGGGCAATGGTGAGTCCTTATCATTTAAAAAAATGGTTGGAGCAGGGCGAAAACGATACAGAAAAAGGCATAGAGTCACTATATGCTCAGTTATTTAGCAAGGTGGGCAAAGCTTTATCAGATCGAGCCCGTGAGTTTTTAGAAAAATTACAGGCGTGTCCTAAAAACGGAACATGCTTGCAATGGTTATTAGAAAAATGTTTTAAAAATGATTACGGCAGCGACACCGAAGAGATGAAAGAATTGATTGACTTGTATTCTAAGTTATTGGAAAGTTATAAACGTTTAGCAGACAACAGACAAGGAGCCCTTACACATGGCCGAGAAATGGATACAGAAAGCGATTAAAAAACCTGGTGCTTTGCGTAAAGAGCTCAAAGTAAAAAAAGGCAAAAAGATTCCTGCAAAGAAGCTGAAGTCAGCCGCAAAGAAAGGCGGTAAACTTGGGCAGCGTGCACGATTAGCAGAAACATTAAAAAAGATGCGAAAGAAAAAGTAATGCAATGGTTTTCATGATGAATTTACCTATTAAATGGAGTTAATACTATGACTACACCAGTACCGATGACACAGCAACAAATTGATCAATTGAAAGTATCTTTGATCAACACCGTTAAACAACTTTATACACAATTCTTAGAGCAATTAAACTCTATCCCTTGCAACCTTGAAGTGAAAAAGATTGCATTAAAAGAGTTTGATACCGGTTATTTGTGGTTTAAAGAGGGGATAGTAGCCTTTGATTTCTCCCAAATGCAAATGGTTACACCTGAGCCACAACCAACCGATCAAACAACACCTACAGACCCCACAACGCCACCACCAGCAACACAAGAAGCACCAGCCGAAACACCACCTAGTGCATGATTCCGCAAGAATACTTTGATAAGATTGTAGAATTTTTCAAAGGTGATAGGCAGAAAGCCTGGTTATGGTTTCAAACCATTAATCCAGGCTTAGGCGGTGTAACTCCAATGCATATGATAAAGCTAGGCAGGGAGCACAAACTAAAACAGTTTATTGATTCACGATTAAATGGGTATTGGCCATGAAAGAATTATGTTGTAGATGTTTAGAGCGTCATAATCCACGTTGGGATGTCGAATTATGCGAAGTAATCGTTCTGATCAAAAAACGATTTGATGAAATCCTCCGACACATTCAAGATGACGTAAACATGCTTGAAGAAAGAGTTAAATTTAATTTTAATTGCATACAAGATTTACAAGTTGAGAAACAAGATCGTGAGCTCATCACAATTCATCCGTGGGTTGAAAAGCAAATAGCAGACAAAAACAAGCGCATCACAGAGCTCGAAAAGCATTTGAAGTGCCGTGATGAGCGTATTAAATTACTTGAGAATGATATCTACGAGCTCCATAAAAAACAAACTCAACAAGTCAATGCCGTAATGTATCGCCCTGACCACAAAGGCATTGAGCTATGATCGACACTTCCGAAAAGATGAAGTTTGAACGCAAAGACGAAATGTGCCCTCTTAAAAAAGAAATCATTATGTATTTGTTTGACTTCACTCAACGGAAAGCACCACGAGATCAATGGATAAAGTATGAAGGCGAGTTTATCTACGACAAGAAAAAATACAATTTAGCCTGTGAGTGCCGATGGGATAACATTATGTTCACTTATCGCAATTTAGAAATATCAGAGCAACGCATCATTGAAATTGATATACAAGATATGGTTAAAGCGGGGTTAATCCATTGACAGAGATCACAGAGATTCAACAGCTACGCAATGATTTAACTTTATTGCAACGTCAATTTGAAGGTGGGAACGCTGAAAGATTTGAACATTATTTTGTTCAATTAAGAGAAGAACAAGTAAGCTTTCGATCAGAAAGAATTAAATACACTAAGTCATTTGAAAAAATACAAATGCTCGAAAATAGATTTAATGAAATTGAAAAATTTATGAAACATCTATTAGATTTCTTTAATCCCAATACTAAGATGCAACAAAAGATAAGAAAGCTTGAGGAAATGATTAATGAAAGAGATCAAGAAATAGCTAAGACACGGGATATTTTAAAGGCTGCTTTAAAATGAAAGATGATTATTATTCAACCCATAAAGGCATTCAAGATATCCAAATGGGCAAAGAATTAAAGTTGCATCAAATGTCAATGCAACATGAATTAGACGATGTGCGAAGATCATTAAAAGCAATCCTAGACAAACTTTATTCAATGGATATGTACATGCGCCGAGCACATTATGATTACAAAGGCAAAACCTATAACGGCGATGACTTTGAAAAGGCCGTAATCAAACAATTTCTTGAGGATGTCGCAAAGAAGCGATATTCTCATGACGATTTAATAAAACTAGAGAAAGGTGAGTTATGAAACACTTTGTTAAGAAAACATTAATTGTCACAGCTATTGCAATCATCATTAATCCAATGCTAGCACAAGCAAGTGACGCCAACACAAAAGCCTATTGTAACAACAATTGGAAACAAGCAAGCCCTGGATGGACAAATATATCATCAACACACGGGGTGACCATCATTAATAAAACCAAAGTAGCGCTTGTTTATGACATTTATTTTGATAACGCGATTCAATACCCAAAGATGCGAGAAATGCCGCTAGATTACACTGACGCGCCTTATACGCCAAACGCTCACGCTGAGTACCATGTAAAGCTAGAGCCTGGTCAACGCTACGATTTTGGTGAAATTACGATCCAAAAGCTTGCAGGTTTCCCAAAGAGAGGCGTTTATAAAACATGGGCAACTACCATCGTTAAATTTAACGGCGCTCTGTTAGACAAGTGCGATCATTACACGAACATAGAAATTAGTTAGGTCGTAAATTATGTACGATGAAAAATACAATCATTTTATTACTGAGTTCACCAAAGAATTATCTATTGCTTATCACAATATATTGGCTCAGCGTAAAGAATTCCATGATGCACAGGACACATCACCATTAATAAATTTAACTTTAAGCGTTTATATGAGCTCATTATTTAATATTTTAGACGTCATTAAAGAAACTACGATAGGCGAGATAAAGTTAATACACCGAATGGCTGAACTTAAATCCACATTAGAAAAGGCTCTGATGAGTTTACCGTGGATGTACAAAATTGAAGAAAGGTATGAATAAAAATGAACAGACCAGCTTTTACAAACGAACAAATAGATTGGATATGTGGTCAGATCGGCCATTGGTATCTGATGATGAAACCATTGCTTGAAGGTCAACACAACTTAGGTCACATGAAAGAAAGACTTAAAATCATGATTTGTGGTGAAGAGAGAAACGAATAGGGATTTACAATGAATGCAAGAAGTTTTCAATTCATAGCAGAGTTACCAAGCGGCTATGACTATAAAATTTTTCAAATAGGTGGCGAGATTCGCATAGTCGGAGCGGCTAGTGATAAACCACCTATCGGCTTCATATTACATGACTCAAAGGAATTGTTAAAAATTGATTTAGAGTTTAATGCCGAGCAAACCAATGATTAAGATTACAATTTATATTGAAGAAAGCATGTCAGATTTTGACATGAGCAAAGCACATCAAGTATTTGGATTATTAAAAGATTACCCGTTAAGAATGGAAGTTGAAGATGTTAGAAATAAATTGACGATCGAACACAACATTGACTAAGGAGAAACGTAATGGATTACGATTTTAGCGGCTTATGTGCAGATCAATTGGAAAAACTCAGAAAGAGATTAGATGCTTTTAATAAAACTTTAGTGCGTGACTACAAGCTAGGATTAAACATCATCAACAATCCTATTGCTAATGAGCACCGTGGCGAAACCATCATAGAGGTTGAAGATCACTTGAGAGATGTCGTTAACAAAACAGAAATCTTTTACACAGAAGCACTGAACAAAGTGCAGCGAACACTCGCAAGGCATCTATGATGATAATATTTATATTGGTCTGCATTATAAATATAGTTTATTCAATATTTGTAGTGTATTTCTTTTGTCAGATGTTTAAGCACAGAAGATTAGCCAATAACTTACGCAAAGTACTCAAGGAAAAATATGGGATCGTTGTTGAAGAGCCTCCATTATTTTAAAACATGGGTCAGAAAAATGCTTTGTTATGTCGATTGCCATAACTACAAACTCACGCATTTTATGCTGCCCTATCGAAAACAATGCAAAGCCTGCGGTAAAAAAATGTTATACCGTGGCACAGGCATATGGGAAGATTACGATTAATGCCCGACGATACTAGAGCCTGTTACTGTAAACCTGTCGTTTGCCAAAACGTAATTCAGTTAATAAGGTAGCTATGAACTTGAGGGAAAATAGGGCGCCAGTTTACGGCTGGGACGGCAGTAAGACGTTAATTCGTCATCGAATAGGAGGTGTTCGATATTAAGTTACTGCTCAGAGCCACCATTTATGAGGATGTAATGAGACTGTTCACTCAAATGTAACCGATTGAAGGGTCGGTTATCGTCCTCGCCAAATTTAAAAGGAGAAAATATGACTACACTTACGATACATGATCCATCCGCTGAACTTTTTGCACCCTTACGCAATATTAATGATGAACAAAAAGCTTGGCTTGATGAAGTGCGACAAGCTGCAAATATGCTATTAGTACGCTTTGAAGCATTACCGGATAGCCGTAGAAAATCCATAGCCATCACAAAGCTTGAAGAAAGCATTTTGTTTGCTAACAAATGCGCAACTTTCGGGAGATGACATGAAAAAGTTATGGTGCAAATTATTCGGCCATGACCTCGAAGGATCGAAATGGTTTTTAGGCTCACGTCTATGTTGGTGTTGTAGACAGTGGGTGGAAGTTAAGGAAGCACTAGATGGGAATCAACACGGAAGTTGACCTGATCGCGGTCTTTATATTTTATAAGATCGCATCTGGAGTGCAGGCGAAGTTAGCATTTAACGCTGACTTCAAACATTGTAATGTCATTACCTATGACGGCAGCGATTGGATCATGTTAGATTTTGATCAATCCGGTTTATTAACGCGTAAAATAAAATGTGAAAATGGTAGTAAATTAGTCAAATCTCTCCCCATTATTCAAGATGTCACCGCAACCCTCATTATTAACGTCAAACTACGGCATAAAACGCCCTGGCGACCGTGGTGGGTTCGTTCATGCAACGAGATATCCCGATACGCAACAGGTGTTAATATAGGCTTTACCTTTAATCCTGTGCACCTTTACCAAAAATTGTTAAAGTATAGGCATAAACGGAATTACGAAATTTTGTACGCATGGAGGCGTCATCATGGGATTTTTCGGGGGAGGCGGCAATGATCAATATGATCGTGTTGCAGAACTTCAAGAAGAACAAATCAGAAACAACAAGGCAGAGCTTGAGGCAAAGAAGCAAAGCTTATATCAAACTCGCCTCGATATTATCAAAGGCCAAGGTGCTCAAAGCTGGACTCCTAATATGGGAACCAAAGCACCATCTAACTCTAGAGCCAATGAAGCTTTAAACAAATATCCGTTTAATAGGGCTCGCTTTCAACATTAAATTGCTAAGGATGGCAATATATGGCTGAAGATTTAAAAAAACTTTATCGCCGTTTTTGGGAAGCGCGGCAATATAAAGATAGATGGTTGGCACTTTACAAAGAGTTGTACTTCTATGTCATTCCTGATCGAGATGCTTTTAACGTTAAGTTTAACTACAGAGATGATGGAAAACCCGTCACTCAGCAAATCTGGGATAACACCGCGCTGCTTGCTGCTTATCAGCGAGCCAATGACTTACACGGGCTACTATTGCCTAAAGATCGAGTCTGGGGAAAGCTTGTCCTTGATCCCCATCTATATAGTCAGGAATTGATCGACAACGCTAAAGTTGTCATGGATGAAATCAATGATAATATCTTTTTTTACATTAATGAGTCTAATCTTGCTCGGGTGGTTTCTTCTTCTAATCTCGACTTGGTGGGTGGAACAGGCGCTATATGGGTGGAATCTATCTCAGATGAAGTACCTCTATATTGGCGTTCTATTCCTGCTGTTGCTTTGTATATTGAATATTCAACGGATGATGTCGTAAATACGTGTTGGTTTGCCCAAAAGATGACTGGACGCGCCATATTAGACGCGTGGCCTGGTTATCGAGGAAAGCTTAAAGAAACCTTAATGGCTAACCCTAACGAAATTTATACTGTCAATTTCGGCCAAATAAAATATGATGAAGATCATTTTTATATTTATGCGGTAATGGATGATGACCCAGACTCCCTCTTGTTCGACAGAGAATCAGACTACCAACAAATCATCGTGTATCGAGATAGGGTTCGACCTGGCGAAGCCGAAGGCCGAGGTGTCGGTACTGACATGCTACCGACAATCAGAGATCTTAATCTCGTGGTCATGTACTCCAGACAAAACATGGCTTTTAAAGCTAATCCTCCTATGTTTTATGATGCGGGCTCCTATTTTAACCCTTATTCCGTAAGACAATGGGCGGGCGCAATGGTTGCCCGCAATCCTCAAGGGCGCAATCCTCTCGAACCCCTTGAAATGCCAACCCATCCAGACGTTTTGCAACACATTATGCATTTGCAAGAGGCGATCCAGCGCGGCTTTCAAGTTGACCCATTAGGCGAGATACAAGCCCCAGTTCGATCCGCAACTGAAGTCTCGATTCGTGAGAATCGCGCTCAACGAACTTCGGCCACCGATATAAGTCGATTGATTAATGAACAACCTAAGCAAATCTTTGATGTGGCAGCGAAAATATTAAATGCTCGCGGCTTGCTTACTAAGAAACGAACCAGCATTCCAGGCTTTAGCACCAGACGATTAAAGTTTGATTACGTGTCACCACTCTATGATTTACAAAATCAAGCTGATCTTAATCACTTCATCACAAACTTACAGATCAAACAGCAATTTATGGGTCAAGGTGCAGCTATGGCCTCACTCAATCTGTTTGAAGTGCAGAATTTCTTAACAGACAAACTTAATCTACCACGCAAACTCTTTGCTACAGAGCAAGAGTTGCGCAAATTCCTACAAGGAATGGTCGATCAAAACGTACAACAATTGGCTGCGGGTCAACTATCACAACCTGCTTCATCCACATCTGCGGGAGCTGTTAAGTTCCCTGAAGCCCCTGGAGTCACGATTTAATGGCTGATCCAAAATGCGAAGATTGTAAAGGCACAGGAGTTATTGAGACTGAAGGTGTAGCTCTTGGGCGCCCTTACTACAGCAAGAAATTTAAATCAATGGTGGTTACCGCAATTGGAAACGGCATTTGGCAAAAAACCCCCTGTTATTGTTTATCGGATGAGAAAGAAGAATGTTAGATGATTTATTAGCCGCAAAAAGAATTTCGGTGGAGCAATACGAAGTATTTGTATTGTTTCACGTAAACGAGTTGGGACGTAAAACCCTGGAACGGATGACAATGGCTTATTTCATGGAAGAGCCTGAGAACACGGAGTTTAAGGGCACAGGTTTTGCGTTCTACGATGGGCGTCGCTCGGTATTTAGGGATATTTATCGGGCGATTAATTTTGTCAGCAAAAAATTAAAGGAAGCGGAAGATGACAACCTCGGACGACCAAAAGCAGAATGAAGAAAAATTATACGCAGGAAAATTTAAGTCAATTGAAGATTTAGAAAACGGTTATAAAAATAGTGCCGCAGTATATGATGAAAATGAGAAGCTTAAGAAAGAAATTGAAGAATTTAAAACAACGCCACATGAATATCTTAATCCGAAGGATGTTGAGCTTGATCAAAACCGAATCGAGGATATTAAAGCGCGTGCGAAAGAAGCTGGCATGACCCAAGCACAATACGAAAAGTTTGTGATGGGTGACAAGGCTCGCGTTGAAAAGCACAAACAAGGGTTTGAAGAAGCTAAGAAAGCAGTAGGCGAGCAAACATTAAACATCCTTCAGGACTATGTGAACAAATATTATCCTAAAGAGATCGGTGAGCAAATGATGAAAAGCTTGATCGCTGATAAGACAGCGAGAGAAGCGGCTCTCAAGCATCGTGATTCATTATTAAACACCACTGTAAACGGTTTAAACAGACCGGCACAAGGCGGTTATCATGTGACCCAAGAGGATATTGATAAAGCCTATGCCAAGAAAGAAAAACATCCAGGCGATCTAAAAGCCCGTCAGCATTACCTCAACCTCCTCGAAGCCAAAGCCGCTCAAAAAGCAAGCTAATCTATTGACCTACCAATTTGGTAAGAATTGGTAGGTTTCATTGTTCCCTAGTTGTTTCCTAAACGTCTACTAGACAATATGGTTTTTCTGGCGTTAAAATGAGTCATCTTTGTACGAGCCTGCGAAAGCGGTAACCTCGGCCTTAGATCGCGAACATTATCAGCCTGGTACATCCGGTAACCTGATAGATGATCAACGGAAGATTTAGGTCTATTTAGGCTTAAGTCTAAATCTATTGATATCTATTGGGAGCAGACAGGATGTCTAACCAAATCAATTTAAGTACCGCGTCACAACTGTTTGATACAGAAGTGACCATCAAATTCCAGAACCATCAGTTCTTAATGAACACGATTGAAGAGCGCCACGGAACGACTGGTGACGCAACTAACGTGCCTGTCAGTGATATAATCGAGATGCAACAACAAACGTTTGCACCTGTCGATATTCCTGTAACGCCCGTTAACCCAACCAACGTTATGGTTGTGCCAATCAACTACGCTTTAAAAACCGTCATTGGTGGTGGCGAAAAAACCTTATTCGCATACGATAAAATCGTTGACCACGCTAAGCTTCATGCAAAAGCGCTAGGTCGTATGTGCGACTATATTAAAATTAATTCTCTTTTCACTTCGCCAAGCTTCAGTGGACTATTTACGGTTCCTGTGACTGTCGGTGTTAACACCGGTATGAACGAAGGAAAATTGGCGCAAGCATTATCCTACCTTGAAGATCAAGGTGTGGATGTCATGAATCATGCATGTTCTCTGTGGCTAGCAGCTATCACAAAGCAATCCATGTTGAATGATGACAGAGTAGTAAGTCTTTTCTATAACGATAGACGCCCTCTCGTTGATAACGAATTGGTGTCCTATTTGGGCGTGGATATAAGAACCCTCGGTTCTAATGGTATTAACACCATTCCATTTACCACAGTCGGCAGCACAAATACTTATTTGATGCCGTTGGTAAATAAAGAAGCAATGGTTCAAATATTCAACCGTGATCCTCAAACTAGCATTACTTGGGTACCGCAAAATGATCGGTGGGAATTACTAAGCGTAATGACTTCCGGTGCATCGGTAATTCAGTCTAATGGTATTTCATTGATCACTGTTAACAACCCATTCGTTGCTAACTAATCACGGAGGATTTTAAATGAGTAATTTTTCATCATTAAGTTTAGTGACCGAGAGCTTAATCGGAACAGCACCAAGCCGATTTTCCGGTTCAACGCCTGATAGTTATGCAACTATTATCGGGGCTGGTTACTTAAATGACATTGCTAAAAAAGTTAAAGCGAATGATGTGTTTGATATCAACTACGCTGACAATAGCAATTTCCCATTGAACACAGGTGAAGCGGCTTTATTCGGAAGCTTCAAGGTTCAATATGATCCAGTTTTGGGCAATTGGAACTTAGTTCCTTCTGCAAGTAACCAAAATGGTTTGGCTGCTTATGGTGTTTATGCAGCTAGCTACAACTATGCTGGAGGTAGTGCTTCATTCACGATTAACGATCCATCCATTACGCCTAATAGCGTGGTGATAGGTCGTGTGCAATCAAGCATTAATGCTGCCATTGTCAAAAAGATGCTCCCTGGTAACGGTACATTAGCAGTCGTGTTAAGCACTGATCCAGGCGCAAGCGTGTTCTCCTACATTAACATATTGCCTAATGAGGCTTTGTTAAATGCAGGCGTTATCGCTGCACAATACAGCAATCCAGGTGGTTCAGCGACGATTGTTATAAGCAATCCGCTCA
>Ga0209169_10002941_pt1 | contig 10132 bp, 9 predicted proteins | sample HubBroMetageWRM4_FD_188346 | JGI IMG/M metagenome (GOLD analysis project Ga0209169, IMG submission 188346) | Warmed soil microbial communities from the Hubbard Brook experimental Forest, New Hampshire - Hubbard Brook CCASE Soil Metagenome WRM 4... | ecosystem: Environmental > Terrestrial > Soil...
AAAAGTATATCCAGCGTGAAACTGGAAAATGCCGAGCGGCGCTTGCCGAAGCATCTGACCTCCAAGGTAGTCGGTGTTCTCGCCGAAGACCCACAGACCGGCAGACACGTCGGCAAACCACTTTCCCATCGGTTGCTCCATGCCGACTTCCGGTTTAATCGTCCAGCGATTCGAACCCGTATTGATAAGTTGCGTCCGGTCATATGTGCCCGTTGGCGCGATTGCGGTCAAACTGACTCCAAGTGTCGTGCTCGGCTTGCGACCCGCGAACTCTGTTGGCGTAAGCGCTCGGCCCAGGAGATTTACGCCGACACGGGCTCGGAAATCCGCGAACCCATAGCGCGAGAACACTTGCGGCTGACCGCTCACCACTGCGCTGACGTGGCCGCCGAGATATGGAACGCTAAAGGCCCAGTTCGCCGTGCGATCTCCGAGACGGAAGGTGTGCGTGAAACTCAGGATGATGGTATTGATCGCCGGGCGCACATCGCTGAGCGGCAGCGTCGGATCGACGGGAACCGTTCCTGTCGAATTCGATAAAGCGCCAACCGCGAAATTGGAATCGATCGGTGCGGCGGAATACGATCGAGGCTCAAGTTCTTGGCACATCGCCGGCTGTGCGCTACCGAGAAACGCGATGGTCGCAGAAGCGCTAAGCCAGATCTTCCGCCATCGACCGGTATGCCAAAAAGACAAGATCGAGCTCAGTCCCTTTTGGCTCGGCGTTCGACCGCTGGACGTATGGCCTCAATCGCCATTGCCGCGGCGATCGCCGAGAGGGCGCCGATAATCACGAGAATGATGTCTCGCTGCTCCTGCGCCGCGACGTCAACCCACTCCACCGAAACAATGTCATCGCCGGCATAGAGAAGCCGCGTCCGATCGCCTCCAAGCGGTGCCTGCAGGCCGCCGGAAAAGCGCAAATCGTCAACGTCCTGGAGTGCAGAGACGTCCAGAACGACCGTCCCACCAAGCCCAGTCTTGGCGCGAACCGTGACTGCGCGTTCCGTAAAGGTCGGCGCCATGGCCAGCCGACGTCCGACTTTACAAACGATTCCGGGCCTGCTAGCCGACTTTCCTACAAGCGCGCCGCGGAGGCGATCGGGGATCGGAATAACAATTTTGGCGCGACCGTTTCGAAGCGGAACCGGCGTAAGTGCTACCGTTTTGTCGGGGTCAACGAGGAAAGCGGCGACCCCACCTCGCTCAGCGGACAAAGAGCCGCACGAAATCGAACCCGGATCCACTCCTTCAATCGCAATCGATCGCATCGTGGGCGTGACTAAGAACACGAGGTGGGCCTCGCTCGTCAATGCAGCTTCGGCGAATCGATATCGCTCTTGTTGTAAAGCGGCTAGGCCGCGCGGGAGCCGTTCGATTTGAAACGGCGGCCGCTCGTCGAAGACGACCGTAAGAATGGGACTCGGACTATGATCGACGTGCGTGATCCAACGCGTCAACTGCCAGGCCGTCACCGCCACGGCGAGCGCCAGCAGCAGCCAGAGATTACGCAGCCAAATCACACGCCAACCCGCTAGAGCGGCGCAACGGCACCGACGACGAGGACCGTCACGGGAGTGGCCGCCGACAGCAATACGCTTTCATCAAGGCCAGCATATCGTTCGCGCAGAGGCGTCTACGCTCCGGCCGAGTTGGCGATGTAAAATTGCGGCGAGGAAGCTGCCTGGACTCTGGCTCGCTGAGGCGCTCATACGCTTACGCTCGCTTTTGCTCGTAGATCGAGAGTTGTGCGAATGCGGCCGACAGCAGCGGCACCTTCACTCCCGCAGCCTCGCCGCGGTCGCACATGTCTCCGATGATTGCACCCGCCTCGAGTTGCTGGCCTTTCTGCAAATCCCGGTACATGGACGATGCTAAGTTGGAGTTTGCGTCGGTCAAGACGTTAAACGCACGATCCCGGGCCAGGGGTCGCGGTGCGTAGCCGGCCGCCGTGGCTACGGCAACGCATTCGTCGAGCATCGCCATCGTGAGATCCCGCCCGCGCGGCGCGTGCTGCACCTCGCCGATAGTGCCGCGCATCAGACATGTGATGCCGCCTAACGCGGCGATGAAAACCCACTTCTCCCACATCTCGAGCTCGATGCTCGAGGAGAGGCGAGCGTTGAATCCGACGCCCTGCATCGTTCGATCGATCGTCCGGATGCGCTCCGAAAGCGTGCCGTCCAGCTCGCCGTAGCTCAGCTCTTGCATGTCGTTAAGCTGCACAATGCGGTCGTCGGCGTCGAGCGTCGTCGCGACGATGCAAACGCCACCCAAGACGTGCGCTTCGCCGAATGCGGTGCGCAGGAGCTCGAGATGCCGGATACCATTGAGCACGGGCAAGATGACACTGTTTTTCCCGATCGCAGGCGCTACGTCGGCAATTGCCGCGTTAAGTACATAGTGTTTCACGGCAAGCAGCACGAGATCAAACGGCTCCGTAACCTCGGCCTTCGTCATAATTGCGGGGTCGATCTTCGCGTCGCCATGCGGGCTGACGATCTCGAGTCCGCGCTGGCGCAACTGCTGCGCGCGGCGGTCGCGAACGAGAAACGTTACGTCACGGCCGGCTTGGGCGAGGCGTCCCCCAAAGTAACCTCCGACGGCGCCGGCTCCGACGATTAATAGGCGCGGCTGACTCATGCCACCCAAGACCGCCGTCACACTACGTCGCGTTGCGGCCGAGGGCCCGTACCCCGGCATGGAAGACGAAGCCGAGCAGGTACATCGTCGACAAAAACGACAGAGCCGTGCCTCCGGATCTCGAGCGGTTTGTGTCAAAACGCATGGGCGCGCACACGATTGGGAACGTGGTTAGATTGGTTTGCGCCTTGCGAGATCGGGAGAGAGCGCTAATGATTGGCCGGCAAGGTGGTCATCCTCGGCCACGAGCCAGGCCTTGCCCGATGTTGTGCTATCGACGGCGAGGACACAATTCTGGGCGCAGATCAAGAGTATTCCATAATCGGTGGCTGCAATTCCGCGTGGTTTTTCCACGCGACGGAACGCGGGAGTGTCCTCTGCTGACCAAGTCCCCGCGGGCGCGCCGTTTCGTACATCGTAGCGGCGCAATGATACCGCAGCGTGGTTGCTGCCGAACGGGAATTCACTGGTCACGTAAAGATAACCGTTGCACAGCGCTAAATCCAGAGGATCCAAGAGAGGATCGTCGACGAAGGCGTCGTTTTCGATCTTTCCGCTGCGATCGTAAAGAAACAGGCCCCTCTGCCCACGCCCGAGCACGGGATGCGTGCCGCTCGCAACGACGAAACGACCGTCGTCGAGAATGGCGAATCCGCGCGGAAACGAAATCCCGGTAAGCGCGACGGCCGGGCCTCGGTAACGCCGCGCCGTCAGGTCAACGCGCTCGATAGAACGTTGTGAGCGCGAACCGACGTAGTACGTGCCATCGGATGCGAATGCGCCTCCTCCGGGATCCAGCCCCGGCGGAAGATCGATTCGCGCAAGTGCGGCTCCATCGAAGCTAAGCAGCCAGACCGCCGCAGACGGTTCGTTAACGACGACATATGCGTCCTCGGCACGGCGACGGACGCCACGGGGATCCCTGATTTCAGGCGGCCCGAAGACCGTCCAACCGATCGATTCATCGAACGAACGCAGCGTTCCGTAGCCGCCATCCGATGCACTAGAGACAATTAGCGAAGCGCCCAATTTGTTCATCGCTCATTCGATCTTATGCTGATCGTCGTAAGAACCGCAAGCTTGGATAGGCTACTCTCGGTCACCCGCTCGACCATCGAATTCCCGACGGCGAGTAGTCTCGGAATCCCTAGTAAGAGAACTCCTGGAGCTGGTCGGCCTGCGGCCCATTCACCCAAGCGATGCGTGACGTTGGATTTATGGAGATGCGCAACGGGATGACGGTGCTGGCATCGGAGAAGTTGAACCCGTTGATAGACTCTTCGAGAATTCCGTTCTCGTTATAGACCTGGATGCTGCTGCCCGAACCCGTGGTCGATACGGGCTGGGCGATGAGAAAGAGTCCGTGGACCGCGTCGTTCGCGACGAAGGCGCCAGCAGAGAGTTGGCTAGCGTTGTTTGGCAGCTGCACGCGAATGCCCGTCTGCTTGGCCACGTTGTAGAACTCCACCCCGGCATCCAGCTCGGTGGTCGTGCACGCAATGCCGGTGCTGGAGTCGTAGCCGATACCGTTGGCGTAGCCGCACCCGACCGAACCGGGACAGTTGACGCCCGAGAAATGCGTCATCTTGCCCGACGTCAGGTTAATCGTCCAGATGACCGGCGGCGGGCCGCCGGCCGCGCCGAAGCTCGGCGAGGTCGCCATCACTGCGAGATTGTCGACGGTATCCTGCGCAAGTTGCGGCTGCGTCCCGAGTGCGAAGTCGGTCGCGCTTAACCCGATCACTTTACCGAACGTATTCTTACCAACGTCGGAGACGATGAGGTCCAACGGATCGGATCCCTCGCGCTGGTACCCGAAGACGACGCTTGTGTCCGTACTTTGATTCGGAGCCCACTCGACAACGTTAAAGAGTTTAAGCGGTGGAATCCACCTACCGTTGAGGCGGTTCTTCGTCACTGGATTCAAGAGGTTGTACTTGTCTTTTGTTGGCGTCTGGCCGGGTATCCCGGCCTTTTGAAAATCCATGAGCCCGACGTCGCCGGCAAAGATTCCGTCGGCAACGTAATCGTCGCCTTTCACAACCTTTTTCCCCGTAATCGCGCCGAGGGTTTTCGTGATCTTACCGGTCGTTTCGCTGAACGTCTGTACGGAAATATCACTGGTTAAGCCCGAGGCGAGAACACCGTCGTTGCCGTTTGAGTTGATGTCAAACCCGAAAATCTGGCCATGGTCGGAGGTCGTCAGCACGGGGCCGAGTGAGCCGCCGTCGCGGACGGCCGTGAAATTCGTGAGTTGCGTGGCTGGAGTAACTCCTCCGGTCGGGGTCGTCGTTCCGGCGCACGCGCATAGCGCAAGCAATAGGAGACAGCAGCTTGTTAATATCGGTGAGCGATTCATTCGGGCATTCTGTCTCTCATCTATGAAAAGATCATAAATGCGACTTTCGTCGCGGTTAGCACCTGCGCGTAAGGTTGTATCCCGACCCCCTACGCGCGCTTTCCGTCCGCCGAGAGCGTTCGCATAAAGGTCGATGCTACCGGCCACGTGTGGCAGCAAAGCAACGACGGCCTCGCGATCGCGAAGCCGTGTGCGGGGTCGCAAGGCAGGTCGCCCCGCGTTGCCGGTCTTGTATCGGTTTGGCTCTGCCGTTGGCGTTACTCCGTTACCGCCAGGCCCAGTGGCACGGAAAGCTTCGTGGCGCTGCCGGCGATCGTTTGGATTGGCGCAGCGTTGCCGCTTGCAGTCGCCGCGAAGACAAGGATTGCATTCGATGCCGGGTTCGAGACGAAGATGTCACCGCTCGCCTTGCTGACTGCGAGTCCAAAGCTGAAGCCATTCCCTCCGTCGAGTCCGGTGTTCGAACCGGCGATGGTGCGGATCGGCGCGACGTTACCGGTCGCTCCAGCCGCGAACTCGCTGATCGTCGCCGTCTTAGTATCGAAGACATAGACGTTGAGCGAAGCGTCAACGGCGACCGTGCCGGGCGCTTCCAGCCCGGTGTTGCTTCCGCCGACCTGCGCTTGCATCGTGCCTGATCCCGACGGGAAGATGTCGATCGTTGCCGTCCTGCTATTCGCAACGTAGAGAAGGTTGTTGCTGTCGATGGCCAGGCCGCCCTCGTCGGAGATCGTGCGCTTCGGCTTGGCTTGGCCGCCGCTGCCCGAGTTGTTAGCTCCGGGTGCGAAGACGTCGATGGCGCGGCCGCCCTTGGGTAAGGACGCAGAAACGAAGAGTTGGCCGGTGCTGTCAAACGCTACGGCGTTGGTCTGAGTTGGTTTCGCGAAGCCCTCGATCCCCGTCAAGAAATCGCCGGCCAGAGAGAACGTTTCGACCCCGAACTGACCGCCCGAGTTGATGTTACCGTTCGCAAAGCCGATGCCTTCGTTTGAGCTAAAGGCGATGGCGAGGGGTCCATTGTTGTGGTTCGTGATGACTGAGGCCGGTGCGAGGTTTCCGTTCGCGTTTTCGGAAAATTCGCTGATCGTGCCGCCTGCGCCGCCGCCTTCGTTGGCGACGAGAATGAGGGCACTGGTCGCGGCCTTACGGACGCCGGCCTGGCGTTGGGCTGAAACGGAATAGTGAGTAGTGCCGCCGCCGCCGCCCGCCGCGCCGCTGCCGTTGCCGGAGTTGCCGCTCGGCAGTGTCATCGGAGTCGCGCCGTTCTGCGCACCGGAGCACGCTGCGAGCGCCATTGCGAGGCTGACGCCCGCAACGCGTAATTTCATGTGATTCTCCTAAAGGGTGATGTGTGTTTTGGCATGCCGTTGGTCTGTTGATGCCGTGAGTATGCGGCAGTCTTTTAAAAAAACTGTGAGTTCAGGTCTAAAGAAAATGTGAATGCTAATCTGAAGAAAGTCTGAGCTACTTTTGTGCGCTTTATATTTTATTCATATCGAATGCGTAGACTTCGGCAAACCACACACTGTCGGAGGAATCATGCCTAAGATACTCAGTGCCCTCACTGTTACGTTTGTCGCCCTCGCGCTTGCTGCGTGCGGAGCGGGCAGCGTCGGCGCTGGCAACACCGCACTAATGAACGGCACCACGTACTCCCTGCCCGCGGTCGACTCGGATTTGGCAATGACCGCTGCGCTTCCGAAAGACACCATCGGCGAAGAACTCCCCGCAGAAGGCGTCGGATTGATTAAGTCGTCGGTATGGAAGGCGACGCTGGGCGGATTCACTCAAACCGAACGCACGCAGTCGCTCGCGTTCCCTCCCGGAACGAAGATCACGATTCACAACCTGTCCTCGAGCATCACGCACACGCTCAACGTGGTCAAAGTGATCACCGGGCCACCGGCCGTCTTCCCGCCGAAACCGAACCTCTCGATACCGGCAAAAGGCGACGGCGAACTCGAAGCCGGATATGCGAGCGGCCCGATTAGCCCCGGCAAATCGGTCACCGTCACACTGGTGAAAGCCGGCACTTACGAGATCGGCTGCGCCTTCCATTACGGCGAAGGCATGCGCGACGTGCTCGTTGTTAAAAACGGCGCAAAGCCCGGGCCGCAAGCGACGCCGCCAGGTCCTAAAGCTACCGCAACTCCCTGGCACTAATCCGCGCGAAGCGAGCAAGAACGCCCGACCAACCCGGGACAGTTAACGCCGGAGAAAGATGAGTCGGGTCATCCGCGAGCCGGCTCGGCGGCATATCAAGACGTCACACACTCTCTATGGAGGTCTCCATGCAACGTCAATTCCAAGGTGCTCGAACGATGAAATTACTCTACGCCTGCGCGGCGGCGCTGATCATAGCGGGTTGCAGCGGTAGCGGTTCGGCGCCGGCGCTGACTCCGTTACAGTCGACGTTGCAGCCGGCGTCGCGGTCGGTACAGCACGCGGTGGGCCTCGGAAAGATCCTCTCGAGCAACAGTGGGCAGATCTTCGGGTTCGATATCGACCGCAACGGCAACGATGGCGCGCTCGCCACGGCCGGCAGCGTGGAGACCTTCGACCAGGATAGCGGAGCGATTCTGAAGACGTTTCCGAAGTCGCCGCCGAACGGAACGTCCTATAATTTCGATGCGATCGTCACCGGCGACATCGGCCTCGTCACGCGCGACGTCATGCCCAAGGGGTCGATCTTCGCCAAGCGCTTCTACAACCTGATCGACCCGGTCAAGGGTGGGTTCACCGGCAAATGGACGCCGCCCGTCAAAGACATCGAAGTTGAGGCGGCCGGCCCAAATCAAACAATCGGTATGACGGCCATCTTCGCGATCGAGCTCAAGAAGCACGATATTCCCGACCTGTTTGAATCGAACGTCGCGAAGAACGAGTTCGGCAAGGTGTTCCATCTCGATCCGAGGACGTTTTCATTGGGGAATCTGCCGCAACTCGCGCAAGATACGGCGACAGATGAAGCGGTCATCGCAACCTCTCCCGACGGCGGGCGAGTCCAGGGCGCCGCGCCGATCAATGTACTCGTCAATCTCAAGACCGGCAAGCAGACGCAATTCCCCGGCTTAAACAACGGAGAGTTTGGTGCGGGCTTCGTCAACGGCTTAGCCGTCGATTCGACCACCGGCGTTGCGGCCACGACGACCGAGCTCAATGCTCAAGTCGAGTTTTATGACCTCGCAAAGCAGACGGGCACGGCGGCGCAGCTTCCCTGCACCGGTGACACGTCCCAGAGCAATAGCGGCGCTGGCATTGCCAACGATCCGGTCAACGGGTTGTTTTTAGTGACCGATCCGTCCTATTGCAGTGGGAAACAGGGCAGCGCGATCGTCGTCTACGACGAGAAAGGTAATCTGGTCGAGACGATTACCGGGTTCAAGTTTGCGCTCGGAGAGCCCGCGCCGGTAATCAATCCCAGCAAACGCATGGGGTGGACGTTCGGCCCGGGATTCAACCAACTGCAGCAGTTCTTTTACTAGACCCGGCGTTTTTGAAGAGTCAGCCGCAGTCGCGAGCGGCGCGCCGCCGATGCTCCACCGCGCACCGCCCGACCTCTTACATATCGTGCAAGGAGCCATATTGATCCGTCGTGGCTGTACGCTGCAGCTGCGAAGCAAAGGCGCAAGAGCTAAACGGATTACTCCCCGGTTTTGACTTTTATTTCGACTCTTGAAGGAGCTGCTGAATGTCAATGCCGCGTTTAACGGGCCAGAGCAAACTCCAAGTAACCTTCAGGTCCGTCTGTGGCGAGGCCAGCGGGCGCGTGACCCAGGTGTAGTACTGGACCGAGAGCTGCATCAATTGACCTCCGTCCTTGAAGGTCTTCGCAATGCCTCCACCCACCGGCACGGCCCATTTGTTTTGTGCTGAAACCCAGTTTGCCGTAATGACCGGCGCTGTCGTTAACGCCCAGCCCGCCTTGAGGTTGTAGTTGACGAACGGCTGAAGAAGAAACGAGCTTACGTTGGAGCGCGTTGCCGGACCAGCGAACGACCAAAGCTGCGACGTGAGCGCACCGATGACCCATTTCCCGGGCATCACCAAAACGACGACAGTTGGACCCGCAGCCCACTTCGCGGAGCCAAGCGTACTCGGCGTTGCGCTCGGAAACTGAAAGATCGGGCCGGCCGCCCAAATCAACTCGTCCGGCTTTGTTTTGGGCCCGAAGAAGAGTTGTTCTTGCACATCGCTCAAACCGAACGTCGACGGGCACCCATACGACGACGCGCAAACGGTCGGCGGCGCGGACGACGGCTGATTCAGGACCGGAATGATCGTCCGCGCTACGAGGGTCCAGTTCTGACTCAGCATGATTGGGAAGACCGGTTGCACGTTGAGATTGTATTGAAGGCGTGTGTACGGCCCGTAACCGTAGTTGAAGTTGTTCTGGAACGGAAAGACCGTGATGTTCCCGATCGGATTCTGCGAGATCTTGACGATCGCCAACTGAAGCGCTTCGCGCTGCTCTGGCGTTAACTTGCTGGGATCGAAGCCCCCGGTTTCCGGGTGGGTGTCTTCGCCCGGCGACGCGGTCGCCGCGGGAGCCGGTGCCGTCGCAGGCGGAGGCGTTTGCGCATGAGCGGGCGCGGCCGCGATGACGCCGGCAATCATTGCTGCGGCGGCCGCAAGATGTTTGTACGTCATGTCGGCTGGCTCGGACCGATTTGCGGAACGCGCACGGCTGCGCTAATGTCGCTACTGCGGGAAGCCACAGCAAAAGGGCAAACGCCCAGACCTGCCAGAGAACCCGCCGTAACGCGTCGATCACTGATGCTGTGAGAGAAGAAGGCCGGCATCGAGCGCAGCTTCTTCCCGTTGGTGGATGTTATCCGCTTGTTTGGTTGCTCCGGGTCGCAGTCGACCCTCCACCGTCGTGCGCATCTCGCAACCCGCATTGGCGCGACCGCGTTTGGACGCATCGTCGTAAGCCTCTCGTGAAGCCAGTCGCTCGTTCACGAAGAAGCGCTTTTGCCAAAGCGCGACCGTTATGGATTTTTCCGACAGTTTAGAGATAAGCTGCTCGCACCTCGTCGGCCACAAGGCAGGCAGGTCGAACGCCGGGCTCAATGATATATCGGGTTGCAAGCTGCCCTCGTAATTTTCGATCGGCTAGCGGAAGATTTC
>Ga0209169_10002945_pt1 | contig 10127 bp, 9 predicted proteins | sample HubBroMetageWRM4_FD_188346 | JGI IMG/M metagenome (GOLD analysis project Ga0209169, IMG submission 188346) | Warmed soil microbial communities from the Hubbard Brook experimental Forest, New Hampshire - Hubbard Brook CCASE Soil Metagenome WRM 4... | ecosystem: Environmental > Terrestrial > Soil...
GCAGCATGATGATGGCGACGGCGGGCGAACCCAAAATCTGCGCGACTGCGGCTTGGTTGCGGCCAAGCAGCGTAATCACGATGATCACCGCCGCGATGGTCAGCGGAATATTGGCGACCGCGGTGAGCCGCTGATGCCAGAAGTGTTCGGTGCCGGATCGGGCGGCGCCGCGGCCGAGCACGCGCGCCAGCGGAGTGCGTATATGCTTGGGAGCGCTCATCACGAGCCTCCCATCGTGAGCAGAACGAAAATCCACAAGACGATCGTGATCGCGATCGAGCCGATCAGGTTGGCGGCGGCGAGCCACTCGCGCTCGTTCGGGCCGAAGCCGTGCCCGGTATCCCAGATCAGGTGGCGCACGCCGCCAAGCGCGTGATGGATGAGCGCCCAAGTGTAGCCAAACAGAATGAGCCGTCCGATGATCGAGCCGGCGAACCATTCGAACTTGGCGTAGCCGGCGGGGCCAGACGCAGCAGCGAGGAACCACCAGGCGACAATGATCATGCCGAAATAGAGCGCCACGCCGGTGATGCGATGGACGATGGACATCATCATCGTCAGCATCGGCCGGTAGATTTGCAGGTGCGGCGACAGCGGCCGCGCCGAGGGAGCGTTGGTTTCGGCCATTACACCCATCCAGTCCGCTCGATGACGCGCCGAGCCCGGGCGACGTTCCTAACCAATCCATGCATGAGCCGCAATGCAGCGGGCGGAAAGCGGCAATCTTGCTGTAGCTTCGCTAAACGCGAAAGATAGTGCTATTTATACTACTGACAATTGGCATTATCTAAACCCTACCTTCGCTAAATACGAAGGATAACGAACATGCGCTTCGACCTCGCCGACTTAAGTCTTTTCCGTCACGTCGCCGATGCCGGCAGCATCACCCGCGGCGCCGAACGCGCGCATCTCGCGCTCGCCGCCGCCTCGACCCGCATCCGGCGCATGGAAGATGCTCTCGGCGTTAAGTTGTTGACGCGCGGACGCCAGGGCGTGGTGCCGACGCAAGCCGGCCGCACGCTGCTGCAGCATGCGCGCGGCATACTCCACCAGGCCGAGCGCCTGCACGAAGACCTCAGCGCTTACGGCGGCGGGCTCGCCGGCCAAATACGGGTGCTGTCCAACACTAACGCCTTGACCGAATTCCTGCCGGAGGCGCTCAGCTCGTTTCTCGCCGCGCATCCGAATGTCAGCGTCGATCTGGAAGAGCGACTGAGCGACGAGATCGTCGGCCTCTTGGCCGAAGATGTCGCCGATCTCGGCATTGTCGCCGGCACGGTCGATACCGGCACGCTGGAGACCTATCCATTCCGCCGCGATCGGTTCGTGCTCGCGGTGGCAAAGTCCGACCCGCTGGCGCGGCGGACGAAAATCAGTTTCGCGGACGTGCTCGATCAGGACTTCGTCGGGTTGGACCGCGCCAGCGCCTTGCAGCGCTTTCTTGCCAGCAAGGCGGTGCGGATCGGGCGGCCGCTGCGCTTGCGGGTACAGCTGCGCAGCTTCGACGCGGTGTGCCGGCTGGTGGAATGCCGGGTCGGCATCGGCATTGTGCCGGAGACGACCGCGCGGCGCGTCGCCAAGACCATGCAAATCGCGGCGGTGCCGCTCAGCGATGCCTGGGCGGTGCGCGATCTGACAATTTGCGTCCGGAAACTAAGCGAGTTGCCACTCTACGCGCGGCAGTTCGTCGAACATTTGCGCGCCAAGACCAAATCGCCCGGCTAAAGTCTTGCGCGGCGCTCGATGATTTTAGTCGGTGGCTTTTTTGCTCGGGAAATGAAACGTCCAGCTCTCCGAGAAGGGCGGCCACCAATCCGGCACGCCGGTCGCCTTGTCCACGTGGCGCAGGAAGCCCGCCTGCGACGGCGGCTCGAAATGATAGGTCAGGCGATAGTCGCCGTCGCCCGCGAGCGCAACGTTGCTGGCATAATGCGGGCCGTCTCCGGCGGTCATGGCCGAAAGCTTGCCGCTCGCTTTGAACGAGCTGCCGACTTTTTCGATGGTGTATGAAATCGTCAGGTACGGAATCCACTCGCCGTCCTTGAAACCGTGCTTCTCGCCTTTGGCGGCGTGGACGTCGACTTCGATATGAACGGCGTTGGCGCCCATCGCCATGCCTTTCGGCATTGGCGCCATTTCAATGCCGAGGAGGTAGTGCGGGACGATTTCAAGATCGTTCTTGGTCACGGCATCGCCAACATAAAACTCGTCAGCTTTGGCAGTCAGGCTCATCGCGGCGATTACCGCGACGACGCACGATGCTGTCAGGATGCGCCTCATGATCTTTTAAGTCCTTCTCACTTGATGCGGCTTCCTTCCCAACTCCGACACATACGAGTTTTTCTTTAGACTAATGAAAAACTGCATGTGCTTTCAGTTAGTTGCGGTAGCAGGAGACGGCCTGCGGAAGCAAGGATTCCGCGGCACGCAAATCCGCAAGCTTACTGTGCAGGCCTGCCGAAGCGCCGTGGCGCGGTATCGGTAACCCCGAGATGAGCTTCGAGCGCTGCGCGATCGCTCGATAGCGTTGCGCTCTCGGCCGCATGCACGATAGCGCCGCGTTCAAGGATGATAGCGTCATCGGTCACGCCAAGAATTTTTTTCGGGTTTTGCTCGACCAGAATGGCGGACATGCCCTCATCGCGGATGATCCGCCGCAAAGCGCGCAGCAATTCCTCGACAATAATCGGCGCCAAGCCTTCCAGCGGCTCGTCGAGCAACATGACCCGCGGATTGAGCACAAGGGCGCGCGCCACGGCGAGCATTTGCTGTTCGCCGCCCGACAGTTGATTGCCGAGATTTTGCCGACGCTCTTCGAGCCGCGGAAACAGCGCATAGACTTTGTCGGTCGTCCAGCGGCCCGGCTGCGCGACGGCGGTGAGGTTTTCATGCACGGTGAGCGATTTGAAGATATTGCGCTCCTGCGGCACCCAGCCGATGCCGGCATGCGCGCGCTCATCGGGGCGCAACCTCGTGATATCTGTGCCGTCGATGGCGATGACGCCGGAAAAATACGTCGTCACGCCGACAATGGAATTGATCAGCGTCGTCTTGCCGGTGCCGTTCCTCCCGAGCAGGGCGAGCGCCCTGCCCTCCGCCAGCGACAACGAAATGTCCGACAGGACCACCGCTTCGCCGTAACCGGCGGAGAGATGTTCGATGCGAAGCAGATCAGGCATCGAGCTCCTCGCCGAGATAGACTTTTTTGACGCGCTCATCGCGCGCCACTTCCTCTGGTTTGCCTTCGACAAAAAGTCCGCCATTGACCAAAACCGAAATGCGGTCGGCGAACGAAAACACCAGATCCATGTCGTGCTCGATCAGCAATACGGTTACGTCGGCGGGCAGCGCGCTGATGGTGGCGAGCAGTTCGTGGCGTTCCGCTTCGGGCACGCCCGCCGCCGGCTCGTCGAGCAAAAGAAGCTTGGGCCGGCAGGCAAACGCGAGAGCGATTTCCAAAAGACGCTGCTTGCCGTACGGCAAAGTCGCGGTCCGCTGGTGCATGACGTCGCCGAGGCGAAAGCGCTCCACGGTCTCGGCGATCTCTTCGGTGACTTCGCTCTTGCTGCCGACGAGTCGCCACCAGTCGCTGCCCAAACCGAGCCGCTCGGAAACCGCAAGGCCGATAGTCTCGAGTGGCGATAGGTCCAGGAAGAGCTGATTGATCTGGAACGTGCGTGACATGCCGCGGCGCACGCGCCGGTATGGGGCAAGCGCGGTGATGTCGTCGCCTTCGAGAATGATGGTGCCGGCGGTCGGCCGCAAAACGCCGGTCAAAAGATTAATGAGCGTCGTCTTGCCGGCGCCATTCGGACCGATCAAAGCGTGACGGGCGCCTTTGTCGACCTTCATGGAAACGCCGTTGGTGGCGACAATGCCGCCAAAACGCTTTTCCAGACCGATGGTTTCGAGGATGGCCACCGTGTGTCACCGCGCCAAATATTGCCGCGCCGCCGCCAGTTCCGGACGCGGGTCGCCCGCACCGGCCATCTCGACCAGGACGCCGTAATACTGGCGCGCCTTGTCGGCGTTGCCCGCGGCAGCCGCGGCCCGCGCGGCGCCGGAAATGCTGCGGAACCGCCGCGGATCGTGCTGCAACGCGGCCTCGTATTCGGTGAGCGCTCCCGCCGCACGGCCATCTTCGAGCAGCATGTCGCCCAACAATTCGTGCGCTGGAATTAGCCGGCCGGGGCTGACACTGGATTTGTCGCTGCGGTCTTCCTCATCGGCGGCAGCGCCCATCAACGATGAAGCGAGCTCACCTTCGCCTTTGGCTTGGGCAATCCAGGCGTGCGCCGCGAGCTGCTGAACATGAACCTCCGTAGCCCAGTAATCGTCTTTTGCCACTTTCAACGCGGCTTCGATTTCATCAAGCCGCGCCAAATCCCTGGCGGCGCTTTCGACATCGCCGCTGCGCGCGGCGCCGAGCGCGCGGGCAAAAATGCGGATAGCGCCGGTATAGGGAAACTTGCTCATCGCCGGATCGGCAAGGCGCGCGGCGTCCCGCCAGGCGCTACGCTCGACGGCAAAACGCGCAGGGATCGCCGACTTCGCATAATCGGCGGCACGATTCGTTTCCGCGAATGAGCCGACCGCCTCGACGACGCGCGAGGCGTCCTGGTCGCGCGCCATCTGCAAGTCGGCATAGATCATGTAGTCGTAAGCGTGCAGCTGGTCGGTGCCGGCTTCAGCACGCCGGGCCGCGTCGACCGAACGGCGGTTTGTCTCCGCCGATTCCTTCCACATGCCGACGCGCGTGAAGATGTGCGATGGCATATGCAAGGCGTGCGGCGCGTCCGGCGCAATCTGCGCATAGCAATTCGCCGCAACCAGCCCCTGCGCGGCGATCGCCGGAAAGTCATTGCTGTGGATCAGATAATGCGCGACGCCCGGATGGTCCGGGTGCTTGGCAAACTGCTGATTAAGAATCACAATCGCGGACATGGCGCGCGACAGAGTCTTGTCAGTCGGCGGCTGGGTCGCGGTCAAATACAGCGCGAAGAAGATCTGTGTCTCGTCATCATCCGGATATTTCTGCGACAGCACCGCGAACGCGTCGGCCAGCGCGCGCAGCCGCTGGGCGGGCTTTTGCTGATCGAATCGGTCGTAATAAGCCGCGATAGCCTCGATATAGCTGCGTTCGCGCTCCGTCTTGGCGCCGATCTTGCGGCCCTGCCCGATAGCGGCGAGCGCCTTTTCTGCGGCGGCCGGCGTCGCGCCCGTGCCGAACGGATTGCCGATCGCGACCGTGGCCATGCCCCAGGTCGCGATCGCGCACCCCGGATCGTGCGCCAGCACTTCGGCGAAGGCATCATCGGCTTCTTTCCACCAGAAAGAATGCAGCAGCGCCACGGCGCGTTGTAACTCCGGCTGCGCGGACGCCGCGCATGAATTGTCGAATGAGACAATGCCGAGCTTTTGCTCGGCTTGCGCCGAAGCGGCGCCTCCGCTCAGGGCGAAGGCGCACATGGCCATAAGGATAGTACGCAGCGGCGACATGTCTGCCCCTCCTATGTCCTGGCGACCGGTCGCGCGATCAGGCGACCGCCAAGGCCGACAATCCACGCGCGCACCGTCACACTCCACTCCTCGATCCGCTCGCGTCCCGCCAGCACAATCACCACCAGCACGAAACCGATCCAGAATTGCCAATATTGCGGCGTCAGGCTGGCGATCCAATCTTGCAGGAATTTGTAGATCACGGCGCCGATCAATCCGCCATACAGATAGCCGGTGCCGCCGATGATCAGCACCAAAAGAAGATCCGCCGAGCGCTCGAACGAAAAAACGTCCAGCGAGCAAAACGCCGTGGTCTGGGTGAGCAGCGCGCCGGCCATTCCGGCCATGCCGGCCGAAACCGTATAGATCGCCACCAGGCGCCGGTTCACTGGGATGCCGACCGCCGCGGCGCGAAGGGTGTTGCCCTTGAGCGCGCGCAGCGACAGTCCGAATGGCGAATAGACGATGCGGCGCGCGACAACAAAACAGATGAACAGGACGACCAGGGTGTAGATGTAGCCGGTATGGCCGAACATATCGAAGCGGAAGCGGCCAAATATCGGCGCGATGGTGACGCCCTGTAGCCCGTCAGCGCCGCCGGTGATGTTGGAAAAGCGGTTGGCGATCTCGCCAAGCATGAGCGCAACACCAAGCGTGACCATTAGTCGGCTTAAATCCGACCCACGCAAAACCAGGAAGCTGGTGACGAACCCGAGCGCCGCGGCAACCAAGCTCGCGGCAAGCAGCGCAAGCACCGGCTCGTTGATGAGTCCGTACTTTGCGACAAGGCCGGAAAAATAGCCGGCGAGGCCGAAAAACGCCGCCTGCCCCAGCGAAATGATGCCGGCGTAACCAAGAATGAGATCAAGCGATAGCGCAAACAAAGCGAGGATCGCCGTCTCGGTCAGAATGAGGTGCTTACCCGGGAACAGCCAGATCGACGCGAAAGCAAAAATCCAGAACGCGATCTCGAGCGGCGACCATCGCCCGCGGCGGCTGAAGTAAGACGATATCTGGCCGGAGACCGGAATCATCACCCTTACCGCGCGGTGTTGCGCGCAAACAAACCTTGCGGCCGCCAGATGAGCACCAGGATCATGAAGGCGTAGATGACGAAGGCGCCGAGTTTCGGCACGTAATATTTGCCGGCAACGTCGGCGACGCCGAGCAGAATTGAAGCGAAAAATGGCCCGGTAATGGACGAAGTGCCGCCTACCGTCACCACGATCAAAAAGTAGATCATGTATTTGAGCGGAAAGCTTGGATCGAGACCGAGAATTTCCGCGCCGAGCGCGCCACCCAATCCGGCCAAGCCGGAACCGAACGCGAATGTCAACGTAAAGACCGCGCCGACATTGATGCCGAGGCCGCGCGCGACGCGCGCATCATCGACCGCCGCGCGGAGCCGGCTGCCGAACCGGGTTTTGGCGATCAACAACTGCAGCGCTACAGTCAGCAGGCCGCAAATCAAAATGATGAGCAACCGGTATTTGCTCATACCAACGCCGAATACAATGAACTGACCCCGCAGCGCCTCGGGAATGACGACGAATTGCTGTGAGGAGCCGGCGAAGTAGTCGACGGTCGCCACCGACATGAAGACGAGCCCGATGGTGAACAGCACCTGATCGAGGTGGCTCCGCCGGTAAACATGCGCGTAAAGCGTGCGTTCAAGGAGCGCGCCGATCGCCGCGGTCGCCACAAAGGCCAGCGGCAAGCCGAGCACAAACGGTACGCCGAGGCGATTAACCAGGACGACGGTGCAATAGCCGCCGGCCATGGCAAAGGCGCCGTGCGCCAGGTTGATAAAGTTCATCAGGCCGAGCGTGACCGAAAGTCCGCAGGCCAGCACGAAAAGGAGCATGCCGTAGGCGACGCCATCGAACAGGATGGTCAGCATGGTCCGTCAATTCTCATGCGCGGTGTCACGGCCGCGATCCGGCCGTCGGACCGCGTGACCGCCGCCCGCTCCGCAAGGCCAAGTTTAATCTCGAAGCCGCAGGCCGTCCCTTACTTCTGTTCCGCCTTGACCGGATCTTTTACCGCCGGAAAGGTCGCGAATTCGACATTGTAAAGCTGGCCGTTCTTCTTCTCGACTTTGCGGATGTAAACGTTCTGGATGATGTCGCGCGTTTGCGGATCGATCGAAACCGGTCCGCGCGGACTTTCCCACGCCATGCCTTTTATGGCCTCGATCAGCGAGTCGCCGTCGGTCTTGCCGCCGGTTTTCTTCAACGCTTCGTAGATCAGGTGCATGCCGTCATAGCCGCCAACGGCCATGAAGTTTGGCCGCATGTTATTGGCTTTCTCAAACGCGTCGACGAAAGCCTTATTGGCCGGCGAATTGTGATCGGCCGAGTAGATGTGTGCGGTGACGGTTCCGAGCACCGCATCGCCCATGCCGTTGAGAAGATCGTCATCGACGACGTCGCCGGGGCCGATGATCTTGATGCCGGCCTTGTCGAGGCCGCGCTCGATGAATTGTTTGACGAAAGCGCCGCCTTGTCCGGACGGAACAAAGACGAAAATCGCATCCGGTTTCTGGTCGGCCGCGCGTTGCAGGAACGGTGCGAAATCGGGACTGGCGAGCGGAAAGCGAACGGCCTCGACAATCTCGCCGCCCTTTTTCTTGAATTCGGCCGAAAACGACTTCTCAGCGTCGATGCCCGGGCCGTAGTCGGAGATCATGGTCACGACTTTTTTGATGCCGTTGTCGGCAGCCCAATCCGCCATCGGCACCACCGACTGCGCCAAGGTGAAACTGGTGCGCGCGATGTAGGGAGATTTTTCGGTGATGATCGAGGTGCCGGCCGCGGTGACGATTTCGGGCGTCTTCGATTCCGCCGATAGCGGAGCTACCGAGAGAGCGGCGGGCGTGACGCCGAAGCCGCCGAGGAAATTCACCTTATCGTTGACGATCAGCTCCTGCGCGATCCGCTTGGTGTTATCGGGAACCGCGGCGTCGTCCCGGATGATGAGTTCGATTTTCTTGCCGGCAACGGTGTCGCCATGCTGCGCCATGTAGAGCTTGATGGCCGCGGCTTCCTGCTTCCCGGTGGATTGCTGCTGCCCGGTCATGGGCAGAATGAAGCCGATTTTGACGGCATCTTGGGCGGACGCGCCTGCTGCCGCGGAACAAGTGAGCGCGGCGGCGAAAGCTGTGAGCAAATAACGATGTGACATCGTTCCCTCCCGGAAATGACGGATTTTCGATAGTTGCGATTGGCATAGCCATTCCGGGCCGGCTTTGTCCAGATGATGAAATGTCCCGGGCGGAATCATGCAGCGGCATGCTTAAGCGCGCCGCTGCTACGTCATTCTGGAACTTTCCCGGCGAAGGTAGTTCCCCAGCAACCGGGCAGGTTGGCTTTTCGCTTTACTGGACGGTCTCGCCGTGGAGCGCGAGATCGAGGCCCTCCCGCTCGACGTCTTCGCTGACGCGCAACCCAATCGTCATGTCGACGAGTTTGAGGATAATCAGGGTGACGACCACGTCGTAGACGAACACGCAGACGACGCCGATGACCTGATTAAGGAGCTGGCCGGGATTGCCCTCGATGAGGCCGGCCGTCCCGCCATAGGCCGCAACGGCAAACACGCCGGTGAGGATAGCGCCGGTGGCGCCTCCAACCGCGTGAACGCCGAAGGCGTCGAGTGCGTCGTCATAGCCGAAGAAGTGCTTCAGCCCGGTGACGCCCCAATAGCAGACGATGCCGGCGGCGACGCCGATAACGAAAGCGCCCATCGGGCCGACATAGCCCGAAGCCGGCGTAATGGCGACGAGGCCGGCAACTGCACCTGAGCAAATGCCGATGACCGTCGGCTTGCCACGAATGATCCATTCGACCAGCATCCAGGTGAACCCGGCAGTCGCGGTGGCGATGTGCGTGACCGCCATGGCCATGCCCGCCTGCATGCCGGCGCTGACCGCCGAACCCGCGTTGAAACCGAACCAGCCGACCCACAGCAGCGAAGCGCCGATCATGGTGTAGACCATGTTATTCGGCGGCGCGGCGTCTTTGCGTTTCCCGAGCATCAGCGCCGCCATGAGTCCCGCCGTGCCGGAATTGACATGCACGACAGTGCCGCCGGCAAAGTCGAGTACGTGCAGCCACGCCTTGTCATTCGACGAATTGAAAAAGCCGTCCGGTCCCCAGACCCAGTGCGCGACCGGCGAATAGACGAAGATCGCCCACAAGCCGATGAACCACAGCATAGCCGAGAATTTCATCCGCTCGGCGAACGAACCGGCGATCAGCGCGGCGGTGATGATCGCGAAGGTCAACTGAAACATCGAATAGACGGTCTCGGGAATCGTCGGCGCCAGCGAATTAGGCGTGCCGATGTTCTGCGCAACGCCGTCCTTGAATGTGTTGCTGACAATGCCTTGCAGGAACGCGCGATCTAAACCGCCGATAAACGGCGTGCCGCTGCGAAACGCCAGACTGTAAGTGAAGAACAACCACAAAATGCTGATCAGGCAGGTTATGGCGAAGCTGGTCATCACGGTGTCGCCGATGTTCTTCTTGCGCACCATGCCGCCATAGAACAAAGCCAAACCGGGGATGGTCATCATCAACACAATTGCCATCGAGGTCAGCATCCAGGCGGTGTCGCCTGAATTTGGC
>Ga0209169_10002949_pt1 | contig 10113 bp, 10 predicted proteins | sample HubBroMetageWRM4_FD_188346 | JGI IMG/M metagenome (GOLD analysis project Ga0209169, IMG submission 188346) | Warmed soil microbial communities from the Hubbard Brook experimental Forest, New Hampshire - Hubbard Brook CCASE Soil Metagenome WRM 4... | ecosystem: Environmental > Terrestrial > Soil...
GAGTGGCCGCGCAGGTGCCGGGGTAGTGCACGGCCGTCACGCGCGGGTACGTAACCAGGTAGGAGGCAATCGCCTGGGCAGTGGCAGACTGGCGCTCGATCCGCAGCGGCAGCGTCTTCAGGCTGCGCAGGGCCAGCCAGCTTTCCATCGGCCCGGCAATGCCGCCGCCGAGGGTCCGCCAGCTGCGCAGTTCCGCCAGCAGGGTGTCGTCGCGCGTCAGCACCGCACCCATGATCAGGTCAGAGTGACCGGCCGCGGATTTCGTCAGCGAGCACACCGACGCGATGGCGCCGAAGTCCAGCGGCTGCTGGAGCAGGCCGGTCGCCACCGTGTTGTCGACGATCATCGGCGCGCCGGCCGCGCCGGCCAGCCGGCCAAGCGCGGTCAGGTCGGCGACCCGCAGCAGCGGATTGGTCGGCGTCTCCGCCCAGAGCAGCGCGGGCCCGTGCTCTAGCTCACGCTCGATCTCGCCGAGATCCTGCAGGTCGACCTCGACGGCGGCGGCGCCGAATGGCCGCAGCTTCACCGCCAGGGCGCGCGCGTTGTAATAGCCGTCGCGCGGCACCAGGATCCGCTCCCGGCCCGGCGCGAGGGCGAGCATCAGCGCCATGCAGGCAGCCTGCCCTGAGCTGAACAGGACGGCTTCGGCTTGCTCGATGCCGCCGAGCGCCTCCTCGACGGCCTGCCACGTCGGGCTGCCGTTCCTGGCATAAGCGGGACCGGCGGCCGGGTCGCCCGCGGACACGAAGATGCTGGCCAGCATCGGCGGTGTCACCATCGGCTCGCCCTGGTCCCGCGACGTGCCCGCGTGGATGAGCGCCGACTCCGCGGATCGCTCGTTATGCCCGGTCATGCGCTCATCCTGGCCGGCCGGCCCGCCGGGAGGGCCGAGTCCAGGAACTGGCCGAGCGCGGCGTTGAACGCAGCGGGCTGCTCCAGGTTCGGCAGGTGCGCCGCCTGGTCCACCACGGTCAGCGTCGCTCCTGGTATGCCGTCGGCCAGCAGCCGCGCGTCCGCGAGCGGCGTGTACTGGTCGTCGCTGCCGACGAGAACGAGCGCGGGCACCGCGATCTCCGCCAGGATCGGCACATAATCGGGCCGCGCGGCCCGGCCGCGCAGGGCGGCGGCCGCGCCGGCCGGATCGGTCGCGCGCATCATGCGCAGGACGTGGGCCGCGACCGCAGGGTGCTGCCTGACCGTGGCCGCGCTGATCATCTTCGGGAGCGCTTCATCGGCATATCCGCGCAGGCCTTCGGCCAGCAGCCGGTCGGCGGTGGCATGCCGCAGCCGTGCGCCTTCCTCGGTCTCGGCCGGGGCACTGGTGTCCGCGAGGACGATGGCCTGGACCCGATCGCGATGGCCGCGGACTAGCTCGAGCACGATCTGGCCGCCCATGGACAGTCCGCAGAAGGCTGCGGCCGCGATCCCGCAATGGTCGAGCAGGCCGACGATGTCGCCGGCCAGCACGTCCAGCGTGCAGACGCCGGGATGCACCGAGCTCCGCCCGTAGCCGCGCAGGTCAGGCACGATCACGTGATATCCGCGCGCGACCAGGAACGCTGCCTGCGGGTCCCACATCGAGCGGTCAAAGGGATGTCCGTGCACGAGCACGACCGGCGGGCCGTCGCCGTGGTCGTCATAGCCGATCGTCGCCTCGCCTGACTGCCAGAAACTCACGCTCGTCGTGCCTCCGCTGCTGGTGCCGCTTGTCCTTTCTGGCATCGTAAAGGCAGCGATTGACTCGGTGCAAATGATAAAATGCACTCGGTGCAATATAGTACTGCTCATGCCGGACTATCGGAGCATCGCTGATCAGCTGGCCGCCGAGATCGAGACCGGGCGGCTGCGCGCGGGGGACAGGCTGCCGCCGCAACGTGAGTTCGCGGCGCGTCGCGGTATCGCCGCCTCGACGGCCGGCCGCGTCTACGCTGAGCTCGTCCGGCGCGGGCTGGCCGCGGGAGAGGTCGGCCGCGGCACCTTTATCCGGGCCGGGCGGCCGGATCGAGGCGCGGTCGCTGGCCCCGGTGAGCCGATGATCAATCTCGCCTACAACTTCCCGATCCTGCCCGGTCAGGAGATACCGCTCGCCGCCAGCACGGCCAGGATGCTGCGGCCCGTTCCCCTGTCGGCGGCCATGCAGCCGGTAACGGCCGCGGGCTCGGCGGAGGCGCGCGAGCTGGCCGCGGCGTTCCTGGGCCGGGCCGGCTGGCAGCCCCGGCCGCCCGACGTGCTGTTCACCGGCAGCGGCCGCCAGGCAATCGCGGCCGCGATGGCGGCGCTCGTGCCGCCAGGCGGCCGGCTGGCCGTCGAGACCCTGACCTACCCGGTGGTCCTGGGCATCGCCGCCCGGCTCGGCGTGCACCCCGTGCCGATCGCGATGGACGCCGAGGGCCTGATCCCGGCTGCCCTGGCAGCGGCGCACCGCAAGAGCCCGCTGCACGCCGTCTATCTGCAGCCGACCCTGCACAACCCGCTCGGCGTCACCATGCCGCCGCAGCGGCGGGCGGAGCTCGCCGCGCAGCTCGCCGCCCTGGACCTGCCCGCGATCGAGGACGCGGTCTACGCGTTCCTGCGGGATGAGCCGGCGCCGCTGGCTGCCCACAGCCCGCAGCGGACCATCTTCATCGACAGCCTGTCCAAGCGGATCGCGCCCGGACTCACCACCGGGTTCGCCGTGGTGCCGGCTGGCCTGGCCGGGCAGGTGGCGGCCACCATCGTGTCCGGGGCCTGGACGGCGAGCGGATTCGGGCTCGGATCAGCCTCGTGCTGGATCGCGGACGGCACCGCGCAGGCGCTCACAGAAGCCAAGCGGGCCGACGCGACGGCCCGGCAGGAGCTGGCGGCGGCCAGCCTGGCTGGCCTGCTGATCCGCGCCGACCCGGTGGCCTATCACTGCTGGTGGGAGCTGCCCGCTCCGTGGCGGGCCGACACGTTCGTGGCGGCGGCCGCGCGGCTGGGCATCGCCGTCACGCCGGCCGCGGCCTACGCAGTCAGCCCGGGCCAGGCGCCGAGTGCCGTGCGGGTCGCGCTGGCGTCGCCGCCGCTTCCGGCGCTCGCCTCGGCGCTGGAGTCGCTGGCGACTCTCGCCCGGAGCTCTCCTGACGAGATGCTCGGGAGCTGACGGCGTCGCGTTAGCGTGTGGCCGGCCAGCTATCGGCCAGGATCGCCCACCGCTCGTGGTCCTGCCACTGGCCGTCCACCATCAGGTAGTGCGGCGACAGTCCCTCGCGCCGCAAGCCCAGCCGCCGGGCCAGCCCGATGGACCTGGCGTTCTCCGGCACGATGTTGGCCTCCAGCCGGTGCAGGCCAAGGCCGGCGAACGCCGTGCCGATGACCGCGGCGACTCCGTCGGTCATCAGGCCCTGGCCGGCGTGCGAGGCGAAGCCCGCGTAGCCGAGGTGGCCCGACTGAAAGGCGCCGCGGACGATGTTGTTGATGTTCACGAAGCCGACCAGGGCTCCGCAGGCGCGATGGCGCACCAGGAAGCAGGCGCAATCCTCGCGCCCGGAACGCTCGAGGTAAGCGGCGAAGCGCTCCGGGCTGTCGGCGGCGTCGACCCACGGCAGCAGGACCTGCTTGCTGGCCCGCGCGGCCGCGATGAACTCCTCGCAGTCGTCAGGCGACGGCGCCGCTATCGTGACGGCGGCCTCCGGCTGGCCGGTCATGTCCCGTCCTGCTCAAAGCCGGTGGCGAGCGCTCTCAGCGCCTGGTCGAGGTAGACAATCAGGCTCGCGTCGGCGCGGTCGGCCCACCGGTCGTAGGCCGCTCGGCAGACAGCCAGCGTCGCCCGGCCGATGGCCATCGGGATCAGCGAATCGGCGGGCTCGCCGAGCCGGCCGGCCGCGAAGTCGATCACGGCCCGCTCCCAGGCGTCGTAATGCTGCGCGGCGCTCGCCTGCAGGGCCGGCACCGAGCTGATCAGGCTCATCCTGATCCGCAGCTCAGGAACGTCCTCGGCGCGGTACCGGTTGGCGCCGACCACCACCTGCCGGATCGCGTCGAGCATCGGGACGTCATCGGGCACGGCGGCGAAGGCCGCCCGCAGCGATCGCACCTCGCCGTCGAACGAGTCCCACAGCACGTCGGCCTTGGAGTCGAAGTAGCGGAAAAACGTCCGCCGGCTCACTCCGGCCTCGGCCGCGATCCGCTCCACCGTGGTCTCCTCGAACCCGAGCTCGCTGAACAGTCGCAGTGAGATGAGCTCGAGCTCGCGGGCGCTGGTGCCCGGCGGCCGGCCCCGGCGCACGGGGTCGCCCGGCGCCAGGTCAGCTGTCCTCATGGCTACTCGCTTCGCCAGGTCCCGGCGCCAGGCCCTTGATTGTGGCACCGTGTGACGATTAATGTACTCCGTATTCGTCACTCTGTGCCGAAACTAAGGTCCGGGCCGAAACTAAGGAGCATCCATGCCTGAGAGCGCGACCGAGCTGCTTGACCCGCCCGCCGACGTGACCGCCGGCCCTCCGGCCGACGAGGTCACCAGCGCGCAGCCGGACGAGATCCTCGCCGCGGACCTGCTGGTCGAGGAGATCTCGATCGACGGCATGTGCGGTGTCTACTAGCACGGCCGCGCTGGCCGGGTTTGACCTGGACGCCGCCTGGCAGCTGCACCCGCAGGTGTCGGTGCGGCCGGAGCGGTTCGGCGCGCTGCTATACCACTTCGGCACCCGGCGGCTGTCATTCCTGAAGAGCCCGGCGCTGCTCACCGTCGTCAGCTCGCTGGCGAGCCAGCCCAGCGCCCGCGCTGCCTGCGGCGCGGCCGGCCTGTCCGACCGCGAGCTGCCGGCCTACGCCCAGGCTCTGGCGACCCTCGCCGCCGGGCACATGATCTGCCCGCGAGCCGCCGCATGAGCGTGACCGCCGTGTCCCGCCCGGCCTCGCTGGTGCAGGAGTTCCGGTCCGGGCTGGATGCGCCCATCTGCCTGACCTGGGAGCTGACCTACGCCTGCAACCTGTCTTGCGTGCACTGCCTGTCCAGTTCCGGCCGCCGCGACCCGGCTGAGCTGAGCACCGCCGAGTGCAAGCGGGTCATCGACGAGCTCGAGCGCATGCAGGTCTTCTACGTCAACATCGGCGGCGGCGAGCCGACCGTGCGCTCCGACTTCTGGGAGCTGGTCGATTACGCCACCGCCCACCAGGTCGGCGTGAAGTTCTCCACCAACGGCCTGAAGATCACTCCGGAGATCGCCGCCCGGCTGGCCGGCAGCGACTACATAGACGTCCAGATTTCCCTGGACGGCGCGACCGCCGAGGTGAACGACGCGGTCCGCGGTGCGGGCTCCTACGAGATGGCCCTGCGCGCCATGCAGCACCTGGCCGGCGCGGGCTTCGCCGGCTTCAAGATCTCGGTCGTGGTGACGCGCCACAACGTCGGTCAGCTGGATGCGTTCAAGGCGATCGCCGACCGGTTCGGCGCCCAGCTGCGCATCACCAGGCTCCGGCCGTCAGGCCGCGGCGCCGACGTGTGGGACGAGCTGCACCCGACGGCGGCGCAGCAGCGGCAGCTGTATGACTGGCTGCTGGCGCATGGCGAGAGCGTGCTGACCGGCGATTCCTTCTTTCACCTGGCTGGGTACGGCGAAGGCCTGCCCGGCCTGAACATGTGCGGGGCCGGACGCGTCGTCTGCCTGATCGACCCGGTCGGAGATGTGTACGCGTGCCCGTTCGCTATCCACGACGCCTTCCTGGCCGGGAACGTCCGCGGCGCGGGCGGGTTCGCCGAGGTCTGGCGCAGTTCCGAGCTGTTCACCAGCCTGCGCAGTGAGCAGTCAGGCGGTGCCTGCACGTCCTGCTCGGCGTTCGACGCCTGCCAGGGCGGCTGCATGGCGGCCAAGTTCTTCACCGGCCTGCCGCTGGACGGACCCGACCCCGAGTGCGTCCGCGGATTCGGCGCGCAGGCGCTGGCGGCGGCCGGCGAAGCGCCGCTGCCGCGCCCGTCCGGCGATCACTCGCACCGGACCCGGCGCGCGGTCCCCGTGACGATCGGGCCGCGACCGGCCGACGGTGCCCGCGCTCCCGATCGCCCCAGGGCCGCCGACGGCCTCTCGGCGGGCGAGGGCAGCCGGGCGGCCGGACCGCGCAGCCTGCCGGACCGAGCCTGCGATCAGAGCCCGCTGGCTGGGTTCTCGCCGCATCCGTGACCGGGCCCGGCCGGGTCGCGATCGTCACCGGCGCTGGCCGCGGGATCGGCGCCGCGACGGTCCGCGCGCTGGCCGCCGAGGGCTGGTCGGTGCTGGCGGTCGACTGCCCGCGCGACGCGGTCGCCGTGCCGTATTCCCTGGCTACCAGTGCTGACCTGGCGGCCGTAGTCGCGGACGCGACCGCGCTGGCCGCCGCACCCGGCCAGGTCGCCGGACACGAGGCCGACGTGCGGGACCCGGCCGCCCTGACGACCGCGGTCGCCGAAGCGGAGGCGCGCTTCGGCGGCCTGGACGCGGCCATCGCCTGCGCGGGCGTGATCGCCGGCGGCGTGCCCCAGTGGGAACTTCCGCAGGAACGGGAACGCGCTGTCCTCGACGTGGATCTGGCCGGCGTCCTGAATCTGGCCAGGGCCAGTGTCCCGGCGCTGCTGCGGCGGCCGGAGCCACGCAGCGGCAGGTTCCTGGCGGTGGCATCGGCCGCGGCCGGCCGCGGCCTGCCGATGCTGGCCGCCTACTGCGCGGCGAAGGCCGGGGTGGCCGGGCTGATCCGGGCGCTCGCCGTCGAGCTCGGGTCAACCGGAGTGACCGCCAACGCAGTCAGTCCCGGCTCGACCGCTACGGCGATGCTGGATGAGAGCGCCCGGCTGTACGGCCTGCGCGACGCCGCGGACTTTGCCAGCCAGCAGCCAGCCGGGCGGCTGCTCGCGCCGGCCGAGATCGCCGCCGTGCTCGCGTTCCTGGCCAGCCAGGCGAGCAGCGGAATGACCGGTGCGGTCGTGCCGGTCGACGGCGGCCTCGCCCTGTGAAGGCCAGTGCCGCGACCGAGAGTGCCAAGATGACTGCCCCGCCGCTGCCACCGCTGCCGTCGGGCTTCGCTATCGAGCTTGATCCCGCGACCCGGCAGCTGACCGAGTCCGTGCTGTTCGGCGGCTCGCCCGCGCGGGCGATGCGGTTGTCTGCGGCTGGCCGCGCGGCGCTCGCCGAGCTGCGGGCGGGTCCGGTCTGCTCGGCCGCGGCCGGACTGCTGGCCCGGCGGCTCACTGACGCGGGCCTGGCGCATCCGAGGCCGCCGCGCGGCTCAATCGCGGATGTCACCGTCCTGATCCCGGTCCGGGACCGGGCCGTGGAGCTGGAACGATGCCTGGCCGCGGTCGGCCGGGCCTGCCGCGTGATCGTCGTGGACGACGGCTCCGCCGATCCGGGCGCGATCGCGGCGGTCGCGGCCAGGCACGGCGCCAGCCTCGTGCGGCGGCCGGTATCGGGCGGGCCTGCGGCAGCGCGCAACACCGGCCTGGCGGCAGTCAGGACCGGCGTGGTCGCGTTCCTGGACAGCGACTGCGTCCCGCCGGCCGGCTGGATCGAGTCGCTGTCCGCGCACCTGGCCGATCCGGCTGTCGGTGCGGTCGCGCCGCGCGTGATCGGGCCGTCTGTCGCTGGCCCGGTGGTCCCGGGTCAGCCGGACCCGGGCCAGTCGGGTACCCGGCAGTATGCGGCTGGCCGTTCATCGGCTGGCCTGTCGTCGGCCCGCCGGTACGCGGCCCGCTGCGGCAGCCTGGATCTCGGTGCGGGCGAAGCGCGGGTGCAGCCCATGACGAAGGTCGCGTACGTCCCGACGGCCGCTCTGGTGGTGAGGCGGTCAGCGCTGGACTCGATCGGCGCCGCCCTGGCGTTTGACCCGGCGCTGCGCTACGGCGAGGACGTCGACCTGGTGTGGCGGCTGCACGATGCGGGCTGGCGGATCAGGTACGAGCCGGTGGTTCGGGTGCGGCACGAAGGCCCTGGCAGCTGGCCCGGTGTGCTTGGCCGGCGCTTCCGGTACGGCACGTCGGCAGGACCGCTTGCGCGCAGGCACCCGCGCCGCCTGGCCCCGCTCGTGCTGGCGCCCTGGCCGGCCGCGGCGGTCGCGGCGCTGCTGGCCCGCCGCCCCCTCGCCGCGACCCTGGCCGCGGGCGCGGGCTGGCTCACCCTGACCCAGACGGTCCGCCGGGCGGGCCTGCCCGCCGACGGCGCGCCCGCCGCGACTGTCACCGCGGTGCGGCAGACGTGGCTCGGCACCGGCAGGTACGCCACCCAGTTCGCAGCGCCCGCCCTGGCCGCCGTGCTGGTCCGGCCGGGCGCCAGCACCACCGCGGGCCGGCTGGGCCGCCGGGCGGCAGCGGCGTCCCTGCTGCTCGGCCCGGCGATCGACGCCTGGCGGCGCACCCGGCGCCCGGACCCCGAGACCGGGCCAGGCCTGGACCCGGTCCGGTTCGCGCTCGGGCATATCGCCGACGACATCGCCTACGGCGCGGGTGTCTGGACCGGCTGCCTCCGCGCGCGGACGCTGGCCCCGGTCACCCCGCTGATCTCCTGGCGGCCGATGCGGATCACGCAAGAGAGGAACACTGCCGATGGGCAGCACCTGGTTTGAGTCGGTAGCCGAGGCACAGCGCCGGGCGAAGAAACGGCTGCCCGCGTCGGTGTACAGCGCGCTGCTGGCCGGCGCCGAGCGCGGCCAGACGCTGGCGGACAACGTCGCCGCGTTCGCCGAGCTCGGATTCGCGCCGCACGTGGCGGGGCTGCCGGCGCAGCGCGACCTGGCCACGACCGTGCTCGGCCAGCCGGTTTCGCTTCCTGTCATCATCTCGCCGACCGGCGTGCAGGCGGTGCACCCAGATGGCGAGGTCGCGGTGGCCCGCGCTGCCGCTGCTCGCGGCACTGCCATGGGGCTGAGCTCGTTCGCCAGCAAGCCGGTAGAGGACGTGGTCGCGGCGAATCCGCAGACGTTCTTCCAGATCTACTGGTGCGGCAGCCGGGAGAACATCCTGGCCCGGCTCGAGCGCGCGAAGACCGCCGGCGCGGTCGGCGTCATCCTCACCCTCGACTGGACGTTCACGCACTCGCGCGACTGGGGCAGCCCGCACATCCCCGAGCGCGTCGATCTGCGGACGGCGCTGCGGCACGCGCCCGAGGTACTGCGCCGGCCGCGCTGGCTCGCCGCGTACGCCCGGACACGCAAGCTGCCCGACCTGACCGTGCCGAACATGGCGCTGCCGTACGGGAAGCCGCCCACCTTTTTCGGCGCTTACGGCGAATGGATGCAGACCCCGCCCCCGAGCTGGGCCGACGTGGCGTGGCTACGCCAGCAATGGGACGCCCCGTTCCTGCTCAAAGGCGTGATCAGGGTGGATGACGCTAAGCGGGCGGTGGACGCCGGCGTGAGCGCGATCTCGGTATCCAACCACGGCGGCAACAACCTGGACGGCACCCCGGCCACGATCCGGGCGCTGCCGGCGATCGCCGGGGCCGTCGGCGGCGAGATCGAGGTGCTGCTGGACGGGGGCGTGCGCCGGGGCAGCGACGTGGTCAAGGCGCTGGCCCTCGGAGCGCGCGCGGTCATGATCGGCCGGGCGTACCTATGGGGGCTGGCCGCGGCCGGACAGGCCTGGATCGCTGAGGGCCGGATCGTCGCCACGGACCAGACCGCCACCGGCGACCCGGAACTGGACGCCGCACTGCTCAGCCTGGCCGGTGCCACCACCCCGCCGCGGCCGGAAACGTGGGTGGGCCTCCCCCGGCGCGGGATCCGGGCCGCTTATGCCGCCCGGCTGACCTCAGCCGGAGCCCTTCGCATGGAGCCCGGCCGGGTCCTTGGTCAGGCGGTCGAGAAAATTTTTGTCCCATTTGCTGTTGATGAGTCCGGCGCGCGGGCCGCTGATCTGGTGCGACAGTCCGCCGGTGCCGAAGATGACGACCTTGAGGTCTTCCGGATAGGACTGCACGGCTTTGCGGATCGCCTTGCCGAGCATGTAGCAGCGATGGCCGGTCGGCGGCGGATACATCACGACGTTGACCGCGAGCGGGATCACCGGGCACGGCCAGTGCGAATTCTTGTCGACCTTGCCGAACAGCAGGTTCATCGGCACGGTCATGCCGTGATCAACTTCCATCTTGTTGCAGATGGTGAGGTCGAATTCGTCGAGGATCACTGATTGGG
>Ga0209169_10002950_pt1 | contig 10109 bp, 9 predicted proteins | sample HubBroMetageWRM4_FD_188346 | JGI IMG/M metagenome (GOLD analysis project Ga0209169, IMG submission 188346) | Warmed soil microbial communities from the Hubbard Brook experimental Forest, New Hampshire - Hubbard Brook CCASE Soil Metagenome WRM 4... | ecosystem: Environmental > Terrestrial > Soil...
GGCCCGGCCGAGGTCGAGGCACGGCTGCGGCTGGCGATGGGACGGGCGATCGCAGCTCGTGAAACTGCGACCTCTGCCAATATGTTCCTGACTACAACGACAATTAAGCGTGTTGGTTAGACAATGGGCGATCTGACGCTTTGGGTCAATGCAATATGCGAAAACTGTGCTTGCGGTTTATCAGCACATGCTTAGCGCCTCGTGGCGCCGTTTCTGAGCATACAAGGAAACAGGGAGGGCGAAGGCGCCCTCCTTGGCAAAGAATTCCAGTAATCCTGGAACTCGCGAACAATCTGGAACGTTGTTGTACGGTGCTATCGCACGAATTGGCCAGCTCCGAGTCTGCGCAAAAGCCGATTGCCAGCGTTCGATGGCACATTGGATTTCGGGCGTGTTGGTGCAACGTCAGCCACCGACCTGCCTATGCTTTGGTGAACCGGGGTTGCCAGAAAAGCGTGAATGTTGCCCGTCTCCGGTCCGCTGATCACCGTCGCCATGCCCGAGATCTGTCCGCGATCGTTGATCTTGTTAGCCATGGTTGCGTAAAGGTTGGAACTGGCAGGGAGCAACGTGTTCAGGTCGGTCATCACGCCGTTCTGATAGATGAAGGCATGCGACCAGTTGAACTCGGAGTCCCAGGTACTTCCCACCACCACTTTGCCGTCGCTGCTGATGCCGCTGGCCAGGGAGCCAAAATCTCCCGGCAGAGTGCCAAGATTTGTGATTTCGCCGTTCTGCCAAAGAACGGCATAGTCGGTTGCGCCGTCAGGGCGAAGAACTTCCCCAACAATCTGGCCCTGGTCGTTAACGGCCCAGGCTAAGCTGAAACCCTCAACTCCGAGGTCCGGAAGCGGGATGGGAGTGTTGTTTTCCCACACCACGGCATGATTCGCTAAAGTGCAGGTTCCGGAATAGCCTACCGCTTGGCCTTGGTCGTTGATGCCGAATGCGACCGAGTCTGGATCTCTACCCAACGGAAGAAGAACTTGAGGTTTGGTGTTTGGGTTGCCGTTTTGCCACAACGCCCCCAGGTCAATCCGGTTATTAGTTGTGCCCGGCGGGCATGAGGAATCCACGGCACCGTTTTCCGCAAAACCTGCGATCTGTCCACGGAGATTGATCCCGCTCGCCTGCCCGTTATTTCCCCCGAGCGTCTGGAGCGCACTCATGTGGAAGAGTTGCCAAGCAAACGGGCGACACGTAAGGTGTGTGCCGAAGCCACAAACGTCTTCGCCGTTCGGGTCTGGGACTGACGTTTCGGAATAACCTACTATCTGCGCGAAGTCGTTAATCTGGCCCCAGTTCATCCAGCTGTTCTGTCCTCCGAGCGTGCCCAGGTCGAACTTGAATCCGTCGACGTCTATCAGTGCGCGCCCGCTCAGAAGTGTCCCGAACTGGTTGTCCTGCTCCCCCGGCGGCAAGCTCCCAGCCATAATCTCCGTCCAGCCTTCATTATTGACGGACATGGCACAACCCAGATTGTCATTCCCCTCAGAGCCCAAATCGGTGACTCTGTAGCTCACTTGAGCGACTGCATTGCTGAAGCAAGCCAGAACAATCGTCGTGACCCACAGTATCCAGAAATTCCGCAACCGTCTTACTGCGCTCATAGTCTTCTCCTTTTCGTCTATGCAAACTATCGGTGCAAGTGTTGGTGCAAAGTGAGGTGCAAAATGTCGGCGCAAAGACGAGTGGCGATTCGCGCCGCGAGCCCCGGGCGCGATGTATTTGGAGAGGCCGCAGCTTTTTATTCAGGCCAGATCAAGCATGCCGATATCCACATGCGGGGTAAATTAGACAAATGACGTGAACTTCCGGAATTCTGGTGCGACGTCTCAAAAAGCGGAGACGACACGCCGGATTTCCTTAAGAGAGGGCAGCGCGTATGCACCGATTTATATGGGGATCAGTAGGAACCCCTTGATGCGCTATGAGTTTTCGCAGTCCGCAGGTTCCAAGGACGAGACGATTTGCTTCAATCATAGCCGCCCTGGTCATCGTCTACCCGGGAAACGTAGGTCTCTTAGGCTGATTGAGCCGCCATGTTGACAAAGTCCCCGCGGCTCGCACACAGCGGCGGAACTGCCGCGCTCAGCCCAGCACCGAGACGAGTGAGGCGCCGGCTTCGCGCGTCATCATTTCAAAAGGTAGAGATCAGCCTGGCCGCTGGGGCGGGCGTAAACGACGGTGGAGAGATCCTTGGAGAAGTCATAAGCATTCCCGGCATAGTCGACGCGAAATGAAAACGGGAGTTTGACTGCAGGCACAGGCGGTCCTGTCAGTTTGCCGTCATGCCAGGGCTGACGGAAAACCGTGCTCTCGCCGCGGCCCGGCATGAGGTAAAGGATCGACTTGCCATCCGAAGCGAAATGTACGACCAGTGTGTTGAGATCCGGCACTAACGAAATACACTTCTGGTCGGGCAAGGAGAACTCACTGACGCCGGCCGACTGTGCCCCCTGATTGAGGGACGTTAGCAGATAGCGGCCATCGGGCGACGAATCCCACGCTGCGCCGCAACCGTCCATTACCTTCTCGACGCCGGAGCCGTCGGTCGCTACTTTCCAAGTGGTGACCTTGGAAAAATCGTGCTCCCAACCACCCAAGTAGATGAAATTTGGGTCTGGACTCGAGCTTCCATACCCGCCGGAAATCCCCGACCAGGGAACTTGGCGAAGACCGGTGCCATCGCTGCGAATAATGTAGAACTTCTGCGCGCCATTCTCCCTGACTCCGAACATGAACCTGGAACCGTCCGAGTTAAACGCCGCAGTGACTAACTGCGTGCCGGACGCGAGCTTGACCCGGTTAGAGCCATCGATGGCGGAGACCCAGAGATCGCCCTCCTGCGCATTTCCGCTGAGGATGACATAACCGACATGGCGGCCGTCCCAGGAGAGAGCCGGCTGGGTTGCCAGTTCTTGCAGGATGTCGGAGGATGTTTTGGTTTGTGTGTTGTAAACCGATAGCGCGCCCGAGCGTTTTCCGTTTACAAAATAAATTCCTTTTTCAGCCGGAGCGGGCATGGGCGAGAGGTCGGGGCCGGCGCCGGTGGTTACTTGCTTCAGGCCGCCGTCTGAAAGCCGGTATTCCCAGATGTTGGTGACGCTATTGACGGTGCGGCTGCACAACAGGGTTTTGCCGGGATCGTTCCAGACCAAGCCAGTGGGGCTTCCGGAGAGTTCTCCAACTTTTTGCGAGTCGTGAGTGTCGACGTTGACGCGGAATAGCGTCAGGGCCGTCGAGCCGAATATTGTATCGTTGCCGGCGAAGACTAGAAGTTCCTTCCCATCGGGGAAAGGCAGAATCTTAAGCGGCGTTAGTCCAGCGGGAGAGCGAAAAATCACGTCCTCCGCGGTCCCTGACCTGGGCTTGCGATGAACCCCGGCTTGGCGTCCGAAGGTTCCGGAATCATCGGCAGACACGCCGACGAAATAGAGAAAATTCCCGTCGGCGGAAATCGCCACGCTGTTGCCCGTAGCTACAACGGTCGACGCGCCACCCAGGGTCGCAACGCTGCGGATTTCGCCACGAGGAAAGACATCGGTAAAGTAGATTTGAGTGCCGTCGGGGGAAAATGCGTTGACAATTTTGGTGACTGGGTCGTTGGTGAGCTGCAGCGGCTCTCCGCCAGTGGCGAGCATGATAAAGATTTGATCCGAGCCGTCGGCGGGCGAGGCGAAAGCCACGGTATGGCCGTCAGGAGAAAGAACGGCTCCGTTCATGGGCTTGTTCCAGTGGCTGATCTGGGCGACTTTTGCGGGGCCGCTGGATGCGCCGCGAAGGAAATAGGCGGCCACGCCACCCAGCACGAGAAGCAACAGGAAGGCCGCGGCGCCGATGTACAGAGTTCGCGGGGATTTCTCTTTCGCTGGAATCGTTCCGCTTGTCGCTGATGAGTGGACGAGATCGCCGGCGCTCTGCGAAGCGGCCGTGAATCGTCCCGAGCTGGTGTCGCGTTTCGAACGTTTCAGGTCGCTGCGCAACTCAGCCGCCGATTGGTAGCGCAGGTCGCGGTCTTTTTCCAGCGCCTTATTAATGATGCGGTCCAGTTCCGCGGGTATTTCCGGATTCAGACGAACTGGTGAAACCGGGGCTTTGTGAAGGATGGAATCGAAGACTACGGCTGACGTTCCCCCAGAAAACGCCTGCCTCGCCGTGGCCATTTCGTAAAGGACAACGCCGAAAGAAAACAAATCGGTGCGAGCGTCCAGATCTTCGCCGCGCGCCTGTTCCGGGGACATGTACGCAATCGTGCCCACGGTTGCTCCGGGAGAAGTAAGATTCTCCGCTGCGGTCAGTGTATTTCCGCCAGCTTGCTGGTCTGCGCCACCGACCGGCGCCGCAACCTTTGCCAGGCCGAAGTCCAAAATTTTCGCGTGGCCGCGCTCCGTGATAAAAATGTTCGCCGGCTTAATGTCACGATGCACAATGCCTTTGCTGTGAGCCGCATCCAGGGCATCGGTGATCTCGATTGCCAGATCGATCACAACCTCAGTGGGGATCGGCTTCCCGGCGATGCGATGTTTCACAGTCAAGCCTTCAAGAAACTCCATGGCGATGAAGGCCGGGCCGTGCTGGTCGTCAATTTCGTAGATAGTGCAGATGTTGGGATGATTCAGCGCGGAGGCGGCTTTGGCCTCGCGTTGGAAACGCAAAAGAGCCTGTGAGTCTTTGGCGACCGCATCCGGCAGGAACTTGAGGGCGACAAAGCGGTCGAGCGTAACATCTTCGGCCTTGTAGACCACGCCCATGCCGCCACCGCCGATTTTTTCCAGAATGCGGTAGCGCGAAATGATCTGTCCAATCACTAGAGGCGAATCTTACGTTGGCGAAAAAGACAAGTCAATGAAGCGCCGGGGTCAATAGTTAACCCAACCACACAATTAGGCTTGTCACGATCAGGACGATATCCAGGAAGACGATTGCGGAGACGAGTTGGTCCCCGGTGCAATTCCGGCCTTACTTTCCTGGCTTGGAGAGAATCTCCAACTTCTCCAACTCTTTCACCACCGACTCCACCAATTCGTTGATCACCTGGTGCGCCGAACCGGGGTCAAAAATGTCGCTGGTTCCCGTCCAGATGAGTTCGCCGTCGGGCGGCGTCATCGCGTACACATTGGTTTCAACCTGGACCGTCTTTTCTTTCACCAAATAGTCCGGAGTGTAAACCACCGGATACACGGCTCCGTAGTACCCGTAAAAAGAGGTGTAGTAAGGAAGAATATAGGGTTGCCCGGGCACATCGACGACGTGAGTTTTCACCTTGACCAACCGGCAAACCACGACGGCATCGATTTTGTAAGCCGTGATTTGCTCCCGGAGATACACCATATCAATCGGGCCCGCCGTAGGGCGTAGCAGGATGTCGGTTCCTGCAATCGTGGTGATTCCGGGCCGCGCCATCTTGTCGGCGAGCGCAACTTCGAAGTCAGCGCGGGTCTCCAGATTGTTAGTCATTCCCAGGGCGAGGATTGTTTTGAGGGGCTGGCCGGAATAGTTTGGATTCTTCCAACTTTCTTTCAGCTTGATCGAGGCGTCCCCGTTCGCCGCCGCAAATAACAAGACCGCAATGAGTAATAGATGTTTCAAACGAGTCTCAACTCCAATCGCGATCCGAGGATGAGATTCAAAATCCCAGCCTGTCATCTGCGGACGGCCCATAGGTTGCCGGCACAGGTTGATCGTTCAACCGCAAGTACACTCCAAGTTGGGCGCGGTGATGGACCATGTGATTCAGAAACATTTCCCGGTACGCCAGAAATCGCGATCCCTCAAAAATCGGCTTACCCTGAAAACTCAACTTCCAGTTTTCTTTCCAGGCTTCATCCGGAGTAGCTTGCAGCGCCCCGCGAACCTTGGCTGCGCCCTCATCGAAAGCCTGCACCAGCTGGGCGGCAGACTCGAACGGCAGGGGTGCGACTCTGCCTTTGGAGAAATCCAGTTCCGGCGTAGTGAGTATCGTCAACCCGAAGCCCGCAAGTTGAGCCAGGTGAGGCGCCAGCTTGCCCAGCGGCATCGACTTGGCATGAGGCGCAAATTCTTTTTTGTCGGCTGGAACCCGCTCCAGGGCGGTGCGCGTCTTTTTCATTTCTTCATCCAGTTCCGTCAGCAGCAATTCACTAATAGGCATGAGGATCTCCGTGGACTCGAGTATAACCTCGATCACCGGGGCGTGGCCAAGACGCGCACCCCATTCCCAAATACGGCGCGTTCCAACTCAGATTAGGCGTCTTCCTCACGATTTCTGTCGACCGGCGGGTGTACCATTCGGGAATGAACCGAATCGGCGCTTTCCTGGCACCTCTCAGCGTGGCGTTGCTTGCCTTGCTTGTGTTCGAGGGCTGCAACGCGATCAATCCCTTGTGCGGAAGTGCGAGGCCATCGCCGATCATTGCATCCATTTCCCCGAGCACGGTTACGTTCGCGCAAGTACAGCAAAGCTTTCTGCTGGTTGTGAACGGCAGTCAGTTTGTTGCGTCTTCTGTCGTGGTCGTCAACGGTGCGAACGTTGCCACTCTGGCTACCAGCAGTCAGCAGTTGCAGGCCACGATCACGACCGCAGTGATCCCCGCTGCTGGAACCGCCAGCGTGAAGGTCAATACTCCGAGCGGGACTACAGGCGATGTCGGCTGCTCGAGCGGCGGAACCAGCCAATCTTTGGTTTTGACGATCACCTAAACAACGCCAAACGTCGAAGGACACGAAGCGGAAGAAGAGCGGTCTAGTCGATGAGTGGCCGTCGCTACTGGTTGATGCAGAGAAGGCAACACTAAAACCCTCAAGAGTCAGTGAGTGCGATGCCAGCGCCAGCAGTTCATCGTCAGTCTTGGACGAATAAAGTTGTTCGAAGGAGTCGAGTTTCACACCGACAACCTAGGCTGGATACTTCCACGCTGTCAAAAGTCGAATTTGATTGCCGCCCGTCGAATGTCGCTAACAGGCCATTGCACGTTTTGACTAGGCATAAAAAAGCAAAAAAGGCGCCGAAAATCGGGCGCCTCGCACAGCTTAATCAGGAACTGTGTCTAGTGAATGTTCTTGTAGACGTTTTCGCACGTACCCGAGACGTTGCCCTTACGGGTCTTCGTGTCCAATTCGAAACCCATTTGGGTTAGGTACTCGTGCCCCTTGTTCAAGATGGTGTAGTAGTTGCCGTTCTTGTCGACTTTGTAGTTAAGAGCAAGCCAGGCGCAGAGGTCCATAGACTCATAGCCAACTTCGCTGTACCACGCGCTGTCCAGGTTAACCTCGGGATCGCTGATCGACTCGGACGACTCGTGCCACATGATGTTGATGCTGCCATCGGCATGGATGTCATCGTTCGGGCTGGCCTTGCTGCCGTAAAGATATTCGTAGGAGCAACTATCGGGGCATCGTCCAGGATCGCCCACGAATGCATACTTGATGGTCTCGCCTTTTACGATTGTGGTCGACGGTCCATGATATCCACAGTACTCGGTGCACATGCCGTTGTAGTCGACGTCTTGGTAGGTGAGGCCGATGTAGATACCGTTGGTGTCGTTGGGCAGGTGTTTGTCCTTGATTGCAGCTGCGATAACCGGCTGAATATCGCTCAGGGTCTTTCCCTCTGAGTAATTGTCATGGTAGGTGTCCTTGGCGGGATCGAACTTGATCGTGCCCGGGTAGTACTTTCCGGTGCTGTCGCTAAAGCGGGTGTTGATTTTCTCTTGCTGCGAGCCACTCAGGTTTTCGAAATAGGTGTTGATGATGCTCTTGTCCTTCGCCGTAAAGCTGCCGTAGTACACGATGTAGATGGTTGGCGCATCTTCGAAAACCGGCCCGCCATGATAGTTAAGCTCGCAGGCTGAACCGTTATAGCAACCCGACAGCGGCGAAGGGTCCTCGCCACGGTATGGGAGCAGGGGTTGGATATTGCTGGGTGTTTGAGCAAAAGCGCAGGAGACGAAAAGACTTGCCAGGGCAAAGCTGAGCCACTTTTTCATGGGTGTTTTCCTCCTTTTAGTTTGACCTCATGACGCACCCTCTACTAAACGCGCTTGCAAGAATCCGTGGAGACGGTGGCACAGGTCCCAAATTTGGTTTCAGGAGCCAGAGCCTACGCCGGGCAAAAGTGATGGGCTAGGGTAGGCTCCCAAAACGGCGCACTAATAGTGCGTCCAAAGGAGCCAGGTGTCAAGGGAGTATAAATGAATCTGCCAATGAATCTGCTTAGGCGACTCGGTAGAGCCGATTCGGGCCATTTCGCTCTTATAAAGGGCGACCTGACATTCCCACGTAAGCCCAGTCATAGTACGCCAAGCCGCTGTAGAAAAAAAACAGCCTGCGAGTCGGTAGTCTGATTACCTATAGTTGACGCAACCACATTACACTCAAAATCCCCGGTCAAATGCTGCTGCCGTGAACGGCATCCATCAATCCAGCGTACGGCTTGCAAGCTGACCCGCGCACGACATGCCGAACCCGGCCCGGGCGTAGTGATTTCTACGCATAAGCCAGTACGATTGAACCCGCAAAAATCATCAAGCCTCCGAGCCAGTGTTGCCATGTCAGATGTTCATGCAGGAAAATCGCGGCCAGCGCAATCGCCACGACCACGCTCAACTTATCCACCGGGGCGACCCGCGAGGCTTCGCCGATTTGTAACGCTCGAAAATAACACAGCCAAGACAACCCAGTGGCTACGCCGGACAAAATAAGAAAGACCCAGGTGCGCCTTCCTATATTCGAAATAGATTCATGCCGAGTGGATAAGGCGACGGCCCAAGCAAATATCAGAATGACCACTGTACGGATAGCTGTCGCGAGATTAGAACTGATGTTCTGGACCCCGATTTTTGCGAGAATTGCGGTAATGCCAGCGAAGAGAGCCGAAAGCAGCGCCCAGATAAACCAATTCATTTTGAAGCCTCCATTTACGCGGTTCCCGTCTTGGCTCGACATCCAACACAACGCGACCCGCTTTGGCCAGGGAGGGCGACTGTATGTCAAATTTCTAACGGAAGCCTTCCCGGAATTCTAAGTGTTGAAACCAAGGCCATCGCACTCAAAACCCGATCGGTGAGCGCGACGAATGCAACTACTCTATGCGGCTCGTTCCCATTGCACACACTCCTAACGCGCCTGCCGGGCGATTTGGACAAGGTATTGCGTGGCGCGCTCGACACACGATTCTAAGCTTGCTTCGGTGTCGATCACGAGTTTGGGGTCGTCAATCGGCTCCCAGATTTTTTGGATCTGGCGATATAGCTCCGGCGTCCGATTCGTTGCTGGATGGATTCGTTCCACTGCCGCCTTTTCCAAGCGGGCCAGCGCGGTTGTCTCAGAGCAGACGCACTCCAGGATGGCCCATCTTTTTTCCAATTGCGAACAGAACTCGAGCACGCGCTCACGCTGGTAGCGACGAGAAAATGTCCGGCCATCTAAAAAAATGTACGACGACAAATTCCTTCCCAGCAGATACGCGGCCGTCTGCAACATGATCTCCTGACAGAAATCGTCTTGCGCCCGGGAATATTCGACATGCGCCGGTGCGAAGAGAGCAGCCCGAATCACGTCTTTATCGAGCACCGTGGCCGGAAGCCGCTCGGCAAGCGCACGCGCGACCGTGCTTTTACCCGAGCCGGGGAGTCCCGCCATGATCACAACCATCGGTAAATTAGTCAGCGCAACCACTCGAAAGTCTCCACCAGATTGTGCGGCCGGAATACAACCGATCCAGAAACGATGACCGTCTCCCTGCGCGTTGATGCTAGCATGCCGCAGATCGAGCGACGCTCAGAGGTATCAACGCTAAGTCGATTGTCAAATGTTCCAGTGTGAGCGAGAATGTTCCGAACTTGGACGAGCAAAGGAGCAAACAATTGAAAATACGAACTGGCGCCTCGTGTCTGGCGGTAATGTCTCTGGTCTGTCTCGTGCCGGTTGCCGGTAGAGCCCAGTCGTCCCAAAGCGTACAGAGCACACGTGAACGCGCCGACGGACTTCTTCAACAAATGACTGTTGAAGAAAAGGCGGGGCAGTTGAACCAGGCCTCGGGAATTGCTGCGGCAGATTTTATCAAGGAAGTTTCCGACGACGCTCTCGCCAAGGGCCAAGTCGGCTCGATCCTGTGGCAGGTCGACGTA
>Ga0209169_10002951_pt1 | contig 10108 bp, 9 predicted proteins | sample HubBroMetageWRM4_FD_188346 | JGI IMG/M metagenome (GOLD analysis project Ga0209169, IMG submission 188346) | Warmed soil microbial communities from the Hubbard Brook experimental Forest, New Hampshire - Hubbard Brook CCASE Soil Metagenome WRM 4... | ecosystem: Environmental > Terrestrial > Soil...
TTGTCATCCTGAGCGGAGCGAAGCACGCAGTGCGCAGCGTAGTCGAAGGACCGCGCGATTTCTCTTACAATTGAACACCAAAGCAGTTTGCCTTTGTAGGCTCTGGATTTAACCGTCCTTCGACTACGCCTGTCCTGAGCGAGCGCAGCGAGTCGAAGGGCTCAGGATGACAAAGCCTGAGTGTGGCTGCTTCTGGGTTTCAAGTTTTGCGCGAGCTTCGCTTCCACCATATTGTTGCGCCAGCGCTAAAAACGCACTATTCGGGGTGTTCGGGGGGGACGATTAGGACGGGAGCGGGAGCGCGGCGAGCGACGCCTTCGGCCACGCTGCCGAGAATGGCGCGACGAAAGCCGGTGCGGCCATGCGTTCCCATCACGATGAACGCCGGCTCGAGCTCGCCGGCGAGCCGCTCGATGTCGTCGACGGGCGTTCCGACCACGATCCGGGTGGACGCCGGAACGCGGTTGGCAACTCGCTGCAAGCCGTCGTCGAGAATGCGCCGGCCTTCGGCTTGAACTTCTACGGACGACTCCTCGACGAGCTGGGCTTGGCCGCCGCTGATCAACGCCACTTTTGAGAGGTCGACGACGTTGCAGAGTATGAGTTCGGCGCCGAGCGCGTCCGCCAAGTCAAGGGCAACGTCAAGCGCCCGATCCGAAGTTTCGGATCCGTCGAGCGGAACCATGATTTGAGCATGCGTAAGATTCATTAGCCCGGCTCACGTTCATCGCCGGAAGTTACGCCGCCTCGTAGATGTTCGCGCGGAGCTCACCCGTCGAGCACCGGCCGACTTCGCGGCCGTTCACGTTGGCGAGGACCAGCACGCCCTCGCCGCTCCGGATGGGATCGATCCGGAAGACGCCGGCATGGCCGCGCAGTGTGAACCATTCGGGGAACTCTTCGAGGGCTGGGGGTGCGAGCAGCGTTTCCATGCTCTAAGCCTAGCCTCGGGCGAGCCCGAAGACCACGAACTTTTCGGAGGTTTGCGCCCTCCCGAGGAGGCTTAGGCCGGGGCGACGCCGCTGCCGAGGAGGTCGTCGATGGCCTGCCGGGTTCGCTTTCGCAGGTCGTCGCAGCAGCCGGAGATCGCGTACTCCAGACCGTCCGCCTCAGCTTGGACGATGGTGATCGTGGGGGCCGCGCAATGCGCCTCGCAACGGATCGAGCGGGTCATTTCGGCCGCGATGCCTTGCGCAATCATCCGGCTTATCGCGGTGGGGCTCATCTGCTTCACGTTGGGTATCTTCCCGGCACGCGCCGACCCTAAGCGCTGACCCGGGTTAGGCCGGTAAGCGGCCGATCTCGATCTTTTGACCTCCGATGAGGACCATCGCCGGCTGGCGCTCCATCAGCGCGATGTCGCGCGTGGGATCGCCGTTGAAGACCGCGACGTCGGCGAGCTTGCCCGGCTCGAGCAGGCCGCGGTCGGTCGTGCCAATCATCTGCGCCGCATTCGAGGTCGCGGACCGCAGCACGTCGATCGGGCGCATGCCCAGACCGACCAGCAGCGCGAAGTCTTTGTTGTTCTGCGCGTGCGGGAAAACGCCGGCGTCGGTGCCGTAGGCGATCGTCACGCTCGACGCTATGGCGCGGTGCATCCCCTGGTTGCGCAGTTGCGCGGCATACTCGGCCTTCTGCACCGATCCCGCGGGAATGTGGTTGGGATTGCCCGGCTGTAAGATCGAGTCGAGCGCCCAAATCGTCGGGACGAGACTCGTGCCGCGCTGTTGCATGTTCTGCAGCGTTTTTTCACTGACGCCGGTCCCATGCTCGACCGAATGCACGCCGCCTTCAACCGCAATCGCGATGCCGGGATCGCCGTGGGCGTGAGCGGCGACCTTTCGCTGGAACTTCGTCGACTCGTCGACGACGGCTTGCACTTCATCGAGGTTGAACTGCGGGATATCCCAGACGTCGCCGTACGAGAGCACGCCGCCGGTGGCCAGAATCTTGATGACGTCGACGTGCAGCTTGACATGCTCTCGCACCAGCTCGCGAAAGCCGTACGGGCCGTAAGCAATCGCGCCCGCCTTCACGCTGGGATCTTCGTCGACCCAGCCGGGGACGTCGTTGGAGTCACCGTGGCCGCCGGTAATCGAGAGCGCTTGTCCGGCGGCCAAGACGCGCGGTCCGACGATCGCGCCGCCGTTGATCGCGTTGCGGATCGCGAGGTCAATGCCGGCGCCGCCGCCGACGTCGCGAATTGTCGTGAAGCCGTTACGCAGCATGAGTTGGGCATTGCGAACGCTGTAGATCGTCGCCTCGGGGACGTTATCGGCGGTGCGATATTGCGGGAACATCATCACGATGTAGCGCGACGGCACGACGAAATCGGCGATATGCGTGTGGCAGTCGATCAATCCCGGCATGATCGTCGCGTCGCCGAGGTCGACGATGTTTGCAGCGCTGCCCGCGTCGCCTTCATGCATCGAAACGATGCGGTCTCCGGCCACGACCAGCAGGCCGGGCGTGCGCATCGAGCGTCCGTCGAAGAGCCGAGCCGCCTTGAGCACGGTGACGCCGGTTGCGCGCGCAACCCGCGGCACCAGCATCGCGATCGATGCGGCCGTGAGTCCGAGCAAGAAGGAGCGTCGTCCGAGAGCGTGCTCTGCTTCTTTAAAGACCGCCGCCGAAAGCGGTGCGCGCGGGCAGCGGCACTCCAAGCTCACTTAGACGATATCGTCGGCGGTGCCGTGATGCTCGTCCCACTCATCGTCGCGGTTTGCGTCAGCAGTGCTTTCGCCGTACTTCTCCTGCTCGCGCCGCACGGCATCAGCCGGGTCGATCGGTTGCTCGTCGGGCGGTGCAATGTCCGGCGAGATGACGTCGTCGTCGTTATCGGGATATGGTAATCCGCTTCCCATCGTCTGACTATTTTACCCTGGCAAGCACCGTTTTCCGCTATCGGCTGCCCTCGCGCTCGCAGGGATGCGCTTGGTTTGAGAGGAAAGCCGCCCATTGCTTACTTCATCCTTTACCGTAGGAGAGAGAAAACCGAATGAAATCGTTTGGCCGCCTGATCGCTGTGACGCTCGTCGGGGTCGCAGCGGTAACGGCATCGATCGGACCCGCTCAGGCCGCGGCACCGATCTTGATCAAGAGCTGCACCGTCGCGAAGCCGAAGCCGTTGAGCCACATGGCGGGCGGCACCGACATCACCTACGTGAATCTCGGAAAGCGGACTGCCGCGAGCATCACCTTCTTGGTCGGCTATCGCAACGCGCAGTCGCACTACCTGCGGCGCGTCTCCGACGTCGGCTCGTTTGCGCCGGGCGCAACGATCACCCACCGGCTAAGCCTGTATAACGACGTAACCTACGCCGGCGCGCAGACCTCCCAATGCGTGCCGATCGAGGTGAAATGGGCTGGCGGCACCGTCTGGATCGCGCCTTCGTCACACTAGTCTTCAGCAGGGAAGCAACCGAAAGGGCCGATGGGTATCCATCGGCCCTTTCCGCTTTGTTGTAGGACGGTTCCGGAGGGCGTCGAAGCGGCGACCTCGTGCGTGTAGGTTTTCGGACCCTCGCTTCGCTCGCTTTGTGTGCCGCCGCTGCCGCTGCAGCACTGGCGCACTTCGCCATCGACGTAGCTGGCGATTATTTGCTCGCCCGCGATAGCTACGACCATTTGGAGCACGGCTCGCGCGAGCTGCTGACCGGGTTGGCGCTCGTCCTTGCGGTATTTCTAGCGGGGCGCGGTCTGAAGATCTGTTGCGAAATCGCGACCAAGCATCGCGGTCGTCTTGCGCGACCGGTGCTGGGCCTACGCGAAGCGCTCGGCTTGATCGCCGGTGCCGCGACCGCGAGCGTGGTGTTCGTCCCCGCGATGGAACTGCTCGACGGACGCCTTGATGGCGCACCGGTGCTGCGGCTCGCCGACGCTTTCGGCGGCTCGATGCTGTTGGGCCTAACGACGACATTGCTCTGCGCGAGTTTTGTTGCGCTGCTCGTCTACGCCACGGTGCGGTGGCTGATTTCTCACCGCGATTCGATCGCAACGATGCTCGAAACGCTGATGCGCCGCGTCACCGGCAGGCCACACGCGAACGGGTACGATCTCGCCGCACAACGCTTCACGCCGCGCCGCCGCCGCGCGGCGCACGGACTCCGTCTCGCCAAGCGCGGACCTCCTGCGACCAGCTTCGTTTAGCCTCAACTAACCAGAAGCACTTCGTTCACAGGAGTCACCCATGGGTAATCCCATCGCATGCGCGCGCGCAGCGTGCGCCGTTTTTGCACTCGTCGCCGCCCTCGTTGCGGCCTCACTTGGTCCTGCGCTTGCGCAGAGCAATATACTCGACGTGACCGGAACCGTCACGGCCAACGACGGAACGCCGATTGCCGGCGCCTCGGTCGTCCTTTCGGCGCAAGGTGTCGCGCACGGCGCTCTGAGCGACGCGCACGGCAGCTTTACCATCAAAAACGTGCCCGCCGGCACCTACGCGCTGCACGCGTCTGCGCCTGGTTATGAGGCGATCTCGCAGCGAACGGTAACGATCGACGCTACGAATACCGGACTGGCGGTTTCACTCTCGGCAGCCACCACCAACTCGCTGACGGTCATCGGCACGGTGCGCGCGTCCGCCGGAGAGACCGTTTCAACGGCTTCGGCGCCAAGCGTGACGCTAAACGCACAAAGCGCGGCCGCCGCCGGCGTGACTTCGGTCGGAACCATGGTGTGGCCTCAACTCTCGGTTACTCCGGTCATTCCGCTGGGCGGCGGAAGCAACGCAACCGAAGACTTTGCGGTACGCGGTCCGGATCCAACGGAGACGCTCGTCGACCTCGACGGACATCAAATGAACAACGGCAACACCGGCGACTTCGATCTTTCGTTACTCGATCCGGCTGCGCTGCAAGAGGTCCAAATCCTTTACGGGATCGCGCCGTCGTCGCTGATCGGACCGAACACCATCGGCGGCGGCATCAACATTCTTACGCTGGAACCGACGATCGCGCCCCACTTCCTGATGCGAATCTTCGGCGGCACCTTCGGTACCTTCGGCGCGACGATTCAGACGACCGGAACGGAGGACCGCTTTGGATATGCTCTCTCGCTGCACACCACCGAATCGAACGGATCCGTAAACCAGAGCGTCCTCGCACCGCCGCCGGGGGGCGCGCCGCCGGGAGACGACGCACGCGCGTTGGACGACGGCCCGGCCTTGACGGAGCAGAGCGTTGGAAGCGGCTCCTACGGCGACTCGCTCCTAACGAAGCTGCGCTATCAGCTCGGCGGTCCCAACGGCTACGGTTACCTACAGTTCAACTTCCGCAACGAAACGCTCACTCGAGATCAGTCAGCGCTGCTGACGAACTATACGCCACCGGGATTCACCGGTGGCGGCGATGACGCCGTCCACGCCGGTAGCGCGCTCCCGCCGCTCGACGACGACGAAGCTTCCAGTGGCTTCCAGAGCTTTGCCGGCACATTGGCCGGCGAGCACCAAAGCAACGTGGGATTCGATGCTCAGATTCCGCTTGGAAGCCAGCTCGTCAATGGGGCGCCTGGGACGATCTTTCAGTACAGCCATTTGACATCGGTGTGGTCGCAATCGGTTTCCGGCCCGGGAGCCCAGACGGGGCAGTATCTCTACAATCAGCGCGATCTGTTGGGCGACGATTGGGTCGAAGTCGACCATCATTTCACCAGCGGCATGCTCTCGTTTAAGTATGATTTGCAAACGGAAAGCTTGACCACGAATTACGTTCAAGGGCAGGTCATCGCCGAAGCGCAGCCGATCGGCAACCCATTCGGTCCAACCGGCACGACGATGCTGCCGAACGCCCTGACGCCGCTGGCCAAGACGGTTCCGGTGCAAACCATCCCAATCGCGCAGACGCAGCGAAGTGCGGTACTGCGGTACAACGGCGACCCGACGAGTCACATACATTATTCGGTCGAGGCCTATCAGAGCGACTTCAGTACCTTTGGCAGCAGCTTCGATCCGCGCGCAGGCTTCGTTTGGACGCCCACCGGCAACACGGCGGTACGAGCATCGGTCGGAACCACGTTCCAGACGCCGCAACTCTCCGAGATGGTCGTTGCGCCGCCCTCCGAACGCGTTCCGATCGGGGGTGTGATCTTCATCGGAAACCCGAACCTCCAGCCCGATCGGGCGACCGACTTTGACCTCGGTATGGAACAGATCGCCTTTAGCAAATCGAAGCGGCCGGTCCATTTTGGAATGGATCTCTATCAGACGAATCTACGCTCCCCATCGAGTCAGAACAATCCCATACCGATCCCGCACTGCCAGACTCCGCGAAATCCTACCCCATGTCCGATCAGCATGCCGGTGAATGCCGGCAACGGCGTCTATCGAGGAATCGACGTGCACGCCGATCAGCAGCTCGCGAGCGATCTGCACGTGCGCGCCGGTTGGGACGTGGATAGTTCCTTTCTCACCGTCATTCCAGTCGAGATTCAGGATGGAACGCTCGCCGCGGGCGAACAGTCGCTCGGCCAACCCCTGCACAAAGCCTATCTCGCGATCGAGGAAAACCCACCGCTGGGGCTGGCGTATGGTGCGGAGCTCGACTACGAAGGCTGGTACAACGAACTCAATCGCTCCCCATATGCAACGCTTGCCGCGCACATTGCCTATCGCCACAACGGATTCGAGTACGGACTCTACGGAACGAACTTGACCAACGTCTACGCCGATCCGTTCACGGTCGTCGGTGGAGGATTCATCTACGGCGGCATCCCCGGCGCGCCGGTGATTCCTACCGACGCTTTCGTTCTGCAGGGCGCCCAAGTCAACTTCGTCGTGACGCGAAGCATCTAGGAGCACACTTTGCAATGCCTGACGAGACCATCAAGGTAACGTTCGCGGTCAGACCAATGGCGAAGGAGCGGCTGAAATTGCTCAAACGCCGGTTGCTCGAGGCGGGATATCGCGAATCGGAGTCGAGCTTGATCGAGCAGCTTCTCTCGCCGAACTTTTTGGCCGAGCTCGAGACTAAAGTTAAAGAGCGTCGATGCGAGCGCTGTTCGCGCCTAAGTTAGAAGGCCGCGCCGCGCTCTGCGCGGCGTCGGCTGCGGCAGCGTTGGCGCATTACGCGATCGACGTCGTCGGCGATTACGCGCTCCCGCACGACACCTACGATGGCGTAAGCCACGCGTCGCGCGCGCTGCTTTCGGGTGTAGCCTTGCTGGTGGCGTTCGTACTGGCACGGCGCGGATTGCGTGCGTGCTTTAAGATCGCGACGTCGCGGCGCGGAAATCTTCCCGCCGCAAGCTTCAGCCTGCGCGAATGGGCCGGCTTCGTCCTTGCCGCAATCGCCGGTACGGCCGCCTTCGTTCCCGCAATGGAGTGGCTCGACGGACGCCTCGCCGGCGTGCCCGTGAGAGAGCTCGATGATGCCTTTGGCGGCTCCATCTTGCTGGGTTTGGCCACGACGGTACTCTGCGCGGCGCTGGTTGCGAGCCTCATTTACGCGATCGCCGGCTGGCTGGTCTCGCACCGCGACGACATCGTGGCGATCATCGTAACACTCTGCCGTCGCAGCGATACAACCTCGCGTCCCTGCGGCCACGATCTCGAACGAGGCTTCCTTTCACCGCGGCGCCGGCGCACGGCGCATGCGCTGCGGCTCTGCAAACGCGGACCTCCTGGTAGTGCCACATCCCGTTGGCATTATCACTTCACGTCTACTGAAGGAGATTCGTGTGAAATTCGCTCACGTTCGCATAACGCGCGCGCTGCTTGTGCTCGCCGTTGCGTTCGGATTTGCCGCGCCGGCCGGCGCGCAACCTACTCCCCCTCCGCCGATTGCGCCTCAAGGTAGCATCGTCGGCACGGTCGTCGACGCGGCCAATGGCGTCCCGCTCCCCGGCGTCACCGTACAAATTATCGGTAAGAACCTCAAAACGACGACCGACGCTTCGGGCCGCTTCAAGCTCGATTCGGTTCCGGCCGGGCGTCACGTACTATCGCTCTCGCGACGCGACTACCAGCCGGCGGTCTCCGAGCCGATCGAAGTCGGCGCAGCCACCATCATCGCAACGCTTTCGATGCAGCGCGGTACCGGCAACCTGACGGTGATTGCAACGACCTCGACGCGTGCCAGCGACTCGCTGCAGCAGTCGAGCACGTTCACGAAGACCGTCAATACCGAAGAGCTCGAGCGCATGGGAATTACGCGCGTTGCCGACGCGCTGCGAACTCTGCCCGGCGTCAATAACGGGCTCACCGGCGACACGGCTTCGCTGTCGGACGACATCAACCTGAACATTCGCGGCATCGGTACGCTCGAGACCGAGGCCGCGATCGACGGCCACCCGATCGGCTACGGGGTGAAGGGCGGCTACAACTACAACCTCTCGCCGGCGTACGGCCTTCGCGACACGACCGTCATGTACGGTTCGGCAAGCGACCTCGTGGGGGTCGACGCCATCGGCGGCGTCATCAACTTCCAGACGCTCGATCCCACACCCACGTTCCAAACGGCAATTACTCAAGGTTGGGGGACGTTTAATCAGCTCTCGACGAGCCTGAGGTCCACCGGGACGATCGGCAAACTCGGCTATGCCGTTGCCTGGGGCGTCAGCTACCTCGAAGGCGTCTTCCGCAATGACACGTTCTACCAGCCCGGCGCCGCCTTCGATCAGTCGGTGCTCTCGGGTCCCGTTCACGACCTCGGCATCTACACCGCCGATTCGGCGGCGAGTACGCGAGGCGGCCTGGTTAAGCTACGGTATAACTTCGACGATCAGAGCAACGTGACGTACACGATGTACACGGCGTCACGCTGGTTCGATAAGACCGGCAACGGCGACGGCGACTACTTGCCGTACAACACCGCGCTGGCACGCGGCCAAAAGCAGCTTGCATCGTACGATCCTTCGGGGTCGACTTCGTACAAATGCCCGAGCGGCACGTTTCCCGCGACCAACGCGCTCGGTGCGCTCAACGGTTTCGGGCCGAACGGGAAGCCCGATGGCGGGCTAACGTGCCAAACGCCGCAACAGTACGCGGCGTTTAACACCGGTTGGCAAGGCGCCGGTCCGGCCTGGGGAGCGTTCCACCTCAACGACAACAGCCTCACGTACACCAACGCCGGAACGAACTCGATCTGGCGAGCTACGTTCTACAACAGCCTCTACGACATACCGTGGGATCGGACGTTCCAACTGCCGTTTTATACGTATCCCGGCTCGAATGCGTCGTGGCGCAGCACCGGCGTCAACGAAACGGGCTTCCTCGTCGGCGACGAGTTTCCGGGGCCCAACAGCGACTTCGAGATCGGCACGTCGTATATGAACAACGCGTACTTCCTCACGACGAACTCCAATCACGGAAACGGCGTCACCAGCACCGGATCGTTTCCGTACGCCTGGGAACAAGGGTACTTCGCACGCTACGTCTACCACGCACCCAACTCCCCGCTGGCCGGCTATGCCAACCTCTGGCAGAAGCACGCCAGCGCCACCAACTCGACCTACATCGACTCGCGCTTCTCGGTGGTCGATCGAGCGACCAATCACGACATCGTTCGCTTCTCGGTCGGCAACACGACGACGCAGCCCAGCCAAGACATGCTCAACACGACGTACGTGCCCAACAACGACATCATCGGAGCCGGCGGCGGCGCCGCGATCACGTGCGACGGATTGAATTCGGTCGGTACGGCACCGTCGTCGCTGCTGCAGCCGGAAACCGGTGTCGACCAAGAGGTCTCGTACACGCACCGCTGGTACTCAGACTCGCAGACGCAGTTCCTGTTCTACAACACCAACGTCTTTAATAAGCTCTATTCCACGATCATTCCGCTGAGTGAAAGCGGCACGAGCTTCATCCCGCCATCGGTATTGGCGCAGTTCGTGCAGGCCGTTGGTGCGAAGTGCGGCGCCGCCATCGCGCCGTCGCTGCTCGGATCCACCGGCAACTTCAACGTCGGCACGCTGCGGGCGAAGGGCTGGGACTTTAGCGGCCGTCTGCGAGCGAGCCGAGATCTCTACTTCGATTACGATTGGGCGTTGACGTCGACGGTTCTGCTGGGTGCTAACACGCAGCTGGTCCAGGCCAACACGACGCTAATTCCGTTTTCGCAGCTCGCACGCGTGCCGCTGCACACGGCCAACCTCGCTGCGGATTACACCA
>Ga0209169_10002952_pt1 | contig 10105 bp, 7 predicted proteins | sample HubBroMetageWRM4_FD_188346 | JGI IMG/M metagenome (GOLD analysis project Ga0209169, IMG submission 188346) | Warmed soil microbial communities from the Hubbard Brook experimental Forest, New Hampshire - Hubbard Brook CCASE Soil Metagenome WRM 4... | ecosystem: Environmental > Terrestrial > Soil...
CGACCGGCGAAACCTCGAGCGACGATCGCAATTGCGGGCAGGTGACTCCCGAAATTGGCATCACTTCGACGCCGGTGATCGATCGCACGCGCAACGCGATCTATCTCGTCGCCGTCTCGAAGACGTCGAGCGGGAACTACGTTCACCGCTTTCACGCGCTCGATCTGACGACAGGCGCGGAGCTCTTCGGCGGACCGACCACAATTACCGCGACTTACCCGGGAACGGGAGCGAATAGCTCGAATGGAAATGTGGTGTTCGATCCGAGCCAGTACAACGAGCGGCCGGGACTTCTGCAAGTTGGCAGCACGATCTTCACGACGTGGGGATCGCATTGCGATGCGGGCCCGTACACTTCGTGGGTAATGGCTTACAACGCCGATACGCTTCACCAGACTGGCGTGATCGACATGGTGCCGAACGGAAACGAGGGAGGCATCTGGATGGCGGGCGCCGCTCCCGGCGCGGACGCGTCGGGCAACATCTACTTCATTATCGGTAACGGCGATTTTGGGACGACGCTCGACTCCAACGGGTTTCCAACCAACAAGAATTGCGGCAATTGCTTCGCGAAGCTTTCTTCGACGATGCCTCTCACGCTGACGGATTATTTCACGCCGCAGAACACCGTAGCGGAATCCAACGCTGACACCGATTTCGGTTCCGGAGGGCCGTTGCTGCTGCCGGACGTTGTCGATTCGAACGGGCTGACGCGGCATCTTGCGGTTGGAGCGGGCAAGGACTCGATCATCTACGTCGTCGATCGCGACAACATGGGGAAGTTCAATTCGACGAAGGACAACATCTATCAGCAGATCAGCGGCGCATTGTCGGGCGGTGTGTGGTCGAAGCCGAGCTACTTCAACGGAGTCGTTTTCTACGGCGCCGTCGGTGATTCGATCAAAGCGTTCCCTGTAACGGCCGGGAAGCTGGCCGCCACGGCGTCGTCGAAGAGTTCGCACACGTTTGGATATCCCGGCGCGACTCCGGTGATCTCGGCGAATGTTGCGACTGACGGCATCGTGTGGGTTGTGGAAAACGCCAGCAACGGCGTGCTTCACGCGTACGATGCGACGAATCTTGCCACCGAACTCTACAACTCGACGCAGGGCTCCAATGGCCAATTTTCGGCAAACAAGTTCATCACGCCGATGGTTATCAACGGCAGGGTCTATGTCGGGACGCAGACGTCGGTGGTTGTTTTCGGTCTGAAGTGACTTCGGCAGGCTCACGTTCGTTGTCCCACGTATCGGATTACTCCTGTGGAGCAGGCGGCTTTACGCGCCGCCCATCCCGAAAACGTTGGCGCGAATATTTGTAGGGCGGCCTGCAGGATTCACCGTAGATTATCCAGGGTGCGAGAGTTCAGTCGCGTGAGCCGTATCACTTCCGCAACCAAAAATATCTGATTGTGCCAACTAACCCACTCCTTACCTCATCGTATGAGTCAAGGAGAATGGATGTTCACTCAAGCACGGCCTCACAGGTTTGTCCCAGCGGTTGATTTGAAGTTTGAGTCTGTTCTCGGCTCATTTCTCTTCTTGTTTCTGCTTTCGATTGCGTTCGGAGTTGGAGGCTGCGGCAGCAGCAGTTCAACGTCGGGCTCGGGCGCAAGTGCGATCACAATCACGACGCAGCCTGGGAGCTTGAGCGTGGTGGTCGGGCAGACGGCGACGTTCAGTGTCGCAGCAACGGGTACGGCACCGTTGGCCTATCAATGGCAAAAGAATGGCGCGCCGATTTCGGGAGCGACATCGGCGTCATACACGACCCCCGCGACGACTTCAGCAGACAACGGCGCGAAGTTTATTGTGGTCGTGAGCAATGCATCGGGTTCGGCGACCAGTAACGCTGCGGTGTTGACGGTCGGATTAGCGGCCGCGGCCGATCCGACTCCCGATGTCTTGACCTATCACTACGACACGATGCGGTCCGGCGCGAATACGAACGAAACCACGCTGACGCCGGCGAATGTGAACTCCACGAAATTCGGATTACTCGGCTCTTTCACAGTGGACGGGAGAGTCGATGGCCAGCCGCTGTATCTTGCGAATGTCTCGATTCCGGCCGTCGGCACGAAAAATGTTTTGTACGTTGTGACCGAGCACGACTCGGTTTTTGCTTTTGACGCCGACAGCGTCAACGGCGCGACCACTGCATCGCTGTGGAATACGTCGATGCTCCAGCCGGGGGAAACACCAAGCGATGACCGAAATTGCGGCCAGGTATCGCCCGAAATCGGGATTACTTCGACTCCGGTGATCGATCGAAGCCGCAACGCGATTTATGTTGTGGCGGTGTCGAAGACCTCGTCCGGCGCGTACGTCCACCGAATTCACGCTCTGAACTTGACGACGGGTGCGGAAATGTTTGGCGGGCCGACGACGGTGACCGCGACCTATCCCGGCGCCGGTGAGGGCAGCGCGAACGGCACCGACACGTTCGATCCCAAACAGTACAACGAGCGGCCGGCGCTGCTCCAGGTCGGAGCGACGATTTACACTACATGGGGCTCGCATTGCGACGTAGGCCCTTACAACTCGTGGGTGATGTCATACAGCGCAGACACGCTGAAACAGACGAGTGTGTTGAATCTTGTGCCAAACGGTGGAGGCGGCGGCATCTGGATGGCCGGCGCGGGGCCTGCCGCCGACGCAAACGGAAACGTCTATTTCATCATCGGCAACGGAGACTTCGACACGACGCTCACTTCGGCGGGATTGCCTTCGAAGGGCGACTGCGGGAATTGCTTCGTGAAGTTGTCTCCGGCGCCACAAATGGCGCTGTCGGATTACTTCACTCCGCTGAACACGGTGTCGGAGTCCAGCGCCGACATCGACTTCGGTTCCGGCGGCCCGCTGTTGCTGCCCGATTTGAAAGACAGCGCCGGCGCGACGCATCAAATCGCCGTTGGGATTGGCAAGGATCAAAATATTTACGTCGTCGATCGCAACAACATGGGAAAATTCAGCTCCACGACGAACGCCATTTATCAGCAGATCTCGGGAATTCTCCCCGACGCCTATGACTCCTCGCCGATCTATTTCAACAACACGGTATACCTGGGCGGCATAACGAACCCGATCATGGCGTTTCCAATCACCAACGCAAAGTTGGCGACAACACCGTCGTCGCAAACAGCCAACAAGTTCGGATACCCAGGTGCGATGCCGGTGATTTCCGCCTCGGGCACGACGAATGCGATCGTCTGGGCCGTCGAAAACGCTACAAACGGCGTCCTGCACGCATACGACGCGACCAACCTGGCAACCGAGTTCTACAATTCGACGCAGGCGGCGAACAACCGCGACCAATTTGCTCCCAACAAATACATGACGCCCATGGTAACGAATGGCAAGGTCTACGTCGGCACGCCCAACAGCGTCGCCGTATTCGGAATCTTGCCCTGACGATCGCTTCAATCAAAAGATGGCGAGAAGCTCGCCGCCACAATTCCCTGTAGGAGGCGACTTTACGTCGCCATCTTTCTTCTTAGCTTTCGATACGTCGGAAGCGTCGGCTAAAAAAAAAGAGACGGGCTGTGCGCCCGTCTCTTCCGATCATCTGTCCTGCAATCCACGCTTGCCGCGCGGCTTGCGTTCAACTGCGATTGTTACTTCGCCTTCAGATCCTTCAACAGGTGGTTCACGAGATCATTGATCTCACCCTGCGTCAGCGAAAACGTATCGCGTCGCACCGGCTTCTCACCGATCGCCTGATACACCAGGCGCTTCGACGGATTCTGCATGAAGTTAAACGCGATCGTTCCCGCGCGCCAGTGAACGCGTTCGTAACCCACCGCCGCCGGCCCATAGCCCCATCCGCGGTAGCAACCATAAGGCCCGCAGACCAGCCCTGGATAGGCGCCGGGGTAAACCGTCTGCACCGTCTCACTCCTCCGGTCAACCGCGAAGTGGTAGTCGATCAGAAAATCCGCCGTCGCCGGATCGGACGACTGCATCAATCCCTTCGACATCAGCGACTGCTGAATCGCCTGCCGGACCTTGTCCTGCACAATCTGATTGTTCGGATTGTCTTCGCGCACCATATCGCGCGGCTGAGCCTGAGGCCCGCCGGCCGTATCTCGCGAAAGAACTCTGCGGCTATCGCGCTGAGCGGCCAACACCGGCTCCGGCGCCCACGCCCACGACGCGCCCTTGCGAATCCGCACATCCGGATCGCGCGTAATCTGCACGTGATCGTCGCAACCCGTCGCGACGAAGGCGGCCAACATGGCCGCCGCCAGCATCACCGGCATCTTCCATCTAGATCGCGAACTGCGAATCTTGCTTGATTCCGAACTGCCAAAACTCATTCTGGGAAAGCTCCAAGCCGACATTTCTACGACCTCCGACGGGTACTCCCGTCCCATCTATTGAACCCCGTTTCTCCTGAATAGTTGCGGGGGCGGCTGCCGATGTGCTCCATGGGAAACAGGACAACAGACATAAGTTACGAGCGGGATTGCGTCAATCCCAGTGCTTCAAGCGAGGCCAAATCTGGCGCAGATCCCCTTTCAGACCCCGCGCCAGCAAAATCGGCCACTTCTCGTGTGGCATCGCGTACGGATTATCGAGCGTGGCAGCCACCTCAACGCTCGCAAAATGCGGCCGCGCATCCTCGATGTTTTCCGAACCCACGAGAATCATGATTTCGCCCGTGTACTCGCGCGGTCCCCACAAAAAATAATTCTGATGCGCGCAAATCGCCTTCGGCAGTCCGTACCGCGGGCCAAAGAAATCGATCGCGCCTGCCTCTCCGTAGTTCCCGGTATAAATCGCGGTTTTCGCCTGCTCCTCCGGCGTCAGCGAGTGATACACCCTCGCCACCTGCTCGACCATCTCCTGCCAACCGAATTCATCTGCAAAGTGTTGAGGGAGCAAAACGCCGATTTGATTCTTCTCCGTGCGAGGAGGCTCAATACCGATCCATTTCTGTAAAGCGACAAACCTCTCGATGGGAAGGACCGGCAGAACAAACGGCAACAGCAACAACGACACTAGGATCACCACCCCCAATATCGCGCCTTGTAATCTGGCGCGCAGTTTCGGGCGCATCGCAAATCGTGGCGACTCGAAAAAGCCCTCCCTCATCACCGCGCCGGCGGCGAGCACCATCGGATACGCCGGCGCCGAGTAATAATCCTTGCCGTGCATCACCATGAAAAACGCAATCGTCAGCGCAAACGCCCACCCGAACATCCGATACGCCGCCGCGCGACGCGAGAAGAGATAAAATCCGAGTCCCGTCAACCAGAACGGCAAGGTCTGCGGCCCCATCATCAACGCCTGTTCTCCGAGATATTTCAGCGGCGGCAGCTCAACGTCTCGTCCTGAAGCGCGAATATTCCGCATCAGCTCCAGAAACGGCCAGTGATGATGGATGTTCCACAATAAATTCGGCAGAAAAATCAGCAGCGCCACGCCGCCGCCCGCCAGCAGCCATGGCGTCCACAAAAGCCTTCGCTGTGGCGTAAGTAGCAAACCCAGCAGCAGCGCCGCCGCAAAAAACCCCATCGAGTATTTGTTCTCGAGCCCCAACCCGCCGATCGCCCCGAATGCAATCCACAATCTCAAATCGCCGGTTCGAATCATGCGCAGCAACACGAACGCGCATCCTGTCCAAAACAGAGCCTCAAACGCGTTCATCGCAAACTGATGATCGAGCGCGATCCAAACCGGTGGAACCGCCGCGAGCACCGCCGTCAACGCAATGCCAAACTTCTTCGCGCCGAGCTCGCGCGCGAACGCCGAGACCAAAAAAATCCGCCCGCACCCAGCCAGCGCAGGCCACAACAGCAACGCGCGCAGGGAAGTACCAAACGTGTGCCGTGCCACCCACGCAAGGCCCGCAACCAGCGGCGGCTGATCGACGTACCCCCAATCGAGATGGTGTGAACAAGCGAGGTAATACAGCGCGTCGCGAAAATACCCGTACCGCGTCGCCGTAATCATGTGCGCCGCAAAATAAATCATCGCGACAATCGCAGGCCAGAACCACCACGCCCGCGTAATACCGCCGCCTTCTCGATCTATCTGTTGCTGGAAGTTTGGCGCCGGATCGGCGCCCAGATGTGGAACTGAATCGCTCATTGCACGGCGAGCATACCAAACGCCGCCGCATCAGCGAATGACGATTCCTTCAGTGCGCAGTTTCGTCTCCGTGCCGGCTCAGCCCCAGCACCGCCCAATCGTCTGGCGCGTCTTCGACCTGCCAAAATTCCGGCGCCGCATTGTCAAACTCAAACGCCACTCCAAATTCGCCGTTCGCCAGAAGCTCCGCATGCACCACGCGCGCGCTTTCCTTCAAACTCGTATTCAAATTCGTCAAAACCAGCGGCTGCGCCACCAGAAACTCCACCGTCGAGCGAAACAACCCGCCATGTGCGTTCACGATCGCAGTCTGCGTCAATTCCTGAATTTCGCGGCCATCCACCGCTGACGTCGTGACCATCACCGGCACCGTCAATTTCACGCGCTCGCTGCGCCGTTGTTCGTTTTTCGCTCGAGTCTGCAAAACGTTCTCCGTCCCACGCCGCATCGTGCAAAGCGACACACCCATGCCGTAATCGCAGCCTGAGTACAGTTCAATTGTAGGGTTGAGAAAGCCGCAACGGCAGTGCTGAAATCATCCCGCGACTCGAAAGCGAAACCGTACTTTAGGCCAGTCATATCGCGAAAAAGGCGCCAAAGGCTGTAAAACCTGCGGGAATTCTATCGCCCGAGCCGCCTCTCCAACTCCGCCTTCACACCCGGCCACTCCGAATCGATCACGCTGAAATACACCGTGTGCCGCACCCGCCCGGTCGACGTCAGCATGTGATTCCGAAAAATCCCTTCCTGCTTCGCCCCAATCCGCAAAATCGCATTCCGCGATTTCTCATTCAGCGAATCCGTCTTTAATTCCACGCGCATACATCCCAAATCCTCGAACGCATGCCGCAGTAGCAAATACTTCGCCTCCGTATTGATCGCCGACCGCTGCCACGCCGGCGCAATCCACGTCGATCCGATCTCCAGCCGCCGATGCGCTTTCTCGATATTCATATACCGCGTGCTGCCGATCACGCGCCCACTCGCCCGCTCGATCTGCGCAAACGGCATCGACACTCCATTTGCACGCTCGGTTAACGCCAGATCGATATACGCCTTCATCGCCTCCGGCGTCGCAACCTGCGTCGGAATCCACCGCCACAATTCTTCGACGATTCCGATCTCGCTCAATCCATCCAAATGCGCCAGCGACAGCGGCTCCAGCCGCACATGCTCGCCTTCCAGCACCACCGGCTCGACACAAATCGGTCCAGGATTCATCGCAAAAGTCTGCGCAACAAACGCCCAGCAAACCAGCACCAATTTGGACGAAGAGCCTTAAAACAAAAACGGGCCGCAACAGCCAGCCCGTCATTCTCAGCTCATGCAGGGGCGCAGCACACTGCGCCCCATGTCCTCAAAATCGTTGCATCTTGCGTCCGCCTTTACACCTTCTCCGCTTCAACCACGAAGAGCGGCCCTTTCGTCGGCACTACTCTGGTCAACTTGAACCCCGCGCCTTCAAACAATGTTGCAAATTCCGCCTCGGTCCGCTCTTTTCCACCCGGCAGCAGCAACATCTCCAAATCGAGCCACTTCGCGAAGTGCGGCTCATTCCCCGGCGCCACCACCGACTCCATCAAGATCACCCGCGTCTTTCCGATCCCAGCGCGAGCGCAATTTCGCAGGATCGTCGTCGCCTTTTCATCGTTCCAATCGTGGATGATGTGCTTCAACACATAGGCATCGGCCGCAGGCACCGACGCAAAAAAATCGACCGGATGCGTCGTGCATCGACTCTCAACGCCCGCCTTCCGAATCATCTCCGGTGCCCCGGCAACGACGTGTTCCAGGTCCGCCAGCACGCCGCGAATCTCCGGATATTTCTTCAAAAGTGACGTCAGCAGGAACCCGTGCCCCCCGCCGACATCCGCCAGCGTCTTTCCGTTCAGCCACGAAAAGTCATACGCATCGAGCGCCGCCGGCGCGAACATCTGGCTGAACCCCGTCATCGCCTCGTTAAAAACCTTCGACACTTCCGGATTCTTCTCGAAGTATCCGAAGCACGACTCACCGTAGACCTTCTCGGTAACCGTGTTTCCGGTTTGCATCGCATACGTCAGTTCCGGATACGTGTCGAAATGCATCTTATTACCGAGCCACAACACCATCGACCGCTGGGAATCCGGTCGATCCGAGAGCAACAATTCCCCCTCCGGCGTCAGCGCAAACGTGCGCGGCGCCCCCTCCGCAAATACTCCAGCCGAAGCCAGCGCCCGCATTACTCGATACACCGCGTCTTCATTGGCATTGCAAGCTCGCGCGATTTCGCTCGTCGATTTCGGTCCCGACTTCAATATGTCCGGTATTCCTAACTTCGTGGCGGCATGCAGCGCTGCGGTCCCCATATACCCTGTTGCGAGTTGCATGATCGCTTGGCCTGGATGTGAACCTGCCGCAGGGGCAGCGGCGGACGCTCCAGACGTAGTTCCAGATGTAGATGCAGTCATTTTCTTTGCCCTCCGATAGTTGGCCTGACCTGTGGGGACTCGACCTTATGACCTGGTGGTTGAAAAACCGTGGGGAGACTATACAGGGTCGCGAGTTCGATTTCGCCGGTAAAATACCTTAGGAAAAGGGTGCCCGCGATGAGGCCGGCTTTTGCACCGCGGTAGCAACCAAAAGTGCCGTAGACCCGTGAGTGAGGTATGATAGAGTCTTTAGAAACTACATCTTAGGATACTGATGCAAACTGCTACAGAGAAGAACGGAAAAATCCTGCTGCGGGTACGGCCTCGCGGCTTTTGCGCGGGCGTCGTCCGCGCGGTAGACATTGTTGAATTGGCCCTGGAAGCCTACGGCGCTCCGGTTTACGTCCACCACGAAATCGTCCATAACACCTATGTTGTCGAGCAGTTACGGCGACGTGGCGCGATCTTCGTCGAGGCCATCAGCGACGTGCCCAATGGCGCGGTGCTCGTTTTCAGCGCCCACGGCGTGCCCCCGACGGTCCGCCAGGAAGCGAAAGATCGCAGCCTCAAAGTGATCGACGCGACCTGCCCGCTGGTCACCAAGGTTCACTTGGAAGCGCTCAAGTTTGCGCGCGAAAAGCGCACCATCATTTTAATCGGCCACAAGGATCACCAGGAAATCGTCGGCACCTCCGGCGAAGCTCCCGATCGCACGATCGTCGTCGATTCGGTGGATGCCGTCGATGCGCTCGAAGTCGAAGATCCCGAGAAGCTTTCGTTCCTTACGCAGACGACGCTGAGCCTTTACGACACGCAGGAAATCGTCGCGCGTTTGCGCCAGAAGTTTCCGGCAATCAAGGGACCGGCGAGTGACGACATTTGCTACGCAACACAAAATCGTCAGGAAGCCGTCGAACAGGTTGCGAAGGACGTCGACTTCATTCTCGTCGTCGGTTCGCCTAACAGCTCGAATTCGAATCGCCTTGTCGAAGTCGCGAAGCGCAGCGGTGTTCAGGCGCAGCTGATCGACTCTGCGAAGGACATCGATCCCAAGTGGCTCGAAGGCGTTCAGCGCGTCGGTCTCACTGCCGGTGCATCGGCGCCCGAAGTTTTGGTCGAGCAGGTGAGCAATCGTCTCGCGGAAATCGGCTTCACCGATCAGCGCGACCTCGATCTGATTCGTGAAGACGTGCGCTTCACACTGCCGCCGGAATTGGCGACGATCGCCGCCGCACCGCGCCGGTAAAAGAATTCGAACCATAGGCTTTTCGTAGTGGCAGTCGGCATTGCAGCACAGGGGCTAGACGCAAGCCGTACCTCAGCCTTATCGCTGGGACACAGTCACAAGGAGCCATACTTTGGCGGTCAAAATCGTCCGTCAGCCGAAGAAGATTGCCCTGATCGGTGCGCCTTCCAGCGCCGCCGCCTTTCAGCCCGGTAGTGAGAAAGCGCCGGCCGCACTTCGCGCCGCAGGATTGGTGGACCGCCTCAAAGCCGCCGGCTTCGAAGTTCACGATTACGGCGATTGCGCTCCGCGATTATTCGCCGACGATGACGAACATCGCCGTGCGCGAAATTTGCTCGCGATCGTTGCCGGCCTCA
>Ga0209169_10002953_pt1 | contig 10102 bp, 8 predicted proteins | sample HubBroMetageWRM4_FD_188346 | JGI IMG/M metagenome (GOLD analysis project Ga0209169, IMG submission 188346) | Warmed soil microbial communities from the Hubbard Brook experimental Forest, New Hampshire - Hubbard Brook CCASE Soil Metagenome WRM 4... | ecosystem: Environmental > Terrestrial > Soil...
AGAAAGCCAGACTGCTCGAAGTGATCTGACACAATTTGACCGGAGAGTAAAAGTTGTTTCCAGTTTTCATGGGCTTCCGGCACGGCTGCCATTGCCAATAAATAATTCACCGGATCTTCGAAGATGAATTCCGGCGTCGTTCCCGCGGGGGCAAGGCTGTTCAGCCAGCGCAAAGCTTTGGCTTCCACCGCAATCCGTTCAGGGCTGCTGAACCAGTCAACCTCGACTCTTAACTTTGCCAATGCCTGCTTCAGTACCCATGCTCGTCCATCAGGCCAGCCGACGCGCACGGTGCGATTGGAAACACCGCCGAGTAACTTTTTGAACGAGACCGCTTCATCCGGCCTGAGGTGCCTGTGCTCGGTTAAATAGATTCTCAGCGCCGCGAAGTCCTCTATGTCGAGTTCCATTTGTTCGCTCGCCTTGGCTCGATCTCTTCAAGCAGGCCCGTCAGTCGGGAAAAATGAAAGTTCGCTCGTGCTCGAGCACGCGATATCGATCCGCCAGACCAACGGCGTGAAGACAAGAACGAAATAACCGGGGATCAAGCGAGTTGTCGATGAACAAATCGTAGTGACACGGTATGACAACCTTGGGATTGATCTTCGCGGTAAGCTTGGCGGCTTCGTTCGGTCCCAGATTGTGGAAAGCTCCATTGATGACCGTCACCATCACGTCGGGCGCGTAGTCCCCGATGTAACCCAAAAGATCGTGATAGTCGGTGTCCCCGGTGAAATAAACTGTCGGCCCCTCGTCAATGAAAGCGAGATATCCGATGTGGGTTAGATCGTCGCCTCCATATGGAATCGCAAATGTTGCCTTGAGCCGGACATCGCCAATGCGGTGCTCTTTGTTGGGCCACGTGAGAAGAATCTCGCTGTTTGGAACTCCCATCGCGGCCAGCTTGTCCATGGTCTCGCCCGTTGCGACGAATGGCCCTTTCCCGCCCGCCGAACGATAGGCTGCGATGGTTTGAGGATCGCAATGGTCCTGATGAGAATGGGTGAAAGCGATGGCATCCACCTGCAGGCGACTGGGAGCAATCGGCACTGGGAAGAGGCGGTCTACATTCACCGCCGAGCTCACTGCATTCTCGTGACAGCTATTGGTCAGATAGGGATCGATGGCAATGGTCACGCGCGGAGATTTCAGGATAAAACCGGCCTGGCCGAGCCACCACAATCCCATGTGACCCGGAGGGATGCCGCACTCTCGAATTCGCTGTTCCAGTTCCAAGTGGTTGCTCTTCGTCTCAGCCGTCAAATGGCGGCCCAATGCTACCGGTCAATACGGTGGAGAAATTCAAGACCATCGGACACGCGGTCGATGTTCTCGGCAGCGCAAGCGGCGCGGCGCCTGGATGTCTCTTCCGTGACTCCCGCAATATGAGGTGTGGCTACAACATTGGGCAGACTCAGCAACGGATTATCCGGATCAACCGGCTCATCGCTGAATACGTCGAGTCCTGCCCCGGCAATCCGTTTTTCCGACAATGCCAGGTAAAGCTCCTTTTCATCCACCAGCCCTCCCCGGGCGACATTGATCAGACAAGCGGTGGGCTTCATCTTACGTAGCTGCTTGCGTCCGATAAGGTGCCGCGTTTCTTCGTTCAGGTGCAAGTGGAGGGAGATGTAATCGCAGGAGCTCAGAAGTTGATCGAGGTCGCTGGGCTTTCCTGCGAATTCCAATCCGAACTTCTCCTGCTCGGCTTGCGGAATATCGCGGATATCGATCGCCGAGATTTTCATGCCGAAAGCGCCGGCCCGGATGGCAAGTTCTCGCGCGCTGGACCCAAATCCCAGGAGTGCGAGGCTTTGTCCGGCAAGCTCTTTTCCGCAGGGCAGGCACATGGAACCGCTCCGCAAATGATGCTGCGCTTCCGACCACCGTCGCGCCAACAGGAGCATGAACAGGAGGGCGCATTCCGCTAAAGGAATAGCGGTGAATTCTCCCGGACAATTAGCCACTGGAATTTTTTTCTTTTGCCAGTAAGCCAGATCGAAGTGATCGAAACCTGTTCCCAGAATTTGCCAAAGTTTGACCGATTGCGCGACATCCGCCATGGCGCGGGTTCCCATTGCGCCGCCGAAGTCGAGTACGACTTCAACGCCGGCAAACTGCGGCTCCAGCGGCGAGCCGGGATCAAAAATCTTCAGGTCATGGCGGGCGCCGACCGCGGCAACAATATCGGGCTGCCAAGGATCCCTGAGCTTCGGATTGGGAAGAAACAAGACTCTTTGCCGCTGGCCCATATTCCCCACTGTCACTGTTTCCGCAACGCTCCAAGCCAGCGGCGCGATTCGTTGGCAAGAAATATGTCGTCTCCGCCTACCAGCAATAAGCAGTCGCCTTTTTTCCTGCAGCTTTCAGCGTGTTCCACGCTGTAGCAGCCGTTCCCCATCGCCTTGCCGCGCTTCGCACATGCAGCGCGCACCTGCTCGACCGCTGAAACATAAACCGGATTGTCGAATTGCCGGAAGACGTCCAGCGAAATGGAAAGATCCATGGGGCCGATCACGACTCCGTCAAGTCCCTCTACGCTAACGATCTCGTCGATGTTCCTGATCGCTTGATCCGATTCGATAATCGCAATGCAGAGCAAAGATTCGTTGGCGAGTTGAAAATATTCTTCGGCATGGAAGCCATAAGATCCGGCACGTCTGGGGCCGTAACCCCGGATACCCTGGGGGGGATATTTGCAGGCCTTTACGAACTGCCGGGCTTCGTCACCCGTGTTGATGAAAGGGCACAGGATGCCTTGCGCCCCCACGTCGAGAAAGCGGCGAAGTTCATCCGGGTCCAAGCGCAAGGGACGCCCCAACACAACCAGCTCCGTGGAGGCAGCCGCTTGCAGCATGGATTGCAGAGTCATGACGTTGTTGGCGGAGTGTTCCGTATCGACCACGACCCAGTCGAAACCGGCGCGACCAAAGATCTCTGCAATCGCGGGATCGGAGAGTCCAATTTGAGCGCCCAAGCAGAGCTTCCCTGCCCGCAACCGAGCCTTGAGGTTTGTCGCTTTCTGCAGATCCGTGGTCATTGCATCAGTCTTTCAGAGTTGCGCCACTCGCCCCGCACATTTTTTGCGGCGAGGCGCTCACGCAGCGGACGCAAACCATACCCGCATCGCAGTCCGGCTGGTAACCCACTCGATGCCTTCCTGATCCAGGCCCCACGCACCCGGCCGCAGCAGCGCCAGATCCCGGCGGACAGCGTGGCTGTCACCGCTAACAGGAAGGTTCGAGCCCCATAAGATGCGAGAGGGACCAAAACTCTTCACGACATCTGTGGTGAAGGAATCGAGTGCGGCGTAGGGATAGTTACAAAACATCGACTGCCCGGAGAGTTGCACATACACATTGGGAGTTTGCGCCAGGGTGAGGAGTTCCATGCCATCGACGACCTGGCCCTCCACCACGCGGGGATTGCCCAGGTGGCTAACCACGACGCAGGCTGATGGACATCCGCGCGCAGCAGTAATAATGTCCTGCGCCGCGGATTTGATTCCGTTCGGAGCGTAGACGACCAGGTTCAACCCAGACTTCATCGCCGCCAGCCAAAGTCCGGGGTACTGGGAGAGCCACCCCGCGACGACCCGCACCCCTCGAAAGGCGCCTGTGGCCTGCCATTCCTTTAACTGATCCAATGCATCTCGACGGGTTGGGTCGATCAAACATACGGCTCTGAATTGGTCCGAATGTTCTTTCACGACATCGCGGAGATAACCGTTGTCGTATTCTTCCAAATGTTGGCACAGAATAGTGCGGTCGATCCCAACATCATTCATTACGGCGATTAGCTGCTCAGCAGAAAGATATTTATTCCTGCCGCAGTGCGCGTAGGCATCGACGATCAAGGCTTCACCCCTTCCCGAGGGCTGATGTCGCGCGCGTTCGTGGTGGCGGAAATCTCCGCCTCATGCAGCACTCGCATCGCCGGAAGGACGGTGCCAATCTCATACTCGCTGCTTACTCCACTGGTGAAGCTCTCCAGAATCGCCTTATTTTGCGGGCGCAAATCGACCCAGGAGGCGAATGGCACGACCGATCCGCCGTTTTCATCGAGCAAGCTTCCATTTCTATAGGTAAGCGTCTCTTCCTGCCCAATGAAGCGGACCTCCCAGCACAAGTGTTCTGCGTTGTAGGTCAAAGTATGATTGACCAGCGGACCATCTTCACTACGAAATTGAAGAGCCACGTCCATGATCATTCCGGTTTCGCGGGAAGGCTCGTCGAGAATGGCGCTGACCCCGCCAACTTTGCTGGTTCCCAGAACCCACATCGCCACATCTACCATGTGGCAGCCGTGGTGCCAGAGAAGGTTATCGCGCCAACTGCGCGCTTTCCCATTCATCCCCTGATTACGGCGCCGGGGAATAGCAAAGTGTCCCGCGATTTGCCTTATGTGCAATTTGCCCATCTGCACCCGGCGGCGAACTTCCCTGATACCGGGAAAAGACCGCATGGTGTGGCACACGTCCACGCGGAGGCCCAACTTGCCAGCCAGCTCAGCCACTCGCTCAGCATCCACCAGGTTCAGAGCCGCCGGTATCTCGACCAGAACATTCTTGCCTGCGTGCAGGGACAATATCGTTTGCTCTGCGTGGAGTTCACTAGGGGAGGTGATCACCACGAGGTCAACCGAAGGATCGCGCAGAGCTACTTCAAGTTCAGTGCCTGATTGCTCAAAGCCCCACTGCCTGGAAAAATCCCGGGCAGCGTCCTCTCGCCGCGACACCACCCACCGGAAACCCACTCCACCCAGTTCCTGAAAGGCGGCGACATGCTGTGCCGCGATGGCCCCGGTGCCCACCAAGCCGATATTCATCGTCGCAAATGCCTACTAAAACCCTTCCGCGCCCGCGCCGTTCGACTGGACGGGACAAGCGAGCCGGGAGCTTGCCCCCGGCCCTAAAATTCGAACCTTAGATGGAATTGAACATTTCTGGGGTTTGTTGCGCCCGTGTAATTGCCGAACGTCGGGCTCGTGACAGAAGTGTTGATGCCCGTCCAGCCGTGCCGGTTAAAGATGTTATACATTTCCGCCCCGAAATTGAAACGAATGCTCTCTCGGATCGGGAACACTTTACTGAAAGCAATATTTTCATTTTCATAGCCGCAGTTCCGTACATTCGATAACTGAATCGTGTTCGGCACGGTAAACGCGGGCGGTGTAGCGAAGGCGGCGGGATTCAGGATGCCGCCGGTTGTACTGTATGGATGCACCCCACCGCATCCGGACTGACGAATGGCAGCGCCGGTAAGATCGATTGCGGGCGAAAAATTGATTGGGGTCCCACTGGCATAAGTATGAATTCCCGATATCTGCCAACCACCGACCGCCTGCTCGACCAGAGTACCTCTCGAATTCGCAAACCGTTTTCCCGGGCCGAAAGGCAGCTCATAGGTGTAGCTCACAACTAAATTCTGAGGGCGATCGAGAGATTGAATGGCGTGCACCAGTTCCGTGGGATAAGGTCCGACCGCTGTCCCGAGATTCTTGGAGACGGTGTAAGCCGCGAGGAAGGTCAATCCGCCGCCAAAGTGCTTCTGCGCATTTACCTCCAAAGCGTGATACGCGGTATTTTGTACGGGAGCATTCACGGCCGTAACTCCGCCGGGATACTGCGGATATGGCAACAGAGCCTGCTGGACCGTACCGTCAAACCCCGCATAAGGAAGGGGAATTCCGGCGGCCACCGCATCGGGCGAGGTTGCGCTTTGCAGAAGCAGGCTGCCCAGACTGAGATAACTCGGATTGAGATTATTAATCGGAATCGGCATGAAGATGCGATGACCGAGCTTGCCCACATATTCGGCGCGCAATGAGATCCGGCCAGGCAGCTCGCGCTCGACACCGAAGCCTAGATTTTCAGCGTAGAGAAACCTGCCATCGCGAGTCGGGTTGTAATAGTTGACCGCGCCGCCATTCTGAATGCTCGGATCTGTGTTCGGGATCTGGGGCAAGGGGCCGGGCCAGCCGTTGCTCCAATTGAAAGCCGGCGTCACACCTTGATCTGGAGTGAGGTGGGTGATCGTCGGACTATAGGCATAGTTCGAGGGAATATCGGTTCCGTTTCCAGCGAAAGCCGTGATTGGGCCGTAAATAATTCCACCGTAGCCACGGACCACCGTCTTGCTATTTAAGGCGTAAATAAAGCCGAGGCGAGGTCCGAAAGCTTTGTAGTAATAGTCCACGATGCGCCTCCGGCCGTTTCCTTGCGGACCCCAGAATGTGACCGCACCAGGAATTCCGCCCGCCCCGGGATTGGGAAGATTCGGATCAAAGGAAGAAATCTCGTTGTGCGATTCGTTGAGAGGCACTTCGAAGTCATAGCGGAGGCCGTAGTTGACGATCAGCTTGTTTGAAACATGCCAGCCATCCTGAACATAGAAGCCCCAAAGAGCGGAGTTGTATTTCGTGGGGGCCGGCGCGGTCATGGTAGCGGTATCGACGTCCCCGAGCATGTAGCTTGCATACGCCACTCCGGTCGTGCCCGGAAATGTGGGCAGCCCGGTCTCGGCGTTGCTGAAGGTGTAGTTTCCTGATCCTCCAATTTTGAAGATGGAGATGTTGGTCTGGTTCAGGTAGTCCACCCCGAACTTCCAGTTGTGGCGACCTCTTATATAGGAAAGATCGACGTATCCGGGAATTCCGGTGGAGGGATCTTTCAAGAGAAGAAACGGACCACCAAAACCGGTAACGTTCTGAATGTTTACGGTCGGAGTCTCAGGTGTGTAGGTACCGGTAAGGCCAGCCGTCGCACCGTAGGTTGAACTGGGCAAGCCGAATTGGCCAATGGTTCTGGGATCGCGCGAAGCGCCCATGCGCACGCTAAGAAGAAGATTCGGGGTAAGAGTCCGGGTATAACTGATGCGCGCATTCCACTCATGCGAGAAAACATCATAGGTGCTGGAGATCGTCGGATCGAAGATCGAGCCATACCATTCTTCGTCGCGAAGTTCTTTCTTATACCCCACGCTTAGCCGGTTCTGGCCCCAAACGAAATCAACCTTTTCACTGATCTTGTCGATGGTGTCGGGCGATGGGTAGGCCTGACCTGCCCAATTCAGCGAAATTCCGGGAAGAGTCGGCGCCGGATAACCCTTCTGGAAATTCTGAGAGAGCATACTCAGCCGGTCTGTTGGAATTATGTTGCCGGGGAACTGATCGCGAATGAAGCCTCCTGCGCCATCCGAGCGAGTGGTGGCAGGGTCATAAATCTCGCCTTGATAAACCGGGCGGCCCAACTGATCGGTTCCAATCTGCGGCCCCAACCAGGCGCTAAAATCTCCGGTTTGCATCTGGGCGGTTGGAACCGTCGCGGTAGTTCCGGAGGCGGTGGTTCTGAGTCTGTATCCGTCGTAGCTGGTAAAAAAGAAGAGTTTATCTTTGATAATCGGGCCGCCCAGGACTCCGCCAAATTCATTTTGTTTTTCTGGCGTGACGGTCGATGCGAACCAGTTGCGGGCGTCCAACGCATCGTTTCGCAGGTATTCGAAGGCGCTTCCATGAAAGCGGTTGGTTCCCGACTTCGATACTAGTTCGATCGAGGAGCCCATGTTCCAGCCATACTCCGCGTCGAGATTGGTGGAGACGCGCATTTCCGCAATTTCGTCGGGGATGGGTCCGGATTCGTCTCGCGGGCCCTGGGCCAAATTCTGGCTGGCGCTGACGCCATCGATGATGTAGCTGGTCGCGTTGTGAGAGATTCCACCATCGCCCACGCCCTGCACCACAGCGCGCTCATCCTGAATAATTCCCGGCTGGCCAACGTTTACCAGGACGCCCGCCTCGGTTTGCACAAAATCCAGCGCGCCTCGGGAACCTCCGGAGATCGTAAGCGGCAAGGTGGAAATTTCTTCCGTGACTCTGGTCTGCCCGGTGTCGGAGACAGTCCGGTCAACGGTCGACTGAGCCGTGGTAACGGTGACGACCTGCGAGGCATTGCCCACCGCCAGCCGGAGGTCGGTGGTTGTGGTTTGGCTGGCGATCAAGCGCACGCCTTTCACCTGGGTTTCTTCAAAACCACTGGCCTTCGCGGTCACGACATACGTTCCAATGGGAAGACTGGGAAAAGTGTATAGACCCTCGCTGTTACTGAGTGCGTTGGCGGTGATCCCGCTCTCCACCGAGACCACCGTGATAGAAGCTCCAGCGACGACAGCCCCCGATGGATCTTGCACCGTTCCCGTTAAGCTCGACACATTTTGTTGCCCGAACGCGGGCACAACCAAAACCGCCACCGCAAGTACGAACGACAGCCAAGCATGATGTTTCATCGAAAATCCCTCCGCGAGCATCTTGGCTCCGAGATTGACTTTTGTCGACAGTCGCCAGTCGCCACGTAAGGTAGGCTACTGGCGGGAACCTTGTCAAGGGAAAAGAGCTTTCGTTGGTACATTTCGAGATGGCCAAACTGGTGCCCATCTGTAGCATCCTCAATAGTTGATAGGGTCGGCGCATGAAAGCCAATCACTGGCAGCCTGCGTTCCGTCCGGAGGTAGGGATAACCTTCCACCTGCATGAATCCGTGGCTAAAGGCGCGCGGGGAAACGGGATTCTCAATCACCAGCAGAACGGTTGGGAAGGGCCGATCGCAAAGAACTCGAAAGATTCCGCGCCGCCTGGTTCAACAAACCGGAATCGGAATTGCATCCGATGAACCGGTATCCCATATCCCAATAGCGACGGCAGTCTTCTGCGTTTCTGGCCAGGATACCCGCAGCTTTGTTGTGCCGGCGAGCGGCCTCAGCCGTGGCCTTCACTGCCTCCAGGTATTTGGGATGTTCCAGTTGTCCCATGATCCCGAGGCTCTGCGTGAGGTCGCTTGGTCCGATAAAGAGCACATCGCATCCATCAATCGCTGCAATGGCGTCCAGATTGCGCAAGCTCTCCTGGGTCTCGATCTGAAGAATCGTCAGCAAAGCCGTGTTGGCGGAAGCAAAATATTTTGCAAAATCGCTGCCGAAACGTGCGGCCCGATTCATTTGTGCAATTCCCCGAACACCTTCCGGCTGATAGCGCATCGCGGCGATGGCCTTGTGCGCGTCGTCTGCGTTGTCGACCCTGGGGACCATAATCCCGTGAGCGCCCAGATCGAGGATGCGATGAAAACGCTGCCTCTCCATCGACTCCACTCGAATCAGGGCGGCCGCGGGAGTAGCCTCCAGCGCCTGCAACTGATGAAGAACATGCGACTCAAACCCGGCGCCATGCTCCAAGTCGATAAGAGCCCAATCGAAGCCCGCAATCCCGATAATTTCGGCGGTCAAAGACGATCCCAGATTCAGAAAACAACCAATCAATGTTTCGTCGTTCTTTAAACGTTCTTTAATGTTTTTCATTTGCGTTTGTTTTTATTGCCGCCTGTCTCTATTGCATCGGCAAAGAAATTGATCCGCCTAAAGCCCCGCCACTTCAATACGGGAGAAGCCCTCCGGCACAATTGATCGCGTCGGCGGTTATGTAGCTGGCATCGTCGGAGGCCAGAAAGGCAACCACGTTGGCAACGTCTTCGGGGGTTTGAATGCGCCCCACTGGGACGCTGGCTACCGACCGCTCTCTTACCGAGCCAACCGGAATGCCCTCAATTCTTGCCGTCTCCCGATCGATCTGATCCCACAGAGGTGTGTCCACAATGCCCGGACACAAACAGTTGACCAGGATCTTATGAACGGCCACTTCCAGAGCGAGTTGCTTGGTTAAGCCCACGACGGCGTGTTTGCTGGCGGCATAGGCGCCAAGTGGAACCGCTTTCCCGGGCGCAATTTTTCCGGCTCCGGAAGCATTGATGATGATCCGGCCACCTTTGCCTTGCTTGATCATCTGCTTTGCCGCCGCTTTGCAAGTCAAAAACGTACCTTTGGCATTCACTGCCATAATGCGATCCCAGGTTTGCTCGTCCGTATCGAGCAGGGGAGCAATCGCACCGATGCCCGCGTTGGCAACAAATATATTGAGTTCGCCGAATTGGCTGACCGTCCGGGAAATCATCTGGTCAATATCTTTTTGGCTGGTGACATCCACTTTCAAAGCCAGCGCCCGGCCGCTCGAATTGATTTCCTGTGCCACTTCGTTCACCGAAGCCAAATCGACATCG
>Ga0209169_10002954_pt1 | contig 10099 bp, 6 predicted proteins | sample HubBroMetageWRM4_FD_188346 | JGI IMG/M metagenome (GOLD analysis project Ga0209169, IMG submission 188346) | Warmed soil microbial communities from the Hubbard Brook experimental Forest, New Hampshire - Hubbard Brook CCASE Soil Metagenome WRM 4... | ecosystem: Environmental > Terrestrial > Soil...
GGGTCATGAACGGAACTTTCTTCTGCAACAAATGCGGCGCGCAGAATACCGCCGGTGCCCAGTTTTGTAGTCGCTGCGGAGCGCCCATGAGTCCAACACCCGCAGTCCCCGGCGTCGTTCCTTCGACCGCGCCACCGCCGCCCTACCCAATCTCGGCGCCTTCGTATCCAGGGGTTGCGCCAGTGGCGGGCGTTGGCTATGGCGGGTTCTGGATTCGGGTGGTGGCGGCCATTATTGACTCGATCATCCTTTCCCTCGTGCTGATCCCGGCAGTCGTGATCTTCGGCGGTCTCGGTGCAGCAGGAATGTTGGGTGGCGCTCCACACTTTTCACCTGAACTTATCGCTGGTGTCAGGATCCCATTTCTTTTCGTTGCCTGGTTGTATGAGGCTCTCTTGGAGAGCTCGTCCTATCAGGCAACGCTCGGCAAGATGATGCTTGGGATGAAAGTCACCGATCTTTATGGCAACCGCCTCTCCTTCGGCCGCGCCACTGGAAGGCACTTTGCGAAGTGGCTTTCTAGGCTAACCATGGGAATCGGCTACATCATGGTCGGGTTCACCGAACGCAAGCAGGGACTGCACGATCTGCTCGCCGGGACGCTCGTGCGGCGGCAATAGTTCCAATAAGCAACCTTAAAAGCTGTGTAAACCGATGTTCGACCTCTGGTGGTCTGCGGCGGAAGGGGTTCTCCCGAAGAACTGGGTACGGCCTAAGGTCTGTCTGTGTGTTGCAGCATTCCTGTGGGCCGGGGCAATTTGCACCCTTCGTGCCCAGAAGCTTGAAGTCACTCCGAATCAGGCTCTTTCCGATCAAACCGTTGTGATCCGCGCGACGGGACTGCAGCGCAATCAATCCGTCACCATTCAGGCGACTTTAATAGATGGAGCTGGGCAGCACTGGATCTCTCAAGCCGACTTTCTTGCGGATGCACAAGGATCTGTAGATGTTTCCCGCCAGGCCCCGGTGAAAGGCACGTACAGCGACGTTTCGGCGATGGGGTTGGTTTGGTCCATGAAGCCAGAGGACAAGGCCGTGACGCGGTATCAACCTCCGCGCGATCTTGGAACGCAAATCATTGAATTTAAGTTGTTGGACGCGGGAAGGCCGGTGGCGAGCGCTCTACTCGGGCAGCGAACAGTCGAGCAGGGGGTGCGCCAAATCAAGGTCGAGGGGCAGCTTCACGGTGTCCTTTTTCTGCCTGGGACGAGCGGGCCTTATCCCGGCGTACTTGTAGTGGGGGGATCTGAAGGTGGCCTCCCCGTCGCGAAAGCGGCATGGCTGGCTTCGCACGGATTCGCCGCGTTCGCGCTGGCCTACTTTCGCTATGAAGATCTGCCAAAAGAGCTGGAAGCGATCCCGTTGGAATATTTTGGCCGCGCCCTCGCCTGGTTGAGGCAGCGCCCAGAAATCATCACCGACCGAATCGCGGTAGTCGGAACCTCGCGCGGTGGAGAACTGGCACTGCAACTCGGTTCGATGTATCCGCACATCATAGCGGTTGTCGCTTACGTACCGGCGAATATTCGTTATCCCGCCTGTTGTGGCGACACGCGAGTTCCGTATGCCTGGACATGGCAAGGCCGTCCCCTGGCGTATTCTTTGGTTACGAAAAGTCGTATTAATCCGGCAGCCGTGATGCAGGCCGCGATCGCAGTCGAGCAAACGCAGGGACCTGTGCTCCTGATTTCTGGGGATGATGACGGCGTCTGGCCCTCCTCGGTGATGGCGAATAGTATTGTCAGCCGCCTTAAGGATGCTCATTTCCGCTATCCAGTTGAACACCTGGACTATTCTCATGCCGGGCACCTGGCAGGGCGACCGGAAATCGTCCCTGCCTGGCTCGGAGCAGTTTGGGGTAGAGCAACGCAATTTGGGGGGACGGCGAAGGGAAACGCAGATTCATCCCTTGACGCAATTCCCAAGGTGCTGGAATTTTTGCGAACCAGTCTCGAAGCCACGGCTCCGTCTAAGTAGTGTTCAGAAAGCCACTCGCGAAATGCTCCGGGAGACTTTGTACCCCATTCCCCTGTCATCGGGAGCGAACCGCGGCCGCCGGTCGCTCAGTTGCGATAGCGCGTTACACTACTCCTAATGGCTTCTTCCGTCTCACGCCTGCGCCGCTGGTTCGCCTTGGGCGCGATGCTGATGGTGGCGACGGTTGCGGGAATGTACTTCTACGCCCAATGGAGCCTGCGCAAAGCCGTTCACGCCATTCCAGCGAAAATGGGCTTGAACATTCAGCAGACCGCTGAGGGCTTTTCCATTTCCAAGTCAGTCGAAGGCCGCACTCAATTTACGGTGAGCGCCTCCAAGGCGGTTCAGTTCAAAGAAGGCGGACGCGCGGAACTGCACAACGTCAAAATTGTCATCTACGGCAAAGACTCCAGCCGCTTCGACCGGATTGCCGGAGATGACTTCGAATACGATCCCGTATCGGGCGAGGTGAACACCAAGGGCAGAGTGCTGATTGACCTGCAAGCGAACCCCGAAGGCGCGCGGCAGTCCGATCAGTCAGCTCCGGCGCCGTCGAAGGCCCCCATCCATCTGGAAAGCAACGGGCTGATCTTCAACAAGAATACGGGCGACGCCTCCGCCAGCGGGAAGGTGGTGTTTCAGACGCCGCAGGCGTCCGGTTCGGCGATTGGCATTCAATATTTTGCCAAGAGCGGCACGATGAACCTGCTGTCCGCGGTCGAGTTGACGGTCAACCGGCCGCGCCCGGTTCATCTCGATGCGGCTAGCGGCGTGATTACGAAACAGCCGCACCAGGTCGTGCTCACAACGGCGCATATGGTCCGCGAGCAGCAGGAAATGCGTTCAAACCAGGCGACGTTCTTCCTGCGCGAGGACAACACTGTCGACCGTGTCCTTGCCGAAGGCGATGTGGAGAGCGTGATCCATGGCAAATCGGAAACGCACTCGCGTTCCGATCAAGCCGAACTGTGGTTGACTGGCTCGCGGAACCTGCTCACCACCGCCATTCTCTCGGGCAACGTGCAACTCGCTTCGCTGGGAGCGCAGCCCGCCGATGCCGCTGCCGGGCGCGTGACAATGCACTTTGCAGGGAGTGCCCAGGGCCAGCAGTCGCTGGAGACGATTCACGCCGAGGACGGCGTCCGGCTCTCACAAAAAAATAGCAAGAGCGCAACCCTGGTAGCGGGAACTGCGCCAGGTGCATCCTCCACTCTTGTTTCGACAAACTCGACGCCGCCGAAGGGAAGCGGGCAATCTCAAGACGTCGAGATGACCGCCCCGGTGATGGACTTTATCGTGAAAGACGGCCGTCTGCTGCAACGCGCCGAGACCAGCGGGCCGCCGCAGATCGTTATCACGCAGCCGGGAGCGAATCAGAAGACGGTGGTCACAGCCGTCAAGTTTACGGCGACATTCACCGACAAGAATCGCCTGGCCACGCTGCATGGAGAGCCGGACGCGAAGATCGTCAGCAGCCTGATCGATCCAGGTAAGATCGGCGCCACCAAGACGGGCGCTCAGGTGCAGACCGATCGAATCTCCACCAGCCGAATGCTCGATGTAGTTTTTCTTCCCGAAGGCGGCGTCCAGTCAATCACGCAGACCGGTGCGTTTACCTACGTCGACGGCACGCAGCGGGCTTGGGCGCAGCGTGGCGAGTACACCACTGCCGATCAAATGATGGTGCTGAACGGATCGCCACGCGTGGTGGACGGAGGCATGACAACGACGGCCCATACGGTTCGCATGAACCGCGAGACCGGCGACGCTTTTGCCGACGGCAACGTCAAGAGCACGTACTCCGATCTGAAGGCGCAACCGGACGGCGCTATGCTCGCCTCGTCCGATCCGATCCACGTGACCAGTCGCAGCATGACCGCGCATAAGTCTTCGGCAATCGCGGTCTACACCGGAGACGCCCGCTTGTGGCAGAACGCAAATATAGTGGAGGCCCCCGTCCTGCAATTCGATCGCGATCATAGAGCTCTTTTTGCTCAAGGGGCGAATCAGGAAGGCGCGAATCAGGAAGGAACGGAACAGGGAACCAAGGCTCAACCGGTTTCGACCGTCCTCGTCCAGGTGGATAAGGATGGGAAAGTCACTCCAGTCCACATCACGTCAGCACGCATGAATTATGCCGACGCAGAGCGAAGAGTTTTCTTCGACGGCGGAGTGACCGCCAAATCCGACGACGCGATCATGACGGGAGAGCGGATGACCGTATTTCTTCTGCCGCGGAACCAGTCACAAGCGCCTTCAGGAACGATGCCCGGAAAAATAGACCGGATAATCGCCGAAGAGCGCGTCGTGGTCACGCAGCCGACGCGGCATGCGACCGGCGACCGATTGGTATACACGTCGGCGGATGACATGTTCGTCCTTACCGGCGGACCGCCTAGCATTTTTGATGCCGAACGGGGCAAAACCACCGGCGATTCGTTGACTTTCTACAGACACGATGATAGGGTGCTCGTGGAAGGCAAGGAAACGTCCCCGGCAGTCACTAGGACGCATGTGGCACGATAAATGCATACGCTGTCCACCGACGAAATTGGGAAATCCTACCGTGGCCGGCTCGTTGTAAACGGGGTAAGCCTTCAGGTTCTGCAGGGTGAGGTTGTTGGCCTTTTAGGACCGAACGGCGCCGGAAAAACCACCTCCTTCTACGCCATCGTAGGTCTGGTTCCTCCCGACACCGGCAGGGTGCTGTACGACGATGAAGATATCACCAGCGTTCCCATGTACTTACGGGCGCGCCAGTTCGGCATCAGCTACCTCCCTCAAGAAGCTTCGGTTTTCAGAAAGCTGACGGTCGAAGAGAACATCCTGGCCGTGCTCGAAGTCCAGCCCATTTCCTGGCATGAACGCCGCGAAAAGACAGAAAAGCTGATTGACCAGCTCGGACTGGAGCATATCCGCCAAAACAAGGGGTACGCGCTGTCGGGCGGGGAGCGCCGCCGGGTGGAAATCGCCCGCTCGCTCTGCATCAATCCCACATTCATTTTGCTCGACGAGCCCTTCTCAGGTATCGACCCTATCGCCGTCCTCGATTTGCAGAAGATAATCTCGGATCTGCGGGCCGGCGGAATCGGCATCCTGATCACCGACCACAACGTCCGCGAGACGTTGTCGGTGGTGGATCGGGCCTACATCATTAACGAAGGACGGATTTTCCGCTCGGGTACGCCCGAGGAGTTGGGGAGTGACCCGGAGGTACGCAGGGTCTATTTGGGGGAAAGCTTCTCGTTGGTATGAGTTCTCAGTTCCCGGTTCTCAGTTCTCAGTAAATCCCCGCCTTTCTGAGGCCTGACTTCCGGTACCTGAGAGCCGTTTTCAAGTTACCAAGGCGTGGGCACCCTGACCTTTCGTGTCCAGACGATCTACCTCGGTGCATGAGAAGCTAAATTTTCCACCCCCGACGCGCCGGAGATGTCGCGACAGTCAAGGGGTTGGGTTAACCGAGAACCGGGGACTTTACTTAGGGAGAGAAGTTGCTTCTTCAGCACAAACTGAACGTCAAGTTGTCGCAGCGGCAGATTCTAACGCCGGGCCTCGTGCAGATGGTGTCCGTGCTCGCGCTCAACAAGCTCGAGCTCAAGGACATGATCAATGCCGAGATGGTCGAAAACCCGGTGTTGGAGGAGCTGGAAGACGCAGTTCCCCTGCTCGATGACGTCGGACGCCAGGAGGAAGAACGCGATCGGTTAGCCGCCAAGGCGACTTCCGAAGAGGCTCCGCCGGTCGCCGATGAGAAGAAGGATCCTTTCGAAGAGATCGATTTCGGCTCGTTTTTCCAGGATTATCTGGATCCCGGTTATCGCAGCTCCGGAGAAATGGAAGAGATCGAGAAGCCGTCGTTCGAAAACTTCCTGTCCAAGCCCGGAAACTTGAGCGACCACTTGCTCTGGCAATTGGGAGCGATTTCCGTGCGCCCTCCGGTCCACCAGGCCGCCGAGCTGATCATTGGCAATCTCAACGAAGAAGGCTACCTGATTGCCAGCGACGAAGAATTGCTGGGCATCGTCCCGGTCGCGGCTCCCGAAGCCGATGTGGAAGTGGCGGCCAAGATCGTGGGCGAAGCGGAGGCACTGGGACTGGTGGTACCCGAGGCCGCGTCCGAAGCCTCTGACCTTGCAACTTCTGACCTCGACACTTCCGACCTCGATGCTTCCGACTTCGATGCTTCTGTTCCCGCCCCTGAGGACTTCGCTCGGCTGGATTTAGGCCACGCAACGGTTCTGGAAACGACGCCCGATGTTCTCTCAGAGATAGCTGCCGAGCTTCAGGCCGAGGTCCATACAAACGAGGCCCAGACAAACGAGGTTCAGAAAACAGAAGTTCAGAAAACAGAAGTTCCGCCGCCGAGCGCAACCAGCTACGGATCCAGCGCCGGAGCCGCAACCGCACCCGCCCGGATTTCTGACGTGAACTTCACCGTCGCCGATCTGCACGAAGCGCTGGAAGTTGTGCGCCAGTTCGATCCCCAGGGCATCGCCTGCCGCGACCTGCGTGAATGCCTGCTTTATCAGTTGCGCTACCACCTGGAGCAGCTGCAACTGCACCCCAACGGCAGCGCCCTGACCGAACAGGTTGTGAAAGACGCGATTGCCGTCGTCGACCAGCACTTGCGAGCGGTGACTCTAAAGCAATTCAAAGAAATAGCCCGCGCCATCGGACGTCCAGTCGAAGCAGTGCAGGCGGCTCTCGATTATGTCCGCACCCTCGATCCGCGGCCCGGTTTGCGCTACAACAAAGTTCCGGCGCGTCTCATCGAACCGGATGTCGCTTTCGTGAAGCACGGCGACGAGTGGCTGGTCATCATGAATGACGAGGACATGCCGCAGCTGCGCTTGAATCCGGCCTACAAGCGTCTGCTGACCCGCGACGGCAATGACCGCGACACACGTAACTACGTCAAAGATCGCTACAAGTCCGCCATCCAGCTGATCAAGAACATCGAACAACGCAAGCAGACGATCACCAAAGTCTGCTATTCGATCGTCGCCCGCCAGGGAGATTTTCTGGAGCGCGGAATCGATCAGCTCAAGCCGATGATGATCAAGGAAGTGGCGGAAGAGATCGGCGTGCATCCTTCGACCGTCAGCCGAGCGGTCGCCAACAAGTACGTCCACACACAGCAAGGCGTATTCGAACTCCGCTACTTCTTCTCCGAGAGCGTGCAGGGACCCGAGGGCGGCGGAACTTCGCTGCTGATTCTGAAACGCCGGGTCAAGAAGCTGATCGAAGAAGAAGATCCCAGCCGTCCACTGACCGACGAACAGATCACCCGCATCCTGCAATCGCAGGGCATCCAGGTCACGCGCAGAACCGTCGCAAAATATCGCGAAGACATGAAGATTCCCAGCACCCACCAAAGACGAGTGAAAAAGTAACAGGTTTCAAGGTTTCCAAGTGATGCTAATCTCTGCTACGTTGAAACCTTGAAACTCTGAAACCTTGCAACTTTGAGGTGTTCGATGAACGTGGAATATACCGCGAGAAAATACAAACTCACTCCCACCATCCGCAGAGAAGTTGAAACCGGCCTTAATAAAATCCGCAAAATTCTAGGTGACCGATTCGAAACCAAGGTGATTCTGGCGGTCGAAAAGCGCCAGCACAAAGCCGAAATCACCATCGATCCGCCGCACGGTCCGATTGTGGGCCTCGCCCAGACGTCCGACATGGCGTCGGCCGTCAGTGAAGCGCTCGACCACCTGCAAAAACAGGCGCTCAAGCATAAAACGAAATGGCTGAGCAAGAAGCGCAAGGCGGTCAAGAAATTCGACGGCCAGCTATTGGACGACAATCTGGAAGCCGCGCTAGGGCTGGCGGACAATACCACGGTTTCCGTTCTAGTTCATAAATTTCCCGCAGTGGCGCGGACCACCGAAGTGCATCTGGTGCATGCCCGGGACTCGGTGGCGCTTCGTCCAATGACCTTGGAGGAAGCCATCAAAGAGACGCACTTTAGAGACAAGGATGTCTTCATCTTCCGCGATCCCAAGGGCGTGTTGATGGTCCTACACCGTACAAGGGACGGCAAGATGGAGCTGATAGAAGCACCGTAGAGCGAGGTCAGAGGTTAGAGGTCAGATTGTAGAGGTGAAAGGCCCAAGACGCATTCGGTATAACCTCTGCAATCTGACCTCTCACCTCTAACCTGGTTTCACCCGCCGCTGGTCGCGTCCTGTGCCCACCGCAGGGCCTGCCACCAGTTCGAAGCAACCTCTTCATCGCTGAGCTTCAATTGCTTGGCGAGTCCGCTCGCTTCCGCCCACTCTCCTGATTCCTGCGCCAGCATAAGCTTGTACAGCGGACGAAGGCTGCTTTTCTGGCCCAGCAGCGCCGCCTTGGTTTCGTGCTCTACCGGCAATTGTTCCAAAAGCACGTCCATGCTGACCTCAAGGATGGCGTCCATCATAGAGAGCAGCCCCATCAGAAATAAATCAGAATTGGATTGCAGCCGTTCGGAGAGCAATTCGCAAAAACGGGCGCGTGCCAATCCCATGAGCACAAGTTCACTGCATTTCTGCTCGGCCGCACCCAGGGTGACGACGAGACGGATCCAGCGGCGGACCTCCCGCTCTCCCAGAACAGCCATGGCATGACGGATGGACTTGATTTCGAGAGCAAATCCGAAAACAGGAGAATTCAAATACCGCAGCAAGCGATAAGAAATTGAGGCTTCCTGTTTGAGCGTCTTCTCCAGTTCAAGCATGTTAATTTCCCGACGGGAGACCATTTCGAGCAGTCGTATGTAGTGGATCCGGCTGGCCGGAACCTCGCGGCCGATGACGATTTCGGGCCGGCAGAAAAAATATCCCTGGAAATAGACAAAACCCATATCGCAAGCCTGCTGAAATTCCTGCGGCGTCTCGAGTTTTTCAGCCAGCATCTTGCATTTCCCGGACCCAAACCGCCGCATCATGCCGGCCCGTTCTTCCGGCCTGGTTGCGCGAAAGTCGACTTTGATGATGTCGGCAAACTCGCACAGCGGTATCCGCGGATCGTTGGGAGCGAAATCGTCGAGAGCGATGAGATAGCCACCCGCCTTCAGTCGCTTGCAAGCGGCGATGACGCGGTCCTCGGGCTCGACCGTCTCCAGAATCTCCGCCACGGTCTGGCTGGGAGGCAGCAAGGTAATCAGATCTTTGAACAGGACCTCGCGAGTGCAATTGACGAAAGCGCGACGGTGATCGCAAAGCGTATTAATGCCGAGAAGCAGGGAAGTATCCAAAGTGGAGCGGGCCGCAAGTTCCGGATCGGAGTTGAAGAAGTCTTCGACTCCGTTTCGAAAGAGAAGCTCGTATCCGTACACATTCTGCAAGCGGTCAAGAATTGGCTGCCGGGCAACGAAGCGCTGTCCCGCCAGCGCCAGCGCGATTGCATGGAAGAATGGCATTACGCTATGCGCGGGGTTGATTTCCGAGGCCCGAGCGAAGCACACGGCCGCCTCATCGTGGCGCTCTTCGCTGATGGCCGCCATTCCGAGCGCGAGGTGTGCCTCGAAAGCTTTGGGATCAAAGGGGCTCAGTTTCAGGGCGCGGGCGGCATGGATAGCCACCGCCTTGGGTCTGTCAGCGAATGCGTTCACGAGCGCCCCGTAATAGTGGGCCATTGCGCATGAGGGGTTCAGCGAAATCGCTCGCTCAACGGCGCTGAGGGCCGTCGCATGTTCTTTGCTCAAGACGATCGTGACCCATCCGGCCACCGCCAGCGAAGCCGCGTCGTCGGCATCGCTGGCGAGTGCTCGGCGCACGTGCGCAAGCGCCGTGGTCCTGTCCGCCTCGTCGAACCCGCCGCGGGTGAAGCACCATTCGTGGCACCAGGCGAGATGGGCGTGCGCAGCGACATAGTCTGGCTCCAGACGGAGCGCCTCTTCGAGCAGAGGGATGGCTTTTCTGGCATCCCCGGGCATATGGGACTGCATGTGGGGTAGAGCGCGCAGAAAGAGATCATAGGCCCCGAGACTCTCGGGACGCTTGCGTCGCGAGCGTTCGATCTCCGACCGGCGCACGCTGGGTTCGACGACGCCGACGACCCGATCGGTGATCAGGTCCTGAACGTCGAAAACGTCCTTGAGCTCCCCATCCAGTTTGTCCGCCCAGAGGTAGGCCCC
>Ga0209169_10002955_pt1 | contig 10098 bp, 8 predicted proteins | sample HubBroMetageWRM4_FD_188346 | JGI IMG/M metagenome (GOLD analysis project Ga0209169, IMG submission 188346) | Warmed soil microbial communities from the Hubbard Brook experimental Forest, New Hampshire - Hubbard Brook CCASE Soil Metagenome WRM 4... | ecosystem: Environmental > Terrestrial > Soil...
GTGTGAGGGCGCGAGGCGCTGTTTCGGCAGCGACAGTGGCCCGTGGAGCTGTTGCTGGAGCAACAGCAGGCGCGCGCGCCGCGGGCGCTCGAACGCATTCGCGCCAACACGGTGCACATTTAATTCCCTGTTAATTCCGTGAGCTAACGTCGTTTCACGGCGGCCCAGCGGCCAGTCGGCGCGATTGGCATAGGCCGTGCTTTGAGCGGTGCTCGTTTCAATTGTTGAACAGAGCATCGATGACTTCGAAATGGCCGCGGCGCGCTGCCCCCCGGGAACGGCGTTGGATGATTTGGGGTGCTGCAGTGCTGGGCGCGGGCGCGCTGGGTTGTGCGTTCGCAGGTGATGCAAGTCCCGCTGACTCCGCAGCCCCCGCCGCGGACTCAGCGAACGCCGATGACGCTGGTGGCGGCGACGGCCTCAGCGAGGTCATCGTCACCTCCCGTAATCGCGAGGAGTCCTCCCAGGACGTTCCGATTCCGATCTCCGTAATCCAATCGGACGCGCTCACTCGCGACGGCACCGTCAGCATTCAAGACTTGACGCAGAAGGCGCCCGGCCTCGAGGCGACCACTCCGAATTCCAGACGCACGGGCATAGCGCTGCGCGGGCTCGGCAAGTCGGCCGGTAACGACGCGCTCGAAGCTTCCGTCGGTGTACTCGTCGACGGCATTTTTCTGACCCATCCGGGCATGACCTACCAGGACTTCACCGATCTCGATCGCGTCGAGGTACTACGCGGCCCGCAGGGTACGCTGTTGGGAAAGAACACCACCATAGGTGCGGTGAGCTTCGTGACCCAGCAGCCGGCCTTTACGCCGGAAGGCGCCGCGAATTTTGCCGTAGGCGAGCGTAACGCCCGTTTGGCGAACGGCTCCTTCACCGATGGCATCATCGACGGCGTGCTCGCCTACCGCGCCTCCGCGTTCTTCGACAAGGAGGACGGCTTCATTACCAACACCGGTCCCGAGGGCGGTACGACGAACGAGAAAAATCGGGCCGGCGGCCGTGTGCAGTTCCTGTTCACGCCGTTCGACGGCTTTTCCGCCCTCATCAATGCCGACTACGCGGAATCCGACGAGCGCAGCAACACCAAGCCGGTCATCGAGGTTCTGACGAACTACAACAACGCCGCCGGCACGCCGCGCGTGACGACGATCGGTGGAACCGGGGTGCCGACGACCGCCGCCGAGGTGGCTCTGCAGAACACCAGTACAAACACCTACACCAGTCTTTTCCAGAGAGGCTACTTCGGCGGCTATCAGCCGATCGTCGGCTCCTGGGACACGGAAAATCTTTACTACAACCTGCCGGTCCTGACGCGGAACCAGGGCGTGAGCGCAACTCTGAACTGGAAGCTCGATAGCGACCTGGCGTTGACCCTGATCAGTGGCTGGCGCAGCTACGACTTCGATGCCAAGAACGACGCCCAGCAGACGCAGTTCGACACCGGGTGGACCGGAACGCACCTCACGACGGGCCAGGAGTCGCACGAGTTCCGGGTGACCCAGACCGTCAATTCGGCTTTCGATTATCAGGCGGGCCTGTATTTCCTGCACTTCTGGAATCAGTCGACGGGCCGCACCTTGTACGGGCAGGACTCCGGCGCGTTCTCCTCGGGAAACGGCGACTACAACCTGCTGGAAAGCACGGCTGCGGGCAAGCAACTGTTGCAGGCATCCCTGCAGAACGTCTACGTCACGAACAAGATCACCCCGGACACGAAGAGTTACGCGGTCTTCGGCCAGGCGAACTGGCACTTCACGGACCGGGCAACCCTGACTTTCGGCGCTCGTGAGACTTACGAGGATAAGACCAACACATCCACGGCGGCGGCGGATTTCATCGACGGCGCCCCTTTGAATAGCCTCGCGACCCTGGGTCAGGGCCTGGGCGCCACCCAGCTGCAGATCAACTCCGCGAATAACATCCGCACGACGACCATCGGGCCGATCTATCCGACGGTGACCGGCACTCCGATCAAGGCCTACGCCACATCGTGGCTGTTCAGCCCCACCTACAAGCTGAACGATCGCACGATGCTGTACGCGTCAGCCGCGGCCGGCGAGAAATCCGGGTCGGTGCAATTTACGAGCAGCGGCGCGCCGGCGAATGTCGCTCCCGAGAAAACTCTCGACTTCGAGTTGGGGATTAAAACCCAGGTACTGAACGACACTTTGCAGATCGACGCCGACCTGTTCCAGACGCGTGTCCGCGATTACCAGCAGACCACCGAGGTATTCGATCCCGCCACCACGGCACTCAAGAACAATGGGACGCTCTATTACCAGTCCATTCTCGGCAACATTCCCGAGATCATGGCTCGCGGCGTGGAGGTGGAGGGTACCTACCTGGTCACCCGGCAGCTCAGCTTCAACTACGGTGTGGTCTACAACCATGCGGTGTATGCGAGTTGGGACAATGCGACCTGCCCGAACGAGGCGGACGTGAAGTCGAGCACCACCACCTGCGACAACACCGGTCGCCAGATCGTCGGTGCACCGCGGTTCACCTCAACCGTCGCGGTCGATTATCACCAGGCGGTCTTCAGGGGCTACGAGGCGCACTTCTGGGCCGCGAACGTGTACCGCAGCCAGCAGGACTTCGATAACAACCTGTCGCGCTACGGAATCCAGGACGCCTATGGACTGACCGACGCCGGCATCGGCATGGTTTCCCCCAGCAAGCACTTCGAGCTGGATTTCGTGGGCCGGAACGTTTTCAACAAGCAATACACGACGAGCGTCAACGTCAACAGCAACGGCTCGATCGGCTATGACGGTATGGGTGAGCCGCGGTGGGTGGGTGTGGAGATGCATTTGAAGTTGTAGCGCGCGGGCACAACGGCGTCGTGCCGTGAGGGATGCGGGCGGTCGCCGCGCCGACCTGCATCGGCGAGTTGCTGATTGTTGGCAGTTGGAGCACGGCGTGCGGTTACGCCGGCGGTCAGACATGTTGTGGAGGATATTCGGTGAGCAAATTGATTCGTGTTTGGGTGGCGGCCGCTGCGATGGCTTCGCTGGTATCGCTGTCGGTTGCACAGACAACCGGCTCGGCTGGCCCAAGCGCCGGATCGGTTTCCGGCGCGGCCGGTGCCGGCGGTGTGGGAGCCGGGGCTGGCGCGGTTGCTACCACTGCTCCGGCCGCCCCACAGGCACCTGCCGCACGTGGGCCGTCGTTAAAGCTGGCCCTGGAGGCCGCTCAGAAAGCCCTCGAGACCTGTAAGGGGCTCGATCAGAAAGTCGGCGTAACCGTAGTCGATTCCGCCGGCGTTTTGAAAGTCGTCCTCGCCACCGACGGTGCCTCGACACGCGGCGTCGCGTCGAGCACGAACAAAGCCCTGACGGCCCTCGCGTTTACCACCGCGACGAGCGATTTAGGCGAGAAAATCAAGACTGACACCACACTGGCAGAGAAGGTGGCGTCCAACGCCAACTACAACACCCACGCGGGTGGCGTGCTCTTGAAGGCAGGCGACGACGTGATCGGCGCGATCGGAGTGGGCGGCGCGAAGGGTAGCGAGAAGGATGAAGCTTGCGCGGTCGCGGGGCTGCAGAAGGTCAAGGGACGATTGAAGTAGGCTTACCGCCGAACGCTGGAGCGCTGCCCCTGTGTCTAGGGCTTGCGAGCGCTCCGGCAGTCCGCACTCTAGTCGCCGACCCGGATGACTATCGCGTCCACATCAGACGCTTGAAGTTGCTTACGCAGCTTGTTGAGCTCATCGAGCTTCATGATCGGGCCAATGCGCACACGGTGCCAGACGTCGGTATCGACGGCCACGCGCTGCACCTTCGCGTCGATGCCTTCCTTCGATAGCTGCTCGCGGACACGATCGGCGTCCGATTCGTTGCGATAGGAGCCGACCTGCAGCACGTACACGCCGGGGCGTTCGATCTTCGCTGTTGCCGGGAGGTCGCGTTTGACGTCCTTTTCCTTCTCCGGCACCACCACTTCGAAGTTCGGCAGCATCTGGTAGAAATCGTACTTCTCTGCCGTCTGCGGCGTCCCCGGGTTCGCTTCCGCGTCTGTGGGCGCCTGGCGATGTGGATCCGGATGGGGGACTTCGGCCGCCTCATGGGCCGCCGTCCGCCTTCCCCCGACATAGACAAACACCGCGCTCGCGATCACCACACCGGCCAAAGCGCCGAAGCCGAACTCACGTAGCCGCCCGAAGCTCCCTGCCCGGCGCTGGCTGGTCTTGTAGTCGCGATGCGTCTGTCTCATAAGTAACTGAAAGGACTCACATACTCTCCGGCGCCGACACACCCAACAAGGTCAGGCCGTTGCGCAGGACCTGTTGCACACCGAGCACGAGTGCCAGCCGTGCGTTACGCAGTTTCGCATCGGTCACGATGAACTGTTCAGCGTTGTAGTACGTGTGGAGCGCATTCGCAAGGTCGCGCAGGTAGTGCACGAGCGTGTGGGGCGCCCGATTCACCGCCGACAGCTCGAGGGCCTCCGGATAGCGCGCCATCGAGTTGAGCACGGCCTGCTCCTGGGTCCCGACCAGCAGGCCGGCGTTCGCCAGCCCCTCCGCCCGGTCGAAGGAGAGCTCGCGCGCGGCGAGTTGCTTCATGACGCTGGCGACGCGGGCGTGGGCATACTGAATGTAGTAGACCGGATTCTCATTGCTACGTGACTTGGCCAGCTCGAGATCGAAGTCGAGCGGCTGATCGTGGCTGCGCATGAGATAGAAGAAGCGGCAGGCGTCGTTGCCAACCTCCTCGCGGAGCTGGCGCAGGGTGACGAACTGCGCTTCACGCTTGCCCATCGCGATCTTCTCGCCGCCCCGAAACAAGCTCACGAACTGAATGAGGTTCACTTCGAGGCAGTCGCCGGGCTCGCCCATCGCGATGAGGCCAGCGCGTACCCGAGCGATATAACCGTGGTGGTCCGCGCCGAGCACGTCGATGAGCCGCGAGAATCCCATCTCGCGCTTTTCGAGGTGGTAGGCGATGTCAGAGGCGAAGTAGGTCTTCTGCCCGTTTTCGCGGACAACCACTCGGTCCTTCTCGTCGCCGAACTCCGTGGCCCGGAACCAGGTGGCGCCCTCTTGCTTATAGAGGCGCCCCTGGCCTTCGAGCTTGGCGAGAGACCGGTCGATCGCGCCGCTGTCGCTCAGCGCCCGCTCCGAGTACCAGCGGTCGAATAAGACGCCAAACTCACCGAGATCCTCACGGATATCGGCCAGCATCGCGGCGAGCGAGAGTTCCAGCACCTCGCGAAAGCCGTCGGCGCCAATCAACTCGCGCGCCCGGTCCATCAGCGCATCGATGTAAATTTCCTTGTCCCCGATCGGTGCGTCGTCCGGGAGTTTCAATAACACCGCGCCGGCGGGGTGCCGCAGCTTCTCGCCAACTTTCGTGTGCAGCAGCTGCGCCAGCGGCCGCACGTAATCGCCGCGATAGCCGTTGGCCGGGAAAGGCAGCTCCTCGCCGCAGATCTCGAGATACCGCAACCAGGTGCTCACCGCGAGGATGTCCATCTGACGCCCGGCGTCGTTGATGTAGTATTCGCGCGCGACGTTGAAACCAACCGCACTCAGTATGTTGGACAGTGTGGCGCCGTAAGCCGCCTGCCGACCGTGTCCGACGTGGAGCGGGCCGGTCGGGTTGGCTGAGACGAACTCGACCATGACCCGCTCGCCGGCGCCGAGGTTGCTACGTCCGTAGCGCTCGCCCTGCTCGTGGACAGTCGCCAGCTCGCGTACATAGGCATCCGTCGCCAGAAAGAAATTGATGAAGCCGGCGCCGGCGATCTCGGTGCGCGCGATGAAGGCGTTGGCCGGGAGGGCAGCGACAATCGCCTGTGCGAGCTCGCGCGGATTACGCCGCGCCGCTTTGGCGAGGCGCATGGCGATGTTCGTGGCGAAGTCTCCGTGCTGGGTGTCCTTCGTACGGTCCACGACGACCATGCTGGCGGAGGGCGCCTCGGGAAGGAGCCCCTCGGGAAGACGGTTCAGGGCGGCCAGCACGAGCTGTTCGATTTGCTGCTTCAAGGGGTGGGATCCGGCGGGTGGAAGGCGCCGGAGTTTACCGCAGGTACCGGACTTGACTTATATGACTTTTGATTTCGCCGTGCCGCGAAGTTCGCCCTGCGCGGACCCAAAAGTCACATAAGTCAAGTCCGGTACCTTCGCCCTCCGCAGCGGAATGTCGTACGTCACCTTGGCCCCATACGCTTCAGGGGCTTGCGGGTCGTGCCGCAGCTTGTCGAACACCAGCAGCCGCGTGCCCAGCTCGAACCCCTCCTTCAGGTCGTGCGTGACCATGAAGATGGTCATGGCGTTCGCCGCCCAAAGGTCGAGGATGAGCTTGTGCATGTCCGCCGTGATTCCCGGGTCGAGCGCCCCGAACGGCTCATCCAGGAGCAGGATTCGTGGCTCGCAAATCACCGACTGGGCGATCGAAAGCCGCTGCTGCATACCGCCTGAGAGCTGCGCCGGGTATTTATCCCGCGCTCCGGCGAGTCCGACCTTTTCCAGGATGCCCTCGGCCCGGACCACGGCCTCCCGCCGGCGGGTCCCAAAAAGCCTTCCCAGCAGCCACGAGCGGCGCAGCTCCAGTCCCAGGATGAGATTCCCCAGCACCGTCAGGTGCGGAAACAGCGAGTACCGCTGAAACACGATGCCCCGGTCCGGTCCCGGCTCCGGCGGCACCGGTCTCCCATCGATCAGCAGCCTCCCGCGCGAGGGTTGCTCCATTCCCAACAGGATCCGCAGGAACGTCGTCTTCCCACATCCCGACGCTCCGACAATGGTGACGAACTGGTGGTCGGCGAACTCGAGGTTGATGTTTTCCAGGACAACGGTATCGCCGTACCGTTTCCAAAGATTTTTGACAGTGACCCGTGCCATTCCCTAACGATTCATCTCGGTCCATGGAAACGCCCGTGCTCGCAGCAGCTTGAGCACGTAATCCATCGAAAACGCCAGCAAGGTGATCCAGATGACATACGGCAGGATGACGTCCATCGCCAGGTAACGGCGCACCAGGAATATCCGGTAGCCGAGGCCTTCCTCCGAGGCGATGGCCTCCGCGGCAATGAGAAACAACCACGCCGACCCCATCGACAGGCGCAGCGAGTCGATGAGGCGCGGCCACATCTGCGGCAGAATGACCCGGATAACCAACTGCCATGAGGAGGCGCCGAGTGTTTGCGCCTTGATGAGTTGCTCGGTGGGCAGCTCGCCCGCGCGCAGCGCCAGGTCGCGAACGATGACCGGCGTGATACCGATCGTGATCAGTGTGATCTTGGCGACCTCGCCCAATCCCAACAGGATGAACAGGATAGGCAGCACCGCCAGGGGTGGAATCATCGCCACCGCCCCGACGAACGGCGCCAGCGCCGCCCTCACCACCGGCACCGCCCCGATGGCCAGACCGAGGACGAGACCGATCGTCGCGGACAACACCAGCGCAATGACGATCCGCTTCAAGCTCGCGACGGTATCGGCCCAAAACAACACTTCGCCGCTGCGGACATCCTCCTCGACTGCGTAGCTGTGCAGGGTCGAGGCGATCGTAGCGGGAGTCGGCAACAGCTTGTCGTCCGGGTTCGCGGCGGTGCGGATATGCGAGCCCAGGAGATAGGTGCACAGGAGCGCGATGAACGGCACCACGCCGAGTAACCAACCAGCGCCGCGACCCGGGTGCCGATTGACGAGTCGCATTGTCTAAAGCTTGCCGTCCGCGGCCAGCTGCATATAGGTCGGATCGAAGTGCAGCTTGAGATTCTTCGGGTTCCCGAGCGTCTTGCCGCCGGGAAACTCCATTCCCACCACGTCCGGTGACCGCGCCCCTTGGCCAAGCAGGCCGTGATTGAAGGAAAACGTCCGCACCAGGTCCATGATCTTGACGAGGTTCGGACTGGAGGTGAACGCGACCGCGTCGGTCGGCACGTTGAACATCTTCGTCGTGGCCAACTGGCTGTTGAATCCCGGAACCGTAGTGCCCGATGCTTTCGCCATAGCCGCGAGAGCTGCCGCCGTGCGCGGGTCCTTGCCGAACATAACGGTCATGGTTTCATACCACGCGCCGATGAGCGCCTTGCCAAAATTCGGGTTGGCTTTCAGGGTCGCGGCGTTCACCACCATGAGATCCATGATTTCGCCCGGAATGCGGGTCGAATCGAACACCTCGGTGGTATTGGGCATGGCGATGATCTGCGCGAGTTGCGGCTTCCAGGCGACGGTCGCGGTCGTCCCGGGTGCCGCGAACGCCCCGACGATGTCGGCGTCGGAGGTGTTAATTACTTTGATGTCCCGCTCGCGCAGCCCGACAGTCTCGAGCCCCCGCACGAGCAGGTAGTGCGACACCGAAAGCTGCACGAGATTAATCGACTGTCCCTTGATGTCAGCAAGCGTCTTCCCTTTGCCCTTCAGGACCACGCCGTCGTTGCCGTTGGAGAAGTCGCCGACGATGAGCGCCGTGGAATCCACGCCTCCTGCCGCCGGGATCGTCAACGCGTCCATGTTGGTCATGGTGCAGGCGTCGAAGCCTCCCGCGGTGTACTGGTTTATCGACTCGACGTAATCGTTGATCTGAGTGAGCTGGATCGTGATGCCGTACTTGTCGGCCCACTTCTTGAGAATGCCGCTCTGGTTTGCGTAATCCCACGCCATCCAGCCGACGTAGATGGTCCACGCGACCTTGAAGTTCTTCTTTTCGGCCGCGACGGCCTTGGTGGAGAGAGTGCTCTGCGCGAGGAGTACGGCGCAGACGATCACGGTGGTAACCGTTCTGGCGAGCTTAGCTAACGATACGGGCATTTCGGTCTTCTCCGGATGCAGTCGTCGGGTCCGATTCAAGAGGCCCAACCGCGCACACCCGACGGGGATCGGATGCGCGCAGGCGCGCCTGTACGATCTCCCGGGCTTTTGTCCCGCCGTGTATCCGGCACGCGCTGGCGCGAGCCGGACTGCCTCTCTCGGACCAGACACTCACGCAAGCGGTACGCCGCGTGAGCCGGAACCCTAGATGCACATTGCACCAACGGCGATGCAAGGCGTATGCCGTGCGTGGATGCGCCGAAAGTGACGGCTTTGCGCCCAGCTACGCACCCTTTCGAGGCGACGCTCGCGAAACGCGCCCCGTTTTGGAGCGATTTGAGGCGCTAACTCCGCGTATTGGCCTTGGTATACGCTTTGCACTGCCGATCGCATGGGGAGTCAAACAATGAACGAGAGCTCGAATGACGGGTGACCCGCTCTGGGAAGAAGACCTGCGCGAGGGGAGCCACTGGTCCGGAGTGCTTCGCCGTGGGAGCACGTTGCGGTTGACCGATGTGGAAGGCGGGGCGAATGTCGCCGCGCTGTTCTACAACTACGAGGACCGTCTCGAGCGCTATAACATGGCGGACACGCTCAAGGCGCAACACACCGCGTATCTCACCAAGGGCTATGTTTGCTACTCCGACATGGGGCGCATCCTCTGCTCTCTTACCGAGGACACCTGCGGCTGGCATGACACGCTGGCCGGTGTTTCGAACGCGACCATGGTTGCGGACAAGTACGGGCGCACGCGCTTCCAGGAGCAGCGCAACGGCTTCTATAAGAACGGCTATGACGGGTTGCTCGGCGAGCTGGGAAAATATGGTCTCGGCAAGCGTGACGTCGTCGCCAATGTGAATTTCTTCAGCAAAGTGACCGTGGACGATGCGGGCCGCATGCACTTCCAGGCAGGCGCATCCAAGGCCGGTAGCTACGTCGATCTGCGTTTTGAGATGAATTCCCTGGTCGTACTCTCCACCTGTCAGCATCCGTTGGACCCGGCGCCCGAGTATCGTCCTCGCCATGTGCGGCTCGCGGCCTTTGCCAGCGGTTGCGTATCGAAGGAGGATCCGTGCCGAAAGCGCTGCCCGGAGAACGAGCGCGGCTTTCGCAACACCGAAATGATGTACCTGTCATGACGGCCACGATGGTGGAAAGCACTCTCGACCCCGCGACGGCCGTGTTGAACGAGATCGTTCCCGCGGGCGAGCCCTGGATGGGTATCGTCCGCAAGGGCCAGTTCTTTCGCATTTTGGACCTGGAGGGCAACCAGGCAGTCGACACGCTGTTCTACAACGCGACCGACTCCGAAGAGCGTTATAGCGCTT
>Ga0209169_10002962_pt1 | contig 10093 bp, 7 predicted proteins | sample HubBroMetageWRM4_FD_188346 | JGI IMG/M metagenome (GOLD analysis project Ga0209169, IMG submission 188346) | Warmed soil microbial communities from the Hubbard Brook experimental Forest, New Hampshire - Hubbard Brook CCASE Soil Metagenome WRM 4... | ecosystem: Environmental > Terrestrial > Soil...
AGGGGCACTCGATTCAGTCGCATATTGGCACGCGCGCGGTCGGGGCTCGAGGACGAAGGCCGGGCGGCGCAGCTGCCGGGGCCGGTTGGCGTTTGCTATAGTAGGGGGGAATCGCTGCCGGGCATTCGATGTGCTCCCTACCCCAATTCGAGCGAGGAAGGCTGGGCGTTTTGCGCAGCGGCGCGGTTGCGCTGCTGCGCATTTTTGTTTTAGGCGTTGGCCTGCTGCTGCCCGCGGTGCTGCAGGCGCAGACCGCGCCGCCGGGTGCGGTGGCGCGAATCGAGGGCGCCGACGTTTCGGTGGAAGGCGGCGGTGTAGCGGCGGCGAATATTTCTGGTGATGGCGGGCTGAGTTACGTTTTCAACGGCAGCATCGTTACGGTGCACACGGGGCGGGCGAAGCTGACGTTTGCGGTGGGCGGCGAAGTGGATATTTGCGGGCCGGCGAAAATTACGGTGCTGGATTCGGCGGGGTCGATTACTTTGGCGCTGAGCATTGGGCGGATTCACTTGCAGCTGCCGGCGGGGTCGCCGGTGCGGGTTTTTACGCCGACGATTATTGCGACGCCGATTGATATCAGCGGAGCGGCGCGGGACATCACGCTGGGACTGGATTTGAACGATTCGCTGTGCGTGCTGGCGACCAGCGGGGCGCTGCGGCTGGAGCAGCAGTTCACGGGCGAAGGTTTGATCGTGCCGCAGGCGGGGGATTTTTTAATTGCGCCGGGCAAGCTGGTGCCGACGGCGGGGGTTTCGGGGAATTGCGAATGTGCGGCGATGCAGGCGCGGTCGGCGCCGCCACCGAATATTCCGCTGATGGGGGTTACGTCGGCGTCGCAACTGCAAATGCCGGAGGCTAACGCGGCACCGCCGCCGGCGGCGGATGGCAAAGGGGCGATACCGCCTCCGGCTGACCCGAATGTGCAGTTGCGGGTGCTGGCGAAGGAGGATGAGGTGCATCCGCTGCCGCAGGCGGAAAAGGCGGCGGCACCGCCTCCACCGCCGACGGCCATGCCGATCTACAAAATTGTGATGCCACCATTGGGATTTTCGGCTTCGTCGCCATCGCCGCCGGAAGATCCGTCATTGGACGCGGTGCTGCTGGTGCGGACGGTGCATGTGGAGCCGGAATACGAATTCAGCGGGCATGTCGATCCGCCGGCGTTGGTGTCGACTGCGGCGGTCGCGGGAGCGACTTCCGATACAGCCAATAAGAAAACTAAGAAAGAACAGAAGAGCGGCGGATTCTGGGCTGGGCTGAAACGGTTGTTCGGCGGCGGGTAGACGCGCCAGGAACAACCGTAAAAGGCGTTCCGGTACAGGTCGTGTATTCTGTCACCCACTTTCAAGAAAAGGCGTAAATCGAAACAGTCATGAGACCTAAACCAATTGTGCTGACGGTGCTGGACGGGTGGGGCTACCGGGCGGAGACGGCGGGAAATGCGATTGCGCTGGCGCGGAAGCCGAATTACGACCGGTTGCTGCGCGAGTTTCCGAACACGTTGATCCAGACATCGGGGCCGGCGGTGGGATTGCCGCCGGGGCAAATGGGCAACAGCGAAGTGGGGCATTTGAATATTGGCGCGGGGCGCGTGGTGCACATGGATACGACGCGGATCGAGGCGCTGATCGCCAGCGGCGAATTCGCGCGGCAGCCTTTGCTGATGGAGACGATGGAGCGGGCGCGGACGCATCAACTGCATTTGCTGGGATTGGTGAGCGACGGCGGAGTGCATTCGCATATCGAGCATCTGTACGCGCTGCTGCGGATGGCGCGCGAAAACAAAGTGGAACGCGTTTTCGTGCATTGCTTTATGGACGGGCGGGACACGCCGCCGGAAAGCGGGATCGATTTTCTGCGGGCCTTGCAGCAGAAAATGCGGGAGTACGGAGTGGGTGAGATTGCGACGGTGACCGGGCGATATTACGCGATGGATCGCGACAACCGGTGGGAGCGGGTGGGGGCGGCTTACCGGGCGGTGGTGCATGGCGCGGCGGAGATCCGGAGCACGGATCCGATTGCGGTGATGCAGGCGAGCTACGAGAAGGGGGTGACCGACGAATTTGTTTTGCCGTCGGTGATGGTGACCAAGGACGAGCCGGGAAAGCCAGCGGCGGCGCGCGGAGTGATTCGGGACGACGATGCGGTGATATTTTTCAATTTTCGAGCGGACCGAGCGCGGGAGATGACCCGGGCGCTGCTGGAACCGGGGTTCAAGGAAATCGAGGATCCCGACCGGCCGAAGAACCTGGCGTTCGTGGCCATGACGCAATACGACAAGGCCTGGCCGTGGCTGCGGTATTTGATCGCGCCGGAAAAGCTGGAGCACATTCTGGCCAATGTTTTCGCGGAGCAACAATTCAAGAACATGCGCATCGCGGAAACGGAGAAGTATGCGCATGTGACTTATTTTTTTAACGGCGGGGTGGAGAAACCGTTTTATGGCGAAGAACGCGCGCTGGTACCGTCACCGAAAGTGCCGACCTACGATCTGAAGCCGGAAATGTCCGCGGCGGGAATCGCCGATGCGGTGATCCATGCGATCGAGCGCGGAGATTTCGACGCGATCATCATGAATTTCGCCAATGCGGACATGGTGGCGCATTCCGGGAAACTGGAAGCGACGATCAAAGCGGTGGAAGCGGTGGACGAAGGGCTGGGGCGAATTTTTCAGGCGCTGCGGCCGCGCGGCGGGGCGTGGATTATCACGGCGGATCACGGCAACGCGGAAACGATGATCGATCCCGGGACCGGCGGACCGCACACGTATCACACCACGAATCCAGTGCCGTTTATTTTGCTGAGTGAGGACGGGACCAAGCAACTGCGGCCGGGCGGGTCACTGCGGGATATTTCGCCGACGCTGCTGGGCGTGCTGGGCGTGCCGGAGCCGGCGGAGATGTCCGGGACCGACCTGCGGGTGCTGAAGAAATAGGCGAATCAGGAAATGCCCGGGCGCACCCAAGCTTGCGCACGGGCTCCAAAACACTTCTAATTAAAAAACACTTCTAATTAATTTCCGCTGGCGGGCCTGGGCGAGGTATACCCCTGGCGGGCATACACCGTGACCTTCTTCTTGTGGTTCTTCTTGTCCAGGGTGGTGAAGAGATTGCCGTCATCATCGACCGCTTCGACTTTCAGCTTGTGGTATTTGCCATCGACGCCGGCCGAGGGAGTGAAGCCGATGGTGTACTGGTTGCGCAAGAAGGCCGCGACGGAATTGAAAATTTCGTTCATCTCGCCTTCGAAGCGCGGAAACCAGGCGTAGCCGCCGGTCATTTCAGCGAAGGTATTGAGCTGGTTTTTGGCCTGCAGGTAATTCACCTGGGCAAATTCGGGTCCGGTCAGACTCTTTTCGTGAATACCCAGAGCGTCCAGGAGTTCGCCCATGCCGACGCAGAAAATGGTGGTGTCGGTTTCTTTGAGGTGCTTGAAGGTCTGATCGAGAGTGTGTTTGCTGAAAGTGTCGTAGCCGGAGGCGATGACCAGAATCGCTTTTTTGCCTTTTACGTCGCGAAGCTGATCGAGGGTTTCGAGCACGGCGTCGAAGAGGATGGCTTCGTGAAAATCGGGCCAGAAGAGGCCGTTGATGGCCTGGGCGATCTGGCTTTTGTCCTGGGTGAAATCGACTAAGACATTGGTGCGAAGATCGAAAGTCTTGAAGGCTACCCAATCTTTTTGATTCATGTGACCGAGGAAGTTATAGGCCCAATTTTTCCCGCGATAACCGAAATAGCCGCCCATGCGGCCGCTGAATTCCATGAGCATGACGATGGTGATGGGCGCTTCGCTGGGGGCAAAGTTGGTGATTTGCTGGGGCTGATTGTCGTCGAGGACGCGAAAATTCTGCTTCTTGAGGCCGGTGATGAGATTGCCATCGGAGTCGGTGACCACGGCGTCGACATTGACGACGTTGGATTGCACGGCGATGGCAACTTGGGGAGCCTGCGATGCGGGCTGGCCGGCGTTCGCCGGCTGCTGCTGTCCGGTGGGAGCCTTGGGCGCGGCGCCGGGTTGGGGCGTGGGCGAAGGCTTGGTGGGACCTTCCTGCTGCTCCTGCTGGCGGGCGCGGGCGGTGAGAATGCTGGTAGGCAGGCCCAAAAGCGCAATCAGCGCGACAAACAGAACGATGCGAGTCGAGGTCGTCTTTTTCAACTGCCGGCTCCTTCCACTTTTATTGGTCAGCATTTGGATGCAGCGAGGCCCGGTTCAGGATGGTCGGCGCTTTTCGCCGCCCGGCCTGGTGAGGGCGCGGACGATGGTACTTGAGAAACTGGGAGCAGCCCGATTACCGAACGCGATTCGTACACATGATAGTATCTTTCGTCGGTTCGTCCGCGACAGAAATTCCAAATCTGGGGGAAAACAAGAATGGCGCGCCCGCGCACACCAGCCCTGCTTGTTGTGTTTGCCGTCACGCTCGCGATCATGTTCGCTTTTGCTACGCCGGTTGGCGCGCAGGCCGTTACCACGCCGCCGTACGGACCGGGAGCGCAATCCTCCGCACCGGTGAATTCGACGCTTTCGCAGATCGAGGTGGAAGCGATCGGCTGGCTGCAAGGATTCCTGCGCATCAACACCACCAATCCTCCGGGAAATGAGCTGGTGGCGGCGAAATATCTGGCAGACATCCTGCAGAAGAACGGAATTCAGAGCGAAATTTTCGAGAGCACGCCGGGGCGTGGAATTATCGTGGCGCGGCTGGCGGCGACGGCGGTTCCGGATCCGTCACGGGCGCTGCTGCTGATGGGCCATCTGGACGTGGTGGGAGTGAACAAGGCGAAATGGACGGTGGACCCGTTTGGCGCGGAGCTGCGCGATGGATACATTTACGGGCGCGGGGCGATCGACGACAAGGGCATGACCATTGCGAATCTGGCGGTGTTCATCGCGGTGAAACGATCGGGGATGCGATTAACGCGAGATCTGATTTTTCTTTCGGAAGCCGACGAGGAAGCGGGCGGCGACGAGGGGATGAAATTCGCGGTGGAAAAACACTGGGACAAGATTGCCTGCGGATTTTCGCTGAACGAAGGCGGCCACGTCGAATTAAAGGACGGGAAAGTGCAGTTTGTGGCGGTGGCGGCCAGTGAAAAAGTTCCGGTGAACGTGGACATTATCGCAACGGGACCATCGGGCCACGCGTCTTTACCTATCAAGGATAATGCGGTGGTGCATCTGGCGGCCGCGGTGGCGAAGATCGGAACGTACGAAACACCAGTGCAATTCAATACGGTTTCGCGGGCGTATTTCGAAGGATTAGCGTCGGTGGAGGATCCGGAAACGGCGAAGTGGATGAAGTCGCTAGACACGGCGGACCGGGGCGAGCACGCGGCGCGGTATCTTTCGAATACGAATCCGTTCTGGAACGCGATGATGCGCGACACGATTTCGCCGACCATACTGCAAGCGGGGATCCGGGTGAATGTGATTCCGGCCGAGGCGCGGGGCGAGATGAATATCCGGCTGCTGCCGGGAAATCAGATCGCTCCGCTGCTGGGAAAATTGCGGACGCTGATCAACGACCCGCAGGTGAAGCTGGAAATGCAGGTCAGCGATGAAGAGACCGCGCCTTCGGCGCCGGTGGAATCGGAGCTGATGACGTCGATCAGCCGGGTAACCGGGCAAGTTTTTCCGGGAGCGGTGGCGTTCCCGGGGATGGATACGTTCGCCACGGATTCGGCGCGGCTGCGGTTGCGCAGTGTAGTGGCTTACGGATTACTGCCATTTCCGCTGAGCACGGAAGACGAGTGGCGGATGCACAGTGAAGACGAACGAATACCGGTAGCATCGTTTCAGAAAGGAATTGAATTTCTATCCGCAATCGTCAACGATTTCTCGGTGGCCAAATAATCGTGAATACCATTCGAAAAGCTAAAATTGTCTGCACGCTGGGCCCGGCAAGTTCCTCGAAAGAAATGATCGACAAACTAATTCACGCGGGGATGGATGTGGCCCGCCTGAATTATTCGCACGGCACGCACGAAGACCGCGCGCGGATGGTGAAGGATCTGCGGAAGGCTTCGGCGCGGCGCGAGCGGCCGATTGCGGTGCTGGCCGATCTGCAAGGTCCAAAAATCCGGACGGGCAAGCTGGAAATGGGCAAGCCGGTACGGCTATTTTTCGGCAAACGTTTCACGATCACGACCAAGACGATAGTGGGCAACGAAGCGGGGGTGAGCACGACGTTCGCGGCGCTGCCGGCGTCGGTGCGCAAGGGCGACCGCATTTTGCTGAGCGACGGTGATATTGCGTTGCGAGTGCTTTCCACTTCGTCGAATGAAGTGATTACGCAGATCGAGAACGGCGGAGACCTGGGCGAAAACAAGGGCATCAATTTGCCGGGGGCGAAGCTGAAGATTCCTTCGTTGACGCCGAAGGACCGGCAGGACCTGGTTTATGCGCTGGCGATCGGCGCAAATTATGTGGCGTTGAGTTTTGTGCGCAGTGCGGCGGATGTGCGAGCGGCCAAGGCCGCGATTGCGCGGCAAGGTAAAAATACACCGGTGATCGCCAAGCTGGAAAAACCGGAGGCGATCGACAATTTGGACGAGATTCTGGCGATCGCGGATGGGGTGATGGTGGCGCGCGGGGATTTGGGCGTGGAGATGAACCCGGAAAAAGTTCCAGTGGTGCAGAAGCAGATTATTTTGAAGGCACGGGATGCGTTGGTGCCGGTGATCACGGCGACGCAGATGCTGGATTCGATGCAGAAGAATCCGCGGCCGACGCGCGCGGAGGCGTCGGACGTGGCGAACGCGGTGTTTGACGGGACGGACGCGCTGATGCTATCGGGCGAGACGGCGTCGGGGCTGTATCCGCTGGAATCGGTGGAGATGATGGGCAAGATTATTGTGGAGGCGGAAGCGAGCGTCACCGCGCTGCCGCGGCCGGTACATTCGGGCGATTTGAAAATCAACGAGGCCATTGCGGAAGCGATCTGCCACGCGGCGGAAGAATTGCAGCTGAAGGCTATCGCGGTTTTTACCGAGTCGGGATCGTCGGCGGCGCTGGTTTCGAAATACCGTCCGCGCACGCCGATTATCGGATTCTCGCCGGTGCGGGAAACGCGGCGGAGGATGGCGCTGCTTTGGAATGTGGTGCCGCGCAGCATCGACCGCGAATACGATATTGATACGCTGGCGGCGTCGGCGGAAAAACGGCTGCTGGAAGAAAAATTGGTGAAGAAGGGCGACATCGTGGGGATTATTGCGGGGACGCCTTTGGCGACGCAGGGGACGACGAATTTGATGCGGTTGCTGCGGATTGGCGGGTAGGGCGCGGACGGCGGAAGCGAGCTGAATCGGACAGGCGGCGCGGCGGCAGAATCGCGGGTTGGGGATTAATTCAGCCAGTCGCCGGGGCGGGAGGGGGGCTTGTCTTGCTGGTCGCGGACGTAGACTTCGAATTTTTTCTTGAGGCGGCGGCGCTGCCAGTCGGAATAGGAATTGCGCAGGTTGTAGCCGAAGGACCCGCGGCGCAGGTAGAGGTAGCCGACCAGCATGCCGCCGAGATGGCAGACGTGGCTGACGTTGTCGCCGGTGGAACCGATGGTGCCGAAGAATTCGATGGCGCCGAGGACGATGACCAGCATGCGCATGGAAACCGTGACGGGGAGCGGGAAAACGTATACCTGGCGGTGGGGCATGACCACCGCTACGGCCAGCAGCACACCGTAGATCGCGCCGGAAGCGCCGATGGTGGGAACGACCAGTGAATTCGGGCCGGCGCCATGAAAAGCAAAAATCAATCCCTTGACGATGACGTTGATGACGCCCGCGCCGATTCCGCAAAGAAAGAAGTAGGTGTAGAACTTCTTTGAGCCCCAGGCGCGTTCGAGGTCGGCACCAAACATTGCCAAATAGAGCAAGTTGAAAAGAATGTGGAAGATAGTGTTTGGGTCGTGAAGAAAAATGTAAGTAAAAAGCTGCCAGATCCGGCCCTGCGCAATGGCTCGATAGGGAGACAACCCGAACCATTCAAACCACCAGAAGGTGCCAGCGTCGTGAAATGCAAACGCGGATAATTTTTGGAGGGTGAAGACGGCGATGCAGGCAATACAAATGGCTTTGATGGCGGGAGGAAAATATCCGCTCAGGTCGTAACGGTAGCCCGGACCACGTGAGAAGGTGCGCACCGCGAATAAGTCTAAAGATTCGCCGGCTGAGAGTCAAAGCCGGGTGGGGATGGCGTATAGGTCAGCCTGGTTCCTCAATCCAAAATGAAACCTTCTTCGCACCACCGGGATTTGTCATATTCCCCCAAACGGACCCAGGTGCATTTTTAGTTTTGGGTGTCTACGGCTCAGTTGATTCCCACATGCTCGTTGCCTTCTCGTTCTCGCAGCAACGGAGGTAAGTGACCTTCTCCGTGCTCGATAGGCGGTCGATTAGAAAAGAAAGGTCGATTCTCAACTTCCTCAAAAGCCCAACGTTTGTTTGGGCTTTTTGCGCTTCACGCTTAATCAGTTCAACTTCTTCGTAGAGCGAGAGTTTGGCATTTTTCATCAAGTCGTCGCAGTTGCGAACGAGCTGCACATAATTTCGATTCTGGTCGAGCATTCAGCACCTCAGAAGAGCCATTCGTCCCAAAAACTTCGCTACGGTGTAGGTCGCAATCGGAACAGGATAATTACGAATCCCGAAATAAGAAAAATCACCGCCATTACCCAATAAGCTGGACTGTGAATTGTCGAAGCCGCGATCACGTTTTCCGAATCGAGCCCACTCGTTCCTGGAAGTGCGGGCTGGGCGACTGAGCGCGGGATTGAGGTGATGTAGACCGCGGTTGATCCAATTACCATAAAAACGCCAAGTAATAACGCTCTCAGAATTTCCATTCGCATCACCCACGTGGTTCAGGCCAACCGAGTTTGTGAATCTTAATTCGCCATAGATCATTGCAAGCGTCGTCCATTGCCTCGCGTTCGGTCTTATGCTTTGGTTCATCCGTCAATTCAAGCCAGCGAAGAATCACAGCTTGCTCAGTTGCGTGAATCAACGTAAGGAGTTTCTCCTGGTCCAATTCCCACATGGTTTTTTCATACGCCGTTTGCCACGACGAAATCTCGTGTGACTTGGGCGGTACGGAAACTGGTTGAAGGGACGGCTGGTTCTCGGACACGTAGCACCTCAAATCAAATCGCCGGGCTAGAAGCCTACTGAGTGTTGACCCGTTTAGTCTTGCGAAACGCGGCCAGTCGGAAGAGAACCCGAGCCGCCTGTAATCCCGGATTGGGATGGCTGGAAGGCTTTAGCTTAGGAGAGACACGGGAAGAAAGCTGTTCACTTCTGCACACAATTGCAGCGACTGTCGCTGGATTGGGCATCGAGTGCTGGCTGCACTCCGCAAACTGCTTTGTAAATGCAATTCTGCGAGTTTATCCGTCGTGAAGAACCACACTGAGGAGTGAACTATAAATTTCCAGGCCGCCGTTGTACTTGATCAGGCCCAGCTTGCGGAATTTGTTCATGAAGAAATTCACGCGCGAACGCGTGGTGCCGACCATCTCGGCCAGCATTTCCTGCGAAATCTTCGGCAGCACTTTTTCCGATGTATCTTCCTTGCCGTAACGCGCCAAAAGCAACAGCGCCCGGGCCAGCCGTTTCTCGCTGGAATTGAAGAGCTGATCCACCAGATCTTCTTCCACGCGAATGTTGCGCGAAAGCATGTGGGCGATAAACCGATCCGAAAATGCGTGCTCGGCATGAAGCACGCGGCTCATTTCTTTCTTGTCGATGATCAGCACCGTCGTTGCCGTCACCGCGGTCGCCGTCCCAATTCGCAGCGGCTGGCCCGCCAGGCATCCTTCTCCGAAAAAATCACCTGGCCCCAGCACCGCCACCACCGCTTCCTTGCCGCGCTGGTTCACCACAGACAGCCTGACCCCGCCTTTCTGGATGTACAGCACCGTCTTGCCAGAATCGCCCTGCGAAAAAATTGTTTCCTTGCGCTTGAACTCGACCACTTTCCGGGCTACGCCCGCCGACTCGAGGAACTCCTGGGCGTCGAACGGCTTTTTGCCGTTGGCCTTTTCACGTCGTCTGGAAGATCGGGGCTTGGTACGCATACGTACGGATGCCTGCATCGTAGC
>Ga0209169_10002963_pt1 | contig 10091 bp, 6 predicted proteins | sample HubBroMetageWRM4_FD_188346 | JGI IMG/M metagenome (GOLD analysis project Ga0209169, IMG submission 188346) | Warmed soil microbial communities from the Hubbard Brook experimental Forest, New Hampshire - Hubbard Brook CCASE Soil Metagenome WRM 4... | ecosystem: Environmental > Terrestrial > Soil...
TGAAGTCCACCACCGAGACGTTCGCCGTCGGCACGCGGATGGCGACGCCGTCGAGGCGACCGGCGAGCTCCGGCAACACCAGGCCGACCGCCTTGGCGGCGCCGGTCGAAGTCGGGATCATGTTGAGCGCCGCGGCACGCGCCCGGTAGAGATCCTTGTGCACCTGATCGAGGGAGGGCTGATCGTTGGTGTAGGAGTGGATCGTGGTCATGAAGCCCTTGTCGATGCCGACGGCGTCGTTGAGCACCTTTGCGACCGGCGCCAGGCAATTGGTGGTGCACGAGGCGTTGGAGACGACGGTGTGCGCCTTGGTGAGCTTGTTGTGGTTGACGCCGTAGACCACGGTGAGATCGACGCCGTCGGCCGGCGCCGAGATCAGCACGCGCTTGGCGCCGGCGGCGAGATGCGCCGCGGCCTTGTCCTTCGACGTGAAAATGCCAGTGCATTCGAGAGCGATGTCGATGCCAAGCTCCTTCCACGGCAGCTTCGCCGGATCGCGTTCGGCCGTGCACCTGATGGCGCCGTTGCCGACGCTGATGGTGTCGCCCTTGACCGTGACCTCGCCCGGAAACCGGCCGTGCACCGAATCGTAGCGCAACAGGTGCGCGTTGGTCTCGACCGGAGCGAGATCGTTAACGGCGATGACCTCGATGTCGTCACGGTCGGCCTCGACGATGGCGCGCAAGATATTGCGGCCGATGCGGCCAAAACCGTTAATGGCAACGCGGACGGACATTTTTTCGCTCCCGGTCTCAACTCTCATGCCCTTATATATGCAGGGCATCCAGCTTTTTCGTTCAGTCTATTTAACGGGATCGGCCGCCGGTACAAGCCCGGCGGTGCCTCGGATTCCAGGCGTAAGGGTGCGCCCGACACGGAAGCCTACAATGCTGACCCGATAGACGGGGGCGCCGGTAAAGCGGCTGGCCGCGCGGAGCTGCACCGCGGCGCTGCTAAAGGCGCCGCCGCGGGCGACACGAAAAATGCAGTTCGGGGTCTTCCAGGCCGAACCGTCGGAAGGAGCCCCCTGGTAGCTCGTGTTCCAGCAGTCCTCGACCCACTGCCAGACATCGCCGTGCATGTCGTAAAGGCCGAATGCATTGGGCTCTTTTTGACCGACGGGTTGTGCGCGGCTCCCGGAATTCTCGTTGTACCAGGCATATTCGCGCAACGACGACGGCTCATCTGCGAAGGAATAGGCGGTCGTGGTCCCCGCCCGCGCCGCATATTCCCATTCCGCCTCCGACAATAGCCGATAGGGCTTGCCGGTCATCTTGGAGAGCCAGGCCACATAGCGCTGGGCGTCTTCCCAACTGACGAAGATAACCGGCTGCCGGCCGTGCCCCCAGCCGAGATCGCTGGTGGGGAGACAATCGCCATAGGTGACACAGGCATCCCAGTCGTCGAACGTCACGTCGTATTTGCCCACCGCGAAGGGCTGGGCGAAGACGACTTGGTGCTGCGGACTTTCTCCGGCAGCGTGGCCCCTTTCGGTGTCAGGCGAGCCCATGACAAAATGCCCTGCGGGGACGACGACCATTTCGGGACAGTCTTTGGCGCACTCCCGAAAAGAATCCCCCGGCTTGAGTGCCTGCTCCGCCGCGGCGCCAAGAACAAAGGGCTGCACCTGCGAGCGCGTGTACGGCCGTATTGTCGTGAACGAGTGCCATTGTTCCCGCACATAAGCTTCGTTGAGCCAGACGATCACGCCTGCAATGAGGGCGAAGGCCAGTGCGCCGACGGCCGCTTGCACGCGCAGCCGGCGCCGTTGTGCCGCCGTTCGACTGAGCAGGATGAATTCCTGGTCGGCCCCCGGGATGTCCGGGCGTCGCTTGGCAAGCCAGCCTTGCGCCTGAGCAAGCGCCAACCCCATGAGCAATGCCTGTGGCTTGGACTTGTCCGGCGCTGCCTGCCAGGCGCGGCGCGCGGCTTCGATGCCGCCGCGCCAAATGAGAAATTCCCGCTCCGTGGCGATCCATTCGTGCAGCCTGCCCCAGCGCCGAAAGATCGCCTCGTGCGCCACTTCGGCGTAGGTGTCGCCCGCCGCCGTCGCCGCCGTGACCAGAAGCCGGTTGGGATAATCGGCGAGCTCGGAAACCAGCCGCCATTCCTCGTCGGAGAATTCGGTGCGAGCGGCGCGGCGTCGCGTCGGCTCGCCGTCGTCGCGCACGGAAGCGAGGCGGAGCGTCAAGACCCGCCGCAACGCATCCTCGGCGTCGGGATGGGTTGCCAGAAACTTGTCGGCGCGGTCGACCAATACGCCGCCGAGCTCGAACGATTGCGCGGGCAGCCGCAGCACGCCGTCGTCGGCGCGCACCATCTGCGCCCACATGTCGTCGAGCGTATAGGACAACAGCGGCAGCGCGCCGACGTCCTTGATCGAATCCTCCGCCGTGCGCCGGGTGATGATGTCGATCAGCCCCTCGGTCTCGAACCGCGCCGCTAACAGTTGCGCCGGACGGCTGACGACCTCGCGCAGTTCGGCCTCGCGCAGCGGCGGCACATCGATGTGTTGGCGCGCCCTGAACAACGGCTCGTCGCGTTGCAGATGGCCGAGGAAGTCCGAGCGCATGCTCATCATTGCATGCAGACGCGGATCCGCAAGCGCGACCGTGAGCAGTTCGGAAAAGCGCCGGCCCTGAGCTTCCTCGGCGCGCGCGTAAAGCTCTTCTCCCTGGTCGACGTAGAGAAAAAAGCCCGGCGGTTTTGCCTGATCGAGTTCCTTGTGGCGGCGTTCGGTGGCCTCGATCAAATCCGACAGCGTCGCCTTGCCGTCGCGCAACAGCTCGATCCAGCCGTTTTGCTGCTTGGTCCGTTCAAAGTCGGTGGCGCCGAACTGCCAGGTGTCGAGGAACGATTCCACCAGCGCCTTGAGCGGATCGGTGCCGGGCTTGAGCGACAGATAGCACCATTGGCGGCTGTCCTGAAAAACCGGCGGCCAGGCATTGGGCGCGCGGGCATCCTCGGGCCAGGCCTGGCGCTTGAGCGCCGCGAGCACGCCGGCCTTCGCCAGCGAAGACTTGCCGACGCCGGAATTGCCGATCAGCACCGGAAGACGGTCGGGCGCGCCGGCGAGCGCGGATAGCACCTCGACGGTCTCGGACTTGCGGCCGAAAAAATAATCGCTGTCCTTCTCCTCCATCGCTTCGAGGCCGCGATAGGGCTGTGTGTAACGCCATAATTCGCCGGGGCGCGTGCCGCCGCCGGAGGCGGCGTCGTAGAGGCGGGCGACATCCTTCTCCGACGCCGGATCGGCGCTGATGACAAAGTGCAGGCGCCGGACAAAGGGCAGGCCCGGCACCGACTGGCCTTCGAGCAACACGACGATCAGCGGAAAATCGGCCGGCGATTTTACCCAGCGGTCGAGCGCCTCGTCATATTCCGGAACTTGCCATTGCCCGACGCCGGCTTCGCCGACCAACAGGATGAAAGCGGTCGCGTCGGCGATCTCCCGGGCAAGCTGCGCCGACCACGACCCGCCGGCGCGCAAATGCGTCGGCGCGAAGAAGACGCGCGTCGAGGAATCTTTGCGCTCGATGGCGGTCTTGAGCCGTTCCGCCAGCGCCTGATCGGGCGAGTGGTAGCTGAGAAACCAGCGCCGCATTCAATGCACCGCGGGTTCAACTCAATTGGCTCAACGCGGCCTGCGCCACCTTTTCGGCGGTGATGCCGAAATGCCGGTAAAGCTCCTTGTAGGGGCCGCTGGCGCCGAAGCCGGTCATGCCGACGAAGACACCGTCCGAGCCGATGATGGCGTCCCAGCCCTGGCGGATGCCAGCTTCGACCGCGACATTGACCCGCGCCTGGCCGACGACCGCGGCGCGCTTTGCCGCAGGCGCCGCGAGGAAAAGCTCGAAGCACGGCACCGAGACCACGCGCGCGGAAATCTTGCGCGCGGCGAGGAGTTTTTTCGCCTCGGCCGCGATGGCGATTTCCGAGCCGGTAGCGAACAGCGAGACGACGGCGGAATCGTCGTCGGCCGCGATCAGCTCGTAGGCGCCGGCCGCGCAGCGATTATGCTCGTCAAAGCCCTGCCGCAGCTGCGGCAGGTTTTGCCGCGTCAACGCCAACACGCTCGGGCCGTCTTTGGACTGCAACGCCAGCTGCCAGCACTCGACGGTCTCGACCACGTCGCACGGCCGGAACACCTTTAGGATCGGAATGGCGCGCAGCGCGGCGAGCTGCTCGACCGGCTGGTGCGTCGGGCCGTCTTCGCCGAGCCCGATGGAGTCGTGGGTCATCACGTGGATGACGCGCTGGCCCATCAGCGACGCCAAGCGGATCGCCGGCCGGCAATAATCGGAGAACACCAAAAACGTGCCGGAATAGGGGATGATGCCGCCGTGCAGCGCCATGCCGTTCATGGCCGCCGCCATGCCGTGCTCGCGCACGCCGTAATGGATGAAGGTGCCGGAATAGTCCGCCGCGTCGAGCACTTTCATCGCCTTGGTGCGGGTGTTGTTGGAGCCGGTCAGATCGGCCGAGCCGCCGAGCATTTCCGGCAGCGCCGCGGTCAGCGAGTCCAGCGCCAGCTCGGACGCCGCGCGGGTGGCGATCTCCTTCGGCGCAGCACTGAGCTTTTCCTTCAGCGCGCGCACCGCGCCGGGAAACAGCTCGGACAGCTCACCGCGCAGGCGGCGCTCGAACTCGGCGTGATGCAGCGGATCGCTGGCGGCGAGGCGCTCTTTCCACGCGAGCCGCTCAGGCTTGCCGCGCGCGCCGGCGGCGCGCCAAGCTTCCAGGATGGCGGTCGGAATTTCGAACGGCGCAAAAGTCCAGCCGAGCTTTTCGCGCGCGCCCTTGATCTCTTCGGCGCCGAGCGCCGAGCCGTGGGCGGCAGCGGTGCCGGCCTTGGTCGGCGCGCCGAAGCCGATGGTGGTGCGGCAGGCGATCAGCGACGGCTGCGCCGATTTTTTCGCCGCTTCGATCGCCGCCGCAATCGCCACCGGATCGTGGCCGTCGATCAGCGTCGCCGCCCAGCCTGCGGACTCGAAGCGTTTCACCTGATCGACGTTGTCGGACAGCGACGTCGGCCCGTCGATGGAAATGCCGTTGTCGTCGTAGAGCACGATCATTTTGTTGAGCTTGAGGTGCCCGGCGAGCGCGATGGCTTCCTGGCTGATGCCCTCCATCAGGTCGCCGTCGGAGCAGAGCACATAGGTGGTGTGATCGACGATGGCGCTGCCGAACACGGCGGCGAGGTGCCGCTCCGCGATCGCCATGCCGACCGCGTTGGCGAGGCCCTGGCCGAGCGGCCCGGTGGTGGTTTCGACGCCGGGCGTGTGGCCGTGCTCCGGATGGCCGGGGGTGAGCGAGCCGAGCTGGCGGAAGCGCTTGATCTCGTCGATGGTCATCGCTTCGTAGCCGGTGAGATACAACAGCGCATAGAGCAGCATCGAGCCGTGGCCGGCCGAGAGCACGAAGCGGTCGCGGTCGGGCCAGGCCGGATCGGCCGGGTCGAATTTAAGGAAGCGCGTGAACAGGACGGTGGCGATATCGGCCGCGCCCATGGGCAGGCCGGGATGGCCGGAATTGGCCTTCTCCACCGCGTCCATGGCGAGCGCGCGGATGGCGTTCGCCATGCGATCGTGATCGGCGCGCGCGCTCGGGCTCAAGCCGCTTGAGGGAAAGCGTGAAGGCTCCGCGGTGCTCGCCGCAAGCGAACGTTCCGGTATCGTCATGGGACTGGCCAAGCGCGGCCCAGGAGCGAAGCGGCCGCTTTTATTGAAAGGCTGGGCACAGATAACATGAGAGGCCGATGAGTCAATTGCACGGCCCGGGCGCGGCCGCGTCATGCACAGGCACGGATGAGAGAGCCGCGTTAGTCGTTGACGCTCTACCTCGATGCGACGTAAGGTTCCTTTCGTAAATGGTTGCCGTCGCACAATTTTTGCGCCCTAAGTGACAGCCGGGTAGGCGCATGAGCGAAACCGATTCGATCGAGGCTGCAAGCCGCCGTCTGACGCTGGCGCTGGAGGCGTTGGACGAGGCGGCGGAGCGCCGGCGCGAGGCCGACCGCGGCGTGGAGGCGCTGGCCAACCAGGTCCACGCGCTCGACAACGACCGCTCTCGCCTCGCCGGCGAGCTCGATCAGGCCGCGGCACGCACCCGGGCGCTGGAGACTGCCAATCGCGAAGTGGCGCAGCGCATCGATCAGGCCATCGAAACGATCCGCGGCGCGCTGGAGCCCGGCGGGTGAACGCGGCTGCGGGCGCCGGGCCGCGGGTCGAACCGAGTGGGGAAGGGGCGAGGGAAGGGCAATGTCCCAGGTCAGCGTCACCATCAACGGGCGGCAGTTCCGCATGGCCTGCGAGGACGGCCAGGAAGGCCACCTCATGGAGCTCGCCCGCGACCTCGATACCCGCATCGAAGGCCTGCGCGCAAAGTTCGGCGAGATCGGCGACACCAGGCTCACCGTGATGGCGGCGCTCACCATCGCCGACGTGCTGTCCGAGAACGCGCAACGCATCAAGCGCCTCGAAGACGAGGTCGCAGCCTTGGCGGACGCCCGCGCCGCCGCCGCCGATCAAGCCAAGACCGTGCAGTCCGCCGTGGCGGCCGCGCTGACCGCCGCCGCCGAGCGCATCGAGATCATCACCAAGAAGCTCAACCAGTCCAGCGGCGGCAACGGCGTCGCTCTGGGGTGATTGTCGGGGGCGTGCCGCCAGTCACATCGCCTGACGGCGATCACATATAAGTCACCAGCCCCATAAAACCTTCGTCCTGGTGATCCTGGTGATGGCAATGCAGCAATGTGGGGCCCGGATCGTCGGCGACAAAATCGATCTCGACGGTGCTGTATCGCGTCATGTTGACGGTATCTTTCATCACGCCCGCGGTAGCCTTGTCGCCCACTTTGGTGATCTCGAATGTGTGACGATGCATGTGGACCGGGTGGTTGTCGCCGCTTTTGTTGCTCAGCGCCAGGCGATAGCGCTTGCCGACCTGGGTGGTGAACAGCGGATTGGTGGCCGGCCAGGATTTTCCGTTGATGGTCCAGCGGTTATAGCCGCCATGGCCGCCCGGCACTTTCTCGAACACCAGGTCGAGGCGTTCGTCCGGTGACGCTACCGGCCTAGCGTCGCCGAAGATGGTGTAGTCCCACTGCGCGTTCGGCGGCGCCGACCATTGCGGCTCGCCGCGCTCGCCTGAGTATTCGACGACGACGCCGAGGCCCATCTTGCGGTCCTCGTCCTTGATCCCGCCAAGGATCCAGATGCCCGGCCGGTTCATGTCCACGATCACGTCGGCACGTTCGGCGGGTGCGAGAAACAGCGTGTCGACGTCTCGTTGCGAGGGCACCGGATTTCCGTCAAGGGCGATCACGGTGAAGCGATGGCCCGGCAGCGCCAGCGTGATGTTCTCGGTCGGGCTGGCATTGAGCAGTCGAAACAGCACGCGCTCGCCCTGCCGCACGCGGACCGGTTCACCGTGGCCGAGCATCTTGTCGTTGAAAGACGCCGACGCGTAGAGGACCTCAAGGCCGTTGTCGGGCGGCGGGCCTTTGCGGATATCTTGCATGCTGACCCACGAGCCTTCCCAGTGATGGGCTGCAAGAAGGACCTCCTTATCGTAGCGGCCGGGATCGCCGGCCGGCTCGACGATCAAAAATCCGTACATTCCCGAATACAGGCTTCGCGTCAGGTCTTTTCCGGCAACATCGTGGCTGTGGTACCACCGCGTGCCGGTGGGTTTCGGCGCGAACGTGTAGCGCGCGGTGCCGCCGGGCGCGACCATCGGCGAGCCCTCTTCCATCGCGCCATCGGCCGCCGCCGGTACGTAGAGCCCGTGCCAATGAATGATGTCGTCGATGTCAGTGTCGTTATGGATGTCGATGCTGACTTGGCGGCCTTCGCGAAGACGCAGAACGGGACCCGGAACTGTGCCGTTGTAGCCGAAGGTCTCAATGACCTTGCCGGGAGCGAGCTCGAGCTTCAGCGGCGCAATGCGCAGCGCATAGTCCGCTGCCGTGACGATTTGCGTATAGGCCTCGTCGATCGCGGCGCCGCACGCCACCCCGGCGACGCCGGCTCCGATCAGGAAGGAGCGGCGATCCAGCAATGAGGTCGAGGCGGGTTTTCGGGGAGGAAGCAGGGGCGAAGCTTTGCGCATCGATTGTCCTCCTGAGGTAGCCCCTGGAAATAGAGTAGATAGCCAATGGAAGGCTCGCAATCGGGCAACGAAAAATGGGGCGTGAGTTCCTAAGCGGCGCCGACTATTCGATCGCCTCGTCGGCGCGGCCGAGCAGCGACAGTGGGACGGTAATGCCGAGCGTCTTGGCAGTCTTCAGGTTGATGATGAGCTCGACCAGGGTAGCCTGTTGAACCGGCAAATCGGCCGGTTTCTCGCCGTTGAGAATGCGGCCGGTGTAGTTGCCGACAGTGCGAAAGGTGGCGGAGAAACTCGTTCCATAGCTGAGCAGACCGCCGGCAACGACGAATTCGCGAAATTGGTAGATGGCCGGCATCGCATAACGCAGCGAAAGCTCGGCAAGCTGTCCGGCATGGCTGCTGAACAGCGGATCGGCGAGAATTAAAAGTCCCGCCGCCTTTGATTGATTCAATTCAGCGAAGCGGGCCTCGAATTCGTCTGCGGAACTGGCATTCAGCACGCGCAATTCCAGCCCCATTTGGTGTCCGGCGGCCTGCAGGCCTTCGATGCCGGCCTGCGTGATCGAATTGGTTGGATTGACGAGCAGGCCAAGGACGGTCGTGGCGGGGACCAGGCTGTGCAGGAGCTCGAGACGTTTCGTGCTTATTTCCGAATTTAGCGTGGTCACCCCGGTGACGTTGCCGCCGGGCTGGTTGAGGCTGGCGACGAGGCCGATTTCGACCGGATCGGCTGCGATCTCGAATATGACCGGAATCGCTTTGGTCGCGGCGTGGGCAGCGAGCGCTGCCGGCGTGCTGCCGGGCGCTATGATTGCTTTCACCTGCTGACCGGCAAGGTCGGCCGCCATTGACGGCAATCGATCGTTGTGGCCCCCGGCCCAACGATAGACGACGGTCAGATTTTGTCCTTCGACGTAACCGAGGTCGTTCAATCCGCGGCGAAATTCGCTCAACCGGTTTGCCCAGGCATCGGCCGACTCGCTGCCGAGAAAACCGATGAGCGGGCCAGTGGACTGTTGCGCGCGCGCGGCCAGCGGCCATGCCGCCACAGCGCCTATAAACGTGAGAAGCTCGCGCCGCCGCATCTGCCGCCTCGGGCAAAAGACCGCACCAAACCAGTTCACGGCTACCATATCGTCAATACGGCGATACGTCATGGATCGGGATGGCTGCACGGCGTTAAGGCATAAGACGCGTCGCGCGGCGCGGCCGATATCAAGTGGCGTCGCCTCTCGCAACGCACTACATTGCCCGGGCGGGGCTGCCCGGTGCGTAGGAGCACACTTCCGGGGCCTTACGATCCCACAGGGAGCTGTCCCTGGCCGAGCTCCTGGGTTCGGTCATATGGCGCCCACCTACTTATGTAGGTTCCCGGGATCAGCCTCTTACGGCCGGCGCGGCTCCGCACTTATTCTGAATTATCTAGCCTGCGTCTTTCGTCATCTAGTCTTTCGTTATCTAAATGTATTTGCTGTATAACGCGATACGGTTCGTCTCTCTTTCTGAAGAGGACATCGATACAGACATAGACGAAGAATCCAAACAAGACGACAGAAATGATAGCCGCGATGATCAGTAGAATTCTCTGCTCAGAAGTATGAAACCATAGGTACCAATAGACGAGAATAGGCAGCGCGACTGAGAATGTAAGGATAATCATTATTTGAACAATGGTTACCGCTATTCGTGATTTTCCTGACCTGTTGATCTGATGCTTTTGAAATTGGGAGTCCCAGATCAATATGCGAGTACCTACCTTGCTGTTGATCTGCTCTTCTATGTCAGCCAAGCGCCCGCCGGCCAAAAAGATACAAAAATAGGAATCAAGGATATCATAGATAAAATAGTAAGACGTGACGTTCATCGCGATGAGAAAAGGAATCAACAAATTGCGCTTCGTGAGCCCGGGCAGTACTTCTGAAAGTTCTTCCGTGTGGACATTGAAGAGAAGATAATAGATGACGACGAGAGACCCGGCGA
>Ga0209169_10002964_pt1 | contig 10090 bp, 4 predicted proteins | sample HubBroMetageWRM4_FD_188346 | JGI IMG/M metagenome (GOLD analysis project Ga0209169, IMG submission 188346) | Warmed soil microbial communities from the Hubbard Brook experimental Forest, New Hampshire - Hubbard Brook CCASE Soil Metagenome WRM 4... | ecosystem: Environmental > Terrestrial > Soil...
TCACTGGCTCCCGTGCGACCGGGCGTTGGCTGTTCCATGCAGGAGCGTGGGTGCGCTGACACCCTATACGCGCGCCACGGCTCGGCCGGCAGGATGGACCTGGCGAATCCCGCTACAGCATCGGACGGGCAATGGTTACGTCTTCTCCAGTCAATTCATCAGCGATACGGCGGCACGAGACGCTCTTCTGGCCGTGCTGGATGGCGCCCCACAAGGGGAGCCACGTCTGCTACGTTTTTCCCCTGGGCGACGCGAACGAGCCTGGTGTGGCAACTGCGTCGCTATCGGTCTCGCGAGCGGCTTTCTCGAACCCCTCGAGTCCACCAGCATCTACCTGGTCCAGGCCGCAATTGCCGATCTCGTCAAACTCATGCCGAGGCCGGGAGCGAAGGGTACCGACCCCCGGCTCGCCGCTGAATTCAACCGGCTGAATGAAATGCAGTATGAGCGTATCCGCGATTTTCTCGTTCTTCATTACGTGGCGAACCGGCGGCACGGCGAACCTCTTTGGGACTATGTCCGATCGATGCCCTTGCCGGACAGTCTCGCTCACAAGCTGCAGCTATTTCGCTCCCGCGCCACGGTCCCGAACTACCAGTACGGTCTGTTCTCCCGCGACAGTTGGTTGTCGGTTCTGATCGGGCAGGGAATCATTCCGGAAGGCTACGATCGGCTCGCGGATGCTTGCACCCTACCCTCGCTCGAAGATCTATTGAACGGATTCAGGACGCGGATCCAGACCAATGTCGCGAGTATGTCATCGCATGGAGCATTCATCGCGACCTATTGCGCGGCGGCGGGCGTCGTCGCTGCCGAGGGAGCCGCAGCGTGAACGGCGATCGATCCTTGTCGCGCGTGGTGGTCGTCGGACGTGACGTAGACCTGTGGCTTGGTGTAAACGCCTTGTGTGCGGCGCTGGGGCCGGTGGGCGTGCAAGTGGTTGCGATCGAACTCCCGACCGGATTGAAGCCGTCCGATGTCAGCGCGACCCTGCCGCCGCTGGAAGCCTTGCACACCAAACTCAACATCCAGGAGTCGGCCCTGCTCCGCCTCACCGGCGGCAGCTTTTCTTTGGGCCACAATATCGTCGCCGTGTCCGGTCGACGTGGGGCACGGAGCTTCTTCCACGCCTGGGGGGCCTATGGTGCGCCCATCGATGGGCATGCGTTTTTTCCTTGTTGGCTGAAGGCCGCGCGTAATGGCTTCAACCTCTCGCTGCAGGATTTCTGCCTCACTGCCGTGGCGGCACGCAATGGGCGCATGCTGCTCCCGGACGAGGCCACCGCTGCGTTTGGTCGAACTGACTACGGCTATCACCTGCCGACCATCGCCTATGTCAGCTACCTCAAGTCCAACGCGATCAAACTCGGCTGCAAGCTCCACGAAGTGCAAGACGTCAGCGTCGAATGCGACGCAGGTGGCTCGATTGCGACACTGATTGTCGATGGGTCGCTGCGGGTCGAGGGCCAGCTTTTCGTCGACGCGAGCGGCGCCGATGCACTGCTCATCGGCCGGTCGCTCGGCGTTCCGGAAAACTCCTGGCGAGCTCACTTCAGCGTCGATCGCGTTCTCAGCGCACGAACACCGGCGTTTACGGCAATTCCCCCTTTCGCGGAAATCCGCCCGACAGGTGCAGGTTGGACCGCGCTTCATCCCAATCGGGTCGCTACCGGAGTCGTGCATGCCTATTGCGGTAATCTTCTGAGCGACGCAGCCGCTCTCGAGTTAGCGACCACGGCATCAGGAGCAAAACTCGCTGACGTCGCCTGCCGCCCGGCGAGTCCGCACGTTCGAGCGAGAGTATGGGAAGGAAATTGTGTCGCTGTCGGCGGATCAGCGTGCAGCTTCGATCCCATCCACAATGTGGACCTGCACGCGCTGCAACTCGGGATTGTCCACTTACTGGCGTTGTTTCCGGTCGTCAGCGGGCAGTTCATGGCCGAACGAGCGGAGTACAACCGTATCATGCACTCTCATTACGAGCGCATTCGTGACTTCCAGTGCGCATTCTATGCACTCGCTCCCTTCAGCGGCGAGTTCTGGCAACAGGCGCGCAACCAACCCGTGCCGCAACCGCTTGCGCAGAAGATCGCCCTCTTCCGCGCGCGTGGGGAAGTTGCGCCCATGGAGGATGAAACGTTCTCTGCGGAGAGCTGGCAGGCGCTGCTCGTCGGCCTTGGCATAACGCCGGAAAGCGGGTCGCCCGCAATCGACCGGATCTCCCTGGGCCGGCTCAACGATGAGTTCCGCCGGATACTCGAGTTCATCAAGAGCAAGGTTCTCGAGCAGCCCCCGCACGATCGATATCTCGACAGCCTGTGCCGGAGTTGAACGGCATGACGGCCACAATTGCCTATTCTTCGGCAGCGGAGCCCGAAGACCCTCTGAGCGCCCTCCCCCGAATACCGACTGCCTCGATCCACACGGCGGCGGCACTGGATCTGGCCATCGAAGCATCGCGGCCCCTGATTCTCAAAGGGCTCTTCGAGCATTGGCCGGCACTGGCCGCCGGCAGAAACTCACCCGCGACGCTCAATCATTACCTCAAATCGATGGATTGCGGCATCCCGGCTCCCGTCATGGAGGCACCCGCGAGCACGCAGGGGCGCTTCGGATACAATACCGATCTGCGGGAATTCACGTTCACCACCCGTCAGCGCGGCATCACAGAGACGCTCGATCGCATAGAACGTCAGATCGATCTTCCGAACGCGCCGATCCTCGCGATCCAGATGTTGCCGCTTGCGACTCACCTGCCGGAATTCGTGAAGCAAAATCCTCTGCCGCTTTTGCCGCGGATTGCGCCACTATTGTGGCTCGGCGGTCGCGTCCGGACCCAGATTCACAATGATAAGGACCATAACCTGGCGTGCGTGATCGCAGGTCGGCGCAGGTTCGTGCTTTTCCCGCCCGAGCAGGTGGCACACCTTTACATCGGTCCGATAGACAATCCCCCGCCGCTGTCTATCGTCGATCTCGAAGCGCCCGACTTGACGCGGTTCCCGCATTTTGCAAAGGCACTGGCCGCCGCCCAGATCGCCGAGTTAGGTCCTGGAGATGCGCTATTCATACCGCGGCACTGGTGGCATCACGTGACCTCGCGTGACTCATACAATGCGATGATCAATTTCTGGTGGGGTACGCGGCTGCAGGGCTTGGAGAATCCCCACGACTGTTTTCTCGCAGCGTTGCTGTCCATCAAAGACCTTCCCAGACCCGAGCGGAGTTACTGGCAAGCCATGTTCAATACGTACATCTTCCAATCCGAAGGCACTGCCGTCGAGCATATTCCGCCTGAGCTTCGCGGCATCCTCGGCACGATTCGTTCCGGAACCCGGGATGCGCTGAAAGCCAAGCTCAAAGCGGCTTGTCTGAAAACGCCATGATGGGCGGCCGACGTTGCCTGTTGGGAGCCGTCCTCGGCTGTTGCCTCCTGTCCGCGGCAGCCGCGGCCGAGCGTGAGCGAGCGGCGACCGAACCGCCAGCGAGGGAACCCCCAGCGGGGGCCAGCGACGGCGTAGACATTCACAGTGATCGCTGGCTCATGCGAGTAACGGCCTTGGCCGATGACATTCTGCGGGTGCGGGCAGTAATGGGCACTGACTTGCCGGAGGACGCCTCGTGGGCAGTGCCGGAGGCAATGCGCGGCCACTCCGTGAACGTCAGCGTCAAAAGCGATGCTGACGTGGTCTCCTTTCAGACCAAGTCGCTGTCGGTACGCATCGAACGCTCGCCGCTGCGGTTGATCGTTTCAGATCTGGCGGGCCATGTGATCTCGGCCGATGCTCCGACTCGAGCAGTCGATGCGGTAGGCAGCGGCTTTACGTTGCGCAAAACACTCCCGCAGACCGAACATTTTTTTGGTTTGGGCGACAAGACGGGGCCGCTCGATCGTCGCGGGCAGGCCTTTACCCTCTGGAACACCGATGCGTACCACTTCCAGGAGTCGACGGATCCCATCTACAAGAGCATCCCGTTCTTCATCGCCGCGGGTGGCCCGGGCGGCAGTTACGGAATCCTTCTGGATAACACCTGGCGTAGTTGGTTCGATTTCGGCAAGCAGGATCCGCAAACGCTCGCCTTCGGTTCCGCTGGCGGACCGATCGATTATTACCTGATCTACGGGCCGAGCGTTCACCACGTCGTCGAACGCTATACGGATCTGACTGGAAAGCCGCCCCTGACGCCGGTATGGGCCCTGGGCTTCCAGCAATCCAGGTATAGCTATATGTCCGCCGCCGATGTGCATCGTATCGCCGATCGGCTGCGCGCCGAACGCATACCCGCCGATGTCATCTGGTTGGACATCGACTATCAGGACCGCAATCGACCGTTCACTACGAATCCAACGACTTTTCCGGATCTGCCCGGGCTGGCGCGGGGGCTGAGGCAACAAGGACTGCGGTTGGTGGCCATTACCGACCTGCATGTCGCGGCGGCACCGGACCAGGGATATGTCCCGTATGACAGCGGGGTTGCCGGCGATCATTTCCTGAAGCGGCCTGATGGGTCGCTCTATATCGGCCGGGTCTGGCCCGGTCCGTCGGTGTTTCCGGATTTCACCCGCCGGGACACGCGTGCGTGGTGGGGAACGCTGTACCGGGACTTCGTGGCGGCGGGCATTGCGGGTTTCTGGAACGACATGAACGAGCCGTCCGTGTTCGATACACCGACGAAGACGCTGCCTCTGGATACTCAACACCGTATCGCGGAGCCGGGTTTCCTGGCGCGCTCGGCCACGCACGCCGAGATTCACAATGTCTATGGAATGTTGAATTCGCGGGCCACCTACGAGGGCTTGAGCCTGCTCCAACCCAACGAAAGACCCTTTGTCATGACCCGCGCCAGCTATGCGGGGGGCCAACGCTATGCGGCCACGTGGACGGGGGATAACAGCTCGACGTGGAACCATCTCAAACTGTCGATTCCGATGCTGCTCAATCTGGGTATGAGCGGTTTCGCCTACAGCGGCGCCGATGTCGGCGGCTTTATCGGTGCTCCCAGTCCGGAGTTGATGACCCGATGGATCGAGATTGCTGCCTTTATGCCGATCTTTCGTGCACACTCCGAGAAGGGAACTCCGCCTAAGGAGCCCTGGATGGACGGTCCGCAGCACACTCGCATTCGGCGGCAGTTCATTGAGCGGCGCTATCGGTTGATGCCGTATCTGTATGCCCTTGCCGACGAGAACGCGCGCACGGGAGCTCCGCTCATGCGGCCGCTGTTTTACGAGTTTCCGGAAGTGCTCGCTTCGCCGTGCGAGCAACCGACAGCCTTTCTGCTGGGCGACCGGCTGCTCATCGCGCCGCCTCCGGACTTGGAGTCACCGCAGCCCTACAAGATCTGCCTGCCCGCGGGCCGTTGGTATGACTATTGGACCGAAGCACCGGTGGCACAAGCCATCACTGTGACGCCGGCGCTCGACCGTTTGCCGGTTTTTGTGCGCGCCGGTGCGATACTGCCAACTCAGCCCCTGGTGCAAAGTACCTCCCAGACGCCGCAAGGAGCGTTGTCATTGGATGTCTATCCGGGGGATGACTGCCGCGGCACAATTTATGCCGACGATGGGCACAGCATGGCGTATACCCAACAGGACTATCTTCGACAGAATGTGCGTTGCGTGGAGAGTGACGCCGGGATAGATCTCGAGTTCGATGCGCCCCAGGGCCGGTTCCAACCCTGGTGGCACCAGGTTTTGGTGCGGGTGCATCACTGGAGGGGTGGCGCGCAAGCGCTCCTCGACGGCGTCCGCATCGCGGGTCCCGTAGTCAGATCAGGAGTATTGTTCGTGACAATCGACGCTCCACGCGGCGAGTCGCGACTATCGCTCAAAGCGACGCCGGGTCGATGACGCCTGCTTCGGTCAGAACTTCGCCCGTACACCAAACTGGTAACGCCGGTCGACCACGGACCAGCCCGAGTCCCGGTAAACGGGTGCGGCTCCCGGAGTCGCCGACGAGTCACCGAAGATCTGCTGCTGGTACACCAGCCTGGTGTTCAACAAGTTGGCGGCATCCAGAGACAACTCGATGTGCGAGCCGATGGAGTAGCGGATGGAGCCGTCCAGGAAGCCCGCTGCCTTCTGGAAAACCGGCAATCCGATACAGCAATCCAGGTTGTCCGTGAGGTAACGCGAGCGCCAGTTATAGGCGAGCCGCAGTCCGATGGGTCCCTTCTCATAAAGCCCCACCAGGTTGTAGGTATCTCTCGAGACTCCCGCCAGTTGGTGTGAGTCGATCACGACGCCCGTGACGGCCTGCAGGCCCGCGCCCACGGCGCCTACGCCACCGCCCGAAGTCGCATCGATGAGGTTGGAGTTATTGATGCCGTTCGTGACGACGTGGGTGTAGTTGGCCTGCAACCCCAGGCCGCTCCACAACCCGGGGAGGAAGTCGAAAAAGGTCTGCCACGCCGCTTCCAGTCCCTTGATCCGGCCGCCGTCCTTCTCATTGATGGGTCCCAGGATCTGGGCGGTCTCGGTGGCCCCATTGTTGGTGAAGGTGCGGTCAAAATTGGCATAGGACAGGCTGTTGCTCAACCGCTTGAAGAACAGCCCCAGCGTCAAGGCACTGCTCGGCCCATAGTAACGCTCGAAAGACAGGTCGAACTGATCGGCCATTTCGGGTAACAGCCCGGCATTGCCCGCCGTGGAATTGAATACAAAGTTATAGCCGACGACGTTCGCCGCCGTGTGGGCCGCGGTCGGTGAGTTGTAAACCACGTAAGGCGAATCCGGGGCCGTATTGATGAGCGGCGTAGTCATCTGTACATAATTGCGCAGCAGGCCCATGTCGGGCCGGGAAATGGCGCGCGAATAGGCAAAGCGCACGAAGTCCTTCTGGTCCAGGCCAAAGCGCACGTTGAAGCTCGGCAACACGTTGGTATGCGAGGAGGTATAGGTATTGGGGGTTCCACCGCCATTGGCAAAGGCAAGGATCTGCGGAGTCAGGTAGCAGGCTGGATTGACCACACTTCCGGCGTACAGCGGCGTCGCGCAGGACGGGAGTTCCTGGAGAAGGGTCGACGTGGGATAGCCGACGCTACCGACGCTGATCTCGCCCGTCTCGACGACACGCACGCCGACATTTCCGAGGACGTTGATGTGACCGAAAATGTTGGCCTCGGGGCCGCCGAAGTTGAGCATCAGGTATCCAGCCTTGGTCTTCTCATCCACCTGCATCACTTCCGACGGGAGGAAGCATCCATCGATGACTCCCGGGCGAGCACAGATGGGCACATAGCCCGGTGAGATGGGCGAGTTGGTGGTGACGCCGCTCAAGGACTGTACCAACTTCGGGTAATTGGTGATCGTGGCGCTGTTCAGAAATACCAGGTTACCGTTCGGATAGACCCTGCCGTTATAAAACGAGTTGAAATTGGTGGTGCCCCAGATTCCCGCACCGTAGCCCAGGAATTCGCCCCGCGGGCCACAGGCCGATGACGTCGAAGTCGCGGTCGGATACGGGGCCGGTGAGGTACTGGTGAGGCTGAAGCCGGGACCATTGCAGGCTTCGTTTGCCGCAATGGGGGTCCAGTTGAAGGTCGAGTAACGGACTGTCTGATCGCGATCCGCGTAGCGAGCGCCTGCCTTGACGGAGTTCAGCCAGCCGCCGGCGTCGATGTCGTACTTGAAATCCACCCGGAAGGCCGATTCATGACCATCGTCATCCTCGACGTGGCCCTGGATGAACGGGATCCAGTAGTTGGTCGGGTTGGACAGCCCGCCCGGAGCGTAGTTGACGTTCGAGCCCGGCAGCAATGTGACCTGTGGCGTACCGTTTCCATTCAAGCTGTACTGATCGTTGGCCATGGAGCCGGTGGCCACCAGGATGTCGTTGTTATTGACGGTTGCCCTGACATACTGCGCGTCGAAATCCGAGTGCAGCCGGTCAGTGATGTCCCAGTGAATAGCGGTCGAGAGGTCCTTGGTATCCTCCCGGTGATCGAAATCCCGCGCCTCGTCCTGGAAGTACAGACCGTCCTGCAGGGTCGAACAGGCAAAGCCAGGGCCGCAGTCGTTGACGAACGGAACACCCGGGACCGCCGCTCCCGTATTGATGGCGTCCTGGACGTTGGGCGACATACTGCCCGCCCAACTGCCGTGTGTCTGGGTCAACACTCCCGACTGCAGCATGCCGTTCGAGCCGAACACCAGGGGGCCGGTGCCGGTGGCGGGCCCCAGGATTGTGGTAGCGCGCGGGTCGAAAGCAGGCGTACCGAAGTAGGTCCCTTCGAGAATGGCGTGGCTGGCATTCTCCAGCCACGCATTGTGGTAGTTCGAGTCCTCATACTGCACCGTGGCGAGCAGGCTCTCGGCGTTGTTCTCGTATTGGCCCGCCAGGGTAGTGCCGATACGGGTGCGATCGTAGTCGACCTGCGAATAGCGGATACCGTCGGGGACATATGCCCAGCCGGTGCCACCGAACGGATTGGACGTACAGGGAATGCTGCCGTCAGGATTCACGATCGCGTGCGCGGCCGTACCATAGCCTGAGGAACAGTAGGTATCGATCTTGTCGTCGATCACGCTCTGCGTACGCGTAATGACGTGGGAGCGCGCGTAGTCCGCCAGCACGCCGAACCGGCCCACATCGGTCCATAGGGAGTCGCTGCCTAACACCGAGAAGCCCGGCGTGGCTTGCTTGGCGCGGTCGCCGTAATTGCCCTGGGCCTGCCCGACCAGCACATGTCCGTCCTGGTCGAACGGCAGGCGCGTGCGCAGATTCACCGTACCGGCGATGCCGCCCTCGATCATGTCGGCGGTTTGATTTTTGTAAGTATCCACCCGGCTCAACAACTCGGGTGAGACGTCGTTGAAATTGAGTCCCCGGCCGGAATCGGCGGAGAAAGTATCCCGGCCGTTGAATTGGGTCAGTACCTGGGTGAGGCCACGGATCAGAATGTTGGTCGGCTCACCGGAAGGATGCGTGCTGTCGTCGTTCGACTGCAACCGGTTGACGGTGATTCCCGGCATGCGCTGTAAGGCATCCGAGGCGGACTGGTCAGGAAAAGCCCCAAGGTCGGTCGCAGTGATCGAATCCACGACTGTGGCGGCGTCTTTTTTAACGTCCTGGGACGTGGCGAGGGCTTGTTTCACGCCGGTGATGATGACCTCAGGGAGGGCCGCCTGATCGACTGCGCTGCCGGTAGCGCTGTTCGGCGCGGTCTGCACGCCTTTATCAGCTTGCGCCAGGCGAACGTATTCTGACTTATCCGCCTTAGTCGCCCCTGTTGGCGGGGTACCCGGGGTATTGGGCTTTTCGCCGGTCGCCTTGGTGGAAGTCGGTTTCGCCTCGGGCGAGATCAGCCGAATGGTCGCGGTATTCTCGTTGCTGTACACCGCTTCCAATCCCGTTCCGTGCAGCATCTGCTCCAGGGCGGCATGTTTCTCGAGTTTGCCCGCCACCGCTGTTGCCGTAGCCCGGCTGACGATGTCGTAGCGATACAGGAGTTGCATCTTCGCTTGGGTTGCAAAGGTCTTCAGTGCGTTGGGTAACGGCTGGGTGGCAATGTCGAACAGCGCCGGATCGGCGCTCGCCTCCCCTGCAATGGCCAGCAATACCGATATACAGGCGAGCGCCTGTATGACGGCCTTCCTGACCGAGCCGTTTATCGTTCCCATGAACGCCCCCCCTATTCTCATCCATTGACGACCCGCGAGTCGTCAGTCAGTACGGCCCGCGAGGGGCACTATTTCTCCCATATTATTGTTGGAGGGCTTGAATCGCGCTCAGTCGGCGGAGCCTTTTATATGGACGTGCCCCTGCCCATCGCGGCGGATCGTCGCGCCAAAGCCGTCATGTAGCATGGTCAGCAGGGCTTCCACACCGTCCGGGTTGGTCTGGAAAGTGCCCCCGACGGGCACCTGACGTAGCGCCGCGTCGTCGATCTCGATCTTCAGGTTGGTATAGCGCATCATCTCCTCGACCACTTCCTCCAAGGGCTGGTCCTGGAAATAAAGTGCGCTCTTTCTCCACGCCAACAAGCGGCTCAAGCGGGGAGAGTCGAGTTGATGAATGACTTCGGCGTCACCTTGCACGTCGACCTGTTCGCCCGCGGTCACCGAGGCGACGGTCGCGGCGCTGGGAGT
>Ga0209169_10002966_pt1 | contig 10088 bp, 9 predicted proteins | sample HubBroMetageWRM4_FD_188346 | JGI IMG/M metagenome (GOLD analysis project Ga0209169, IMG submission 188346) | Warmed soil microbial communities from the Hubbard Brook experimental Forest, New Hampshire - Hubbard Brook CCASE Soil Metagenome WRM 4... | ecosystem: Environmental > Terrestrial > Soil...
CAGCGAGTTTCCGATCGAAATCATGCTGAGCCCGCTGCAGAGCCCCGAGGGAACCCTGGTGACGGCGGCGATCCGCGACATCAGCGTGCGCAAGGCGGCAGCTGTAGTTCTTCTGCAGAAGGTGGATGAATTGAACCGCTCGAACGAGGAACTGGGACAATTTGCCTACATTGCCTCGCACGATTTGCAAGAGCCTCTGCGGATGGTGGCGAGTTACACGCAGCTTTTATCCAGACGATACAAGGGAAAGCTGGATGCCGATGCCGACGAGTTCATTGCGTTCGCTGTCGACGGGGCCAGCCGCATGCAGCGTTTGATTCAAGACCTCCTCGCCTATTCGCGCGTCGGAACGAAGGGAAGGGAGCTGCTCGAAACCTCTAGTGAAGACGCTTTGCAGCAGGCCTTGACGAATTTACGCGGCGCCATCGAGGAAAGCAGTGCCGTAGTAACGCACGATCCTCTCCCCCCCGTCATGGCTGATGATATGCAACTGACCCAGTTGTTTCAGAATCTTGTCGGCAACGCCATCAAATACCAGAAATCCGGCGTCCCGCGAGTACACATTTCCGCTGCCAGGAACGGCGGCAAGCAATGGGATTTTGCGGTAAAAGACAACGGACTGGGAATTGACCCGCAATATTTCGAAAGAATCTTCGGAATGTTCCAGCGGCTGCATAAGCGGGATGAGTTCGCCGGAACCGGAATTGGATTGGCCATCTGCAAGAAGATAGTCGAACGCCACGGCGGTCATATCTGGGTCGAGTCGAAGCAAGGTCAGGGCTCTACGTTCCGCTTTGCCTTGGCAGGAAGTCAGGCGAAGTCATGAAAGCCGCAGGAGATTAAGTTATGACCCTCGAAGTTCTTTTGGTCGAGGACAGTCCCGGCGACGTCCGTTTGACTCGCGAAGCCTTCCGCGACGCCAAAACGAACATCAATTTGCATGTGGCGACTGACGGCGTGGCAGCCATGGCCTTTCTGAGACATGAGGGGGACCACAGCCAGGCCCCACGCCCGGATTTTATCCTGCTTGATCTCAACCTCCCAAAAATGGATGGCCGCGAAGTTCTGGCTCACATCAAGGAAGATGACGACCTGAAGACGATTCCCACTATCATCCTGACCACTTCCGAGGCGGAGGTGGACATTTTGAAAAGCTACCAACTTCAGGCGAACTGCTACATCAACAAACCCGTGCAGTTAGAGGCGTTCGAGGCCATCGTGAAGAGCGTCAATTACTTTTGGGCAACGACTGCAAAATTGCCGCCGCGGGCGAATGGCGGGTGAGTCGGAAAGTGGTCAGAAGATTCGAAGAGTAAGAATAAGAATATGGCCAAAGAAGTTCTTCTGGTTGAAGACAGTCCAGGTGACGTCAGATTGACGCGGGAGGCCTTACACGGGGTCGATGCGTCCGTCCATTTGCACGTCGCCATCGACGGCGTTGAGGCTATGGCTTTTCTGAACCGCGAAGGCGCCTATTCCAATGCTCCTCGCCCTGATGTTATCTTGCTGGATTTGAATCTACCGAAAATGGACGGCCGCGAGGTTCTGGCGCGCATCAAGACGGACGAAAAACTCAGGATGATCCCGACCGTTATCCTGACAACTTCCGACGCGGAAACGGATGTCTCGAACAGCTATCGACTCCAGGCCAATTGCTACGTCACGAAGCCCGTGCAATTGGAAGAGTTCGAAGCTCTCATGAAAAACATCACTGATTTCTGGCTGAGGAAAGTCAAGCTACCGCAGCAAGCGCGCCACTGATGTGGAATACATCCATTAAGGCGGTGCTTTTGCTCGAGGACAACGCCGGAGACGCCCGGCTGCTCCGCGAGATGTTGAACGAGCCGGAATCGCTCAATACTCAATTGACCCACCTGGAGTGCATGCGCGACGCTGAGAAATATCTTGCCGAACACGCCGTCGACATCATTCTGCTCGACTTGGGGCTGCCCGACGCTCAGGGATTGGCAGCGGTACAGCGCGCCCACGCGGCAGCGCCGCATATCCCCCTGGTGGTGCTGACTGGGCTGGACGACCAGCTTGTGGCCGCACAGGCATTGCAGGAAGGTGCGCAAGATTATCTGATCAAAGGTCAGATCGAGAGTCGCGGGCTGATGCGGGCGCTACGCTATGCCGGCGAGCGCAAGATCATGGAAGAGGCGTTGTTCGAGGAAAAGGAGCGCGCCCAGGTTACGCTGCACTCCATTGCAGATGCCGTCATTTGCACGGACATTTCCGGAGATATCACCTTCCTCAACGTTGTCGCCGAGAATCTGACGGGCTGGCCCTGGCAGGAAGCGGTTGGCCGGCCGATGATCGAGGTGTTCCGCGTGCTGAGCGCCGCAAGCGATGGATCTGGTCTGATTCCGGTCGCTACTCCCAATGCCCGGGATCCGATCGTCCAGCTGCCGTCGAACTGCATTCTTATCCGCCGGGATGGGGTCGAAATCCCGATCGAAGACTCCGTCGCCCGAATTCACAATCGCGAAGGGCAGGCCACTGGGATGGTAGTCGTTTTTCGCGATGTGAGCGCCGCCCGCGCAATGGCGCTGCAAATCGCTCATTCGGCAGAGCACGATTTTCTGACCGGGTTGCCCAATCGGATGCTCCTGAATGATCGAATTACCCAAGCGATCGCCTTGGCGCAGCGTCATACGAAAGAGGTGGCGGTGCTGTTTCTGGATTTGGACGGTTTCAAATACATCAACGACTCGCTGGGACACCCCGTCGGCGACAAGCTCCTTCAATCCGTCGCAGGGCGGCTTGCCGATTGCATACGCGCTTCGGATACGGTTAGCCGACAGGGAGGCGATGAATTTGTCGTGTTGCTTTCCGAAGTGGCGCAACCCGAAGATGCTGCTATTTCGGCGAGAAGAATACTCCAGGCGGTGGCGCGGCCTCATTCCATTGACCAACATGACCTCCACATTACCACGAGCATCGGCGTGAGCGTCTTTCCGGACGATGGCCTGGATGCGGACACGCTCATCAAGAATGCGGACACTGCGATGTATCAGGCCAAGGAAAATGGGCGCCAGAGCTTTCAGTTTTTCAAACCGGCAATGAACGTCCGGGCGGTAGAACGCCAGTCCATCGAAGAGGGCCTGCGGCGCGCGTTGGAACGGCGGGAATTTGCGCTGCACTACCAGCCAAAGATCAACCTGATGACGGGCGCAATTGCCGGCGCCGAAGCGTTGGTGCGCTGGATGCATCCGACGCGAGGATTGGTCTCACCAGCGGAGTTTATTCCGGTCGCGGAAGACTGCGGTCTCATTCTGCCGATCGGCGCTTGGGTCCTTCGTGAAGCCTGTAGGCAAGCTCGCGCCTGGATGGATGCGGGGCTCCCTCTAACGAGCATGGCCGTGAACGTTTCCGCATTGGAATTTCGGCACGAAGGCTTTCTCGATGGAGTCTCAGCTATCCTCGCCGAAACGAACCTCGATCCGAGATCGCTTGAGCTCGAACTGACCGAGAGTGTGCTTATGAAACACGCCGCGTCGGCAGCGACCATTCTCCAGACACTGAGAGAACGTGGAGTGCGGGTGGCAGTCGATGACTTCGGCACGGGTTACTCGAGCTTGAGCTATCTTCGAAAGCTACCGGTCGATGCCGTCAAAATCGACCAGTCGTTCGTTCGTCAAATAAGCACCGCCGGCGACGATACGACCATTGTGAAAGCAGTGATCGGCATGGCCCGGGGACTCAGACTGCGGGTCATTGCGGAAGGCGTGGAAACGTTGGAGGAGGTGGCATTTCTTCGGGCCTACCGGTGCGAAGAAGCGCAAGGGTACTATTTCAGCCGGCCGGTGCCTGCGCGGCAGCTCGCGATGTTACTGAGAAACGGCATACCGGAATACAGGGTCGCCGTTCACCGAGCGCCCGCCATGGCGGCTGCGCGCGCCGGCTAACACGCCATCAGCCGAATTGTCGGACCAGCCCGCTGGCAAGGCGCTTCAGCCTCGCTGTCGCTTCAGAAAGTTGGACCAATGCCTGGTCCTTATCACTATTATTGATGGCCGTCGCACAAGCCTCCAGTTCGGTGTTGACCACCCGCCGAATGGCCAAAGCGGTTTGCTCGTTGCTCAATGTGAATTCTCGCCAAAGACAACACTTTACGGTCGAGAACATTAAGAGGCAGACGCCTAAGCCGTTCAAACTGTCTGATCAAACGCTGATACGTTCTCTTCGTATGCACATAAACCGTCACCTTATCATAGCGGAACTCGATAATTTCCTCTCGCTAATTACACTTGCAGCTGAATCCTCGTGATCATCAGTGACTATACTTACGGAGTTAGCGCCGTATTAGCGGTTCTTGTTTTGAATGATGTTGCAAAGGCACTGGTTATAACAATTACGCGCACGTGAATGAGCTACGCGTGAATGCTGAAGACATAAGCCGGAGTGCAACAGGCAATGCCGTTTCGTATTCTCCACATTGATGATGACTCCGATATACGGGAGATCGTTGCGCTTTCACTCAGTTTAGATCCGTCACTTACGATTGTAAGTTGCGCTGATGGTGCCAGTGCGCTTGCGACGGCGGCAGAATGGGCGCCGGACCTAATCCTCTGCGATGTGATGATGCCGGGGATGGACGGTCCAGCCATGCTCGCTCGCCTGCGCGAAAATCCCAGTACAGCGAAAACTCCTGTTGTCTTTATGACGGCGCGCGCGGGATCAAATGAACTTGAGCACTTGATGTCGATCGGTGCTGCCGCGGTGTTCACCAAGCCATTCGATCCTATGTTGTTGGCAGATAAGGTGCGCACTCAACTGCATTCAGTTAAATCGGGCGCGCTCTACTACGATTTTGCCGCGCGCATGCACTCAGATGCGGCGGAGCTTGCGAGATACCGGATGATATTGTGTGACAATCCTGATTCGGTCCTCCTTCCGGAAGGTTTTCAGTCATGCGTTCACAAGCTTTCAGGGGCTGCCGGTGTATTTAACTTCCAAGCCGTGAGCCGTACGGCGTCAGACCTCGAAGCGGCAATTATCGAGCGGTGCGCTGGCCGGGGTGCTCCTGGATCCGTCGAAGCCAACCTTGATGCGCTTCTAGGATGCATCGAACGCGAGTCGGTGAGCGGCCCGTTCGCAGTCAATAGGTGAGCTTTGCGGATTTGGATTTGTTGCCGCTCATCAACAAAAAGAAGCCGGAGGCGGATATGACGGATATGACGGATATGACCGAGGGAGGCAAAGCGGCGCCGCCCAAGGCGCTTATTGCCGACGACGATCCCGCCATTGTAAGCTTGCTCGCCGATCGACTTGCGAAGATGGGGTTTAGCGTCGACACCGCGACGAACGGAATCCAACTGCTTTTCAAGGCGCGCCGTAGTCACCCGGACATTATAATCGTTGACGTTAATATGCCTGAGCTGGACGGGCTCGAGGCTTGCCTGCGCTTGCTGGAGACGGGCAGTTCGCCCGTTGATGTGATCGTGATCACTGGGGCTTCAGACCCAGCGACCACGGAACGGTGTGAGAGCCTGGGTTTGTTTTATGGGCGTAAGGGGCCCGAATTCTGGAAGAGCATAGAAGCTGCATTGGCCGAAATCTTTCCGAACATGATAAGCAAGATCGCGGGACTGGAATTGCAGTCGAAAAACGCCGAAGTGCATCAGCGCCCGCGTGTGCTCCTGATTGATGACGATCAAGCCATGCACCAATTTCTCGCCAGCAGACTTAATAAATTAGGTGTCGACGTGTTGTATGCATCTGATGCCGTGCACGGATTTCGAATTGCGTCCAAGTTGCGCCCCAGCGCCATCATAACCGACCACTTTATGCCGGATGGTGATGCAAAGTATCTGCTTTTTCGATTGCGCAGCAATGCGGCAACGCAGAATATTCCAGTCATCGTGATAAGCGGGCGGGCGCTCGACGAGGTGACGCGCCTGGGCCTTAGGCGAGAAATTTGCGGCCGGCCCGGAGCGGCACATATCTTCAAGAAATCATTCGATACCCATGAGCTTTTCCACGCGCTGCAAAGTTTTTTTAGCTTTGAAAGGCAACCTGCAAAAGTCTGACCGTTAATAACGTGCGCTGGAGCATACACGGGCGGAACGGCGGTGGCAGTTCAAATTTGCAGGTGACTCCCTCAAAACGGGCGCTCGCTGGGCATTTCTGCCCAACAGGCCGGCTTTTGCCCTCGGTCGCGACCTTAAGTCGCGCACGGGACTCCGGAGGACAGCCGCTCTGGGTACATTTGTTTGAGCTGCGGATAGACCTCTCGCGCGAACATGCGGATGCCGTGAACCGTGTCGTCGTGTTCGAGAAAGCCTGCTTGTCCCATAATCAATAAATGCCCATATCCGCCGACATATTCCCAGTGCCGCTTAATTTGCTTCGTCACTTGATCGGGTGTTCCCGCGAACATCAACCCCGCCTCGATCGCCCCTTCAACGGTTGATTGTTTGGTACCGTACGCGCTGACGACGTTGTGGGCGCCACGCGCCAACTGCACGTTCATCGCGACGGGAAGATAACCTGGCGGATTGGAGAAGTGCGGCGGCACCTTATTGGAAGTCACGTACCAGAGCAGCTTCTCTGCGCCGGCGTGGGCGCGGGCTTCGGTTTCTCCGACATAAATCAGTGCGGCGTAGGCGAGCCGGTCTATCAGCACGTCCTGGCCTCGTCCGGCCTCGCGCCAGCCGCGCCGGTAGGCCTCGTAAATGCGTTTGGTCGTCTCGAAACCGGTAAGAAATGTCGCCTGGACATAGCCACGTCCGCCGACCTGAGCGGCTCCGCCGGTGCTGGTAGTGCTAACCCACACCGGCGGGTGCGGTTGCTGCATTGGCCGCGGCCAAATATTAATTGAGCGGTGATGAAAGAACCGGCCTTCGTGGCTGAACGGCCCGTCGTGGTGCGTCCAGCACTTAATGATCAAGTCGAGCGCTTCCCAATGGCGCTCATTCATGCGCACCGGGTTGCTGTTTGCCGGCAATATTTCATAGGGAACGCCGCGCACAAACCCGGCTTCTAGGCGGCCGTGCGACAGAATGTCGATCATGGCCATTTCTTCCGCCACGCGAACCGGCTGCCGGCGGTTGGCGATCGGATTGCCCAGGATCAGGAGGCGTGCTTTTTTGCTCAGGCGAGCGAGCGCCGCCAGCATGAGTGGGGCTGCGGGATCGACGCAAGTCGCGGTCTGATGATGCTCATTGAGCATGATCTCCACGCCTTCGTCCTCGGCGATCAACCATTCCTCGATATATCGGTCATAAAGTGCGGCGCCCTTCGTTGGATCATAAATCTGATTTGGCAATGACACGCGGATAGAGGGATACGTTTCCGCCGGCGGCAAATAGGGATAAGCATTCTCGCTGAAGTGCCACGCCCGCATATCAATCTCCGAGAAATTCGAGCACGGCGCGGGCGAATGACTGCGGCTGCTCCAGCTCCGGCATATGACCGGCCGCCTCGATTGTCAGCATCCGCGCGTTGGGTAATAGCGCCGAATATGCCTCGAGATACGCCTGCGATATGAGGCCATCGCTTTCGCCACGCACGAAGAGCGCAGGCGCGGCGATGCGATGCAAACGCCGCTTAAGCTTTGAATTGTGCATCCACGGTTCCCAGGCCAGTAACGCCAAGGTCTCGCGGGCGCGGAACATTAACGCAAGGTCGTCCTCCGACATTTCCGACGTATTGGCCTCCATGGTGTCTGGGCTGTGGTAGAGGAGTTTGCGTACCTCTTCCTCCGGCTTGGCGAAGATGTCAGGGATATCGAGCTTGTCAGCAGGGCCGACTTTGATACCTGTCGGCCCAACCAGCACCAGGCGGCGGAATCGCTCCGGCGTTTTCGTCGCCATTTCGGCGGCAATCCAGCCACCAATAGAGCAGCCGACCACATCGAGCTCGTAGAGCTTCAGTACGTCCATCAATTCGAGATAAAGGTGGGCGATATCGTCGACGCAGTCGAGCCAATCAGGCAGGCTCGACTTGCCGAATCCCGGATGCGAAGGAGCGAGAAATCTGCGGTCGGCGGAGAGCGCGGAAACGAAGGGTCGACGGAATTGAAAACCGTGGTCGCCGTGCAGAAAAAGGAGTGGGCGACCGCGGCCTGAGTCGAACAATTCAAGCTCGACATCTGCCACTCTCACTTTAGATGCCTCCACGGTTTCCTTAACGGAAAAGTCCCTTTTGTTTTCGGCTGAACGTCGCATATGGTCGGGACAATGTGAACGTCACCAAGCGAAAAGCTGAGTTGCGTTTGGCGTCAGACGCTCAAATAGTTCCGTAACACAAGGTCATTGTTTTCGAGATCGGCGGCGCCTCCGCTAAAACAGATCTCGCCTTTATTCATTACGTAGTGACGATCGCCCACCGCGAGGGCGGCGCGCAGATTTTGCTCTATCAGCAGTATGCCGAGGCCTTCGCCCTTAAGCTTTGCCAGCACTTCCACGATTTGTTGCACGATCATTGGCGCAAGGCCTTCGGAAGGCTCGTCGAGCAAAAGCAATTGCGGGTTGAGCATCAACGCGCGCGCGATCGACAGCATCTGTTGCTCGCCTCCCGAAAGCTGAAAACCCAGATTGCCTTCACGCGCCTGCAGTGCAGGAAAGACCTCAAAAATACGCGTTAGCGTCCACGGAGCTGCGACGTCGGCTCCGTCATCCAAAAAAGCTTTGCGGGCGAAGACGGTCAGATTTTCCAGGACGGTCAGGCTCGGAAAAATTCTGCGCTCCTGTGGCACAAATCCAACGCCAAGTCGTGCTACTGCGTATGGTGGCAAGCCGACGACATCGCGATTATTGTACCGAATGCGCCCGCGCCGCGGCTGCAAATAACCCATGATTGTGAGGATGGTCGTGGTTTTACCGGCGCCATTGCGGCCGAGGAGGCATACGATTTCTCCGGGCGCGACAACAAGCGATACGCCTCGCAAAATATGACTCTCACCGTAATAGGCGTGGACGTCTTCGATTTCGAGCATCAATGAGACAGCCCTAAATAGATTTCGCGCACACGATCGTTTCTTTGTATCTCCTCCGGCGCGCCCGTTGCCAGAACCCTGCCGTAGTAAAGGACGGTGATACGGTCGGCGATAGAAAATACGACCTGCATGTCGTGCTCGATCATGAGAATTGATAGCGCGCGGGGCAGGGCGGAAATGAGCTCAATGATCCGGGCCGTTTCGCTGGGGGACATGCCGGAAGTGGGCTCGTCAAGTAGCAGCAGAGAAGGTTCACCAGCGAGCGCGAGCGCGAGTTCCAGCTGGCGCTGCTCGCCGTACGACAATTGGCGAACGAGTCGTGAGTCATCGAAAGTAAGATGCACTTCCGTCAGTAAGGTCGCCGCTCGCTCGGTCAGAATGATATTGGCCGCCGCTGGCGAGAAGAAGTTCAAGGGGTTGCCGTGCCGGATTTGCAGCGCAAGACGCATATTATCCATCACGCTGAGATTCTGAAATAAGTTGTTGCGTTGAAAGGTCCGTGCCACCCCCATCCGGCTAATGCGGTCTGGCGAGAAGCCAGCGATGTCTTGGCCTCGCAACAGGATGCGGCCGGACTCCGGCTGAATTTGACCGCTGATCTGGTTGATGAGGCTGGTTTTGCCCGCGCCGTTCGGCCCGATAATAACGTGACGCTCGCCTTCTGCGATGTTGAGGCTGACGTCATCCGTTACATTCAGGCGGCCGAAGGATTTGCTGAGATGGTCGATTCGCAGCACGTTCATTTCGTCGCTCGAATCAAAAGCCCGCGCGCCGCGCCCCATAGCCCGGCAGGGAAAAACATGACGCAGCAGATGAAGACGGCGCCGATAATTGCAAGCCAATGCTCACTGTACGAGCTGACGACGTTCTTCATCAGCAAGAAAATGGCGGCGCCGAGTGCCGGTCCGATCAAGGTGCCGGCGCCGCCAAGCATTGTCATGATGAGGATATCACCCGAGGCAGTCCAATAGACTGCATCCGAGGATATAAAACCGTTGAATATCGCGTACAGCGCGCCAGCGAACCCCGCTAGACCGCCGGCGATCGTGAACGAAAGAAGCTTGTAAGCGCGCGTCCGGTAGCCGATCGTTGCCATCCGCTGTTCGTTTTCTCGAAGACCGATGAAAGCTTGACCAAGCGGCGCATT
>Ga0209169_10002968_pt1 | contig 10083 bp, 9 predicted proteins | sample HubBroMetageWRM4_FD_188346 | JGI IMG/M metagenome (GOLD analysis project Ga0209169, IMG submission 188346) | Warmed soil microbial communities from the Hubbard Brook experimental Forest, New Hampshire - Hubbard Brook CCASE Soil Metagenome WRM 4... | ecosystem: Environmental > Terrestrial > Soil...
GAATCGATACACGGCTTCGCCCAGGCCGAGTGCCGCAAATATCACAGCCATCCCAATCAATCCGATGGTCATGCGGTCGCTGGGTCGAAGTGCGACAGACGATGGTTCATTGCCATAGTTTTGCGCGAAAGCCATTTGCTCCCCCAAGTGGTCAGATGACACAGAGGCACATTATTTCATGCCGAAGGGCTTCTTGCGACTGCCTTTGTGTCCGGCTGCGATGTATACTGCCCGCTCGGAGATGAGCGCTTGTCGCCCCCAGAAAAGACGCGTGAGGCGGTTCGCCTGATTGGTGTGGGGGCCTATGTCCCAGCTCATGCCATGACGAACGCCGATTGGGCCAAGTACGTGGATACCTCGGACGAGTGGATTACTGCGCGCACGGGAATCAAACGCCGGCACGTTGCGGCAGACGGTGAAAGTACTGCCGATCTGGCGGTAAAGGCTGCTCAGAGCGCTTTGAGTGCGGCGGGACTTGCGCCTGAGGCGCTCGATGAAATCATCGTGGCCACGGACACACCGGAGATGCGTATTCCTGACACGGCGTCGTTCGTGCAACATCGCCTGGGTGCGCGCGAAGTACCGGCTTACGACCTGGGCGGCGGCGGATGTTACGGATTTCTGCAGGGAGTAGATATTGCGAGATCGCGAGTGTTGCACAATGGCGGCACCATCCTGGTGGTTGGCGTGCAATTGCTTCTGCGGTTGATTGACTGGAAAGACCGTAACAGTTGTGTGCTCTTCGGCGACGCCGCGGGAGCGGCGATTGTGGGGACAAGCGGCCCCGGCCCGGAAATTCTCTCCATGGTTTCAGGCACGGACGGAAGTCACAGCGGCGCGATCAGCTTGCCGGTGGGAGGCACGCGTTACCCGTTTACTCTGGAAGCGGCACAGAAAAACCTGCACACCCGGGTCACGCTTGAAGGCCGGGTCGTGTTCAAAGAGGCAGTGAGACGAATGACTCAGGCTTCCCGCGATGTGTTGGCTAAGGCGGGACGCTCAGTAGGAGAAATCGCACTGGTGGTTCCGCATCAGGCAAACCTGCGCATCATTGAAGCTGTGGCTGAGCACCTTGGGCTGCCACGGGAAAAATTCTTTGTGAACCTGCAAGAATATGGCAACACCGGCTCGGCTTCGCTCGCGGTCGCGCTCTGGGATGCCATGCAGCAGAAAGTTATTCGCAAGGGCGATCTGGTTTTGCTGACTGCGTTTGGGGCGGGATTGCATTGGGGCGCGGCGCTGCTTCAATTCTAGAGTGACCAACGAACCGCATTCCCCCGTTCAGATTGCCAGACCGCCGGCGATAGTAAACACCTGCCCGGTAATGTAGTTGGCATCATCTGTCAGCAGATAACGCACCAGCGACGCGACTTCGCGCGAGGTCCCGAGGCGTCCGGCGGGGATGTATCCGATGGCCTCTTTGAGAGTCTCTTCGGGAAGACGCCTCACCATTTCAGTGTCGATGTAGCCGGGGGCGACCACATTGACAGTAATTCCGTACGCAGCCGTTTCTTTGGCCAGCGCCTTGGTCAGCCCGATCACGCCCGCTTTGGCAGCCGAGTAATTTACCTGGCCTCGGTTGCCGATGATGCCGCTGACCGAGCCGATGTTCACGATCTTGCCGGTTTTCTTCTTCATCATGGAAAAAACCACGGCCCGACAGAAGTTGAAGACCCCGGTGAGGTCAGTGTCAATCACGTCTTTCCATTCTTCTTCGCTCATCATCACGAACGGCTTGTCGCGAGTGATGCCGGCGTTGTTGACCAGGCCGGAGATGGGACCGAGTGTCTTACTGACCTGCTCAACCGTGGAACGAGCGGCCTTTAAATCGCGGCTGTCGCAGCGCAGTGCGATGACCTTTGACCCGGCGTTGGTGAGTTCCTTGACGAGGGATTCCGCCGCGGCTTCGCCCTGCTGATAGGTAAAGGCCACGTGTGCCTTCGCGACCGCCAGGGCGCGCACGATCTCGCTGCCGATGCCTCGGCTGCCCCCTGAAACAAGAACGGTTTTCCCTTCGAGCGTGCTCAACGACTCTTCTCCCGGCACAAAAATGGCCGCCCGCTGCAATGGAAGTCGCGGGCGGCCACGATCGACTAGCTGGCAATCTGAATCTGCGCAATTGGCGCCTTGGGCGGCCGCGGAGTGATGTCGGTCGTCCAACTCAGGCCGCGCTCGCGCATCACCCGGTCGTACAGGCCGGACTCTTGCAGCTTGTAGAGATTGTCAAGCACCTGGCGAAAAACCTTGTCCCAATCGCAGCCGACCTTGTAGGCGAACATCGCAGTGCGGCGACTGCCATTCGACTTCAGGGTCTTAATGAAGCGATTGCGCAGGTTTTCGGCGCCGTAGATGTTGTCGTACACGTACTGCATGCCCTCGATGAAGTCCTCGAAGGACATGTGGCTGAGAGTATGGGTGAGATGGGCGGTGTCGTAATAGCTCCAGTCCTCGGGGAAATTCGGCCGCAGCAGCCGGTTCTCCTGGACCATACGTTTGAACAACGGAGTGCCCGGGAACGGACAGTGGACGCCGAAAGTCAGGATGTCGATAGAATGTTCAAGGATGTAATCGGTCATCACTTTGAAGCAATCCTTGGTCTGGAAATCTGCCCCCCAGATTACCGAGGCCCACACCACCATGCCCGCATCGTGAATATTCTTGATGGCGCTGGGATAGTTGGCGACGCCGGTCTTCAAGTTCGATCCCTTGCGTAGTTTGCGCAACACCTGCTCGTCGGTAGATTCCATGCCAATCAGGAATCCGAGGCAACCGCTCTTCGACATGTAGCTCAGCGCCTCAGGGTCGTGGCCGGTGCTGAACTGGGTGAAGCCAAACCAGTCTTTGTGGATGCCGCGTTCCACCATCCGTTTGAACAAGCGGCGAGCGCGTTCGTTGGATTTGGGCATATACCCGTAGAAGTTGTCCTCCGCGAACATTAAGCCACGGAAATCGGTTTCTTCCATCTCGTCGAGGACATCTTCGACATCGCGTTCCCGGTAGGTCTTTCCCGAGGCCAAAGGCACGCTGCAAAACTCACAATTCCATGGACATCCCTTGGTGGTGACGATGGAAGAGAAGCGATACTGGTACTTGTCTTTGAAGAGCTCGCGGTCGGGGCGGACTTTCATGTACTCGAGCGGAGGAAATCCACCGTCGTAGAATTGCTTAAGCTCGCCTTTTTCGAAGTCGGAGAGAAGCTGCGCCCATACCTGTTCGCCTTCGCCTTTCACCACCGCGTCCACATAGTTGGTGGCCTCTTCAGGAATGGTAGTGGCATGGGTACCGCCCATGACCACGGCAATCCCGCGCTCCCGGCACTTCTGCGCAATCAGATAGGACCGCCCCGCCTGGTAAGTCAGGGCGGTAATGCCGACCAGATCAGCCTCAAAGGTTAGATTACCGTTACCATCCACGGCGGGATCTTTGGTTTCGTCGATCAGGTCCACATCCCATTGTTCGCGTGGCGTATGGGCTGCGATGTAGGCCAGGTTGAGAGGCATCTGCACGATCACACGAATGTCTTCTTCGCCGTAGCGGCCAGCAGGGTGAGGATTGATCAGCATCAGCTTCTTTTTCATTTCAGTTGGCTCCTGATATACGGGCAGCGGTTGCCCAACCGGATGCGGCAACGGCGGCCACACCCGGCCCGGGGGAGGTCCACTGGCCGACAAGGTAAAGTCCGTTCAACGAAGTTTTGGAAGGGAAGCGGGCATCGCCGGATTGATCCGGCAGTACAGCCCATCCGTAGGCCACGCCATCCTTGGTGCGAATGTAACGAGCGATGGTCCGTGGTGAGGCGCTATCCATGAAATCGATATGATTGCTCAGTCCGGGCACGCGCATGTCGAGATACTTTATCACCTGGCGGGCCATGGCTGACTTGTCATCTTGCCAAGCGACGAATTCCGGAGCCGAGCTGCGGACTCCGACCGTCATGGAAATGATTTGCTTGCCTGGAGGCGCCAGAGCGGGATCGTAGCGTGTAGGCACGGAAAGGTAGATCCATTCGAAGGCGCTGCTGCCGTCATCATCGGAAAGGTAGTAGAACCCGCGGGGGAGGTGAGTAAGATCCAACTCCGAGGGTACGGCTAGATACAAACCGTAATACGAGGGTGCTACTCGCATTTGGCCGATGCGCGAGCGTTCTGATGAGCAAACATCGGGTGGAAGCAAGTCCTCGAATAGTTGCCGGGCATCCACGTTGCTGACCACCACATCGGCGCGAACCACAGTACCGTCTTGGGTGCGTACACCGCAGACTTGTTCCTTCTCGACGATGATCTCTGAGACGCCGGCCTTCAGCAATACGTGCGCTCCGGCCTGGAGCAGATTCTCCGCCAGCGCATTGGAAAACGCCTGAGTGCTGCCGACTGGATAGTAAGCTCCATCTTTCCAGTAGCTTACGAGCATTTGACACATGCCAACGGCGGAGATTTCCTCGACTGGCGAACCCAAATATCCCCATTGGGCTCCGAGGATGCGCCGCAAAGTTTCATCGGTGAAGTAATTCCGTAGCAAGGCGTCGAAACTGGCGGCCCGGTATTCCTCTAGCAACGGCCCTTCATGGCGGAGGATTTGCCGGTAGAGGCGCACTAAATCTTTGAAGAAGCGTGCGATCTGTTCCTTCTCATCGGGAAAACGCTGACTCAACTCCGCTGCGTAACCATCGATGTCGGCCGGAATCTGTATCTCGGCATCAGGAAACGTCAGGTTGTCCATGGGGTCGAGATGAACGAAGGGGAAGTTCATGCCGAAGCGCGCCAGAATCTGCCCAATAATCCCGTAACGCCCACAGGCCCCGATGTGGTGTACAGCGGCGTCGAAGGTATAACCCTTTCGTGGAAATGCCGTACAGCAGCCACCGGGCAGGTAATGGTGGTCGAGGAGCAGCACGCTTTTGCCCGCGCGTGCAAGAAATCCCGCGGACACCAAACCTCCGACGCCGGCGCCAATGACAATGACGTCGTAGCGGTCGTGCAAGTCGGATTTGTTGATCGAGATCATGACACAGCCGAAATCACCACCGCGGCGTTGTGCCCGGAATCGTCACGCGCGGTGACCAAAACGTGTTGCACCGCAGCTGACCTCGCACTTCCGCGAACCAGGTCAAGCCGCGAAAACGCTGAATCCACATGGTCGAGCCCAGGGATCGGTGTAATCTTCCCGCTCTGAATCGAAAGTAGTGCGACTGCCATGTGCATCGCGCCCGAAGCTTCCAGACAGTCCCGAGTTTGCGACTTCGGCGCTGTTACCGGAACTCCTGGAAACAACTCGCCAATCGCATTTCCTTCCTCGCAGTCTCCGTGGAGGCTGCCCGAGGCATAGGAGATCACACAAGAAATCTGTCCGGGTGTCAGGTTGGCTTGCTGGACGGCTTCCTTCATCGCTCGCGTCAGTCCGGCCGCCCCGTTCCCGAAAAACGATCCCACTCCGGAGACCACCGCGAGTGCCCGGGCACCACGACTCCGTGCTCTGTCTTCGTCTTCCAGGACCATGACGGCCCCGCCCTCACCCAGCTTCGGTCCCTTACGGCCTGCGGCAAAAGGACCGAAACCGTTGCTGGATATGATCATTTTGCCGGCCTTGGCGTAGCTGCCTTCAATCTCAGACGAAGTTCCCAGAGCTGATCCGCAGAGCAGGGTGGAAACGCGCCCCAGCCGCAGCATGGTCATCCCGTAGGCCAAAGCGTCAATTGCCGATGCGCCCCCGGTGGCGATGGTGGTGTTGAGGCCGGTGGCGTTGAATATCACCGAGACCCGGCTTGCGGGCTGGCTGATTACGGTGTTGGCGAAATCCTGGGGGTTGACGTAGTTGGGGCCTTCGCGTACCGCTTCCTGATCAAACTCAGTGATGGCTTGAATGCTGCCGTGGGTTGAACCCACCACCACGCCGATCTCATCCGGGGCATATCCGGCTTTTTCGAGATCGCTTTGCTCCGCGGCCAAACGAGCCGCGCTGGCCAGAACCAGAGCCGTGCGGTCGAAGTGCCGCAGTCCGCGATCCCCGAGGAAAGTGGTAGCGTCGAACCCCGGAATTTCTCCGCTCTGGCCGGTCGCGCCCGCGACCATGCTCTCGAACACAGTACTGGCCCCGATACCGAGATTGGAGAGCAGGCCGACACCGGTAATCGCTATTCTCATTACGCAACCTTAAATTACGCGACCTTGCTGAAAGCCACGCAGCTATTGTTTCCCCCGAACGCATAGGCATTGTTCAGAGCCACCGTTACCCCCTTCGATCTGGCATGATTGGGGACAACGTCGAGATTGCACTCCGGATCAGGAGTCTCGTAATTGATGGTCGGAGGAATCATTCCCGTGTCAATGGCCAGGGCGCAGGCGACGGCCTCAATGGCACTGGCGGCTCCCATAGTGTGGCCGATCATCGATTTGATCGAGCTCACCGCGACTTGCGAAGAGCGATCGCCCATCACTTCCCGAATTGCCGTAGCTTCAATCTTGTCGTTCGCGGGGGTTCCGGTGCCGTGTGCGCTGATATAGTCCACGGCATCGTGATTCAGCCCGGAGTCGCGCAGCGCCCGCTGCATGGCCAGGCGCGCGCCCATGCCGTCGGGATGGGGCATGGTGGGGTGGTAGGCGTCGCAGGAAAAACCGGCGCCGGCAACTTCGGCGTAGATCTTGGCGCCACGCCTCTTGGCCGATTCCAGAGTTTCCAAAACCAGCATGGCCGCGCCTTCGCCGGGCGTAATTCCTTTGCGGTTCTTGTCAAAGGGACGGCAGCGATCGGGGGCGATGGCAAACATCCGGCCAAAGCCAGTGAAGGTAACTGTCGAAAGCGGATCCACTCCACCCGCCAGCACCATATCTACCCGGCCGCTTTGGATCCAGTCGCGCGCAATGGCGATGGCATAGTTGCCGGCAGCGCAGGCGGTTGGTACCACCACGTTCGGTCCGCTGAATCCGAAGTGACGTGCCACGTTTGTGGAAATGACGTGTACTGGATATTTCAGAAATTCGAAGCGGTCAACCGATTCTTCACCCTGTTCAAAGCGCACACGGTTGATGTGCTCCAGCACCGGAATCTCTCCGCCGGTGGTGCCAATCACCAGGCCTATTTCGCCCAACGGCAGTTCGAGGCCCGCATCTTGTAATGCCAGTTCCGTGGCGACGACAGCCAATCCAGTGGCGGGACCGGGATCGCCTTCAAGTTTCGGAGCCACGAAATTCTTCACTTCGCAAGCGCGGTGGAAGCGGTAAATAGAGGTGTCAAATTTCTGGACTTCGCCGGAGCCGTCGGTCCCTGCCAGAGCGGCATTCCAGAAATCTTCGCGCCCGCTGCCGATGGGAGTGACCGGACCCACACCTGTGACCACCACTCGATGGTTCATCGCGACACCTCTTGCGGGACCGGGGAACGTCCCAAGGTCCGCTTTTGGGCTTTCAACTCAGCTGCATCGATGGCCGCCAGCGCCAGGGAGGTGGTCACCACTTTCTCTCCACCCACTTCAACCCAGCCCTTTACCATGGCGGAACTGGAAAGTAATTTCACCACTTCCACAGTGATGGTCAGCGTGTCCCCGGGAAAGACCGGTTTCAGAAAACGAGTGCGGGTGGTGCCCACCACGAACAGCCGATTATTTTCCTCTGGATACTTTTCGCTGAGCACGAACAGTAGAGCCGCTGACTGCGCAACGGCTTCTCCAATCAGCGCGCCCGGCATAATCGCGATGCCAGGAAAGTGGCCGGGGAAATAAGACTCGCTGCCGGTCACATTCTTCAAGCACACAATTCGCTTCTTCGCCTCGAAGTCGAGCACCCGGTCAACAAAAATGAACGGGTGGGCCTGGGGCAGCAGACGCCGTACTTCCTCGTAATCAAGCACGTTTGTGACTCCCTATTTAGGCGACACGCTGCTTGAGTTTCTGGTCAACGAAATCGATGGTGGATTGGAGGGAAACCAAATCGAGCAGATTCTCCTCGGGAATCTCAATGCGGTATTTCTTTTCCAGGAGCGCAAGGATTTCCAACGCGAGCATCGAGTCAACTCCCAACTCCTCGACGAAGCGCGAATTGCGCTTCTCCCAAAGCTCCGCTTCGTCCATTTCAACGACTTCAGCCAACATGTGAGTAATGTCTTTCTCGAGTTCGGTGGTCATTTCTTTGCCTCAGCGATACGACAGATTTTGGTCCCAACGATCTGCGGACTGGGTCGAGAAAGCCAGAGGTAAGAATCCAGGGTACCTCAGGACTTGAACAGGGAGTTTAGGCTGTTAGGCGCAAAGACGCAATGCCCAGAAAAAAGGGTAGAGACGTTCGGCCCTATCCGCTCACTCCCCCAAAAAATGCCCCGTCCTTCCGTGTTTTTGGGGAAGGACGGGGCGATCACAAATTGCTATTGCACTGTAGTCGGTTTCCCAGCTGACGGGATGCCGTTGGCCACCACATAAACCATGCTGGCGCCGGTTTCCGTGCCGGTTGAAACTGCAAACGTGGCGGAAACGGTGGCGCTGCCGGTGGCAATGCCCATCGTGCTGAAGCCGGTGGTGCGGGCGAAGAAGAAGTGCTTCGTCGCATTGTTTCGGATTACCACCAGCGGGAAATTGCTGCCCATCTGGGCGTCGTCGCCATATGTCGCTCCGGCGGTGAGCCCGTTGAGTTGCGTACCCGAGATGGTGTATGAGCTGCCACGGGTCACAGTGCTGGGGACAGAAGAGATGGTCGGCCTCCAGGCAGCCTGGGGCGAACCTTTGGGAGTGTACAGTTCGACGTCGATGCTCTGACCGTCCGCCGCGCAATACATGACCTGGCCGGTCGGCAGAACCAGCAGCCGGCCTTCCCAGGATTCCAATTCGGCGCCGCTCGTGGTATTCGGAGCTTCAACGAAAGCATTGGCGGTGGTGAATTCGTAGAACGTTCCGGTGCCTTCGAAGACGCCGGGGCTGGTGTAAACCAGGATGTTGCCATCGGGCAGGGCAGCGCCAGGGCCGTCGGCAATGTCATCCCCGTTGGGGAAGGTGGGACCTGCGGTCCATGTGCCCGCCGTGGTGTTGAAGATGGAGGTGTTGGTGGTTGCACCGAAGGCAACAACGGAAAGATCGGGGCGCTGTACGAGCGGTCCCATTTCCGGCACGATGCCCAGTCCACCGCTGTTCGGGAGCGTCACAATGGTGCTGCCCGCGCTGGCCCATTTTTCGGTCGTGGGGTTGTAGAGTTCGGAATTGGTTCCGTGCTCGGTATCGACGGTCAGCACATCGCCATTCGGTACAAGAGCAAAACCTTCTTCGGAGAATCCATCAGCCTTGCCTGCGCCGGTGACGGCAGTCCAAGTCAAATTGCTGGCGTTGAACAGCACTTGCTGGGTGGAGGGTTGTCCTCCCTGGCCCATCATGAATGTGCCGTTGGGTAGGACGACGGCCGGAGAGTCGCCGATCGTGTTCCATCCCGTGGGCGGGTTCACCTTGGTCCAAGTGTTGGTAGTTGGGTCGTAAATATCGCCCAGGTTGGTTTCGTCGCCGTTTAGATTGTTGTATTCGCCGCCTTCGACCAGCACCCGGCCGTCGGGCAGCACGGCAGAGGCAAAGTACAAGGGTTGGTATCCCGTCTGCATCGAGGCCAACTGCGTCCAGGTACCGTTGACGTAGCTGCCTTCTTCAGTGGGAGTAAGCCGCCACCAGTTGGTGCTGTTGTACTGGTGCATCATGACGGTGCCATCGGTAAGCAAGAGGGCGGTATCGGTTTGAAACGTGGGCTGATGAGCGAGCTTGGTCCAAGTTCCGACTGCCGGGTCCTGGGCGCTGGCGATTATTGATAAAGCCAACACCAGCGATGCGATTGCGAGGAATCGCAACATTTTTACGCCTTGGTTCTGCATTCTGCGGTCTCCTTTGGAGGATTGTGATTCTTGCGTGCGGAGTCGTTGATTCATCGACCACAGAATTGGGAGAGAAAGCTGTGGTAAGGGCCAAGCTCCGTCGGGGGAGGATTATACTTCGGTTTGATCGGTGAGACTCGAGAAATCTGCGAAATTTGACAAATAAATCTGTGGACACAGCGCCGATGTGCAAAAACTTGCAATCTTAATGCAGTGGCCTAGGGCGCGATCTGGATTTGGAAGACGACGCCT